>Ga0160439_1000821_pt1 | contig 11328 bp, 9 predicted proteins | sample HID1975M_E0MG_FD_108201 | JGI IMG/M metagenome (GOLD analysis project Ga0160439, IMG submission 108201) | Enriched soil microbial communities from UW Madison campus, WI, USA - HID1975M_E0 MG | ecosystem: Environmental > Terrestrial > Soil > Unclassified | place: USA: Madison, Wisconsin... | reverse complement strand
TTCGGCGAAGGTAACTACGCGGCGACCGAGAAGATGATCCGCGAGCTGCTCGAAGACGCCGATCCGGGGGTCTCGCTCCCGGGAGCGACCGACGTCGACGACACGACGCCCGACGTGGGCTCGACGACGCCTGAGACCTTCCTCGGCTCGTCGAAGGACCGCAACTTCGCCGGTCCCGACACGTACAGCCAGGGCGAGGGCACGTTCACCTTCCCGTCCGACCAGGCGTCCGATACGTTCGCGCTCGACGGCGGATGGAACGTGCAGACCCAGTTCGTGACCCCCACCGGTGACGAGGCGCGGGTGCGCCTGACGTACCGCGCCTCCGAGGTGCGGATCGTCGCCGCCGGCGAAGGCACGATCACCGCCGACATCGACGGTCAGTCCTCGACCATCGACGTGGGCGGGACCCCGCGCTCCTACGCGGTGCTCGAGCCCGGCGATGCCCGCGAGGGCGTCATCACCCTCGAGGTGCCCGCCGGCGTCGAGGTCTACTCATTCACGTTCGGATGATCACATTCACGTTCGGATGATCAAGGGGTTCGGAGATGATCGAGGAGATAGTGCATGCTTGTCGAGATGGTCATCGACGGTGTGGAAGTGCGCGAGGACGGCGAGAGCGCCGATCGCGTGGCGGAGCTGCTCATGCGCATCGCCGACCGTGACGAGAGCGCCTTCGGCAGCCTCTACGACATGCTCTCCTCGCGCGTGTTCGGTCTGATCCTGCGCGTCCTCGTCGATCGCTCGCAGAGCGAGGAGGTGCTGCAGGAGGTCTTCCTCGAAGTGTGGCAATCCGCTGGCTCGTTCGCTCCGAATAGAGGACAAGGGAGGTCGTGGGTTCTCACGATCGCACACCGACGGGCCGTCGACCGGGTCCGATCCGCGCATGCGGCCGGAGAACGGGACGTGCGCGCCGGGATGCGGGAACTGAACACCCCGGCCGCCGGAGTGGAGGAACAGGTCGAGCTGCGCATCGAGAGTCGACGCGTGGCCCGGGCGCTGCAGGCCCTGCCCGAGCTGCAGCGGGAAGCACTGACCCTCGCCTACTTCGGCGGCTACTCTCAGAGCGAGATCGCTGCCATGAGCGGGACTCCGCTCGGAACGATCAAGACTCGAATGCGCGATGGACTGTCGCGCCTGCGCACCGAGATGGGGGTGACCGTATGAACGTCCAGGACTTCGCCGACTTGTCGGCGGGCCGCGCCCTCGGCGCACTGTCTCCCGAAGACGAGGCCGCCTTCCAGGAGGCTCTGCGAGAGCACCCCGAATGGCAGGGGATCGTCGACGCCGACCTCGAGACGGCCGCCACCCTCGGAGAGTCGGTTGCGCCCGTCGCGCCGCCGCTCGCCATGCGCTCGAAGCTGCTCGGACTGATCCGTGCGGAGGCCGGGGCCGGGAGCTCCGCGTTCGACGACGTCGCAGACGATGACCTCGGCGTGGACGACGTCGCGGCCGACGACACCGTGGCGTTGCCGCGCGCCGCTGTGGCCGCTGACGACACCGTGGCTCTTCCCCGGGCCGCCGTGCCTGCGGAGACGGCCGAGCCTGCGACCGCCGCCGGGTCCGATGACGCTGCCGAAGACGCTCCGGCGGCCCCGCCGCTCCCCGAGAAGGCCGCTCCCGAAGAGGCCGCCCTCCGTGCTGCGGCACCGCCGACCGAGATCGTCCAGGCCATCCAGCGCCGCACGTGGACACGCGGCATGTTCGCCCTCGTCGCATCGATCGCGCTGCTGGTCGGCATCGGTTGGGGTGTGGGCGCCGTCACCGACGCCCTCCGGACGCCGCCCGCCGTCGCGACGCTCGCCCAGATCGAGGCCGCACCCGACGCCCAGGAGGCCACGAGCGACCTCAGCGGCGGAGGCGAGGCCACCCTGCACTGGTCGCCATCGCTCGGCGAAGCGGTGATCGTCGCCACCGGGCTCCCCGAGATCGAGGCCGACCGCACCTTCGAGATGTGGTTCCTCCGCGACGGCACCCCCGTCTCGGCCGGCACGTTCGACGCAGCCGACGGTGAGGCGACGGCCCTGCTGGCGGGCCAGATCGAGACGGGCGACGGCGTGGCCGTGACCGTCGAGCAGGAGGGCGGATCCCCCGACGGGGCGCCCACCACCGACCCCATCGTGGCGATCGTCCCGGCCGAGGCCTGATCTCGCGCAGGTAGCCTGGAAGGCGATGTCTGACGACCCTCGCGCGTTCCACAAGCCCGTTCGGCGACCCGCCGAGCTGTTCGATCGACTCTTCAGCGCCGAGGACCCCGCCGAAGTGTCGCGCGTCGCGCACGCCACTGCGGTCGCCCTCCTCTCGCGGGTGCGGGAAGAACCGGCCGACGCGATCGTCGACCGGCTGATCGCGTTCACCGACGAGCACGGGATCGACACCATCGCCGAACTGTGGTCGCGGGCGCCCGCGAAGTCGCTGCCCGGCACGCTGTGGCGCTTGTACCTGCTGCAGCTGATGGTCCACGACGACGCACGTTCGGCCGCTCTGCTCTACGAGCGGGGCCGGGTGCGGCTGGCGACCGCCGACCACGTGGTGGCCGGCGCGCCGACCCCGGCGGGACCGGACGAGCTCGTCTCGCTCAGCGACTCCATCCTCCGCGGCGTGTTCAGTGGCGACTTCGCCGTCGCGCTCGAGCGGGCGGCGTCGTTCTGCCGCGTGGAGGCGGCCGGAGCGGCCGACCTCGCCGACGACCACGACCGCACCGAGCCCGAGCGGGCGACCGCGTTCACGACGCGCGCGCTGCGGCTGACGACCTACGCCGAGGACCTGTCGGCCGCTGCGGCCCTGTGGCGCCGGGACTCCCTCACCTGAGGCCTGCCGCCGCTGCTGCCGCTGCGCCTGGATGTCTCACGTGAGCCCTGCCGCCGCCGTTGTCTGAGCGGTGCCGGCTGCCGAGCCTCGCGCGGGCATGAAGATGCCGGGCCGCAGAACGCCTCTCGGCGCGGTGCCGCTCGAAGCGGCAAAAGATGGAGCCCGGGGTTACTGCGGCCCGGCTGTACCAGTGTAACCGGACCTCGTACCGACCTATTCCCGTGCCGCTTACAGGCTGAATCGACCTCCACGGCCACGGAGACGCGCTCGGGAGCCGATCCAGCCTGCTTTCGGCACGCCTCCGGCCTCGCACCCGTCGCCCGGACCCGGCCTAGGCTCTATCCATGGCCTGGCGATACGCGCTCATGATCACCCCCGTCGACGCGGACGCCGCCGACACCGATTTCTCGTCGACGTTCGCCGAGATCGACCCGTCGGCGCCCGCGCTCACCGTGGGCGAGCTGAGCACGCAGCGCGGTGACGGCATCTTCGAGTCCATCGGCGTCGTCGACGGGCACGCGCAGGAGGTCGAGGCGCACCTCGACCGGCTGGCGCACTCCGCGCGGCTGTGCGACCTCCCTGCTCCGCACGTCGGACAGTGGCGCGACGCCGTCACGCGCGCTGCCGCGCACGCCGGTGCCGGCGAGGCGGTCATCAAGCTGATCCTCAGCCGGGGCGTCGAGCACGGCCCCGCGCCTACCGCGTGGGTGACTGTGGCCTCAGCAGCGGACTTCACCGCGGCGCGCACCGACGGCATCCGGGTCGTCACGCTCGACCGCGGCTACGACATCGACGTCCCGGCGCGTGCACCGTGGCTGCTACTGGGAGCCAAGACCCTGTCGTACGCGGTCAACATGGCCGCCATCCGCGAGGCCAAGCGCCGGGGAGCCGACGACGCGGTGTTCCTGTCGTCCGACGGCTTCGTGCTCGAGGCGCCGACGGCATCCCTCATCCTGCGGCGCGGCGACACGTTCGTCACTCCCGCGCCCAACGGCGGCATCCTCCACGGGACCACTCAGCTCAGCTTGTTCGAGCACGTGAAGGCGCGGGGGTTCGCCACGGCCTACGAGACCGTCCCGGCGGCGGGTCTCGTGTCGGCCGACGCAGCGTGGCTCGTGTCGAGCGTGCGGTTGGCGGCCCCCGTCATCGCCGTCGACGGCGCGGAGCTGCCGCACGACGCGGAGCTCACCGCATCCCTCAACGCCTACCTGCTGAGCCCGCGCGACTGATCCCCGGAACGACCATGTCCCACTTTCGGTCGCTTCGCAGAGGTGGAAGCAGCGGAAAGTGGGACATGAGCCACTGAGAGTGGGACAACCGCCGCCGTAAGTGGGACAACCGCGGCGGTGGCGGGCGGTGGCGGTGGCGGAGGGTGGCCGATCAGCCGAAGCGGCCGGAGACGTAGTCCTCGGTTGCCTGGACCGACGGCGTGGTGAAGATGGTGCCGGTCTCGTCGTACTCGATGAGCTTGCCGGGCTTGCCGGTGCCGGCGATGTTGAAGAACGCCGTCTTGTCGGAGACGCGGCTCGCCTGCTGCATGTTGTGGGTCACGATGACGATCGTGTACTCCTTCTTGAGTTCCTGGATGAGCTCCTCGATCGCGAACGTCGAGATCGGGTCGAGGGCCGAGCAGGGCTCGTCCATCAGGAGCACGTCGGGAGACACGGCGATCGCCCGCGCGATGCAGAGGCGCTGCTGCTGACCGCCGGAGAGGCCGGAGCCGGGCTTGTCGAGACGGTCCTTGACCTCGTTCCAGAGGTTGGCGCCGCGCAGCGACTGCTCGACGAGCGCGTCGGCGTCGCCCTTGGACAGCTTCTTGTTGTTGAGCTTGACGCCCGCGAGAACGTTCTCCTTGATGCTCATCGTGGGGAACGGGTTGGGGCGCTGGAAGACCATGCCCACCTGACGCCGGACGAGCACCGGGTCGACGCCCGGGCCGTACAGATCGTCGCCGTCGAGGAGCACCTCGCCCTCGACGCGTGCGCCGGGGATGACCTCGTGCATGCGGTTGAGGGTGCGCAGGAACGTGGACTTGCCGCAGCCCGACGGCCCGATGAACGCGGTGACGCTGCGCGGCTGGATCTCGAGGGACACGCCTTCGACGGCGAGGAACTCGCTGTAGTAGACGTTGAGGTCGTTGACTTCGATGCTCTTGGACACGTCGGGTTCTTTCTGGAAGGAGCGGATGCCGGTCAGCGGCCGAACTTGGGGGCGAACTTCTTCGCGATGAAGCGGGCGACGAGATTCAGCACCATCACGATGATGATCAGTGTCAGGGCGCCTGCCCATGCCCGCCCGAGGGCCGCGTCGATGTTGGTGCCGGGATTCTGGAACTGCGTGTACACGAACACCGGGAGGGTCATCATCGGCTGATCGAAGAGGTTGAGGTTGAGGGATGTCGTGAAGCCGGCCGTCAGCAGCAGGGGGGCGGTCTCGCCGATGACGCGGGAGATCGAGAGCATGATGCCGGTGGTGATGCCGGCGATCGCCGTCGGGAGCACGACCTTGGCAACGGTGAGCCACTTGGGAACTCCCAGCGCGTAGGAGGCTTCGCGGAGCTCGTTGGGGACGAGCCGCAGCATCTCCTCACTGGAGCGCACGACAACCGGGATCATGAGCACCGTCAGCGACAGTGTCCCCATGATTCCCATGTACTTGCCCGGCCCGAGGATCAGCGTGAAGAGGGCCACGATGAACAAGCCCGCGACGATCGAGGGGATACCCGTCATCACATCGACGAAGAATGTGATCGCACGGGCGAGGCGCCCCCGCCCGTACTCGACCAGGTAGATCGAGGTGAGCAGGCCGATGGGCACCGAGATGATTGCGGCACCGAGTGTGATGAGGAGCGTGCCCCAGATCGCGTGGACAGCCCCGCCACCTTCGCCGACGACGTTGCGCATCGTCCACGAGAAGAAGGTGGGGTCGAACCGGCCGATGCCGTCGACGACCACCGTGTAGAGCAGCGAGATCAGTGGGATCAGCGCGAGGGCGAACGCGAAGCTGACGAGCACCGTCGCCAGGCGATCTGCCGCGCGCCGGGAGCTCTCGACGATGTTGGACAGGATGATCAGGCCGATCGCGAAGATCAGGAAGCCGAAGAAGATCGTCCCGGCGATGTTGAAGTCGGCCGGGTCGCCGCCGAAGTTCAGGATCGTGAAGACGGCGCCGGCGAGCACGAGGCCGACCGCGAGGAGAGTCCAAGGGAGCCACTTCGGCAGCTGACCCGCGGTGAGCGAGCTGTGCGCCGCCGGCGAGGTCGTCGGACGCGGGACGGTGGTGAGGGTGGCCATCAGTTGGCTCCAGAGAACTCGGCGCGACGGTTGACGATCCACCGGGCGAAGGCGTTGACGGCGAAGGTCACGATGAACAGGATGAGGCCCGTGGCGATGAGTGCGTTCACGCCTGTGCCGTGGGCCTCGCCGAACTTGAGGGCGATGTTGGCCGGGATCGGGGTCGGGTTCGTGGAGGTGAGGACCTGGAAGCTCACGACGCCCGACGCCGACAGAACCATGGTCACCGCCATGGTCTCGCCGAGAGCGCGGCCGAGGGCCAGCATCGCCGCGGAGACCATGCCGCCACGAGCGAACGGGAAGACAGCCATGCGGATCATCTCCCAGCGCGTCGATCCGAGCGCCAGAGCGGCCTCTTCGTGGAGCTTCGGTGTCTGCAGGAACACCTCACGGCAGATGGCGGTCATGATCGGGAGGATCATGACCGCGAGCACCAGCGCGGCGGTGAGGATGGTGCGGCCCGTCGCGGAGACTGGCCCGCTGAACAGTGGGAACCAGCCGAGGTTGGCATTCAGCCACACGTAGAACGGCTGCAGGTATCCGGCGAAAGTCAGTGCGCCCCACAGGCCGAAGACGACCGACGGAATGGCGGCGAGCAGATCGATGATGTAGCCGAGCAGGGCGGCGAGTCGCCGCGGGGCGTAGTGCGAGATGAACAGGGCGATGCCGATGCTCAGCGGTGCGGCGATGGCCAGCGCGAGCAGCGCCGCCCAGATGGTGCCGAAGACGAGCGGGCCCACGTAGGCCAGGAAGCTCTCTCCCTTGAGGATCGGGTTCTCGGCGGGGTCCTCGGTCAGCGCCGGGAGCGACTGGGCGATGAGGAAGACCGTGACCGCGACGAGGATCCCCAGGATCAGGATGCCCGCCCCGAGGGCGGTGCCGGAGAAGACGACGTCTCCGAGTCGCCGTTTCGCGGGCGGTGCGGCGGTCGGAGCCGTGGTCGGCGCCGAGTCGGTGCGGGTGCTCATCTTCTCCTCAGACCTGCGGTGTTCCGGGTGATGCCCCGACCCGTCGTGCGGGCCGGGGCATCACGGTGGCGGGTGCGATCAGCCGATCAGCTCGAGCGCGGCGGTGATCTGCTCGCGGACCGTGTCGGTCAGCGGCGCGGAGCCGGCGGCCTCGGCCGCGACCTGCTGGCCCTCGGCGCTCGTCACGTAGGTGAAGTATGCCTGGACGAGCTCTGCCGTGGCGGCGTCCTCGTACTCTTCACACGCGATCAGGTAGCTGACGAGCGCGATCGGGTACGAGCCGGCGGGAGCGGCGGCCGGGTCGATGTCGAAGACGAGGTCGCCCTCGCTGCGGCCCTCGGCCAGCGGCGACGCCTCGACGAGGGCCGCAGCGGCCTCCGACGAGTAGGGGACGAACTCTTCGCCGACCTTGACCGCGACCGTGCCCAGGTCGCCGGCCTGCGAGGCGTCGGCGTACCCGATGGTGCCCGAGCCGCTGGTGACGGCGGCGACGACACCCGAAGTGCCCTGCGCGGCCTCGCCCGACGACAGCGGCCACTCGTCCGAGGCCTCGTGCGGCCATGCGTCGGGGGCTACCGCCTCGAGGTAACCGGTGAAGATGTCGCTGGTGCCCGACGGGTCGGAGCGGTGCACCGGCGAGATCGCCAGGTCGGGCAGCGTCACGTCGGCGTTGTCGGCGGCGATGGCCGGGTCGTTCCAGTTGGTGATGTCGCCGTTGAAGATCTGCGCGATGGTCGTCGCGTCGAGGTTCAGCGAGTCCACGCCGTCCAGGTTGAAGATGATCGCGACGGGCGAGATGTAGGCGGGGACCTCGACGATCGCGTCGGAGGCGCACGATCCGAAGCCGCCCGCCGCGATCTCCTCGACATCGAACGCGCGGTCCGAGCCGATGAACGACTGGCCGCCCGCGAGGAAGTTGTCGCGGCCGACGCCGGAGCCGGTCGCCTGGTAGTTGACGGTCACGCCGTTGTTGGCGGTCTGGAACGCCGCCACCCATGCCTGCTGCGCGGCGTCCTGGGACGAGGCGCCGGTCGCGTTGAGCGTGCCGCTGAGTGCGGAACCCGACTCGGAGGGGTTGCCCGACGAACCGTTGCCGGGAGTCCCCTCGTTGGCGGCGCAGCCGGTGAGTGCGAGAGCCGCGATGGCGGCGACAGCGCCCAGCTGGGCGATGCGGGTGAGCTTCACTGTGAATCCTTCGGGTGTCAGGGTGTGGGCCCGGTGCAGGGCACGACCGTGACGGTAGACATCGACTCTTAAGAGAGTGCGCTGTGTCGGTAAACGGAAGGTGAACAGTGCCGGTGGCGCGCGAGATGACGCGGAACAGCGCGCGACGGATGCCTGTCAGGGCTTGGGGTTGTGCGTCTCGATCGCGACGATGCCCGAGCCGGGATTGGTCGCCGACAGATGCACGACCGAGAACGCGGCGACCTCCAGTGACGAGGCGCTGCCGAGGTAGGAGCCGCGCAGAGTGCCGGTCGCGAGCGCCAGCTCGCTCATGATGTCGGGCAGGACCGGACCGTGGCTGCAGAGAACGGCGGGCTTGCGCGCGCGCACCCGCTTGCCGACGACGGCACGCACATCGGAGGTGCCGTCCTCCCAGGCGTCCTGACTGATGAGCGGCGTGCGGTCGATCTCCTTGCCCAGCGAGGCCGCGAGGGGGGTCACCGTCGTGACGCAGCGGACGGCGTCGCTCGTGACGATCTTGCGGGCCCCGAAGGTGCGCAGGGGTCCGACCAGGGCGTGGGCCTGCTTCGTTCCGCGGGCGGTCAGCGGGCGCGCCGCGTCCGCCCCGGTCCACTCCTCGCGCGGGGTGGCCTTGGCATGCCGGAGGACGATGATCGGGAACGTGGAGAGGATGCCGTCGCCGACGAAGGTCAGGAAGTTCTCGAGGATCTCGACGTCTACCGGGTAGCTGAGGTGCTTCAGGGCGCGCTTGGGGCCCATCCACTCGATCGCGGCGATCTCCTTGTTGGGCACGAACGACGACGCGCGGATGGCGTCGTCGGTGGCCTCGGCGGCCCAGTAGTGGACGATCTTCTGGCGCTTGCTCGGCATGCGGTAGCGGGAGACGCCGACGGGGATGCCGAGGCGCACGCGGATGCCGGTCTCTTCGAAGATCTCGCGCGCGGCTGTCTCGGCGAGGGTCTCGCCGGGGTCGACCTTGCCCTTGGGGAGGGTGACGTCGGCATACGCGGTGCGGTGGATCACGAGCACCTTGAGCTTGCCGTCGACGACCCGCCAGACGACCCCGCCCGCGGCGTACACCGCGGTGTCGGTCATCGCACCGCCCTCGCGCGACGGCGCCGTTGGACCTGCGTCATCGTGCGCTCCTGGAGGTCGATCAGCGGTGCGCCGTCGGCGTCGGTGCTGTGGCGGGTCCAAACGCCCTCGGCGCCGAGGTGCCAGGAGGTCGTGCCCTCGGACATCGCGAGGTCGAACAGGTCGATGAGCTCCTTGACGTGCGCGGGGGCGACGACGCGCACGAGCGCCTCGACCCGGCGGTCGAGGTTGCGGTGCATCATGTCGGCGCTGCCGATGTAGACCTGCGGGTCGCCGTCGTTCGCGAACGCGAAGATGCGGGAGTGCTCGAGGTAGCGCCCGAGGATCGAGCGCACGGTGATGTTCTCGCTCACGCCCTCGAGATCGGTCCGCAGGGAGCAGATGCCCCGCACCCACACCTCGACGCGCACACCGGCCTGGCTCGCGCGGTAGAGCGCGTCGATGATCTGCTCGTCGACCATCGAGTTGACCTTGATGCGGATGTGGGCGGGCTTTCCCGCCTGGGCGTTCCGCCGCTCCTTGTCGATGTGCCGGAGCAGGCCCTTGCGCAGGTGCAGGGGCGCCACGAGCAGCCGCTTGAACTTCTTCTCGATCGCGTAGCCGGAGAGCTCGTTGAACAGGCGCGTGAGGTCGCGTCCCACCTGCTCGTCGGCGGTGAACAGGCCGAAGTCCTCGTAGAGCCGGCTCGTCTTGGGGTTGTAGTTGCCCGTGCCGATGTGGCTGTAGCTGCGGAGCATGCCGTCTTCCTCGCGGATGACGTGCAGGAGCTTGCAGTGGGTCTTCAGTCCCACGAGGCCGTAGACGACGTGCACGCCGGCCTTCTCGAGCTTGCGGGCCCAGACGATGTTCGCGGCTTCGTCGAAGCGGGCCTTCACCTCGACGAGGGCGAGCACCTGCTTGCCGTTCTCGGCGGCGTCGATGAGGGCCTCGACGATGGGGCTGTCACCCGACGTGCGGTACAGCGTCTGTTTGATGGCGAGGACGTGGGGGTCGCGTGCGGCCTGCTCGAGGAAGGCGACCACGCTCGTGTTGAACGACTCGTACGGGTGGTGGACGAGCACGTCGCCCTTGCGGATGGCGGCGAACAGGTCGGCGCGGCCGTTCTGTTCGGCGGGCTGGAAGGGGGTGGCCGTCGTCGGCACGTGCGCGGGGTAGCGCAGCTCCGGCCGGTCGATGCGGCCGAGATCGAACAGTCCCCGAAGATCGAGCGGGCCGGGGAGGCGGTAGACCTCCTGCGCGGTGATGTCGAGCTCGTTGAGCAGCAGGTCGAGCGTGACGTCGTCCATCGACTCGGTGACCTCGAGCCGGATCGGCGGCCCGAATCGGCGGCGCAGGAGCTCGGCCTCCAGCGCCTGGATGAGGTTCTCGGTCTCGTCCTCCTCGATCACGACGTCTTCGTTGCGCGTCAGGCGGAAGGCGTGGTGCTCCAGCACCTCCATGCCCGGGAAGAGGTCGCCGAGGTTGTTGGAGATGAGCTCTTCCAGCGGCAGGTACCGCGAGGGGGCGTCGGTGCGGGCCCCGTCGCCGCGGGGGATCTCGACGAAGCGGGGGAGCATCGGCGGCACCTTCAGGCGGGCGAACTCCTGCCGGCCGGTGCGAGCGTTGCGGATGCGGATCGCCAGGTTCAGCGAGAGCCCGGAGATGTACGGGAACGGGTGGGCGGGATCGACGGCCAGCGGCATCAGCACCGGGAAGACCTGATTCTGGAAGTAGCCGTACAGGTTCTCCCTGTCGTCCTCGGAGAGGTCGTCCCAGGTGATCACCTCGATGCCCCCCTCGGCGAGGGCGGGCTTGACGAGGTCCTGCCAGGCGGCCGCGTGGCGCAGCTGCAGGGCGTGGGCGTCGGCGGAGATGTCGCCGAGCACCTCCTGCGGCGCACGGCCGACGTTGGTCGGGATCGCGAGGCCGGTCATGATGCGGCGCTTGAGGCCGGCGACGCGCACCATGAAGAACTCGTCGAGGTTGCTCGCGAAGAT
>Ga0160439_1000814_pt1 | contig 11444 bp, 7 predicted proteins | sample HID1975M_E0MG_FD_108201 | JGI IMG/M metagenome (GOLD analysis project Ga0160439, IMG submission 108201) | Enriched soil microbial communities from UW Madison campus, WI, USA - HID1975M_E0 MG | ecosystem: Environmental > Terrestrial > Soil > Unclassified | place: USA: Madison, Wisconsin... | reverse complement strand
GACCGCGCGCCTCGACACCGCGAACTCGCGGTTCCAGGCGGGCGAGCTCGTCATGCAGGGGATGGTGGCACTGCCGCTCGGCGCCGCGCTGTTCTCGGTCGCGGTGCCGCTGCCGCTCGCGGTGGGCGCGTTCGCGTACGCGGCGGCTGCCGTGCTCGTCCTCACCCTGCCGCGCCGCGCCGGACGTCCCAAGCCCGAGCCGGCCGCCCCCGTCGGCCCGCGCGAGAGCATCTGGGCCGCGACCGGCGCGGGCCTGCGGTACACGTTCGGGCACCGCGACCTGCGCGGCCTCGTGCTCGTCACCGCGACCATCGCGGTCACCCTGCAGTTCGCGCAGGGCTCGCTGATGTTCTACCTGGTGCGCGGGGTCGGCGTGCCCGAGGCCGCGCTCGGCCTGCTCACCGCGGGGATGGCGTTCGGCGGCGTCGCCGGGGCGATCGGCTCGCCGGCGCTCGCGCGGCGGTTCGGCCGTCGCGTCGCGATGATCACCGCGACGGCGGTCGCCGGCGCGGCGTTCGTCGTGCTCGCGCTCGTGCCGGGCGGGACGGCGGGCATCGTCGTCGCCGCGCTCGCGATGGCCGTGGCGGCGCTGGCCGGTACGGCCTGGAACGTGCAGTCCTCGACCGTGCGGCAGATGATCGTGCCCGGCGCGATGCTCGGTCGGGTCAACGGGGCGACCCGCACCCTGGTGTGGGGGCTCGCGCCGTGCGGCGCGCTCCTCGGCGGGCTGGTCTCGCGCGTCGACCTGCGCCTGCCGCTCGTCGTCGGCGGCGGGCTCGCGCTCGTCGCGGCGGTGCTCGCGGTGCCGCACCTGCGTTTCGTCGACCACATCCCGGCCCGCGAGAGCGTGGCCGCGGACGACGAGGTCCTCGCGCCGGCCTGAGCGCCGACGAGAAAGGCCCGGACCGTTGCCGGTCCGGGCCCTCGAGTCGGTTCTGGCAACCGCGTCAGACGCTCGCGGCACCCGCACCGGCGCCGTGCTCGGCGAGCAGGCGGTCGGTCTCGTCGTGGACGTGGGTGGCGAGCTCGGCGAACTTGGGTGCGTGCTCGCGGGCGTGGTGCGCGCAGAACAGCAGCTCTCCGACGGGCAGGACGACGCGAACGTACGCCTGCGCGTTGCAGCGGTCGCAGCGGTCGGCTGCGGTCAGCGGTTCAGTCATGGTCCCTGTCACATCTCCATACAACCACCCTCACCCCGAATCCATGTCACCAGGAGGGGGTGGTTCGCTGACCGCGTACTGAACTGACACAGGATCGTGACGAGACCGGCATCCTGCGGCCCGGACGGCCCCGCGCCGGGGGTCTTCCCGGGCCTCGTGGGTGTGCGCGACTACGATCAGCGCGTGACGACGACCTCCTCGCAGTCGGGCTACACGGCCCGCCACCTCTCCGTCCTCGAAGGCCTCGAGGCCGTGCGCAAGCGCCCGGGCATGTACATCGGCACCACCGACAGCCGCGGCCTGATGCACTGCATGTGGGAGATCATCGACAACTCGGTCGACGAGGCACTCGCGGGCGAGGGTGACCGCATCGACATCATCCTGCACGCGGACTCGTCGGTCGAGGTTCGCGACAACGGTCGTGGCATCCCGGTCGACATCGAGCCCAAGACGGGCCTGACGGGCGTCGAGGTCGTGTTCACCAAGCTGCACGCCGGCGGCAAGTTCGGCGGCGGGTCCTACGGCGCGTCGGGCGGCCTGCACGGCGTCGGCGCGTCCGTCGTCAACGCGCTCTCCTCGCGACTCGACGTCGAGGTCGACCGCAGCGGCAAGGTCCACCGGATGACGTTCCACCGCGGAGAGCCCGGCGTCTTCGACGACCGCGCCGGGCGCAGCCCCGAGTCGCCGTTCGAGCCGTTCGTCTCCGGGTCCGAGCTGGCCGTCGTCGGCAAGGTCGCGCGCGCCAAGACCGGCACGCGCGTGCGCTACTGGGCCGACCGCCAGATCTTCCCCAAGACGGCCGTCTTCTCCTACGACGAGCTCGTCACGCGGGCCCGGCAGACGAGCTTCCTGGTCCCCGGCCTCACGCTGACGGTGCGCGACGAGCGCGGGATCGCCGGGACGCCGGGCGAGCACGGCCCGCACGAGGAGACGTTCTTCCACTCGGGCGGCGTCGTCGACTTCGTCGAGCACCTCGCGCCCGACGCCGCCGTCACCGACACCTGGAGCCTGACCGGCACGGGATCGTTCACCGAGACCGTCCCGGTGCTCGACGAGCGCGGGCACATGACCCCGCAGGAGGTCGCCCGCACGTGCGAGGTGGACGTGGCGCTGCGCTGGGGCACGGGCTACGACACCGAGATGCGCAGCTTCGTCAACATCATCTCGACGCCCAAGGGCGGCACGCACCAGGCGGGCTTCGAGGCCGGGCTCATCAAGGTGCTGCGCAAGCAGGTCGAGCTCAACGCCCGACGGCTCAAGATCACCGCCAAGGACGCGGCGACCGAGCGGATCGAGAAGGAGGACATCCTGGCGGGCCTGACCGCCGTGGTGACCGTCCGCCTGGCCGAGCCCCAGTTCGAGGGCCAGACGAAGGAGGTGCTGGGCACCGGGCCCGTGCGCGCCATCGTCAGCCGCGTGGTCGACACCCAGCTCGCGGCGATCTTCGCCTCGCCCAAGCGCGACCACAAGGCGCAGTCCAGCCTGCTGCTGGACAAGATCGTCGGCGAGATGCGCGCGCGACTGTCCGCGCGCAAGCAGAAGGAGATCTCGCGCCGCAAGAACGCGCTCGAGACCTCGGCGCTGCCCGCCAAGCTCGCGGACTGCCGCATCGACGACGTGGCGCGCAGCGAGCTGTTCATCGTCGAGGGCGACAGCGCGCTCGGCACCGCCAAGCTCGCGCGCAGCTCGGACTTCCAGGCGCTGCTGCCGATCCGCGGCAAGATCCTCAACGTCCAGAAGGCCTCGGTCACGGACATGCTGCGCAATGCCGAGTGCGCCGCGATCATCCAGGTGGTGGGCGCCGGCTCGGGCCGGACGTTCGACCTCGAGGCGGCGCGCTACGGGAAGATCGTGCTGATGACGGACGCCGACGTCGACGGCGCGCACATCCGGACCCTGCTGCTCACGCTGCTGTTCCGCTACATGCGCCCGCTCGTCGAGGCCGGTCGGGTCTACGCCGCCGTGCCGCCCCTGCACCGCATCGAGGTCATCGGCGGTGGCGGGCGCAAGAACGAGTACGTCTACACCTACTCGGAGGCCGAGCTCTCCGCGACGCTGAAGAAACTCGACCGCTCCGGCAAGCGCTACAAGGAGGACATCCAGCGCTACAAGGGCCTGGGGGAGATGGACGCGGACCAGCTCGCGGAGACGACGATGGACCCGCGGCACCGGACCCTGCGCCGGGTCACGGTCGAGGGAGCGGCGCGCGCCGACGAGATCTTCGAGCTGCTCATGGGCTCGGACGTCGCGCCGCGCAAGGACTTCATCGTCGCGGGCGCCGAGGGCCTGGACCGCAGCCGCATCGACGCCTGATCCCGCCAAACAGGTTGCCCGCGCCGCGACCCTCGGGGAGGGTGGCGGCGTGAGCACCGAACTTCGCCCCCTGGCCGAGCGCGTCGACGCACCGTCGGTCGCACCCCTGCCCGAGGGCACGGGCCTGACATGGCGCCCGTTGTCGACGGACGACATCGACGCCCTGGTCCGGCTGGTCGACGTGGTCGAGTCGGCCGACGCCGCGCCGTACCGCACGGCCCGCGAGGAGCTCGTCGAGCACCTGGAGAACCCCGCGCTCGACCTCGCGCTGGACACCCTCGGCGGTTGGGACGACGAGGGCGTCATGCGCGCCTGGGCGGCGGTCGACCAGCCGGCGGGGGACACCCGCGTGGTGCGGGCGTTCCTGTCGGGAGGCGTCGACCCGCAGTGGCGCGGGCGCGGGATCGGCCGTCAGGTGCTCGCGTGGTCGCAGGCCCGCGGGCGGCAGCGCATCGTGGCCACCGACAAGCAGGTGCCCGCTCGGATCGGCGTCTTCGTCGACGACACGGCGCAGGGGACCATCGACCTGGTGACCGCGGGCGGCATGACACCGATCCGCTACTACTCCGAGATGCGCCGGCCGCTCGACGGAGACCTGCCCGTGGTCGCCGCGGCCGACGGCATCCGCGTGGTCCCGTGGTCGGCGGACATCGAGGAGCAGGCGCGCCTCGCGCACAACGAGGCGTTCGCCGACCACTGGGGGAGCGAGCCGCAGACGCCCGAGCAGTGGATCCAGGGGCGTGCGATGTTCGCGCCGACGTGGAGCTTCGTCGCGCTCGATGAGGCGTCGGGCGAGGTCGCCGGCTACCTCGTCTCGGGACGCTACGAGCAGGACTGGCCGATCGCCGGGTACACCTCGGGCTACACGGACCTGCTCGGCGTGCGACGCGGGTGGCGCGGCCGCGGCGTGGCCAGCGCGCTGCTGCTGGCCGCGATGCTCGCCTACCGCGCCGACGGCGTCGAGTTCGCCGAGCTCGGGGTCGACACGGAGAACCCGTCCGGCGCGCACGGGCTGTACGCCCGTCTGGGCTACGAGGTGTTCCACGGGACGACGCTGCGCACGATCGAGCTCTGAGCGGAGCGCGCGGGCGCTAGCATCACCCTCGCCGGTCGACGGGGACCGTGCTCGCTTCGCCGGCCGACGACGCCCGGCGCCTGGAGGTCTCGGTGATCCGACGTTCGTCCCCTGCCGCCCGCGGATGGGCCGCCGCGTTCGCGCTGGCCGCCGCCGTGCACCTGGGGGCCTTGCTGACCGGCGCGGACACGCTCGCGGACGTGAGCCAGTGGCTGCTCATGCCGCTACTCGCCGCGGTGCTGGTCACGGCGACCCGGTGGCCGCGCGGGCACCTCGTGCGCTGGGGCCTGGTCGCGCTGACGGCGTCGTGGCTCGGCGACTCGCTGCCCTCGCTCCTGGACGGCGACACGGCGTTCCTCGCGATGGTCGGGTGCTTCCTCGTCGCCCAGGTGGCCTACGTCGTCGCGTTCGCACCCGACGCGCGGCGGTCCGTCCTGCACCGGCGACCCGTGCTCCTGGTGCCCTACGCCGTGGTGCTCGTCGGACTCGTCGCGGCCTGCAGCCCGCACGCGGACACCCTGCTCGTGCCGGTGGCCGTCTACGGCGGCGTGCTGACCGCGATGGCCGTGCTCGCCACAGGGGTCGGGCCGCTCGTCGCCGTCGGTGGGGTGGTCTTCCTCGTCTCGGACGGCCTCATCGCGCTCGAGCGGTTCGTGCCGGCGTGGGACCTGCCCGGCCAGGACGTCGCGGTGATGCTCACCTACGTCGTCGGGCAGGCGCTCGTCGTCGCCGGCATCGTCGCGCGCAACCGCGCCGTCCGGCGCGCCCCGGTGCGGGCGCCCGGACGACAGGCGCAGCCCGCCTGATCAGCCGATCGCGTGCACGGGTGCCGCGAGCGGCACGCCGGACATGTCCCGGCGCTGGTCGAGCGGCGGGAGGTCGATCGACTGCCCGGCCGAACCCGTCGCCCACGCCGGTCCGACGCCCACCCACGCGAGGATGAGCGCGTCCTCACCCTTGAGCAGCCGGTGCGCGCGCACGCCGCCCGTGGCCCGCCCCTTGCCGGGGTAGACGTCGAACGGGGAGACCTTGGCCGTCCCGGACTGCGTGCCGGGCAGGGCCGACGAGGACCCGGCGACCGTCACCACGACCGCGTCCGAGGACCGACCCGCGGGCACCACGCCGAAGGCGACGACGCGCTGGCCGGCGGCCAGCTTGATGCCGGCCATCCCGCCCGCGGCCCGGCCCTGGGGACGCACGGCGGACGCGGCGAAGTGCAGCAGCGACGTGTCGGAGCTGACGAGCACGAGCTCGTCCTCGTCGACGACGGGTGCGGCGCCGACGACCTCGTCGCCGGGCTTGAGCGCGACGACCTCCCACGCGTCCCGGTTGCCGGGCACGTCACCCGCGCTGACGCGCTTGACCACGCCCTGCGCGGTCGCGAGCGCGAGCGTCGCGGCGTCGGCGGCCAGCGACGCGAGCGCCACGACCCGCTCGCCGGGCTCGAGCGCCACGACCTCGCCCACGGGCACGCCGCCCGACAGCGACGGCGTGCCGTCGGTGGGGGGCAGCCCGGGCAGGTCGAGCACGGAGACGCGCACCATGCGGCCGCGGGAGGTGACCGCGCCGATCTCGGCGCGAGCCGTGGTCAGGACGGCGCCGGCCAGCACGTCGTGCTTGCCGCGTCGCGAGTCCTCGGTCCGCGCCACGGGCTCGTCGGACGACGTGCGCGCGAGCAGGCCCGTGCCGGACAGCAGCGCCCACGTGGGGGTGTCCGCGATCTCCAGCGGCGTCGCGGCGGAACGGCCCGCGGCGGGCGCCCCGGTGACCGCGCCGCCCCCGGCGGAGTCGAGCAGGATCGTGCGGCGCGGGGTGCCGTAGGTCGCGGCGACGTCGGCCATCTCGTCGGACACGAGCGTGCGCAGGCGCGCGTCGTCGCCGAGGATCTCGCGCAGCTCGGCGATCTCCGCGGCCAGCTGCTCCTGCTCCTTCTCGAGCTCGATCCGGGAGAACTTGGTCAGGCGTCGCAGCCGCAGCTCGAGGATGTACTCGGCCTGCGCCTCGGACAGGTCGAAGACGCTGCGCAGACGCGCCCGTGCGGTCTCCGCGTCGTCCGACGCGCGGATGACCTGGATGACCTCGTCGATGTCGACGATCGCGATGAGCAGGCCCTCGACCAGGTGCAGGCGCTCGAGCCGCTTGGCGAGCCGGTGCTCCGAGCGGCGGCGCACGACGACGAGCCGGTGCTCGACCCACACGACGAGCAGCTCGCGCAGGCCCAGCGTGCGCGGCTGGCCCTCGACGAGCGCGACGTTGTTGATCGAGAAGGAGTCCTCGAGCGGGGTGTAGCGGTAGAGCTGCTCGAGGACGGCGTCCGGGTTGAAGCCCGTCTTGACCTCGATGACCAGGCGCAGGCCGTGCTGGCGGTCGGTGAGGTCGACCGCGTCCGAGATGCCGGAGAGCTTCTTGGACTGCACGCCCTCCTTGATCTTCTCGATGACCTTCTCCGGGCCCACCGCGTAGGGCAGCTCGGTGATGACGATGCCCTTGCGCTTGGGCGTGACGTTCTCGATCCGGGCGGTCGCGCGGGTGCGGAACGCACCGCGGCCCGTGCGATAGGCGTCGCGGATGCCGTCGAGCCCGACGATCTTGCCGCCGCCCGGCAGGTCCGGGCCGGGCACGAAGCGCATGAGCTCCTCGAGCGTGGCGGCAGGGTGCTGCACCAGGTGGCGGGCGGCCGCGATCACCTCGACGAGGTTGTGCGGCGCCATGTTCGTCGCCATGCCGACGGCGATGCCCGCAGCGCCGTTGACCAGCAGGTTCGGGATCGCCGCGGGCAGGACCTCGGGCTGGGTGAGCTTGTTGTCGTAGTTCGGGACGAAGTCGACGACGTCCTCGTCGAGCCCGATCGTCATGGCCATCGCCGCCGGCGCCATGCGCGCCTCGGTGTAGCGCGGCGCGGCGGGCCCGTCGTCGAGCGAGCCGAAGTTGCCGTGGCCGTCGATGAGCGGAAGGCGCAGCGAGAAGGGCTGCGCGAGGCGGACCATCGCGTCGTAGATCGCGGTGTCGCCGTGCGGGTGCAGCTTGCCCATGACGTCGCCGACGACGCGGGCCGACTTCACGTACGGCCGGTCCGGGCGCAGGCCCATGTCGGACATCTGGAACAGGATGCGGCGCTGCACCGGCTTGAGGCCGTCACGCGCGTCGGGCAGCGCCCGCGAGTAGATGACCGAGTAGGCGTACTCGAGGAACGAGCCCTCCATCTCGGTCGCGACGTCGATGTCGACGATCCGCTCGACGAGGTCGTCGGGCGGCAGGTCGGGGGTCGCGGGGCGACGCGCCATGGGGGAGTGCTCCTCGGGGGCCGGGCTGCGGTGCGCCGACCATTGTCGCCCGCCGGTCGCCGATGCGAGGTCGCGGCACGCGGGGCACGCGGGCACGGACGCGCGGCGCATTAGCCTGGCGGGCATGGCAGACGTCAGCGACGACGCACGGCAGGCCGGGTACCCCGCGGCCTGGGAGGCCGACGTCGTGCTGCAGGACGGCACGACGACGCACGTGCGGCCCCTGCGCCCGAGCGACGCCGACGCTCTGCAGGCCTTCCACGTCGGCCAGTCCGAGCGCTCGACCTACCTGCGGTTCTTCGCGCCCCTCGAGCGCCTCTCCGACCGCGACCTGACCCGCCTCGTGACGGTCGACCACGACGCGCGCGTGGCGCTGGTCGCGGTCGCGGCCGGGCTGGACGGCGCGGAGCAGATCATCGGGGTCGCCCGCTACGACCGCCTCGAGGACGACGAGGCGGAGGTCGCGTTCAACATCGCCGACGCGCACCAGGGCCGCGGGCTCGGCTCGGTGCTGCTCGAGCACCTGGCCGCCGCCGCACGTGAGCGGGGCGTGCGCCGGTTCGTCGCCGAGGTGCTGCCGCAGAACGGCCGGATGATCTCGGTCTTCAAGGACGCCGGCTACGCGGTCCGGCAGCGCACCGAGGACGGGATCGTCGCGGTCGGCTTCGACATCGACCCGACCGACCGCTCGCTCGCCGTCATGGCCGACCGTGAGCACCGGGCCGAGGCGCGCTCGGTGCGCGCGTTCCTCGAGGCCCGCTCGGTGCTGGTCGTCGGGCCCGGGGCCGACGCGGCGGGCTCGCCGCGGGCGCGCGCCGCGGCGACGGCCCTGGCGAACCTGCGTGCCGGCGACGAGACCGTCGTCGTGCACGCCGTCGGCGTCGGGCAGGCGGGCCCCGGGGTGCACGAGTACGACGCGCTCGAGCTCGTCGCCGGACCCGTCGAGCTCGCGGTGGTCGCGGTCGACCCCGCGGACGCCGTCGAGGTGGTGCGGGCGCTCGCGCGGCTCGGCGTGCGGGCCGTCGTGCTGCTCTCGGCCGGGTACGCCGAGCTCGGGCCCGAGGGCCTCGACCGCCAGCGCGCCCTGCTGCGGGTCGCGCACGCCGCGGGCATGCGCGTCGTGGGCCCGGCGTCGTACGGGGTGCTCGTCGCATCGGGCGACGGGTGGCTCAACGCCTCGCTCGCCGAGACGCCGCCGGCCGCGGGCCGCGTCGGGCTGTTCTGCCAGTCGGCGCCCATGGCGGTCTCCCTGCTCGCGGCCGTGCGCCGCCGCGGCCTCGGGCTGGCCGAGTTCGTCTCGTCCGGGCACCGCGCCGACGTCTCCGGCAACGACCTCATGCAGTTCTGGGCCGACGACGACGGCACCGACGTGGTCGGCCTGTACCTGGAGTCGATCGGCAACCCGCGCAAGTTCTCCCGCGTGGCCCGCCGGCTCTCGCTCACCAAGCCGGTCGTGGTCGTGACCAGCGGGCGCTCCGGGCAGGTCGTGCCGCCGGGGCACGCGGTCCGGCCGACGCACGCGAGCCCGCGCGCGCTCGACGAGGTGCTGCGGCAGGCGGAGGTCATCCGCGTCGACAACACCCACCAGCTGCTCGACGTCGTCGAGGTCTTCGCGCACCAGCCCGTGCCGGCGGGGCGGCGCGTCGCGATCCTGGCCAGCTCGGCCTCCATCGCTGCGCTCGTGGCCGAGGCGGCGGCGGCTGCGGGCCTCGTGGTGCCCGGCGCGGTGACGATCCTGTCCGAGGGCGGCACCCCCGACGAGGCGCGCGCGCAGGTCGACGCGCTCTACGACGCCCCCGACACGGACGTCGTGCTCGTCGTCCTCGTCCCGACGATCGGCCGTCCGGACCCCGAGCTCGTCCGCGTCGTCGCCCGCGCGGCCGCCCGGACCGGGCGTACCACGGTCGCGTGCGTGCACGGCCTGCACGGCATCACGTCCGAGCTCACCGCGGACGACGACCAGGGGCGCCCGCGGACGGTCCCCGCCTACAGCGCTCCCGAGGACGCCGCCCTGGCTCTCGGCCGCGCGGCCCGCTACGCGGTGCGCCGGGCACGGGATCGCGGCCGCACGCTGCACCCCGAGGGCGTCGACACGCAGGCCGCGCGCCGCCTGGTCGCCGACTGGCTGACCGAGGCCGACGGCGGCGTGCTGGAGCTCGACGCCCACCGCACGGCCGCGGTGCTCGGGACCGCGGGCGTCGCCGTGCTGCCGTCGTACGAGGTGCACGACGCGGACGAGGCGGTCGAGGTCGCGCGCCGGATCGGGTGGCCGGTCGCGCTCAAGACCACCGTGCCCGCGCTGCGTCACCGCGCCGACCTCGGGGGCGTGCGGCTGGACATCGACGACGAGGCGGCGCTGCGGTCCGACGTGGCGCACGTGCTCTCGCTCGCGCAGTCCCAGCGCGGCGACCCCGGTCGGGCGCCGCTCGAGGTCCAGGCGATGGGTCCGCGGGGCTCCGCGTGCGTCATCCGCACGGCCGAGGACCCGCTGTTCGGCCCGATCGTCAGCTTCGGCCTCGCCGGCGACGCGTCGGACCTGCTGGGCGACGTGAGCTACGGCGTGCCGCCGCTCACGGACGTGGACGTGGCCGAGCTCGTGCGCTCGCCGCGCGCCGCCCCCCGCCTGTTCGGCTACCGCGGGCTGCCGGCGCTCGACGTCGCCGCGCTCGAGGACGTCGTGGCGCGCGTCGCGGTGCTGTGCGACGACCTGCCCGAGCTGCGATCGCTCGAGCTCAACCCGGTCGTGGTCGCCGAGAGCGGGGTCGTGGTGCTCGGCGCGCGCGCCAGCATCGCGCCCGCCGACCGCGCGGACGGGACGCGTCGCCTGCAGCGGGTGTGAACGGGCGGGACGGGCAACCGCGAGGTGGTGGAAGGATGGGGGCGTGCCCGCCGCTTTCACCGCCCTGCGTCAGGACCTGCATCGAGCCGGTTACTACCCGGAGCTCGTCGCCGACGTCCTGGACGTCGCACTCGCCGACGAACCCGTGGTCGCCCACCTCGTGCACCCGGAGACCACGTTCGACGCCACCGAGGTACGGCGCCACGTGACCGTCCTCGTGCTGACGCCCACCCGCCTCGTCTGCGCCCACGTCGACGACCACCCCGCCGACCTCGAGCACCCCTCGGCCAGTGCCTCGGCCACGACCGAGTCGGTGCCGCTGGGCGAGCTGCGCTCGGTCGCCCTCACGCACGTGGTCCCCGAGCCCGCCCAGCACAAGGCCGGGCACCCCGCGCTCGAGCTCACGCTCGCGATCGGCTGGGGAGCGGTGTCCCGGGTCGACCTCGAGCCCGCCACGTGCGGCGACCCGGCGTGCGACGCCGACCACGGCTTCACCGGCTCCCTGACGCCCGACGACGTCGTGGTGCGGGTCAGCGCCGCCGCCGAGGGGATCGACTCCGTGCGTGCCGCGACCGCGTTCGCCCGCGTGCTGTCGGCGGCGAGCGCCGGGTCGCGATGACCGACGTCGGGCTCTCCGGGCTGGTCACCGGGCCGCTCGCCGACCAGGCGGAGGCCGCCGGTCTCGTGCTCCCGGGCGTCGGCCGGCAGTGCCTCGGTACCGTGCTGCCCGCCGTCGCGGACGCGCTCGGTGCCGACCTCGGCGTGGACCTGGG
>Ga0160439_1000812_pt1 | contig 11469 bp, 9 predicted proteins | sample HID1975M_E0MG_FD_108201 | JGI IMG/M metagenome (GOLD analysis project Ga0160439, IMG submission 108201) | Enriched soil microbial communities from UW Madison campus, WI, USA - HID1975M_E0 MG | ecosystem: Environmental > Terrestrial > Soil > Unclassified | place: USA: Madison, Wisconsin... | reverse complement strand
TGCTTTGGCACGCTCCGGCTGCAGGCGTCGGCGTGAATTTTGACATCCGCTACAAACTGGTCATCTAACCGTATGCTAATAGCCATGTTCATACTCCATCACCTCCTTGTGACCTTCAGTTGTGAATAAGTTTACGCTCATCTTTTCGTGCGACGCGACAAAATGTCGCAAATTTGCGAGGCGGGTTCAAGAACTATTTTTTAACCGGCTTTTGGGTGCGAAATTCGGTAAAGAATATGACGCCTCAAAGGGTGATGTTCTGCCAGCATTGGGTGATCAAATTCCTCGCAGCGTGTCATGCCGATTTTTTCCATTACCCGTTGTGACGGTAAGTTTTCCAGCGCGGTAAACGCGACAATTTCTTTCATGCCAAACTGTTCAAAACCAATTTCCAGCGCTTTTATTGCCGCTTCAGGCGCATAGCCTTTACCCCAAAAGGGTTTATCGAGGCGCCAGCCAATTTCAATTACCGGCGAAAAAGGCAATTCATAGCCGGGAATATTTAACCCGACAAAACCGATAAATTCCCCGCTACTCTTTTCTTCAACTGCCCACAAACCCCAGCCTTTCTCGGCGATTATTTGCTCAACGGTGTTGACCATTTTGTCGCTTTCTTCGCGAGTGCGCGTGCTGGGGAAATAGCGCATCACTTCTGGATTGGCATTTAACGCAGCAAAAGGTTCACGGTCACTTTGCTTCCAGCGGCGTAAAATCAGGCGCTCGGTGTGGTATTCCATGTTCACTCCTTAATGTTTTGTCTGATTAAGTTTGCCAGGGTTAACACGGCATGTCGCTCACGTTCGCCCAAAGCCCATGACGCGTTCAGACGGAAATAATTATGCCAGGCGCCTCCGGTCGTAAACATTTTCCCCGGAGCGATACTGATTTTTTGTGCAATCGCCTGTTCGCTCAGGATGCTGGCATCCATATATTGCGGCAATTCAATCCACAAAAAGTAACCGCTTTCGCTGTGGTGAATTTTCACCCCAGCGGGGAAATGCTGATGCAATGCCTGCCAGGTTTGCTGTTTGCGCTCCGCAAGAATGCGCCGTAATTTGCGCAAATGGGTGTCATAACGTTTGGTCGCCAGGTAATCAACCAGTGCCAGTTGCATCGGTGAGCTGGTCGAAAGCGTGCTCATTAACTGGAGTTGCTGAATGCGACGGGCATGTTTCCCCGCCGCCACCCAGCCAATACGGAACCCGGCAACCAGACATTTTGAGAACGATGAACAATGCAGTGTAATGCCCTTTTCATCATACGCGCGAGCCGGTAAGGGGCGCTCGCGCCCGTAATACAACTCGCTGTAAACATCATCTTCAATCAGCGTCACATTATGTTGTTGTAGCAATTCAACCAGCTGTTGTTTCTTTTCAGGTGACAGTGTCACGCCTAGCGGATTTTGACTGTTGGTCATCAGCCAGCAGGCTTTCACCGGGTAATCGTTAAGAGCCTGTTTTAGCGCGGTAAGATCAATGCCGTTTATGGGATCGGTGGCTACCGACAACGCCTTTAAGCGCAGACGCTCCAGCGCCTGTAATGCACCATAAAAACATGGGTTTTCTACAATCACCCAATCGCCCGGTTCGGTAACGGCTTGCAGACTGAGGTTTAACGCTTCGAGCGCACCTGCCGTGATGACAATTTCATCCGGCGAAACCTGCATTCCCTGCTGCGCATAACGCCGCGCAATGGCGTGGCGCAACGCTTCATTCCCCGGAGGCAGGTTCTCAATGACGCTCATGGCCGTGGCGGTTTTACTGACGGTCGCCAGCGAGCGATTAAGCTGTTGTAGCGGGAATAAACGCGGGTCGGGAAATGCGGAACCAAACGGCACCACGCTGGCATCACAACTCGCCTGCAGCACATCAAAAATATAGGTATTGATGTCCACCGCTTCGTCGCGCGTCACTTTTACCGGGGCCAGCGTGTTGCGTGCCGCTGGGCGGGAAGCTACGTAATAACCCGATTGCGGCCTCGCTACAATCACGCCCTGGCTTTCAAGCGTCTGGTAAGCATGGCTGACGGTCATAAAACTCATGCCGCTCAGCGCGACTTGCTCACGCAGTGAAGGGAGTTTGTCTCCCGCAAGCCAGGCGCCAAGCGCAATCTGGTCAATAATAAGCTGGGCAAGTTGCTGGTATTTTTTCATTGTGTTGGTGATACCACGCTCTATAACAGTTAGATAAAAATACGCTAAATGTGCCAACTGTTATAGATAAATATCACCTTTCTGTTTCTGATTATTCCCTTCCCAAAGCCCTAACATAGCCTTGAAGTTATTGTGCTATGAGGTTGCGCATGTTTGGTTTAGACGCTTTTCATCTGGCAAGAATTCAGTTCGCGTTTACTGTTTCCTTCCACATTATTTTCCCCGCCATCACCATCGGGCTTGCCAGTTATCTGGCGGTGCTTGAAGGCTTGTGGCTCAAATCAAAAAAACCTGTTTACCGTTCGCTTTACGATTTCTGGTCGAAGATTTTTGCGGTCAACTTTGGCATGGGGGTGGTGTCCGGGCTGGTAATGGCCTATCAGTTCGGGACCAACTGGAGCGGTTTTTCGCAGTTTGCGGGCAGTATCACCGGGCCGCTGCTGACTTATGAAGTACTGACGGCATTCTTCCTTGAAGCCGGGTTTCTTGGCGTAATGCTATTTGGCTGGAAGCGCGTCGGCCCTGGTCTGCACTTCTTTGCCACCTGTATGGTAGCGTTAGGCACGCTTATTTCCACGTTCTGGATCCTGGCGTCCAACAGCTGGATGCAAACACCGCAAGGGTTTGAAATTCACAACGGACAAGTGGTGCCGGTTGACTGGTTTGCCGTGGTGTTTAATCCGTCCTTCCCATACCGACTGCTGCATATGTCGGTGGCGGCGTTTCTCAGTAGTGCATTTTTTGTCGGGGCGTCGGCGGCCTGGCATTTGTTGAAAGGCAACAAAACGCCAGCCATCAAAACCATGTTTTCGATGGCGCTGTGGATGGCATTAATCGTCGCCCCGCTACAGGCGATGATTGGGGATATGCATGGTCTGAATACCTTAAAACATCAGCCCGCAAAAATAGCTGCGATTGAAGGTCATTGGGAAAACGTGCCGGGCGAACCGACACCGCTGTTGCTGTTTGGCTGGCCGGATATGGAACAAGAGCGCACGCCTTACGGGCTGGAAATCCCGGCGCTCGGCAGCCTGATTCTGACGCACAGCCTGGATAAACAAGTTCCGGCGTTAAAAGAATTCCCAAAAGAAGATCGCCCAAATTCCACCATCGTGTTTTGGTCATTCCGCATTATGGCGGGGCTGGGCATGTTGATGATTCTGGCGGGAGTGTTCAGTTTGTGGCTGCGCTATCGCCATCGTTTATATGAAAGCCGCACGTTCCTGCGCTTTATGCTATGGATGGGGCCGTCCGGGCTTATCGCCATTCTCGCCGGTTGGGTGACAACCGAAGTGGGTCGCCAGCCGTGGGTGGTTTATGGCTTGTTGCGCACCAAAGACGCGGTTTCCGCACACGGTAATTTGCAGATGAGCATCAGCCTGCTGACCTTCTTTGTGGTGTACATGTCGGTATTTGGCGTGGGTTACAGCTACATGATCAAGCAGATTAAGAAAGGGCCGCAGCCGTTTGAGGAGACACACTAATGGGCGTCGATTTATCCGTTATCTGGTTTGTGATTATCGTATTCGCCACGTTGATGTATATCGTGATGGATGGCTTTGATCTCGGCATCGGCATTCTGTTTCCGTTTGTGCGCGATGCACAAGACCGGGACGTGATGGTCAACAGTGTCGCACCGGTGTGGGACGGCAACGAAACCTGGTTGGTGTTGGGTGGAGCGGCGCTGTTCGGCGCGTTTCCCCTCGCCTACGCCGTGATTATTGATGCATTGACGATTCCGCTGACGGTCATGCTGCTCGGGCTTATTTTCCGTGGGGTGGCATTTGAGTTCCGCTTTAAAGCGACACCCGCGCACCGTCCCTTCTGGGATAAAGCATTTATTGGTGGCTCGATCGTGGCGACGTTTTGCCAGGGTGTGGTCGTCGGAGCGGTGATTTCCGGCTTCCCGGTGAGCGGACGCACGTTTAGCGGTTCGCAGCTCGACTGGGTAACGCCGTTTAATCTGTTCTGCGGAGTCGGGCTCATCGTGGCTTATGCGTTATTGGGCGCAAGCTGGCTGGTGATGAAGAGCGAAGATCCGCTGCTGAAAGTGATGCGTAAAATCGTCAAACCGCTGCTGATGGTTATGCTGCTGATTATTGCCGTCATTAGCCTATGGACGCCGCTTGCGCATCCACAAATTGCCAGCCGCTGGTTTAGTTTGCCGAACCTTTATTTCCTGCTGCCAGTTCCGCTGTTGGTTGTGCTGTGTAGCATCTGGTTATGGAAAGCCGTGGGGTCTGAGCAAAGCTGGCACAACACGCCTTTTTTGCTGACGCTGGCGCTGATTTTCTTAGGATTTAGCGGATTGGGCATCAGCATCTGGCCGTATCTTATCCCGCCGTCTATTACGCTTTGGCAAGCGGCGGCTCCGCCACAAAGTCAGGGTTTTATGCTGGTCGGCGCGCTGTTTATCATCCCGATCATATTGGTTTATACCTTCTGGAGTTATTACGTTTTCCGCGGAAAAGTACAGCATGGTGAGGGGTATCACTGATGAAACAAACGGCAACTCGTCTGGTGTGGTTGGTGGTGCTATGGGGCGGCAGTGTTTTGGCCCTGGCCGCCGTGGGAATGGGGTTCCGGCTGCTGATGACCGCTGCCGGATTTAAATCCTGATATCTGTGTGAGGGAAATGGTGGATGACGCTAACGCTTATCCCCCCTACAAGGACGTCATCCGATAATATCCCCGTTACAAGGCCAGCACACCGCTGGCCGCATTCATATAACGTAATGAGAAATAGATTCTGTCCTGCCCCGGCGGGACAGGCGTTGCCAGCCACTTTTCCTGGTATTGTGCGGGAGCGGGTGTCGCTTTGAACACTTTCGCCTGTTTGTCCTGGCCGAAGAGTTCAATCACCTTCCCGGCTGACGGCGCTTTCAGGTAAAGCGAGCGTTCGGCTTCATTCAGCATCTGCGTTCCTGCCCCATCTTGCACCCACACTTTTACGCCGCTCAGACTGAGTGTCGTCACCCATTTGCTGTAGGAATCAGGCGTCATATTTCCGGCAAAAAAGCTGCTTACCGCAACCGGCTTATCCGCAACCGCCGCCAAAGACAGCCGGGTTTTGTTCAGCCAGTCTTGTGCCGCTTGCTGCATTTGGGGTTCACGCCAACGCCGGTCATCGAGTTCGCTACTGATGTACCAGCCTGCAATCGCATTTTTGCCCAGCACTTCTACCCAACGTTTCGCCACCGATACGTCATCGGCACGTAAAAGGTTGAGATAGTTTTCCAGTGCCGGAAGCGGCTGCTGTTGGCGTTCGAAAAACTGCCCGTCCGCCGCGAGGCCGATGACCAGTTTCAGACCACTTGCGGTCGTGAGTTGCGCTTTATGCTCAAGCCAGGCGCGAGAATCTCCTTCGCGGAACGCATCGTCATAGCGCGTCCACTGCAACACTAAGGTGTCGATTCCCTGCCCTTTGAGTTTGTCTAACACGCTTTGCCATTGGGCGTCAGAAACCGTGGTATCACGCAACTGGGGTTGATACATCACCGCATTCATTGCATTTGCCAGCGGTGTGACGAGCAACAGCGTAGTTAACAGGATTTTCTTCATTACCAGCGTGCTCCTAACGTCAGGAAAAGACTGTTTTTGGAATCAGTGTCGCGATTGTGACCTGAGAACGAACGTTGATATTCCAGGCCCACGCTGACTTTGTGCGGGAAGGCACTGTAATGCGATTCACCAAACCAGGTATTCAGCCGCACCCCTACGCCGCCAAGGGTGTTATCACGATATGGCGTGTCGGTGCTGGCGTTGTACTGCGCGTGCCAGTAAGGTTCGAGCGTTTGTTTGTGGTTGATTTTCTGGTGCCAGCTCATGCGGTAATCCGCGGTGTAGATCTGATAATCTGCTTTAACGAAATGCGCCGCATCCAGATACAGATTTTGCGCCATCCAGCCATTGCCGGTGGGATGCCAGTCATCGCTGAATTTCCCGCCGTTAAAGAATGAAGCGCTGGCCCGTAACATCAGATCCGCTTCGCCATGGTGGTGGTCGAGCGGGATTTGCTGCTCGGCGGCCAGATAAATGACCTGGTCGCGCAGCGGTTTCCAGCGCACACCAATTCCAAGCATTGGCTCATCCACCGGCACAAAGTTATTGTCTTTGCTGCCTGCAAACACCCGGCTGTAAACAGAGAGCTGGTCGCCGTCGAGTATTTTGTTCTTACCGATGCGGTATTCCGCCTCAAATTGCTGGTAGCTGCGATAGCTTTTATTTTGCTGAACACCGTTATTACTGCCGCCGCTGTTTAGCGAGTCGGGCGTTAAACCAAATGAGCCGTCGTAGCTAAACGTCCAGCGGCGTTGGCTATCCTCGTGAATACGGCGGAAGGCAAAACGGTCTTCTTGCTGTTTGTCGCTCAGGGATTGCTGTGGCGTAAGGGTGTTATCTATGTCGTCCACCACGCGCTCGCTGTACTGCTTCGTCTTTGGTTTATCGTCGAGGTGTTCATTGAGAAACACCAGTTGACGCAGAATTTCTGGTGAGTCTGGCTGTGCCTTACGCGCTTTTTCCAGTGCGTCACGGGCTTCTTGATGTTTGCCTTGTGCGGCCAGGGCAAATCCACGGGAGGCGTCGTCGGGCTCTGCCGCACTAGCCTGTGGAGCGACGACCCCGTGCGCTTGCGCCAGCGGGTAATCTTCCGCGCTGTAGGCCAGATATCCCACCTGGCGCTGATAATATGGCGACGAGTCTCGCGCAGCGGCCTGCTGGGCGGCGTATAACGCAAGGCCTGGTTGCCACGGATAACACTGCGCCAGATGCGACCAGCTTTCGGCGTCATACTGCGGCGACAAATCGCCCAATAAATCACGCACAATGGTGCAATCTTCTTTGCCCTGGAACAGTCGTGCCTGCGCCATACGTTGCGCAGGTGTCGGCAAGGGTTTTGCCAGCCGGGCTTTGTTTTCGGCGTTCATCCATTCCGGGTGCGCCGCAAGCTGATAGCTTAAGGTGCCCAGTTCCTGGGCTGTTAATCCGCGCGTCTGGTTGATTTGATTGAGCAACCGCAGGCTGGATGGCGTATCTTTCTGCGCCAGACTTAACGCCAGGCGCTGATCGAGCACCTGGCTTTCAGGAAAGGTGTTGAGCAGTTGGTTCGCACCTTGCCAGTCGCCTTGTTGAATGCGAATAGGCACCAGGGTGGATAACACGTACTTTTTGTTTTCCGCGTACTTCACCGGCCAGTTAGCGACGGCATTGCCGGGTTGCTGGCTGTAAGTTGCCAGCAATCGCATCCAGTTGTGCTCTTCCGCGGGTGTCGAAAACTCCGGTTTACGGTTAGCCAAATAGCGGCGCAGCGGCCCCAGCGCATGGCGTTCAGCCAGCGATTGCGCATACGCAAGCTGCATACCTGCCGTGTTCATCACGCCCTGACTTTGCAAGTCCAGAATCCGCTGGTCGCGCTGCATATGCAGCAAGATGGCGAACCATTGCTGATACTGCGAGTCAGTGAGCGTGGCCACGCCATCAAGCAGCGCAAAACCCTGATCCGCAGCGGCCCACTGTTGCAGGAATATCGCCCGCTGCGTGTAGTTGTCCGCCAGAGCTAAACCTTCTTTGGTGTGGCGGAATTTCGCATCCGTTAGCTGCGCACGCGCAATGTCTAACTGGTTGAGCTTGATAGCATAATTGCCCACCTCACTGTGGCAACGCACCGTTGGCGTGGCATCGCATTGCTTTTGTAGCGCCACCAACTGTTCGGTGGTGTGAATGTCTGGAGCCGGAACGGGAATGGCCTCCAGCGCACGCTGTAAGTCAGCATTTTGCGGGTGTTTTTTGAGTTCACTTTCCAGCAACGCTTGCGCTTTATCATTGTGACCAAAATGGCGATACGCTTCGGCGAGCCACAACGTCAAACGTAAGCTTTCCGGTGCCATCTGGTGTGCATGTTCAAAACTGCGCAACGCCCGGGTTTCATCATTGGCTTTCAGGGCTTTCTGCGCCCGCTCGATGTGCGGATACACCTTGAAGTAGCGGTAATCGCTAAGGCCAAGATCCTGGCGAGATCCTTCTTGTGCGGCCATGGCTGGAGAAGCGAGTAACACACCACAAATCAGCGCCGTCAGCGGGTTTAAGCCGATATTCATAACGCTTCCCCCGCCAGACGAGCCTGTTGCAATTCGCTAATACCGACACTTTGCAGCAGTGCGCTCATGCTTGGTTGCAGTTGCTGCTGTTGCTCAAGTGACTGGTCAACAATGTGCTGGCTAACCACCCCTTCCTGCACCAGATATTCGCCAAACATCACCTCGCTACGTTCATAGCGCAGCAGCACTGCGCGAAGCACCGCTTCATTCAGATGCGATTCGTTGCTCAGCACTTCGGCGAACATCAGTTGCCCGGAGACATATTTGTCCCAAAGCTCGTCAGCCTGCTCCTGAGTGAGTAGCTGTTCGCGCACCGCACCGTCCAGCAGTCGTTTTTCTTTGAGGGTTTTATCGTCACCGAACCAGTAGCGCAAGCCAATCACCACCTGCCCGCGCGGCACAATCACATAACGCACCGGGCGACCAATTTTGCGTGCCAGCGCGCCAAGCGAAACGGGATCGATGGTGTTTTCAGAAGCCAACATCATGGTTTCGCCTTCCAGGCGAATCGGCAGCACCGCATGATGGTGCGCGACCTTCGCCGCAATACTTTGCACCAGCGACTGCTCCAGACTCAGCGGGTCAATCGACTCCATCGGAACTTCAGCCTGTTTGGCCAGCGCCACCGCCAGTTGCTTCGCGGTAATCAGCCCCTGATGCACCATGCTGCCGCCCAATTTCAGGCCATGAACGCGTGTTTGTAATGCCTCTTCGAGTTGTGCCTGGGTAATCACACCGGAGTCGACAAGAATATAACCCAGCGGTTGGGACGAACGCTGTTCGCTAACAGTCGGGAAATCATGCGTGGTTTTATCCCACGCCACACGGCGCGGATCGCCATGTTGAATAACCTGTTTTATCGCCCGCCAGTTCGCCATGAAGTTAATCAGATTGCCCCAAAACAAACGCGGCAACACCAGCATGCCCTGCGCCAGGCCGTAATAAGCCGTGACGAAAATCATGCGCTGAATGATGCGGTTAGCCATCAGGAAGAAATTAATCCATAGCAATGTCGTCAGCCACGCTCCGCCGACAAAAATAGACAGGAACTGCCAGGCACCTTCGACGCTGCGCTGATAAATCATGATGGCGACGAGCTGTAACATCACCAGCATCGCGGCAAAGCTCAGGAAGTTGGCAATCGCCCCTTTGCGGTCGCGCCACAGGAAATAGTTAAGGACAGGGCTGGTGCTCCAGCGGTGAGTTTTAAAGCCCTGGAAAACAATGCCGATAATCCAGCGCGATTTTTGTCGCACGGCGGTGGCAAAGGTGTCCGGGAAATATTCACGCACGCAGATAACATTGGCGGTGCGGGCGCGCTGTAAAAAGGGTTTAGAGGAGCGGTCGTTTTCGTCAACCACCGGGAAACGGCAGAAAATCTCTTCCATGCCTTTTTGACGCAAACGGAAACCGATGTCGTAGTCTTCGGTCAAACTTTGCACGTCAAACGCAATACCATCCCCATCGGCCAATAATGCAAGCACGGCGCGACGGCTAAAACAGGTGCCTACGCCCGCGCTGGGAACCTGCCCCGCTAACGCTTCGCGCACTGGAACATCTTTGCCGTGGAGTTCTGAAAACTCATCGAGATAACTGAGGCTGGTGAAGTGTGTCCATTTGCGTTCAAACGGATAAACCGGGATCTGAATTAAGTCTTTGCGATCGACCAGATAGTTGAACAGACGCAACTCGAGCGGAGAGATAACGTCTTCCGCGTCGTGGAGGATAAAGCCGGAGAAGTTAAACCGCGCGCTGCGCTCGAACTGCAAAATGGCATCAAGAATGTTGTTCAGACAATCGGCTTTGCTGGTGGGCCCTGGACGGGCGCAGACAACTTTATGAACGTTCGGAAAACGCGCGCAAACTTCGTCGACATCGCGTTGTGTATCCGGGTCGTTAGGATAAGTGCCGACAAAAATATGATAGTTCTCGTAGTCCAGCGAACTGGCGGCAAGGCTCGCCATGTTACCGATAACGCCGGTTTCATTCCAGGCGGGAACCATAATTGCCAACGCCTTTTCTTGCGGCTCATAAAGGGCTTTATAGTCCAGACGATCGTTGCTGCGGTATACCGTGATCGCGCGCCATACGCGGCGAACCCAATAGACGATATCAATAAATAAGTCATCAATTCCGCTGATTAACATCAGAATTGCCAGAGTAATAGCGATGACTTTCAAACCGTATAAATACGTCGAAAAGTAATCAACAAACCAGTCCATTCTTTACCCCAAAGGTCATGTGAAACCCAGTGCTGTCATCCACAGGAGGTCTGACGAATACACATTAGGGCCTCATATGTTACCGGTATCATAATGTAAGAATTTAAATACATAAAGAATATAAAACTAATATTTCGCTTATTTACAATCACAGAAATTGTATCATTAACAACAAAGCCAGTGTTTTCAACTGACATTTACAATTGTTACAGGACGTTTAGCACTCGTGATTTTAATGAGAATTATTGATGACTATGCGCCGCAATTATTGCCAGAAATCACTTTGATCTTTACATTGGCGGCCTGAACTCGAGGGAGAAACTGACATGACGTATATCTGGCTAATTGTGGCGATTGTCGCTGAAGTCATCGCGACGACTTCGCTAAAACTTTCTGAAGGCTTTACTCGTTTGTGGCCAAGCGTTATCACGATTGTCTTTTATGGCGTGGCGTTTTATTGCCTGTCGGTAACGATGCGCACTATTCCGACTGGAGTGATTTATGCGATTTGGTCCGGGGCAGGAATTGTATTAATTGGGGCGGTGGGCTGGATATTTTTGGGGCAGAAACTCGACTGGCCAGCGATTGCGGGAATGGCGCTGATCATTATTGGCGTGTTAGTTATCAATCTTTTTTCAAAATCTGTCGCTCACTAATCCCCTCTTTTTACCGTCGATGCTCCCGGCAAAACGCACGAGCATCGCATATCAATTATTAACCAACCGTAAACCAAATTTTAACTGTTGAGCCTTTTACATAACTGACAATTCTTTTGCTAACTTTCGAAAAGTTGAATAGTCGCCAGACGAAATTATCTATACATTTAGCCCGTCACGTTAATGAGGTGAGCTGGAATGGTTAAGCAATTGAGGTCAAAACTGGGGATGATTTTGCTGTTGGTCGGCGCGGCATTGTTTTCCGGCCAGACCACAGCGCAAACGCATGGACACCTGTACCTGGTGGTGAAAAGTGCCGATATGCTGTTGCGCCACCAGGC
>Ga0160439_1000811_pt1 | contig 11470 bp, 13 predicted proteins | sample HID1975M_E0MG_FD_108201 | JGI IMG/M metagenome (GOLD analysis project Ga0160439, IMG submission 108201) | Enriched soil microbial communities from UW Madison campus, WI, USA - HID1975M_E0 MG | ecosystem: Environmental > Terrestrial > Soil > Unclassified | place: USA: Madison, Wisconsin... | reverse complement strand
GGGCTCATCTGCAGGGTCAACAACCCCGCACTGGCCGACACCTTGTGATAGCTGCCGACAGTCATGGTGTTTTCCTCAGAACAAGCGTTACCAGGCCGTCGCCGCCTGGCTCTATGCGCGTGATGATGTAGTTGCCACCACCGTCCTCAGGCGGCAAATCGACCACCACGCTCTGCCGCGTATCGACACCCGCGTTGTCACCAACGCGGATGACCAGGTGCGGCTCACGCAGGCCGGTATTGATCTGGCCGAGCTTGGGCTGTAGCCACGGCGCGGAGAACATTCCGAGGACCTCGCGACCCTCGATATGCGCGAGATCGCCGAGGACATCGAACACAACCTCATCCACGTTATCGATCAGGTCGCGGAAGGCCATGATCAGATCGTCAAGCGGAGGACAGCACGAGGACGGGTGCAGATGTGCAGCGGGTTGGACTGAGCTTCGCCGTCAATACCCTTCCCAAAAGGCATTTCCTCAATTTTGCTGTAGTACGGTAGGCCCTCGGTGTTGACGGTCTCGATATAGTCCGCCGGGGCGTAGATCGACAGGAACAGATCCGAGACACCCTCTGGGACCAAGCGAGCCTCGTCATCGGACACATACGCCTTACCGCCGACCTTGCCGCGATAGCGCTCCCAACTGATGCCGCCGAATTCGAAACCCTCCCGCCCATCACCCCGCAGGGCTGCGGCTTGTTGGCTGCCCTTGTAGGTCTCAACCACCGACGGGTGAGAGATCAGCTTCTTCCAGAACGTCTTGCCACAGAATGCACGCGCGCCGGTGGTGGTGACATTGCCGAGCGCGTCCTCCTGCATATCCAGCGCATCGACGCACTGAGCCTGGATGTTGGCGTTGGGGTCGTTGAGGGCCATCGACAACGTCTGTCGGGACACACCGAAGGTTTTGTAGATGTCCAGCAACACCGTAGAGCCGTCAGCGTCGAGCACCTGGCCATTGACCGCCCCCATGCGGTGATACTCGTGGGTAGCGTCCAGCTGGCTCCGAGCCTTGCCCAGGCGTTTGTTCACGACTGCCTGAACAGCCTGCAGTTCGGTGGTGGAACCGAAGGCACGAATACCTTGGATCTCATCAGCCTTGATCGAGAAACGTTGCGGCAGGTGGATGGTGTTGAAGGGGATGAGCTTGCGCTTGCTGCCAGCAACCACCAAACCGGAGGTACCGCGCTCTCCCGCAGGCACCAGGGCGAGGGTATCGCCGTCCTTTTCGATCTGAACGGTCAGGGTCGGGACGCCTTCTTCGCGGAACAGCCCGAGAGCAGCCAAGCGGCCCGGCACGTACTCTTGCTCGTTGATGGCCGCAGTCAGGGCTGCAACGCCGAAAGCATCATCTTGAAAAATGGCAATCTCAGCCATGGGGAACTCCAGAAAGTAAGAACCCCGCTCAAGGCGGGGTTGGAAAAAGAAAGGGGTCAGGTCAACGCAGGATGATGAAGTGCGCCGCCAAGGACTTTTCCGCATCGCCGTCGAGGCCCGTCAACAGCGCCTCGGTGACCTCGGCCAGTCGCACCACAGCGCGCCCACGTCGCGAGACGTCCGATTCGCCGAGCGGAGCGAAGAGGATGCAGACGGCGTTCTCGCTGCCGTCTTCAGCTTCGGGGTTGTAGGGAGCGAACTCACCACTTGCGGTTACCAGACCGAGCAACTGGCCAGCAACCAGCGCTGGGCCAGCGACGATGTTGATGGCTTCGCGGGAGATTTTCCCGGCACCTTCAGAAAGCAAAAATTCACCGGCGTGGACCGGTTCCTGGTGGATGGTGCTCATGGTCGTGCTCCTTTGTTGGCGGCCTGCCGGCGGGCAGCCCAGATGTTGGATGGATTGGGGAGTTGCGCCTTGACCTTCTCTTGATCGTCGTCAGCCGGCGGCAGGGCGTTGTTGATCTCGAAGCCCTTACCGGAGCTGACAATCTTCTCGAACAGTCGCGCCCGCACCGCGTCAGCATCCAGCCCTGCAGCGACGTACTCTTTGGTCAGCTCAGGCAACCGCGCTGCGACACACAGATCGTGTACGCCTTTAGCCTGCTTAAGCGCTGCCTGCACCGTGGCCGCGTCAGTCAGCTTGGTCGACGCGATCAGCGTCTCAGCCAGGTTGCCGATACCCGCCTTGGAACAGCCCTGAGTGATCATCAGCGCCAGCGCCGTGGAGTCGGCGACGTCAGGCTTGGTCGGCGCAGGCGGCTTTGCCGGGTCGGCTGCCGGCGGCTTGTTGGCCAACTGATCGAGCAACGTCTGCGGAGTTTTCTGGTACCGGGCCATGGCCGCGCCATTCCCCAGGCATGCCCGCACCTGAACGCCACTGCCAATCTCATCAACCAGCCCGAGCGCGAGCGCCTCCTCGGCGGTGAGCCAGCTCTCGGCGTTGACCAGGCGGCGCAGTTCGGCTTCATCGATGTCAGGTGACTTGGCCTTGTAAGCCGCGATGATCACCTCGAACGCCTGGTCGAGCACATCGGCCACCCGGCGCAGCTCCTCCGCGTCGCCTTCAATCCAGGTGTAGGGGTTGTGAATCATCAGGATCGCGTTCGACGCCATCACAACCCGGTGAGCGCCGCATACCGCAACGCTACCCGCACTGGCAGCCAAGGCATCGATACGAGCGGTGCAACGCTCGCCCAGCCGGCTCAGCGCGTTATGGATGGCCACACCCTCGAACAGGTCGCCGCCGTTGGTGTTGAAGGCCACTTGTACCGGCGAGACACCGTCATCGATCGCCTTCAGGTCGCGAATGAACTGGTTGGCGGTGATGCCCCAGCCACCGATCTCGCCATAGATGTAGATCTCGATCGGGGTTGGCTCGGCGTCAGCAGCGCCTTCGGCCTTGGTCGCGGCGCTGATGCGATACCAGTGCTGTTCGTTTTCCGGCTGGGGCGCGGGGGCCTTGTTGAAGATGCGGATGGGGTTCAAGGGTTTCATGCTTTCTCCTTCTCGTCGGGATCGTCATCGACCGCCGACAAAGTGCTGTACTTGATACCCAGGCCCTGCGCCCGGGCGAGATCGGCAGCGTTTTCTTCGTCCACCACCTCGGCATCGGTACCGTTGCGCAAACAAGTCTCGCTGCGCGTGGTGAACCCGGCAGCGATTTCCATCTGCCGGGACTGGACGTCTTGAACGGGGTGGATGTAGGCCCAGCCTTGCGGCACCCAGCGGGTGCGCTGGTATTCGCGGCGCCGCTGTGAGTAATCCGGCAGGTCGAGCGCCCCAGCCAGCACGGCCATATCCAACCAGGCTTGCCGCACCGGGCGGCACAACTGGTGGACGTAGACCTGGAACTGCAGCTGCTCCAGCCGGCGCCGGAACTCGGTCAGCACCACGCGGATCGCGCGGTCGTTCACGCCCTGCATGTCGCCGGTCATCAACTCGTAAGGCAAGCCGGTGCCGGCAGCAGCAGCCATCAGCTGCTGCCGCATGAAGTCGCGGTAGTTGTTGCCCGCGTCCGGCGGGTCGGAGAACTCGATCTCCTCGCCGGCCCCCAGCTCCTGCACGGTGCCGGGTTCCAGCCCCACCATGGGGGTAAAACCATCCCGGTCGAGGTCGACTGGCGCACCGGTGAGGGGATCAAGCTGTGGCCGACCGTCCGGCGCAGGCTTGCGCACGAAGCCTGCGAACAGGTTGGCCACCTCCTGCCGGAACAGCACCGCATCGTCGAAGTTGTCCAGGCTGCGCAAGCGCTTCAGGACCGGCGCCAGGCGCGGCACACCGCGCAATTGCCCCGGCTCCAACGGCTCGAAGATGTGCAGCATCTGCTCGGCCGGAACCCGTACCAACTGGTTGTAGCCAACATTCAGTGAGGACTTGTCGCTGGGGTGGACGCGGTAACACCAGTACGCCACCCGCCGGCCCATGCCGTTGAACTCGATCCCGGCGCGGATGACGTTACCAAAGCGGGTCATCTCGAACTTGTCGTGAGGGACGAACTCCGGCGCCAGGCACTGCAGTTGCAGTGGCACCGCATAGCCATCCTCCAGCCGGCGCGGGCGCAGACGGATGAAGCATTCGCCTGACTGCTCCACGGTGCGCGCCACCAAGGCCTGGAGACCGTAGAAGTCGGTGAGCTGATCGGCGTCAGCCTCATCGACCCAATCCTCCCACAGGACCTGCATCGTCCTGCGCTCCTCTTTATCCGCCAACTGCGGATGCGGTGTGATGCCGGTGCCGATCAGGTTGCTGACCCGCTTGTCGATGACGTTGGCGGCGTATGGGTCATTGCGGACCGCGCTGCGGGAGCGGGAACGCAGGTTGCGCAAGGCTGGCATGATCAGGCTGTTCACGCCGGTGTCCGGCGCATCCCACCCCGATGAGCGCCGTCCCTCGGCGGCGCCTTCGTAGCTGGCCTTGATCCGCTCGGGCACCAAGATGCCCGAACGGCCGAGAGACATATAGCGTCCGCTCACAGTCCCTTGCCCCCATGGTAGAGGCGAGTCACGCGCGAGCGCGGCCCGGCGGCCTTCACCAGTTCAGACTGGATCAGGTCGCGGGCCTTGATCAACTCATCGACCGTTCGATACTCGACGGTACGATCCGAGTACCGAACGATCTTTTCACCACGCGCGATCGCACGCTCGACGGTGGCGAGGTCTGCTTTTGTGTAAGCCATGTCAGCGTCTCCTCAGGTAGCCGCTGCTGGAGCTGCGGCGTTGCATGGGTTGGGGCGCGGCACGTGGGGCCGGCTGTGGTGGTGGCTCGTTGCGCCTAACCGGCGCCGGTGCAGTTGGTGGCGGCGAATCGTCTTCACTCTGGTCACCTGCCACCGGATCGCGGGCCTGAGGCCGGGCTGGCTGCTGCTCGCCTTGGTCGAACAGGCTGGCCTGCGCGAGCGCCTGCCGCAACTTGTCCCAGTCTTGTTCGCCGTACCGGTGCAGGCCGAGGAAGTTGGCCATGGCCAGGTTGTACACCATGAGGTCCAGCGCCTCGTTGCGCTCGGCCTTGCTCTTGACCCACTCGATCCGCTTATAGCCCTTCACGTAGCGCGCGATCTTGCGTTCGGCCACGCACTGCTGGAAGAACTCGTCCGGCAGGTCCTTGGCGAAGTGCAGCGCACCAGGGCCCTTCTCGAAGCTGTAGCGGTTATAGATCCAGTCCTTGGCCGTGTCGGTACCGACGATCCACAACTCAGCACCATTTCGCTCGGTCTGGCCTTTCCAGGTGACGTCCACCTGCGACGGGCGCTGGGCGATAACAGGCCGGCCCGGCTTACTCGCCCCCTTGAGCGCAAACACGTTGCGCCAACGGCGTACGCGAGTGAACTGGTAGACCTCGTGGGTGTGGTGGCCGCCGGAGTCGATGCCAGTGGCCAAGATCGCCAGGCTTACCCCGCAAGGGTGGCGGTAGCGAATCTTGAGGCGGTCATCGAGCAGCGCCCAGGTGCGCTCGTCGGCGGGGTCGCCGGGGATCACCTGGTGATCGACCACCCAGCGTTCCATGCCGGCGCCCCAGGCCATGACCATCAGCTCCAGGCGGTTGGCCTGAACGTCGACGGAGGCAGTCAACGCAAGCGCTCCCACAGGCAATGTGCCGAGCACGTAGTCTTCTTGCAGCGCGCGGGCCTGCAGTACTTCGGCCTTGGTCTGCTCTATCGCACTGTCCCAGACCTCAGCCAGGCGGGTGTTGTAGAACACCTGCATGGGCTCGAGATCGCCGCGATCCTGGGCGCGCTTGGCTTCCTCGAACTCGCGGGCCAACATTGTCCACGAGTGCCAGCCCAGCGGGGCATACAGCGCGTTGAGCTGGAAACTCACCGTCTCGCCGTCCCCTTTCGCATGCGCGCGCCACTCGCCTTTAGCCAGCATCTCGCTCTTGTGGTGCTCCTCGATCAGCACATCACAATCCGACCCAGCGCACTGGTAGTGAACGGTGCTGAAGTCAGGCGAGTACAGCAGGCGGTCCCAGCTCAGCACCTGCATGTGCCCACAGGTCGGGCACGGCACGTAGAAGTGGCGCTGATCGCCCATCATGAAGAGGTCGTCGATCCGCGACGCCCCCTTGATGAGCGGTGAACTGGAGAAATAGAACTTGGCATTGCGCCCGAAGGTACTGCCCCTGGCCTCGGCCAGCTTGATGGGGTCGCCCTCTTGGTCGACGTCGACATCCCAACGATCAACCTCATCGCCGTAGATGTACCGCGCCGACAGCTCGGACAGGTTGGCAGCCGAGCCAGCCGTAGTGGCGAACAACGTGCCACCCTCGAACTCCTTGGTGTCCATGGTGTTGCGGGCATCTCTGGAGCGGTTAGCCGCCACACGCGCCTTGAGTTCGGGCGTTGCATCGATCGTCTTACCGATCCGAGAGGACACCCGCTTGGCTAGTCCCAGGCTGGGCAGTAGTGTCAAGATGTTTGACGGCGCCATGTGTATCAGCGCCCCGATCCAGTTCAGGGCAATCTGCGTTTTCATCAGCTGCGATGCGACCTTGGTCACCACCCGCTTGCACGGGTGGGCTGGAGACAGGCAGCGCATGGGTTCGCGGGCGTACGGTGTACGCGCGGTGCGGTACTTGCCAGGCTCTGCGGCGCCGGTATCACGCGGGATCCGCATGTACTCGTCCGACCACTCGTCGACCCACAGATCGGGGTCAGGCTTCAGCCCTCTGCAATACGCTTCGCGGTACACCTCGGCACCGTCTGCGTATCCGGTGGGCATAGGCTCAGCTCTGTGTAATGGCTTGCGAAAGGTCGGCGCTGTTCATCTTGCCGACCTCGGTGAAGACGCGGCGGAAGGCGTCAACGAGGTGTTTCTCGATGTCCCACGGATCACTCATCGCGACTAGCTCGGCGGCCAGCTGTGGCGCAAGGCCGAGAAACTGATCGCGAAGCATACGACCTGCAGAGTACGCGGCATCTTCTACAGCCTGCCGCTCGACCAGGTTGCCCTGGACCTTGTTGAACTCTGCCTCAGCCAGTTGGGCGAGGTAGTACTCGCGGTGCGCCTTCGCCTTCTGGAAGTTGTGAGCCCCGACGGATGCAGAATCTGGCTGCAGCGTTCCAGCTGGGCCGGGGCCGGGCTGGAGCAGGCTTCGAACATCCCGCTCGACGCGGTGCTCCTCGTGCCGAGCGGCGACAGCCGCCTTGCTCGGATCGGCAGATTCGGCCAGCAGCAGTTCTGTGGCTTCTACATCGACCTTACCGTCGGCGGTTAGCACCAGGCGATCCTGCTTGGCCAGTTTTGAAACGTAGGATTTCGACCATCCGTGCCGGGCGGCGAACTCCGATTTCGTCAGGTGGGTCATGTCGAAACGTCCAGTTCACCCAATGAATTCAGGGGGTTAACCAGTTCACCGCAGTTCACTAAGCTGGTGAACCTTCCGCTAACAAAGAACCGCGGGTTCCCGGTCCCGTACCCCGGCCATATCGCCAGGGTCCCCGGCCCTCGCCGGCTGCCCGTGGGTCTACGGTGCTCGCGAGGCATCAGCAACACCGGCAGCACCGGCCACGGGGCTTCTCTTGGTAACGGCCCGTGGCCAACGCCATGCTCAGCGCCTCTACAAGCACCTCCTTCGGGGTTTCCTCCAAAGTCTTCTGCCAGTAATGTCGTGCACGCGTCAGGTCGCAATCCCGACGCACCTGCATATCGATGTAACGCATTACCTGCTCCCAGGTTTGGGGGCTTTTTTTCTCTTCTTCCGGAGTCAAGGACATGACCATCTCCAACATCCAACAATTTGATGAGATCACCGGGCAAGTACTCGGCGCGCTGTACGAGAACTTTCCAGTTCCACGCCATCTGCTGATCAAGCAGTTCGTTGAAGGTGGATACACCTTCGATGAACATGCTGCGATGGATGTCGCTGACGAGCGAGGCGAGTTCTTCATAGCCTGTATCGACTGGTTGGCTGAAGCCGGCTATCTATCTTTCAAGGAACAGTCGTACGGTAACGGGGTTTTGAATGCAGTGTTGACCGCCAAGGGCTTGGAGGCCTTAAAAGCGATCCCCGCAAGCCTCACCGCTGGGCCATCCTTAGGCGACCAACTCGTTGACGCCACCAAAAGCGGAACCAAGAACATCCTCGGCAGCTTGGCAGGCGAGGTGCTTTCGGTGGGCTCCCGCCTCGTAACCGCCCACTTTGGCTTACCGGGATAACTCAACGCTAGGCTTACGGTCGGGTCACTGCCCCGACTCGCCGGCCTGGGCCGGTGCCTGCTCGACGCCCAACCGCTTGGCGGCCCAGCGCTCGTAGAGGTTGATCGCCACGTCGGCGCCGGCCATTGCGGTCAGGCATCCGACCGCTGCTGCCGCCCATACCGAAACACCAAGTGCGTACAGCAGCATGTTGGTCGACAATCCGCAGGTGACACAGGCACCCGAACGCAGAGCCAAACGGCGAATCAGCCCCCAACCACGAGCACCCGCTTTGTCCGCTCGCCACATTTCTCCCGATACACCGCCGACCAGGGACAGCACGATCACCATCCAGATCGGCAGTTCGGCTAACGCTTGTTGCTCGCTGTTCATGTAAGCCTCATTGGCAAAGCACGGCGCCGGAAAAAGAAAACCCCGCCAGTCGGCAGGGTTCTCGATGCACCGATAAGGTCGGGGCGGGTTGCACAGCACAGTGCTTGTGGGGAAAGCGCCTAAGCGCACTTTTGATATCGTGGTGCCTTTTTACATGCCACCGGAAAAACCGAAAAGAGCCTATTTTCGGTACGTAGTAACGTGGTTGCTATGTCGGTTCAATGTTGCACACAAGTCGCATAGTGACCCGACGAACGGTTTGCTCACGCACCCGGCCAGCACGCGCAGCCAAGATGGCAAACACCTGCAAATGCAGCGCCTTGACCCAGTTCCGGTAGGTGCGGTCGGCGTCCTCTGCCAGCCCAACTTCACGCATCTGCTCACGCACAGTTGCTCCATGCAGGTAACGAAGCTGGGCCAGCTTGGCCAGGGTCGCTCCGCGTGCATCACGTCGGTCCAGCTGGACTACAGCTGCATCGACTTCCGCCGCTGCGTGATCGAGACCGGCACCGGCGATCAAGATTCTCGCCCCTGAAGAGCCACCACGCGGTGCAGCCCCCTTCCATTCCATGATGCTGCCCATTTGGCTACCAAGGCTGGCTTCCAGACCAAGCTGCGCCCGGCGCTCCCCCCAATGCTTCATCAGCTCACCAATCAGTCGCAGGCGCTCGACCTGGTCATTGAGCTGCGCCATTTCGATCTGGTGTAGCGCGAGATCAGCCTGTTGCTGCATGCGTAAAACCTGATCCTTCGTCATTACCATGCCTCCCCGAGCAGTACCCAACACACATTCAACGAACTCAACACAAACCCAACACACTTGAAGCTCAACAATTTCAATGGATTAGAAGTGTTTGTGTTTAGTGTGTTGGGTGTGTTGGGTTTTTCGGAGGTCGCATCGAAACTTACTGCCCCCTCGTTCTCACCTTTAAAAAAATTGCGCATGCGCGCGCGCGTACTCAAACCCAACACACTCAACACACCTGCCCGCAATGCCACGAAATCCGGGGACTGAAACTGTGTGGACTTGCCAAAATCAACCCAACACCACCCCAACACACTCAACACACATACCGGCGAAGTCATGCTGCAAGCCTCTTGATATGGTCCCAGCCGTCCACGCTCCACCCAGCCAGCTTCGCTCGTGCACGCCACTCGACAACGTTCTTGCCCAGCTCGGCCGACTTCATGGATGGGGGCAGGGAAGGATCTCCATCGCTCGGGAAGAAGAACGCCGCAAAGCGCCGCGAGCTGCCATCCGTCCAGGGGATGGCGCGCGTCTTCTCCACCTTCGCGCTGAGCATCAGCGAGAACTTGGTGTGGCTCATGGCGTTCTCTTTGTTGTGCGAACACCATTCAAGGAACATGGCGTACACGTCCGAGGTCAGGCAGCAGCCCCAAAGGCCGTGCCCCAGCTCGCCTGCGCGCCAGAGATGGAAGAAGGTCTGCCAAGCAGTGCGGCTCAGCTCAACAAGTCGCTGACGGGCCTCGGTCTTTGGCGGCCGGGTGCGCTGGTTGAAATCACCGAGGTCAACATCCAGTAGCCAGCCGTACAGGGCAGCTACGCCGCCGTTGGCCAGCTCTCTTGCGATTGCCTTCTGCCGCTCGGCGGGCAACGTCTCCAACGGCCACATCACCAGCATCCGGCGGTCGTCTTCGCTGATCGGCCACGGCATGATCTCGTTGCTCAGGAACGCTGAGTTCATGTGGTTGGCCTCTTCCCAGCCGTTGATGAACTTCGACTCCATGCGCACCGTTTTGCCGGTGATCATGTGCTTGATTTTGCCGACCTGGTTATAACGCTGATCGCGGCTCACAACCTCTTCGAACACGGCCCACAACTTGCCGCTTTGCCAGGCGTTGAAGTTGCCTTCTAGCTGTGTCTGTCCAACCGTGGCGCCGTAACGACCATAAAGCTCGCCCATGATGTCCGCGAACAGCAGGCTCTTGCCCGAGCCTTCCATGGTGGAGTGGAACAGAATCGCGGTATCCATTTTCGCGCCCATGTGCTGCAGCGGGAAGGCAAGCCACTTCACCAGCCAGTCCAGCGCCTCAGCGTCATTGTTGCAGAGGAACGAGATCAGCCAGCGCAGGTTCTCGCAGGCGGCGTCATCACGGACAGGCTCAAGGGGCAAGCCTTCGAAGGTGTTGATGTAGATCGCCGGGTCCTTGGTCATCGTTGGGTCGAACACGATGTGATCGACGTCGACCACCCGGCGCTCCGGGCTGTTCAGCCAGAGCTGGTAAGCATCGCCCAATGCCATCTTGACGCTGCCCTCGGGCAATCGTCGTTTCTTCTCACGGTCCCAGGCCTCTTTCGTACCGTCGATGTACACGTAGCGATCCAGCGGCTCCAGCTTCAGCGCCCCTCCCTTCTTGCTGGACATTTTCCGGGCCTGCTCAAGCTCTTGGACCTGCTCGGCGGCGATGAGCTTCTTGTTGGTTCGCTCCATCCATTCCTTCGCCAGCGGCTTACCGATCAATGCCTCGAAGCCTGTCCGCTTCATTACCCGTCCCTTATCCAGGTCCCACACGTTCGTGGTGCCTTCGACCAAGGCGAATCGGCGCATTGCGGTATCTACGTCCAAGGGATCGCACCCCGCTCCCCCTGTGGCCGAGGAGGCGGCCGGTCTGGCTGCTGCGACGTCCAAAGGGGTGTGGGGAAGATGCTCAGTATCGACGTCGACCGCCGCAGCCTGCTCGGCCTGCTCAACTACCGATGGGGCACGGGGAAGGTCCCCCAACGGCGGCGGAGCCGGCGGGCGAGATTTCGCATCGATGCCAAGGTTCTGAGCTGCCGCCCTAATGGCCGCACGCTGGTCTCCGTCATGCATCAAAATGCAGAACACATCGAAGGCATCGTTCTTGTGCCCGTTGGAGAGCGGGTCGGAGGTGTGGTGGGAGTAGAGCTTGCCCTCGGTGATAGTGATGCCCGGAAGACCGGAGCTGCTGTGGGGGCTCAGCCACTTCCCGCCGACTCGCTTGTATCCATGGGCCTCGATCATCGT
>Ga0160439_1000810_pt1 | contig 11480 bp, 9 predicted proteins | sample HID1975M_E0MG_FD_108201 | JGI IMG/M metagenome (GOLD analysis project Ga0160439, IMG submission 108201) | Enriched soil microbial communities from UW Madison campus, WI, USA - HID1975M_E0 MG | ecosystem: Environmental > Terrestrial > Soil > Unclassified | place: USA: Madison, Wisconsin... | reverse complement strand
GGACGGCGACACGCTGTTCATGCGCTGCTCGATCTGGCGGGAGGCGGCCGAGTCGGTCGCCGAGTCGCTCACCAAGGGCACCCGCGTCATCGTGACCGGCCGGCTCATCCAGCGTTCGTACGAGACCCGTGAGGGCGAGAAGCGAACCGTGGTCGAGCTGCAGGTCGACGAGGTCGGTCCGTCGCTCCGTTACGCCACGGCCAAGGTCACCCGGACCCAGCGTTCGGGTGGCGGCGGCTTCGGCGGCGGTGGTGGCGGTGGCTACAGCGGCGGCAACCAGGGCGGCGGCACTGGCGGTGGCGGCCAGCAGGACGACCCGTGGGCCACGCCCGCAGGTGGTTCCGGCGGCGGCTACTCCGACGAGCCCCCGTTCTGATCCCTAGGTAACCCCAGACAACATCCCATCCCCGGGCACGGCAACGCCCGGGGCTCCACCGAAGGAGGAGCACCACGATGGCCAAGGCCGTGGTACGCAAGCCCAAGAAGAAGCAGAACCCGCTCAAGGCGGCGAAGATCGACGTCGTCGACTACAAGGACACCGCGCTGCTGCGCAAGTTCATCTCCGACCGCGGGAAGATCCGCGCTCGCCGGGTGACCGGTGTGTCCGTGCAGGAGCAGCGTGCGATCGCGCGCGCCGTCAAGAACGCCCGCGAGATGGCCCTGCTGCCGTACTCGTCGTCGGCTCGCTGAGGAAGGAGACACTCATGGCCAAGATCATCCTGACCCACGAGGTCACCGGACTCGGTGCCCCGGGTGACGTCGTCGAGGTGAAGGACGGGTACGCCCGCAACTACCTCATCCCGCGCAGCCTGGCCACGCCGTGGACCAAGGGTGCCGAGAAGGACATCACCGCGATCCGCAAGGCCCGCAAGGCCCGCGAGATCGCGACGCTGGACGACGCCAAGGCCGTCCGCGACTCGCTGCAGGCGAAGCCCGTCGTCGTGTCGGCCAAGGCCGGCGACTCGGGTCGCCTGTTCGGTGCGGTCACGACCGCCGAGATCGCCGACGCGGTCAAGGCGGCCGGCGCCCCGGCGATCGACAAGCGCAAGGTCGAGATCGGTCAGCCGATCCGCGCCCTGGGCGAGTACAAGGTGTCGGTCCGTCTGCACGCAGACGTGGCCGCGACGGTGACAGTCAAGGTCGTCGCCGCCTGACACCAGGCATCACGCACGAAGCGCCCCGTCCCGGATCCGTCCGGGGCGGGGCGCTTCGTCGTACCGGGTGCGGACCGTCGGGTCAGGCGACGCCCAGGTATGCCTGCTTGACCGCGGGGTCGGCGAGCAGGTCCTTGCCGCGTCCCGACGTCGTGACCTCGCCGGTCTCGAGGATGTAGGCGCGGTCGGAGCGGGACAGGGCCTGCTGGGCGTTCTGCTCGACGAGGAGGATGGTGGTGCCCTCCTTGTTGATCTCCGTGATGATGCGGAAGATCTGCTGGATGACCAGCGGGGCCAGCCCCATGGACGGCTCGTCGAGCAGCAGCAGGCGCGGGCGCGCCATGAGCGCGCGGCCGATGGCGAGCATCTGCTGCTCGCCGCCGGACAGCGTTCCGCCCACCTGGCTGCGTCGCTCGAGCAGGCGCGGGAACAGGTCGAACACCCGCTCCACGGTCGCGTCGTGCTCGGCCTTCGTCTTGAAGGTGCGGGCGTAGGAGCCCATCTCCAGGTTCTCGACGACGGTCATGCCGGGGAACACGCCACGGCCCTCGGGGGCCTGGACGATGCCGGCCGACACGCGTTCGTGCGCCTTCATGCGCGTGATGTCGCGGCCGTCGAACCAGACGGACCCGCGAGCCACCGGGCGGATGCCGGAGATCGCGCGCATCGTCGTCGTCTTGCCCGCGCCGTTGGCGCCGATGAGGGTGACCAGCTCGCCGTCGTCAACCGTCAGCGAGATGCCGCGGACGGCCTCGATCCGGTCGTAGGCGACCGTCAGGTCCTTCAGCTCAAGCAGTGGCATCGTCGGGCACCCCCAGGTAGGCGGCGATGACGGCGGGGTCGGAACTGACCTCCGCCGGCAGGCCGTCGGCGATCTTGCGGCCGAACTCCAGCACCACCACGCGGTCGGTCACTCCCATCACCAGGCGCATGTCGTGCTCGATGAGCAGCACCGTGAAGCCGTCGTCGCGGATCTTGCGGATCAGGTCCATGAGGGCCTGCTTCTCGGACGGGTTGAACCCGGCCGCGGGCTCGTCCAGGCAGAGGAGCTTGGGCTGCGTGGCCAGGGCGCGCGCGATCTCCAGGCGGCGCTGGTCCCCGTACGAGAGGTTGCGGGACTGCTCAGTGGCGTGCTTCCCGATCCCGACGAACTCGAGCAGCGCCATGGCGCGGTCGATCGCGTCGCGCTCCTCGCGCCGGTGCCGCGGGGTACGGAAGATCGCGCCCGGCACCGACGTGCGGTGGCGGGCGTCCGTGCCGACGACGACGTTCTCCAGCGCGGTCATGTCGGAGAACAGGCGGATGTTCTGGAACGTGCGGGCGATGCCGAGGCGCGTGATCTGGTTGCGCTTCACGGTCCCGATCGGACGGCCGTCGAACATCACCGAGCCCGACGTGGGCCGGTAGATGCCCGACATCGTGTTGAAGCACGTCGTCTTGCCGGCGCCGTTCGGCCCGATGAGGCCGAGGATCTCGCCGCGGCGGATGTCGAACGTGACACCGTCCAGGGCGGTCAGGCCACCGAACTTCACCGTCACGTCCTGCATCTGCAGCAGCGGCGCGCCGACCTCCGTGTAGATGGTCCGGTCGGTCGCGACGACCTCCGCCACGTGCTCCGCGTCGGCGAGGTCGGGGTTGACCGCCGAGAGGTCGATCTCGATGGCCTCCTCGACGTCGCCGTCGGGCAGGTACTCCTCCGGCGTCGACCCGGCGACGACGTCCTCGGTGCTGCGGAACTCCTCGTCGTGCTCGGAGCCGGCGCCGATCCCTCCAGGGGTGCTCATCAGGCGTCTCCCTCCGTGTCGTCGGCCTTCTTCTTCAGCGGCGCGTCCTTCGTCAGCGGCGCGTCCGCGTCCGACGCCGTCGTGCCGGACGTCGCGGGTGCGACGGCCGCCGGGGTCACCGCGTTCGCCGCCGCGAGGGCGGCCTGGCGCGTCGCCACGTAGATCCCGCGACCGTAGGTGAGCAGCTTCTGGCGCGCGGGGAACAGACCCTGCGGCCGGAAGATCATGAGCACCACGAGCGCGAGGCCGAAGAACAGGTACTTGTAGTTGGCGATGTCGTCGCCGTTGATCGGGATGCCGAACAGCTCGGTGCGGCCCAGGAAGAAGTTGGGCAGGTACACGATGATGAACGCGCCCAGGATCACGCCGAGCTTGTTGCCCTGGCCGCCGAGAACGACGGCGCACAGGAACAGCATCGAGTTGATGACGTTGAACGTCGTCGGCACGACGAACTGCACCTGGCCCGCGTAGAGCGCGCCGGACAGGCCACCGATCGAGGCGCCGATGAGGAACGCCCACAGTTTGAACTTGAACGTCGGCACGCCCATGATCTCGGCCGCGTCCTCGTCCTCGCGGATGGCCACCCACGCGCGGCCCACGCGGGAGCGCTCGAGGTTCCCGACGACGAGCAGCACGATGATGATCAGCACGATGCTGAGCCAGAACCACCAGGTCCCGGAGTTCAGCGGCGCGGTCGTGTTGCCGGCGGAGAAGACGCCGTTCGGCTTGTCGGCGGACTCGCCGACGACGGGATAGGCGATCTGCGAGAGGCCGCGTCCGCCGCCGGTGATGTCGCTGAGGTTGTCGGCGAGCAGCCGGACGATCTCGCCGAACCCGAGCGTCACGATGGCGAGGTAGTCGCCGCGCAGGCGCAGCGTCGGCGTGCCCAGGATCAGGCCGGAGATCGCGGTGATCCCGATCGCGATCGGGACGGCGAACAGCCAGGCCCAGTCGCGCGAGAGCCAGTCGTCGGTCAGGTTCCAGGGACTGTCGGGGCTGGTCAGGAGGCCGACCGTGTACGCACCGATCGCGTAGAAGCCGACGTAGCCGAGGTCCAGCAGACCGGTCTGCCCGACGACGACGTTGAGGCCGATGGCGAGCAGCGCGTACATGCCGAACTGGGCCAGGACGGAACCGAAGTCGGTGCCGACGGTCGTGATCACGGGCGGCCGGATGACGGGCAGCAGCGCGATGAGGACGATGAACGGGACGCCGATGCCCCACTGCGCGGGCCGCGCGAGCGCGTCCCACCACAGCCGGAGCTTGTCGCCGACGCCCAGGTGCAGCGTGGGCTGGGTCTTCTCGATGCTCATGCGCGTGCCCTCCCGAGGGACTCACCCAGGATGCCGGTCGGTCGGAACATGAGCACCAGGATCAGCAGCACGAAGGCGACGACGTCGCGCCACTCGGTGCCGAACAGCGCCTGCCCGTAGAGCTCCATGACACCCAGCAGCAGACCACCGAGCAGAGCGCCCCGCAGGTTGCCGATGCCGCCCAGGACTGCGGCGCTGAACGCCTTGATGCCGAGGATGAAGCCGCCGGAGTAGATGATGCCGCTGGGCACCCGCAGCGTGTAGAGCAGGGCCGCGGCCCCGGCGAGCAGGCCGCCGATGAGGAACGTCAGCATGATGACGCGCTCGCGGCTGACACCCATGAGGGTGGCGGTCACGGGGTCCTGCGCGACGGCGCGGATGCCGCGACCGAACTTGGTCAGCGTGATGAAACGCTCGGTGGCCACCGCGAGCAGGATCGCCGCGACGACGATGACGATCTCGACGTTCGTGACGTCGGCCCCCAGGAACGTGAACTGCACCGTGGGCTCCACCAGCCGGATGGGCTGCTGCGCGTTGACGCCGCCCAGCTTCTGGTTGGTGAGCTTGGGGAGCACGAAGTGCACGAACTCCTGGAGGATGAACGAGGCGCCGATCGCGGTGATGAGGAACACCAGCGACGGGGCGCCGCGCTTGCGCAGGGGCCGGTAGGCGACGCGTTCGAGGCCGACCGCGGCACCGCCCGAGACGGCCATGCCGCCGAGCATCGCGATGCCCAGATAGACGATGGTGAGGAGCGTGCCCTCGGTGTACACGTCCCCGCGCGGGGTGAAGCCCAGCAGCATCAGGGTCGCGTACTGCCCGAACATGCCGAGCATGAAGATCTCGGAGTGGGCGAAGTTGATGAGTCGCAGGACGCCGTACACGAGTGTGTAGCCGACGGCGACGAGGGCGTAGATCGATCCGTACGTGAGGCCGTCGATGGTCAGCGCCCAGAAGTTGTGGGTCAGCGAGTCGACGTTGAAGGCGCTCACCACGCTCGACACGGCGGGGCCGACAGTCATGACGGCGCTCATGGTGCTCCTAGGTGGGGGGACGGGTGGTGCAGCACGGCGGCCGGGCCCCGTGGGGACCCGGCCGCCGTGTGATCGTCACTTGACCTGGTAGATCCAGATCAGCGCCGAGGCGAGCTCGCCGTTGGCGTCCCACTTGTAGTGGCGGGCCAGGCCGTCACCGTCGTAGTTCTTGACGAAGTCGACCATCCCGGCGCGGTCCTTCACGCCGGAGTCGATGCCCTTGAGCATGATCGTCGCCAGGTCGTATGCCTCGACCGAGTACACACCCGAGGCGACGCTGAACTTGGCCTGGTAGTCGGCCGCGAACTTCTCCGGGGCCGGCCCGCACGGGCAGGACAGGTAGGCGTCCTTGGCGGCGGAGCCGGCCTGCTTGACGAACTCCGGGTCGTTGGTGCCGTCGGCCGAGACGAAGGCGGCGGTCACGCCACCCTCCTTGAGCTGCGACGCGAACGGCGCACCCTCGGCGTAGTAGCCGGCGTAGAACACGGCGTCGGGCGACTCGCCCTTGACGATCTGGACCGTCGCGGAGAAGTCCTTGTCACCGGTCTTGACCTTCGCGGCGCACTTGGAGTCCGCGACGGAGGTACCGAGACCGGCGGTGATCTGCTCGGCCAGGCCCACGCCGTAGTCGGAGTCGTCCTGGACGACGCAGACCTTCTTGAAGTTCAGCGTGTTGACCATGTACGCGGCGACCGACGGGCCCTGGACCGCGTCGTTGGCCAGCCCGCGGAAGAAGTTGGTCCAGCCGTTCTTGGTCAGGTCAGGGTTCGTCGCCGACGCCGTCAGCGACAGGAGGCCCGCCTGCTGGAACACCGGGCCGACGGCCTTGGTCTCGCCGGAGAACGCCGGGCCGAGCAGGCCGATGATGCTCTTGTCGCCGGCGATCTGCGGCGCGACCTGGGTCGCCTTCTGCGGGTCACCCTCGGTGTCGAACTGCTTGATGGTGACCTGGCAGTCCTTGTTCGCCGCGTTGTGCGCGTCGACGGCCAGCTTGGCGCCGTTGAGGATGTTGATGCCGAGGGCCGCGTTGGCGCCGGTCAGGGCGCCGGCCATGGCGATCGTGGTCGGGTCGCACTTGGCACTGCCGTCGCCGGCGGGGTCGGCGGCGTTCGACGAGTCCGCCGCGGGGACCTCGGCGCCCTTGTTGTCGATCTGGACGAGGGGCTGGATGCTCAGGTCGCCCGACGCGGCCGCCGACGAGGAACCGCCGGTGGGCGACGTGGTGTCGCCAGAGTCGTCCTTGGACGAACAACCGGTCAGCACGAGGCCGACCGCCAGGACGAGCGCGGTGCCCGCCAGCTGGGGGGTGGATCTACGCATGAGCTACCTCCGTGGGGTGTGCACCGACGGCGTTGCCGACGTCGATGTCCCGGCCGCGTGCGTGCCAGGGCTGGACGCACCGTAGGCCGCAAGAGTTACCGGTGAGTTTCGTTTTGCGCAAGCATGGTGACGATCCGGATTCAAGCAGGTCACGGATCTGTCACGAGGGTCGGAAAGGCCCGAGATCGCGACGAAATCCGGCGACGCTGCCATGCCCGTACTCTCCACCGCCGCGCCGACAACCCGGCGCGTCGGGGTGCGACACGCCGAATTCGTCTCACGCTCCGGTCACCATCCAGGCGTCCCCCCGTGCGCGGACACCCGTCGTGACGGCACGCGCGGCCATGAACAGTCCGGCGAACGCGACCCACAACCAGACAAGCCCGGCGGTGCCGTCCGGCGCCCAGGCGCGCACCGCCAGCGCGGCCGGCACGTAGACGACGAAGGTCGCCACGCCCGCCCAGGCCAGGAACACGCCGTCGCCGGCGCCGATCAGGACGCCGTCGAGCACGAAGACCCACCCGGCCATCGGCATGGTCACCGCGGCGACGACCAGAGCTGCGACAGCGGCTGCGCGGACGTCGTCGTCGGCCGTGAAGAACCGGACGTACAGCCAGGACGCACCCCCGACGACCAGCCCGAGCACCGCCCCCGCCCCGACGCCCCACTGCAGGGTGCGCCGCAGGACGGCGCGGGTGCCCGCGACGTCGCGGGCGCCGAGGGCGTGCCCGACGAGCGCCTGCGCGGCGATGGCGAGGGCGTCGAGCGCGAACGCGGCCAGACCCCAGACGGCGTTGACGATCTGGTGGCCGGCGAGCGGGACGGCGCCCAGGCCGGTAGCGACCCAGACCGTCACGAGGATCGCGGCGCGCAGGCTGAGGGTGCGGACCAGCAGCGGCGCGCCCGCGCGGGCGTTCGCGACGATGCCGGCGACGTGGGGCGCGAGGCGCGCGCCGGCTCGTCGGGCGCCGCGGACGACGACGGTCGCGAGGACCGCACCCATGCCCAGCTGCGTGAGCGCGGTGCCGGCGCCCGAGCCCGCGATGCCGGTGTCGAAGCCGTAGACGAGGGTGATGTTGAGGACGGCGTTCACTACCGCGCCGGTGGCCGCGACGCCGAGCGGCGTGCGCGTGTCCTGCATGCCGCGCAGGGCCCCGGTGGCCGCCAGCACCAGCAGCATCCCGGGCAGCCCGGGCGCGGACCAGTGCAGGTAGGTGACGGCCTGCTGCGCGACGTCGCCGTCGGCGCCCAGCGCTGTGACCAGCCAGTCCGCACCCAGCCACAGGGCTGCGGCGAGCACGATGCCCAGGCCGAGCGCGAGCCACATCCCGTCGACGCCCATCTGCATCGCGCCCGCGCGGTCGCCCGCGCCCAGTCGTCGGGAGACCGCGGCCGTGGTCGCGTACGCCAGGAACACGCACAGCCCGACGGCCGTCACCAGGACGGTCGACGCGAGCGCGAGCCCCGCCAGGGGAGCCGTGCCCAGGTGCCCGACGACGGCCGAGTCGACCAGGACGAACAGCGGCTCGGCGACGAGCGCACCCAGGGCCGGGACGGCGAGCGCGAGGATCTGCCGGTCGACGGTGCCGCGCGGGTGTCCACCAGATGAAATGGGGCCGAACTTCCTCTCGATCCACACCCGGTGCACAGACGAATGTGCGGGTGACGGCGGTGTTTGCCGATGATGCGCGTCCCAGTATCCACACCGCTGTCCACGGTCTGTGGAGAAAGTCGGACACCGTCCACATCGGCGCCCACATGCGACCGCCCCCCGTCCCCAGGTCTCGCCACGCGATCCCCAGCCCCCAGGCAGGTTGTCCACAGGGCCGCGAAGGGTGGTTGGAGGGCGCCGAGATCAGGTCTACGGTCGCGTGGGCGAGGTCGGTTGGCGCCGCCTGTGGGGACCGTGTCAGACCCTGTTGGGAACATGTGTTCGAGCGAAGGACGATAGGGGCGACAGGTGTCGATCGAGGAACTTGAGTACGGGGCGCCGCCGGACGCCGGACGGGGCGGCGGCGGGTTCGACCGCACCCCGCCGCAGGACCTCGACGCCGAGCGGTCCGTGCTCGGCGGCATGATGATCTCGAAGGACGCCATCGCCGACGTCATCGAGCAGCTGCGCGGGACCGACTTCTACCGGCCCGCCCACGAGGTCGTCTACGACGCGATCCTCGACCTGTACGGCCGCGGCGAGCCGGCCGACGCCATCACCGTCGCCGACGAGCTGACCAAGCGCGGCGAGATCGGCCGCATCGGCGGCGCGCCCTACCTGCACACCCTCATCTCCGCCGTGCCCACGGCCGCCAACGCCGGCTACTACGCCAAGATCGTGCGCGAGCGGTCGATCCTGCGCAAGCTCGTCGAAGCCGGCACCCGCATCGTCCAGCTCGGCTACGGCACCGACGGCGGCGACGTCGACGAGCTGGTGAACAACGCGCAGGCCGAGGTCTACGCCGTCACCGAGCGACGCTCGTCCGAGGACTACCTGCCGCTCGCCGACGTCATCGGCGGGACCGTCGACGAGATCGAGGCCGCCGGGCACCGCGGCGAGGGCATGATCGGCGTGCCGACCGGGTTCTCGGACCTGGACCGTCTGACGAACGGCCTGCACCCGGGCCAGATGATCGTCGTCGCCGCGCGCCCGGCCATCGGCAAGGCGCTCGCCCTCGACACCCCGCTGCCGACGCCGACCGGCTGGACGACGATGGGCTCGGTCCAGGTGGGAGACCTGCTCATCGCGGCCGACGGGACGCCGACGCGTGTCGTTGCCGCGACGCCGGTCATGACCGAGCGCCCGTGCTACCGCGTGACGTTCGACGACGGGACCAGCGTCGTCGCCGACGCCCAGCACGAGTGGGCCACGCGCACGCGGGCGGATCGTCGCAAGGTCGGTACTCCCGCGGGGGTCCGGACGACCGAGGAGATCTACGCGACGCAGCGCTGCGCCACCGCCGACGCCCGCGCCAACCACTCCGTCGCGACGACGGCACCGCTCGCGCTGCCCACGGCGGACCTGCTGGTGGACCCGTACGTGCTCGGCGTCTGGCTGGGGGACGGCCACAGCGCTTCCGCCCGGTTCACGAGTGCCGATCCCGAGATCGCGATGCGTATCGAGGGCCGCGGACTCGTCGCTCGCACGTCGGGCTCGGGATCGGGTCGTGCCAGGCTCTACACGCTCCAGCTCCCGACTGCCGCGGTCGCGGTGCGCCAGTGCGAGGTGTGCGGGTCGGACTTCGCAAATCCTCGCTCGCACGTGCGGACCTGCGGGCAGTCGTGCGGCGGCAAGGTCAAGATGCTGTCCGGCCCGGTGCCGGTTCCGACGTGCCCGGACTGCGGCGTCGAGACGTCGGGCCTCCTGCAGTGCCAGGACTGTCGTGACCGCGTCGGCACCGTCCAGGCCCGGCTGCGGACCCTGGGTGTGCTGAACAGCAAGCACATCCCGGTTGGGTACCTCCGCGCCGACGAGGCGCAGCGACGTGAGCTGCTCGCCGGCCTCCTCGACACCGATGGCACGGTGAATCCCACCGGTAGCGTGCAGTTCGCCGTGACCGACGAGCGGCTGGCGCTCGACGCGCGGGAGCTCATCCACTCGCTCGGATACCGCACCGGCTTGTCGACCAAGCGCGTCAAGGGGCGCAGCGAGGCCTCGTCGACCTGCTTCACGATCACCTTCACGACGGACGACGACGTCTTCGCGCTCGAGCGCAAGCGGCTCGTGCACAAGGAGCGTCGTCGCCCCTCGACACCGCGACTCACGCAGCGTCTGATCGTCTCGGTCGAGCCGATCGAGTCCGTCCCCGTCCGGTGCGTCGAGATCGCGCACCACTCCCACCTCTACCTCGCGACGACCGCGATGGTCCCGACGCACAACTCCACGCTCGGCATCGACATCGCTCGCTCGGCCGCTATCAAGCACAACATGACGTCCGTCGTGTTCTCGCTCGAGATGAGCCGTAACGAGATCACGATGCGCCTTCTCTCGGCCGAGGCGCGCGTGCACCTGCAGAAGATGCGCACCGGCCAGATGGGCGAGGACGACTGGGCCAAGGTCGCCGCCACGATGGGCAAGATCTCCGAGGCGCCGTTCTTCATCGACGACTCGCCGAACATGTCGCTGATGGAGATCCGTGCCAAGGCGCGCCGGCTCAAGCAGCGTCACGACCTCAAGCTCGTGATCATCGACTACCTGCAGCTCATGACGTCGGGCAAGCGCGTCGAGTCGCGTCAGCAGGAGGTCTCCGAGTTCTCCCGTGCCCTCAAGCTGCTCGCCAAGGAGCTCGAGGTCCCGGTCATCGCCATCTCACAGCTGAACCGTGGTCCCGAGCAGCGAACCGACAAGAAGCCGCAGATGAGCGACCTTCGTGAGTCGGGATCGATCGAGCAGGACGCGGACATGGTGATTCTGCTGCACCGCGAGGACGCCTACGAGAAGGAGTCGCCGCGCGCCGGCGAGGCGGACTTGATCGTCGCCAAGCACCGTAACGGCCCGACGGACACGATCACCGTGGCCTTCCAGGGTCACTACTCGCGATTCGTCGACATGCAGGCGTAGCGACTCAGGTGCTCGGATGCGCCGAGTTTGCGACACCATGGGGTTCTCGCGAAGCGTGAGAATCTACGGGGGTCCGGCGGGGGTTGTGAGACGGTTGGGCCCCGTACTGAGTGGGAGCTGTCAGCCCCCGCGCCTGGGGACGCGTCGGCCAGGGCCTGGCCCAACGACGCGCCGGGGTCGACAATGCGTGGTGCGGTCATTGAACCGCCCTGGGTTGCTTGGAGGCTCTTGACCTTGGAAACGAGGATGGAGCCATGCCGAAGGATCTGTCGCAGGGGAAGCCGACCACGCGTCGGTACTCGCAGGAGGAGAAGGACGCCGCG
>Ga0160439_1000808_pt1 | contig 11503 bp, 7 predicted proteins | sample HID1975M_E0MG_FD_108201 | JGI IMG/M metagenome (GOLD analysis project Ga0160439, IMG submission 108201) | Enriched soil microbial communities from UW Madison campus, WI, USA - HID1975M_E0 MG | ecosystem: Environmental > Terrestrial > Soil > Unclassified | place: USA: Madison, Wisconsin... | reverse complement strand
CATGTCGGCGTCGTCCCAGGCCTCGGGCACGTCGGCGGACGTGCCGCCCGGGTCGGTGACCTGCGCGCCCGCGCTGTTGTTCACCGTCGCGTCGGGATACGTGTCCACCTCGATCCGGTTGCCCGTGTCGCGGTCGCGCTCGCGCAGTCTGAGGGTCAGGTCGGCGACGCCCTGGGCCTGGGAGTCGATGCGACCCGTGAACGAGACGTCCACGGCGACGACGTCGGCCAGCTGCGCCGCTGTGCGAGCCTCGGCACCGGCCTCGTCGTACACCTGGTCGGTGCCGTCCGCGAGGGTGAGCACGACCTGCGTCGCCGTGGCACCCGACGGTGGCGTCAGGTCGATGTGCGTCAGGTCGAACGCCTGGAATGGCGACGTGCCCGGGTCCGTGACGGGTTCGATGTCGCCCTCGGCGGACGGGTCGACGATGCGGAGCTTGTCGACCCGCGCCACCGAGTTGTTCGTCGCCGTGAGGATCGCGTGCGTCGACGGGTACGCGCTGAGAGGCGTGCCCTCAGGCGGGACCGACAGCGGGCCGCCGGTCCACTCCTTGGTGAACCCGACGTTGATCGGTTCGTCGATGATCAGGACGTCGTCGGCGTCCGTGTCCGTCCGCTCGACGCTGGTGCCGTCGGGCCGTGTGAAGGTCGCCGTGCCGCGCGCCGTGTCGGTCACGAGGCCGGGGTCGCCGTCGTTGTTGTAGATCGTGCCGTTCGTCGAACCGAGGACGGCCGAGCCGTCGCTGCGGCGGTCGTCGCGCAGCTGGAACGTCAGGTCCAGGTGCCGGCCGTCGGCCTGGGTCGAGCGGGCCACGCCGTCCCCGGCGGCGGGAACCGTCGGGTCGGAGGGGTTGGCGGCACGGTTGGGCGACTCCGTGTAGGTGAGCCGGACGGAGGTGGCGTCTGCCTGCTCCGCGGCCGTCAGCGTGTAGCCCGGGAAGGTCCCGACGCACGCGGCAGGGCACGGGTCACCGGTCGCCTCGACCCACGCGCCGTCGATGTACAGCTCGACGCTCGAGACCGCGTCGTACTGCATGAGCGGGTCCACCGAGGAGGTGATCGGCTCGACGCGCGTCAAGTCGAAGGCGTCGTAGAACGAGTCCGCGATACCGGGGTCGTCGGCGGCCACGGGGTCCTGCGTGTCGCTGATGACCATCGGGTCGACGTTCTGGAAGCCGTTGGTCGACCACGTGATCTGAGCGGTGATGGGCTGCTGGGTCCGAGCCTGCAGGGTGTACAGGTCCCCGCTCTGCCCGCTCGGCGGGAGGAACGTCTTGTCGAGGAAGTCCAGGTCGCCGGGGCCCGTCGGGACCGGGAACGGGTCCACCGTGTCGCAGCCCTCCGCGGGCGGCGTCGGGTCGACCGTGCCCGACGACGCGCTCGACGTCCCGCAGTTGGTCAGGGGGGCGTCCTGGTCCTCGGGACCGTCGTAGCTCGCGATGAAGTTGGGCTGGAAGCTCGTGCCGGGCGGGAAGCCGTCGTCCGAGTGGTAGTTGAACTGCACGCCCTGGGCGTCCGCGGGGAGGTCGCAGTTGACCGTCGTCGGCCCGGTGAACGTCCCGCACGTGGGGTCGGTCACCCACTCGGTGCCGTCCCAGTAGCTGATCGTGAGGGTCGACCCCGCGGGCACGTCGGTGGACCGGATGGACGTCGCGGTGAAGTCGTCCCAGAAGTCACCACCGTTCGCGGGGTCGCTGGGGTCCTGGATGACGACGTCGTTCGCGTTGGTCGTCGACCCGTCGGGGCCGAAGGGCAGCAGCTCGCTCGGGAGCTGGACGACGACCGTCTGCCCGGGAAGGGCAGGGATCGTGGACGGCGAGATGTTCTTGGTGGTGTCGGTCGCGAGACGGTCCGTCAGCGTCGTCAGGTCGGCGTCGGCCGTGTCGGTGGCGTTCGGGATGTCGGCCGAGATCTCGTTGGGGTGGACCAGGTCGTCGGCGGTCTGGTCCGGGTCCGTGTCGGCCGTGAACGGGATCGACGCCTCGGCGCCCGTGACGATGTCGCCCGTGAACTCGACCGTGAAGCCCACGACGACGCAGTCCGGCGGAGGGTTGGGCAGGGTGTTGGGCGTCGTGGTGGAGTCGCTCGGCGTCGAGCCGTCCGCGCACGTGAAGTCGACCGTCGCCGTGTCGGCGTTCGACGGCCACTGCACACCCGTCCCGTCGCCGTCCGGGCCGAAGCCCGTGAACGTCAGCGGGCTCGCTCCCGTGAACGGGCTGTCCGTGCCGTCGGCCGGCTCGGTGATGGACATCGACGTCGTCGGGTCCCCGCCGCTCGTCGCCCCGATCGTCACCGTGGTCGGGTCACCGGCACTGACCTCGTCGGGATCGAACGACTTGGACGCAGTCACGCTGTTGTTGGGCGGCGTGATCACGTAGGTGTCGGAGTCCGTGGTCGGCGTCGACTCGTCGTCCCCGTGCGTGACCTGCGACGAGGCGTCGTTGGTGATGGTCGTCGGATCCGTGAGGTCCGTGACCGAGTCCGCCTGCTCGACATCGAACGGGATCGACGCGTCGGCGCCGATCGCGATGTCGCCCGTGAACTCGACCGTGAAACCACGGACGTCGCACCCAGCGGGCGGATCCGGGAACGCCGTCCCCGGGCCGTCCACCGTCGTGCTGGGCGTCGACTCGTCGGCGCAGATGAACGTCACCGTCGCCGAGTCCGCGCCGTCGGGCCAGGTGACGTCGCCGAAGCCGGTGAACGGCAGCGTCTCGAAGGGGTTCGGCTCGGCCGTGGGGTCGACGGGATCCTGGATGACGAGGGAGTCGACCGGGTCGTTCGACGTGTTCGACGAGTCGACCGTCACCGTCGCCGGCGTCCCCGGCGAGGCGATCGCCCCGGCCGGGTCGATGTTCTTGCTCGTCGTGGAGTCGAGATCCAACGGGACGGCCGGGGTGATGTCGTCGGACGCCTGGCCGCTGGGAGCGTTGTCCGCGCTCGAGCTCGCCGTGTTGGTGATCGGAACTCCGTCGGCGGCATAGGGGATGTCCGGATCCACGCGGCCGGTGATCAGGATCTGGACCTGCTGACCCGACGGGACGCTCGGGTTCGTGTAGGTGACGGTGTCGCTGTCCGTGTCGACATCGAGCGAGCCGGCGGTCGGCTCCTCCTGGATGTCCGCCGTGACGAGGTCGATGTTGTCAGGCATCGGGTCGGTGATGGTGACGTTGGTGCACGGCTCGCCGCCCGAGCACGAGATCGTGACGACCCACCGCACCTCGTCGCCGGGCTCGTAGGTGGTCTGGGGATCCACCTCGGTCTTGTTGATGTCGAGGGTGGCCGCGAACGCGGGCTCGGCGGAGACCACCGCGAGCGGCACGACGAGCAGGAGAGCCGCGGCCGCACCCGAGACCCACCGCTTCACGCGGTTCGTCCCCCGCAAGGCGAATCCGCCTCGTGCCGGGCGCGCGTGCGCGGGCCCCCGTGCCGATCCGCGCCGCTCCCCCATTGCGATCCTTCCCCTCGCCCGTCCCCGTGCTGCGCCGGCACCTCGTCGTGCCGCACACCCAACCCGACCCTGGCACACCACGGTCCGATCGGCGCGTCCGATGCATCGCGCCGGACATGTCCGGCATCGACCCATCTGCACAGCTGCTTCGATCGTCCGTGACCTGCACATCTGCGTCAACCCTCGACGGGAAACGAGTCCTGGTCGTGACCCTGCCCGGCCGGCGGGAATCGACGCCCGCTTCCGGAACCGTGCGGGCGCGCCGTACGTTGGACCTCGGGGTCTGCGACCGCGCCCCGACCAGGCCGCCGACCACTCCAGCGAGGTGACGTGAGCACCATCGAGCCCGCCGCGGCGAAGGCCGACGGGGACGAGATCGACGCCGCCGACCGGCACCACGGTGCCATCGGCCGTCGGGTCGAGGCCCTGCACGAGCGCCTGGACCACGTCCGTGGCGGAAGGCTCGCGCTGCGCGTCACCGTCGCCGTCGTCGGGTGCGCGGTGGTCCTCGCCGGCATCGCGATGCTCGTGCTGCCGGGTCCGGGCTGGCTGGCCATCTTCCTGGGGCTGGCGATCCTGGGCACCGAGTTCTCGTTCGCGCGCCGCATCAACGACTGGCTGCGGGACAAGGTGCGGCGCGGGTGGGCGTGGTGGAAGGAGCGTCGCGCCCGTCGCGCGGCGCGCAAGGGTGACGTCACCGAGGACGCGGCGCGCGACGGTTCCGGGGTCGCCGAGTAAGGGTTCGGCACCGCGGCGTCCGTCGCGTACGGTCCGGGGCATGGCTCTTCAGATCCGTCGCGTCCGGTCCGACGAGTGGCAGCAGGTCCGCGCGTTCCGCCTGGCGGCCCTGCTCGACGAGGCGGCACCGATCGCCTTCCTCGAGACGCACGACGTCGCTGCCGACCGCCCCGACGAGTTCTGGCAGGAGCGGGCCGCCGGCGCCTCGGCCGGCGAGACCGCGGCACAGCTCGTGGCGGAGGTCGACGGAGCCTGGGCGGGGACCGCGACCGTCCTGGTCGCCGCCGCGGGGACGCCCGACTTCCACGGGCGCGTCACCGAGCACCGCCGTGCGACCGTCGTCGGCGTCTACGTCGACCCGGGGCACCGCGGGTCCGGCGTCATCGGCGCCCTGCTGGACACCGCGGCGGACTGGACCGGCACGCTCGGCATCGCCGAGCTGGCGCTCGACGTCCACGCCGACAACGCCCGCGCCCAGGCCGCATACCGGCGCGCGGGCTTCGTGCCCACGGGCGGCTCGTTCGTCGGCCCCATCGGCCCGGAGATCGACATGGTCCGGTCGCTGCGACCCTGAGCTCGCCGGCAGCCCGCGGCGCGACCGCGTGCGACGCGAACCCCGAGCGGGAGTCCGTAAGGTGTCCGCCGTGGATGACGCAGCGACGACCGACCGCCCGGCCGTGGAGATGTGGACCGACGGCGCGTGCAAGGGCAACCCGGGAGTGGGGGGCTGGGGCGCGTGGATGCGGTTCGGTGAGCACGAGCGCGAGCTGTCCGGCGGTGAGGCGGTCACGACGAACAACCGCATGGAGCTCACGGCGGTGATCGAGGGCCTCAAGGCACTGAACAAGCCGTGCGACGTCACCCTCCACGTCGACTCGCGCTACGTCATGAACGGCGTGCAGTCCTGGATCGCGGGCTGGAAGCGCAACGGCTGGCGCACGGCGGACAAGAAGCCCGTGAAGAACCAGGAGCTGTGGCAGGCGCTCGACGCCGAGGTGGCCCGGCACACGATCCGCTGGGTGTGGGTCAAGGGGCACGCCGGCGACCCGGGCAACGAGCGCGCCGACGCGTTGGCCAACCGCGGGGTCGACGAGGTCCGCGCCCGGGGCTGAGCCGGCTCCCGCCGCTCGCGGGCCGGACGCCCGCGGCCCGTTTTCACCCCGGTTTCCGCCGGCGAGACGTCCGTTTCGTCCGTTCCGTGGCTAGCGTGGGCCACCCACGAACCGCGGACGGACCGGGACAACGATGAGCTCCTGCACGCGTCGCGCCACCTCGGGGCTCGCGACGGTCGCGGCGTCCCTGACACTCCTGCTCGCCGGGTGCACCTCCGCACCCGCGCCCACCGGCAGCTCGGCCGATCTGGTGGCCACGAGCAACCAGATCGCGCACGATGCCGAGCAGCGGCTCCTCGACCGGGGTCTGACGGCCGACGTCACGGTCCTGCCTCGGTTCACGACGCAGACGTTCCTGCTCACCGCCGAGGTGACCTTCCCGGCCGACCTGCGCGGGGACGCGCTGGCCGATGCTGCCGGGTCGGTGCGCCGGACGCTGCTCACCGACGACCGGCTGGCTCCCGGGCAGTCCCTGCGCGTGGACTCCCTCGAGCTCACGGATGCCGGGGTCGCGGGTTCGAGCGCCCGGTGGAACGGCGATGCGCTGGGTCCGACGACGGACGCCGAGGCTCGTCTGTGGGCGCGGGTGACCGACGCCGTCGCGGACGGGCTCGCCGTCCGGGACGTCCACGTGTGGCACGACGACGGGAAGCCGCTGGCGGTCGAGGTGCTCGACCCGTCCGACGACAGCGCCGTGCCGGGCTCCGACCTCTACACGGACGTCCTCGACCTGATCGACGAGGCCGGGATCGACCCGCGCACCACGCACGTCACCACCTGGGGGCAGTTCTCGGTCTCGACGGTCGGCAGTGCGCGGCTGGGTGGGCACACGCTGGCCGCGCTCGAGGCGCTGCGGGCGCTGCCCTTCATCGGCTCCGTCCAGGTGGATGCCGACGCGCACACCGTCACGGTGCACGCGACGACGGCCACCGCGCCCGGCACCGACGAGCCGCTGCCGCTGGACGCCGACGAGCGCAGCGAGGTGCACGACGCCCTCGACGCGGCGGACCTGTCGACCACGGGAGTCACGGTGGAGGTGGCAGCGCAGGCGGTCGACCCCACTCGGTTCTGGCCGCCGCAGGACTGATCGTCGCCGGGCTGCCCGTGCGATTCACCCAGCACCGGCGGACGATGCCTCCAGGCGACGACAGGAGTAGGCAGATGATCGGGCTCGAGCTCGTGGTGGTGCTCGGCGCGGTGATGGTGGCGTGCGGGGTCCTGGCGCGCCGGGTGCACGTGGCCGCGCCGATCCTTCTGCTGCTCTGCGGGGTCGCCCTGGGCTTCGCACCGGCGCTGCGGCACGTGCACCTTCCGCCGGAGCTGATGCTCCTCGTGTTCCTGCCCATGCTGCTCTACTGGGAGGCGCTGACCATCTCGCTGCGGGAGATCCGGGCCACCCTGCGCGGGGTCGTGCTCAACAGCACCCTCCTCGTGGTGCTCACGGCCGCGGCCGTCGCCTCCGTCGCGCACGCTCTCGGCATGCAGTGGGGCCCGGCGTGGGTGCTCGGAGCCGCCGTCGCCCCCACGGACGCGACGGCCGTGGGCGTGCTCGCCCGGGCGCTCCCCCGCCGGACCGTGACCGTCCTGCGTGCGGAGAGCCTGGTCAACGACGGGACGGCGCTCGTCGTCTACGGTGTCGCGGTCGGCGTCACGGTCGGCGAGGAGACGCTGACCGTCGGGCACGTGACGTGGCTGGTCCTGCTCTCGGCCGGCGGGGGCATCGGCCTCGGGCTGGCGGTCGCGTGGCTCGGCACCCAGCTGCGACGGCGGGTCCACGACCCCGTCTCGGCCAACGTGCTGATCCTCCTGCTCCCGTTCAGCGCCTACCTCGCCGCCGAGCTCGTCGGCGCGTCCGGGGTGCTGGCGGTGGTGGTGTGCGGGCTCTGGATGAGCCAGGTCGGACCACGCATCGGTGACGCGGTCACACGCCAGCAGACCACGGCGTTCTGGAGCCTCGCGACGTACCTCATCAACGGGTCGCTGTTCGTGCTGGTCGGCCTCGAGGCGCAGTCGTCGGTCCGCGCCCTGCACAGCACCTCGGTCGCGTCGGCGGTCGGGATGGTCGGCGTCGTGTTCCTGGTGATCGTCGTGGTCCGGTTCGTCTTCCAGGTCGTCTCCGCGTACGCCATCCGCGCGATCGACCGTCGGCCCTCCCAGCGCGCTCGACGGATCACCCACCGGGCGCGGGCCGTCACCACGGTCGCGGGCTTCCGCGGTGCGGTCTCGCTGGCGGCGGCCCTCGCGGTCCCGACGTCGCTCTCGGCGGGCGGCCCCTTCCCGCAGCGCGACCTCATCGTCTTCGTGACGGCGGGCGTCGTGGCCACGACCCTGGTGGTGCAGGGGATGCTGCTGGGGCCGACCGTGCGCTGGGCTCACCTCCCGGCCGACGACGGCGTGGCGGCCGAGCGGCACCTGGCCGAGATCACCGCCACCGAGGAGGCGCTGGAGGCCCTGCCGCGGATCGCCGGCTCGCTGGGCACGGACGACGAGGTCGTCGACCGCACCAGGACGGAGTTCGACGAGCATCTCGCGATCCTGCGGGCGCGCGACGGTGACGCCGAGGACGCCGACGGGACGATCCGCCTGGACGACGAGTACGTCGACCTGCGCCTCGCGCTCCTGGCGCACAAGCGGGCGACGGTCATCCGGCTGCGCGACGAGCGGCGCATCGACGACACCGTGCTGCGCCAGGTCCAGGCGCGCCTCGACCTGGAGGAGGTCCGGGCACGCCGCGAGGAGCGCGTCGACGACTGAGATGCGGCGGTGGCGCCGGACCCGTCAGGTCCGCAGCGGCGAACCGACAGCATCGAAGGCCTCGGCGTGCGGGACGTCCGCCAGCAGGGGTGCGGCCTCCTTGATGGCCGCTCGCACGGCATCGAGCGCGAGCGACTCGCGGTGGGCGATCGCCGACGTCCACGTCTCGCACACCAGCACGGTGTCCGGCTCGTCGTCCCGCGTCCCCACCTCGTAGGCGAGGCACCCGATCGTGCCGAGCCCCGGTCCGGGGCGCGTCAGCAGCGCGACGAGGTCGTCGCGTCGGCCGGGGGCCGCGCGGAAGGTGGTCCAGCGGACGTGGGGCATCGACGCATCGTCGCACGCGCGCAGGCCGACGACCCGCGCGTGCGTGACGGGGTTGATGCCGCCGTCGGCGAGCGTCGCGCCCATCACCGCAAGGTCTCGCGCGGACACCCGCAGGGCGCACTGCTGCGTGTAGAGGTCGGTCGTCTCCGGGGGGTCGCGGGCCAGCCGGCCGGTGGAGACCGCCGCCAGGACGTGCTGATCGTCGACGTCCCTGGTCATCGGCGCGCCACGCGGATCACGCACTCACCTTGGACCGTTGCGGGGTCGGTCGTGGACAAGTGCCCCCGGACCGCGCGTCGGTGCGGCCGACGCGCGAACGCGAGGGGTGGCCAGGAAGACGAGGCACCTGGTCCACCCCTCGTGCTCGTCGTCGGCTCAGGGTGTGACGATGGCGAAGTCGGGATCACCCGGGTCGAGCACGGAGCCCAGCGTCTCCAGCGCGGACGCGTCGCCCGAGACCTCGATGCCGGCGGCCGTCAGCGCCTCCTGAGTCCCGGCGGCGAGCGCCGGCAGTGCGCGCCTCGTCGTCGTGAGGGTGACGTCCGCGTCGCCCTGCTGGGGCGCCCCGCTGTAGGTGAGCACGCCGTTGGAGAGTCGTAGGCGGTAGCGCTCGTCGGAGTCCGTGATGACCACGTCGATCGACAGCTTCTTGTCCCACGCGTTCGGTCCGTCGACCTGGATCGCGATGGCGTCGAACAGCATCGAGGGCGTCAGCGCAGCGATCACGTCGGGCGCGTTCGTGGCCACGGGCGTACCGAACGAGCCGTCGCGCAGCTCTGTCGCACCCGAAAGGTAGAAGTCGCGCCACGTGCCGTTCTCCGACCCGTAGCCGAGCTGCTCGTACGTGTCCGCGAGCAGCTCACGCGCTGCAGCGTGCTCGGGGTCGGCGAAGATGACGTGGTTCACGACCTCGGCGACCCAGCGGTAGTCGCCGTCGTCGAACGACGCCTTGGCCTTCTCGACGACCGCGTCCGCGCCACCCATGAAGTCGACGTAGCGCTTGGCCTTCTCCACCGGCGGGTGCTCCCACAGGTGCGCGGGGTTGCCGTCGAACCAGCCGAGGTAGCGCTGGTAGATGGCCTTCACGTTGTGGCTGACCGAGCCGTAGTAGCCGCGCGTGCTCCACGCGTTCTCGAGCGCGGGCGGGAGCTGGATCACCTCGGCGATCTCCGGGCCCGTCAGGCCCTTGTTGAGCAGCCGCAGGGTCTGGTCGTGGAGGTACGCGTACAGGTCGCGCTGGAGCGAGAAGTACTCGACGACGCGCTCGTTGCCCCACGTCGGCCAGTGGTGCGACGCGAAGACGACCTCGATGTCAGCGCCGAACAGGTCGATGGTCTCCGTGAGGTAGTGCGCCCACGCGTGGGGGTCGCGGACCACGGCACCACGCAGCGTCAGGATGTTGTGCAGCGTGTGGGTCGCGTCCTCCGCCGCGCACAGCGCCTTGTGGTCCGGGAAGTAGAAGAGCATCTCCGACGGCGCCTCGGTCCCGGGCGCCATCTGGAAGACGATCCGCACGCCGTCGACGACCTCTTCGTGGCCGGTCGTCGAGATCAGGTCGGTCGGCTCGATGAGCGTGATGGTCCCGGTCGAGTTCGTCTGGCCGAGGCCCGCGCCCACCGCGCCCTGCGGTCCGCGGGCCAACGCCGCTCCGTACATGTACGCCGAACGGCGACTCATGGCGGTGCCCGCGTAGACGTTCTCCGCGACGGCGTGCTCCGTGAACCCCTCCGGCGCGTAGACGCGGACGACACCCGCGTCCACGTCCTCCTGCGTGGTCACGCCCTTGACGCCGCCGAAGTGGTCGACGTGCGAGTGCGTGTAGATGACCGCCGTGACCCGGCGCTCGCCACGGTGCTCGCGGTACAGGGAGAGGGCGGCCGACGCAGTCTCGGTCGAGATCAGGGGGTCGATGACGATGACGCCCTCCTCGCCCTCGACGAACGTGATGTTCGACAGGTCCATGCCGCGCACCTGGTAGATGCCGGGGACGACCTCGAAGAGCCCGTCGGTGGCCACGAGCTTGGACTGCCGCCACAGGCTCGGGTTCACGGTGTCGGGCGCGTCCCCGTCGAGGAAGGAGTAGGTGCCGTTGTCCCACACCACTCGTCCGTCGTCGGCGGTGACGGCGCTGGGCTCGCGGCGGCCGAGGAAGCCGCGCTGCGCGTCGGTGAAGTCCTGGGTGTCGGAGAACGGCAGGCTCTCGAGGAGCTCCCGCTGCTGCGCGATGATCGTTCCAGTGGCTGGCTTGGGTGTCGTGGACATGTTGCCAGCATCGCACCTACCAAGAACGGGCAAAACCCCAGACACGCGTCCAGGTCATGAACGACTTCTGACACGTGAGGTCAGGGGGTCGAGCCAGTTGCTCCGCGAGCACGCCATTGCTCCGCACGGGCGTACGCCGTCTCGACCGACTCCATGAGCACGCCGGTCTCCGTGACGACGGAGTCCTCCCCAAGGACGTCGAGGGTTCCCGAGCGACGCATCACCGCGAGGAGCTCGTCGGGCACGCCGCACAGGACCAGGCGCACGTTGTGCTCCGACAGCTTGCGCGACGCCCGTTCGAAGGCCTTGAGGAAGGTGGCGGACGGGATGCCCGCCGATCCGCGCAGGGACAGCACGAGTGCGGCGTCGTGGGCACCGCGGGGGTCCGGCCACTCGTCCTCGAGGCGGTTGACCTCCGCGAAGAACGAGCCGCCGGTGTAGTGCAGGACGGTGGTGCGGCCGCTGGGGATGACCTTCGGGGCGTCCTCGATGCGCCAGCCGCCGGCACCGTCGGGGATGAGCTCGAAGAGCTTGCCCTTGCGCGACGCGGCGACCGCGTACAGCAGGATCGACAGGCCGGCGCCGATGAAGATCGCGTCCTGGAGCGGCAGCTGCGTCGTCGCGAGGAACGTGATGACCATGGCGACGGACGACAGGACCGACGTGCGGAGCACGAGCTTGATGTCGCGCAGACGCCCCGCGATGAGCTCGCCGCCGATGACGAGCAGGAGACCGCCGATGACGGCCATCGGGATCTGCCCGGCCACCGGGCCGACCGCCAGCACGAGCAGCGCCAGCCACACGCCCGCGAAGATCCCCGACCAGCGGGTCTTGGCGCCGGCGCTCGTGCCGACGCCCGT
>Ga0160439_1000807_pt1 | contig 11504 bp, 12 predicted proteins | sample HID1975M_E0MG_FD_108201 | JGI IMG/M metagenome (GOLD analysis project Ga0160439, IMG submission 108201) | Enriched soil microbial communities from UW Madison campus, WI, USA - HID1975M_E0 MG | ecosystem: Environmental > Terrestrial > Soil > Unclassified | place: USA: Madison, Wisconsin... | reverse complement strand
GAATGAGGCTAGAGCATTTCGCCGCACCGTGAAATAGGGCTCAGCGGCGCGTAGACCGGTTTATGCCAACGATTGCAAAGGGGCCACAGGCGGGGCGGCACGCCCAATTTCGTCGCGAAGGACAGACACACCCGATTGCAGATCTCGGATCACCTCCAGACGTCGAAAGGGACCACCCTGGCGGGTCTCGAGCCCCACTCTCTTCGGAACCAGATTGCGCCGTCGGTCAGGGCCGAAATAGCCGCTGGCCTCATAATAGATCTTCACTTGGCCCAATTGGCGCTCCAGACGATCGCGCAATTGCGCTGAGGACTGAGGCAGGGCAACGATATCATCGAACCCCATATTGACGCAGGCTATGGTGGTCTCGATCGAGGGCTCGTCCGCCAGATAGACCAGCGGCGAAAACCGAACCCTTGGCAAGGCACAAAACCGCACGGCTTCCGCTATCGGTCGCAAATGCGCGGGATCGGAGACTGATGAGCACAGGATAAAGCAGATCGGATTGCGCTGCGTCTGCTCGGCCACCTGCTCGATGCCCCGGAAAGACGACACCCCGGCAAATCCGAGCTTATTGACCAGATCAAACAGGGCCGAGCAGTTCTGGCCCTGCGGACCGGCAATATAGACATAGGCATCCATTGCGTCTTTCGGCCCCCGGCAATTTCCCCGCCGCGAAAACTAGAGCCAATCACCTAACGTGCCCCTAATGCAGGGGCTAGGATGCCCCCTGCGGGTCATGTCCACTGAACAGCGAACCGTATCGGTTGAGAAGAATGGCGATTCGCTCGGTGACAGCCCGCACTGCCGGGTGGTGGCGCTCCTCGTGGTGACAGACGAGCCATTGCTCGGTCTCGAGTTCGGTGATGAGCGGGGCAATACGGATGAGGCGCGGATCGGCGTCACCCACGAAACAGGGAAAGACCGAAAGGCCGGCCCCATTGGCGACCAGTTCGCGCACGCTCATGGCATCGTTGCCCCGCACGGCGATCCGGTCGGCATGGCGCGCCTGCAGCCATCTGGCCGACTGTGTCTGGGGAGCTCCACTCCCAGCCAGGCCAACAAAATAGCCGGCCGCCACCCCGTTGATCAATTGGCGCCCGGAATAGAGGCCATAGGCGACTGTGCCCACCCGCCGCCCGGCGAGATAGGGCTCGGTCGGACGCTGGTTGCGGATGCCGATATCGGCATTGCGCCGGCCAATATCGATCTTCTCGTTCGCCGTCACCAGTTCGAGCCCGAATTTGTCCTCGACCGACCAGATTTCGCCGACGTGGCTGGCGAGAAAGGCCGACGTCCAGGCGCCGGCCGACACGCGGACGGTACGAGCGCCCATGGCGCCGTCTTTCCAGCGCTTGAGCGCCAGCATGGCAGCCTCGACCTCGTCGGCCCGGGCCAGGAGCTCCTCACCCGCCGGGGTCAGGGCATAGCCGGACTGGCTGCGTCTGAAGAGTGCTTCACCCATGGCGGCCTCGAGCGCCGCGAGACGCCGTCCCAGCGTCGGCGCTGAAAGCCCCGTCGTCTCGGTCGCCGCGCTGAGACCGCCAAGGCGCGCGACTGCCAGAAACAGTCTCAGATCATCCCAACCGAAATCCATTTTTCATTCCTGAAATAGCGCTTTCGTTCTTGGATATACCAAAACTCCTCAATTCAGAGCAGTTTTGTCGTCGCCCGCCAAGTTAGGCGGTTACCTACCCGCGCATCTTTTCAGAATTGAAACGCCGAATTCCCCTTTGGTGAACGCCTGTCGTTGCGCAGATTTTGGAGACGAAGCCATGTTCAAACCCATCATTCACCGCATTCGCAACTGGCACCAGCGCCAGGATGCTATCCGTCGCCTTCGCTGGCTTGACGATCATCTGCTCTACGACATCGGCACGAGCAAGGATGATCTGCCGCGCTTCATCCGGGACAAGGTCTAGCAGACCGGAGTTGATGCACAAAAAAAGCCGCCCGAAAACGGGCGGCTGCAACGTCGGGTGAGACGTTGAAAGGATTACATCTTTTCGATGCAGACCGAAGTTACACCGCGATTGCGGAAACCCAGTTCCGAGGCCGCTGCCTTGGAGAGATCGATGATACGCTTGCCGTGGAAAGGACCGCGGTCATTGATGACGACCTGAATGGATTTTCCCGAATTCTGGTCGGTGACACGCAGTTTGGTGCCAAACGGAAGGGAACGATGCGCCGCCGTCATGGCGTTCTCGTTGAAGGTTTCACCCGATGCGGCCCTCTTCCCATGGAAGCCGGGGCCATACCAGGATGCGCCACCACATTGTGCATAGGCTGCCGTCGATGAGGCGGCGAGGACTGCCGCACACAGGGCGACGGAAACGGCTCTTCTGATCAATGGTCTGTGCTCACTGAAGTTATCGATGAGCGCTGAGTAAGGGGGTGGAACGTCGGGAATAAGGGCAGATTGCCCGTAAGTGCCTCCCAAGAGGCCCACTGTTGCAGCTTTGCCGCACAGATCTGGCTCTATTTCATTAACCACTCGGTCCGAATTGATCGAGACTGTAGAATGAGAATCTCAAGAACTACGTATTCTTCGCCCATAGCGGCGTGATTCAGTGGAGGCGCGAAACCTCGTTCCGTATTGTGTCAGATGGGCAACGGTTTCATCAAACATCGGTGATTTCGCAGATATCCCGCCCAATTGGCCTGTGAATAGCGTGCACTTTTCGGTTCCGGAGCCAATTGCGAAGAGATTGTGACCAAATTGGTCGCTCTATTCGTCCAGCGCACCCGGCTCCCGTATCGGGCCCTTTGCCGCCATCGCTGCTGTGGGCGGGGCCCCCAATGCCGACAGTTCTGCCTCCAGCGCCACCATCAGCCTGAGCTTTTCTTCATCGGGAATGCTGTGCAGGCGCTGGCTGAGGCGGACGGTAAAATCGGAAAACAGATTGTGCCAGTCGCTGGAAAGCTGTGCCGGATCGATGCGGCGGGTTTCGGGGACACGCGCCGCCCTTATCCCCTGGGCGCTGAGTTCGAAGTAATCGTCGATCTGGGGCAGGATGACCTGGTCCCCACCCAGCCCGATCGTTGTCAACGCTTGGCGTAGCGCGATGCGTTCCGCGTCTTCGCCATGGGTCAGGAACACCGCACCATGCGCGGGAAGTCGACCGCGGATCCAGTCCACCAGTTCGGAATGATCCGCATGGGCGGAATAGTTGCCCAATGACCGGATCTGCGCCCGCACAGGCACGAGCGTGCCGTGGATGCGGACCTCTTTGGCGCCGGACAGGATGATCTGGCCCAGCGTGCCAGGGGCCTGGTACCCTACGAAGAGCACCGTCGCGTTTGCCCGAATGAGATTGTTGCGCAGATGGTGCTTGATGCGGCCGGCATCGGCCATCCCGGAGGCGGACATGATGATCGCCCCGCCCTTGATGGCGTTGAGAGCCTTGGAATCCTCCACGGCCTCGATGATCCGGAAGCGGGGATCGTTGAAGAGTTCGTCGGCAGTGAGTTCGGTGTCCTCGAACATTTTTGCATATTTGCGGTAGACGCCCGTCACCTTGCTGGCGAGGGGACTGTCGAGGACGACGATGCGGGGGTCGATTTCACCGTCGCGGATCAAGACGCCGATGTCGTGGAGCAGTTCCTGGCTGCGCTCGACGGCAAAGGCGGGAATGACCAGATTGCCGCCCCGCTGCAGGGCCGTGACGATCTCGGCCTTGAGCGCCTGGCGGCGCTGGACCAGTGTGTAGTCTTCGCGCTCACGCCCCCCATAGGTGCTTTCGCAGAGGATATAGTCAAAGCCGGACGGTCCCTCCGGCTCGGCGTAAAAGACCTTCTCGTCCGGCCCGATATCGCCCGAGAACATCAGCCGCACGGGGCGACCCTCGCCATTGCTGACCTCCACCTCAATCGAGGCCGAACCGATGATATGACCGGCATTCCAGTAGCGGGCGCGCACGCCCGGCCCCGGCTCGATCCATTCGCCATAGGCGCAGGTCCGCCGGTGCTTGAGGCTCTCTTCGGCGTCGGCCATGGTGTAGAGCGGCCGCGCCGGTTCATCGCCACGGCGCCCGCGTTTGCGGGTTTCGCGCTCGGCCTCGCTTTCCTGGATGCCGGCGCTGTCTGGCAGCAGATATTCGAGCAGGCCCGCCGTGGGCTCGGTCATCCACATCGGCCCGCGCCAACCCTGGGCGTAGAGCTTTGGCAACAGCCCCGCATGGTCGATATGGGCGTGGGTGAGGAGGAGGAAGTCGATGGTCCTGGGGTCGAACGGGGTGGGCTTGAGGTTAAGGTCCCTGACGCTCTTATTGCCCTGGAAGAGACCGCAATCGACGAGGAATTGCCCCTGTGGGTGGACGATGCGATAGCACGAGCCGGTCACGGTGCCCGCCGCACCGTGGAAATGCAGGGTAATCGTCATGACGGCTCCTCATTCCTCGCCCCTCCTGTCGGAGTAAGCCTTACTCGCTCGTCCTTGTCGAGAAGGCCGCGACGGACACGCGGCCGACACAGCAAGAGGAGAATTGAAATGACCTATGTCGACGGCTTTGTCGCCGCGGTTCCCCGGGCCAATAAGGAACTCTACATTTCCCACGCCCGGGCTGCGGCCGAGCTCTTCACGCAATGGGGCGCCCTACGGGTGGTCGAGAACTGGGGCGACGACGTGCCCCCGGGCGAACACACCGATTTCCAGCGTGCTGTACAGGCCAAGGATGACGAAGTGATCGTTTTTTCCTGGATCGAATATCCAGACAAGGCGACGCGGGACGCCATTCAGAAGCGGATGATGGGCCCGGAAATGGCAGAGTTTCCCGAAATGCCCTTTGACGGCAAGCGGATGATCTTCGGCGGCTTCAACACTCTGTTCGCGCTCGGCTGACCGTCCCGTGTGCCCCGCCGGCCAGCGGGGCCGGCCCCGCGGTCAGCGGGGCGCGCGCTTTGCGAGGATGCGCTGAAGGGTGCGTCGATGCATGTTGAGCCGGCGGGCCGTCTCGGAGACATTGCGATCGCACAATTCATAGACGCGCTGGATATGCTCCCAGCGTACCCGATCGGCCGACATCGGGTTTTCCGGCGGCTCGGGCTTGTCCTCGCCCGTCGCCAGCAGCGCATTGATGACGTCGTCGGCATCTGCGGGCTTGGACAGGTAGTCCATCGCCCCCAGCTTGACGGCCGTCACCGCGGTGGCGATGTTGCCATAACCGGTCAGCACCACCGCGCGAGCGTCGGGCCGCTTCTGGTGGAGGGCAGAAACCACGTCGAGGCCATTGCCATCTTCGAGCCTGAGATCGACCACGGCGAAAGCCGGCGGTTTTTCGGCAACGGCGGACAGGCCCGCCGAAACCGTCGATGCGGTCCGGACGTCAAAGCCACGGCGCACCATGGCGCGCTCGAGGCGGGTGAGAAAGGCCAGGTCGTCATCGACCAGCAAAAGGCTGGGATCTGTGGCTAGAAGGTCTTCGATGGTGCTCATGCCTTCTCCTTATGCCCTCGAGGGCTTTACGTCAAAACCCGCGCTGCGGATTGCTTGACAACGGCTTCACGGCTCCAAACGATCCGAACCTGGGCGTGGCCGACCGCTTTCTCGTTCTCGAAGGTCAGTTTGGCGCCTGTACGCTCCAGAAGCGTCTTGGCGATGAAGATGCCCAAGCCGAGCCCCCCAGGCTGGTCGGCATCGACCCCATTGGGATCGCGCGGACGGCTGGTAAGGTAGGGTTCGCCGAGGCGCGCCACCAGTTCGGGCGCAAAGCCAGGTCCATCATCGGTGATGCGCACGATGATGCGGCTCTGGTCCCAGGATGTTTCGATGCGCACGGTCTGGCTGGCGAAATCAGTGGCGTTCTCGATGATGTTGCCCAGTCCATAGAGTAGACCGACGCTGCGCGGAAAGACCGGCGCGGGCCCGGCGACGCTATCGCTGTCGAAGAGAATGACCTTGCCCCGGCCCTCATGCGGACGCGCCACTTCGGCCAGGATGTCGGTGAGCGGGGCCTCGGCGAAGGGATCGGTCGGGTCGCTGCCGCCCAGATTGCGCAGCTTGGCCAGAATGGCGCGACACCGCGCCGCCTGGGAAATGATCAGTTCCACGTCCTCGGCCAGTTGGCTGCCCTGTTCCACCTCGGCCCGCATCTCTTTTGCGGCGAGGGAAATGGTGGAGAGCGGCGTGCCCAATTCATGCGCGGCGGCCGCGGCCATGCCATCGAGCGCGGAGAGTTGCTCCCGGCGGGACAGGGCCAGTTCAGTGGCCGCCAGGGCGTCGGCGATGAGCCGCGAATCATTGGCGACCTTGTTGGTATAGGCGGCGATGAAGGCGATGCCGCAGACGATTGCCACCCAGATGCCGATGACGAAAACGCGGTGAAAGGCCAGGTGCTCCCCTGGCATCCACGGCAGGGGAAGGTGAAAGACCGAAAGGATGGAGGCGATGATCGCCGCAAACAGGGCGATGATCAGCGTTTCCCGCTGCGGCAGGGTCGTCGCGGAAACGGAGACCGGCGCCAGCAGCAAAAGCGAAAACGGATTTTGCAGCCCCCCTGTCAGGGCCAGGAGCCCGCCGAGCTGGCACAGATCGCAGGCCAGGAGAATGGCAGCAAAACCGGGCGCCAGATGGGCGCGAAATCCATAGCGCAGGACCAGGCCGATGTTGAGCGCGGCAGAAAGCGCGATCAGCGCCAGGCATTCGAACAGCGGCAGAGAGAAGCCAAGGCCAAATTCGACGAAAAACACCCCGATCGTCTGCCCGGCCACGGCTAGCCAGCGCAGCAGCACCAGCGACTGCAGACGCAAGGGACGCCAAACGGGCGCCATATCCGGCCTCGAAACTGCATCAATGCTCATGGTTGTGGCTTCCAGTGCGACTAAGTTTGCGCGCCATAGGGAGGAAAAACGTCGGTTTCAAGCAGAAAAACCCCATAGGCACATCCTTGATCCCGTCAAAGCCGGGACCAAATTAGGCTCATCGTGACTGGGAGACGAAACGAAATGAACACAGCAATCATCAAACCGCAATGGTCGCCCCTGACCATCGCCCTCATGGTCCTCGGCTTTATCCTCTTCTGGCCAATCGGCCTGGCCATCCTTGGCTACATCCTGTGGGGTGAGAAGTTCGGCGGCTCCGCCGAAAAGGCCCAGGCCTATTGGAACAAAGGATGCGGCTTTATGCGAAACAACACTGGCCATCGCGGCTTCGGCGGGCAGAATTTCGCCTCGACCGGCAATGCCGCCTTCGATGACTATCGTGCCGACCAGCTCAAGCGCCTCGAGGAAGAGCGCGCCCGTCTCGATGCCGAGATCGACGCCTTCCAGGAATATATGGCCAATCTGCGCAAGGCCAAGGATCGCGAAGAGTTCGATCGCTTCATGAGCGAACGCCGTGGCAACCGCCAGGGTTATGGCGATACCAACCAGGACAATGGGAACCACAACGGCTAAAGCCGCCCCCTTCCTGCCTTCATACGGTCCTCCCCTGTGACCTGACTGGCGCCCCGCAAGGGGCGTCTTTTTTTATGACCGGCCCGTGTCGGCACACGTCGAAACAGGCCAGACGGGGAAGCGGTTTCCGTCTAGACTGCGACCATCGATTCCTCGCGTTCCGCCATGTTCTCCTTCCTTCGCCAGAAATCAGCGTCGCCCGCCCGCACCCAGCTCGATATCGACGGCCGGGTAGTGGACGTGACCGTGCGGGTCAGCAAGCGGGCGCGTGCCTTTCGTCTTTCCCTTCCGGCAACCGGGCCATTGCTCACGCTGCCGGAAAAGGCGCGCTGGAGCGATGCAGAGGCTTTCCTGAACCGCCACAAGCATTGGCTCGCCGCGCGCCTGCCCCGTACCCCCACAGTCCAAAGTCTTGCCCACGGCAGCATCGTGCCGTTGCGCGGCGTGCCCCATCGCATCGTGGCCACCGGCTCGGTCCGCGGGCGCGTCGCTATGGATGAGACGGCCGATGGCCCCGCCCTCCTCGTGCCGGGCGCCCCGGAGCACCAGCCAAGGCGGCTCTATGACTGGCTCAAGATTGTCGCGCTTGAGGACCTTACCGAACGCAGCCTGTTTCACGCCGCGCGGCTGGAGGTCAGCGTCAAGCAGATCCGCCTGCGCAACCAGTCGAGCCGCTGGGGCTCGTGCTCGTCGACCGGTGCCATCAACTACAATTGGCGGCTGATCCTGGCCCCACCCTTCGTGCTCGACTATGTCGCCGCCCATGAGGTGGCACACCTGGTCGAGATGAACCATTCGCCCGCCTTCTGGGCGACTGTCGAGCGGACGCTGCCGGACATGGAGCGGGGTCGGGCGTGGCTTAAATCACACGGTCGCCAACTCATGGCGTGGCAACCGCCCCAGGGCGAGGCTTGAGAGGTCCTTTGCCACCTTCCCGCCCCAATCGTGAGCGCTAGAGCAGGGTATGCAGCGTCTTGTGGCCCTTATCGCCGTCATCTTTTCCTTCGCGACCATCGCGGGAAGCACGACTGCCTATGCCCACCGCTACATCAGCACCCCGATCGTGGTCCTGAACATGGTGGACGCCGAGAACGTGTCGATCCCCGTTACCGTCTCGGTGCAGCGGGGCGAGATTGACCTCGGCTCTGGCATTATCATGCCATTCGGTTCTCTTTACGCCATCACCGTCGACGGACAGGTCGCGCTACCCCCCGCGGAACGAGACGCTCCGACCCCCAATGTCCGGTCCCATCTGCCTTTCGGCATGGCCGAGCGACTGCTGCGCCCACCCCGGGCGGCCTGACAGCGCCACTCGTCACAGTTTTCAGTCTTCCCAGAACACCAGGCCCTCTGCGGGCCAAGGATATATTATGCATTCTCTCACGGACGCGACCCTGTCGCGCCGCGCCCTGCTGGCTGGCCTTGCCAGCCTGGGTGCGCTGACCCTTGCCGGCTGCTCCACCACGGGCAGTGTTCGCAGCGCCGCGGCGCCCACTGAACCCCTGCGCCGCACCGTGCCCCCTGACGTCTTGGCCATGTATTCGGCTCGCCCGGAAGAGGAATATCCGGTTCCGGCCGCCGACGTTTCCAATCTCGATCCGATCTACTGGCGTCAGGAGGTCGACAATCCCACGGGCGAGCCTGCTGGCTCCGTCGTCGTCGACACGGCCAACCGCTTTCTCTACTGGACCATGCCCAATGGGCGGGCCATGCGCTATGGCGTCGGCATCGGCCGCGCCGGCTTCGAGTGGGGCGGTCGCGCCCACATCGCCTACAAGCGGAAATGGCCGATCTGGACCCCGCCGTCCGAAATGGTCGATCGCCAGCCCGAGCTCGAAATGTATCGTCATGGTCAGCCCCCTGGCCTGCTCAATGCCCTGGGCGCCCGCGCCCTCTACATCCACCAGGGCAATCGCGACACCATCTACCGCGTCCATGGCACCATGGATGTCGCCACCATCGGCAAGGCGGTTTCATCGGGCTGCGTGCGCCTCATCTTCCAGGACGTCATGGATCTTTATGAACGCGTCCCCCATGGCTCGCCCATCGTCGTGCTCCAGAGCCAGGCGCCAGAGGTCATCGTCTGACCGGCTGCAAAGCCCAAGGCATAAAAAAGGCCCCGATGGTTTCATCGGGGCCTTTTTTTTGTGTCCTCGACTGGCTCTAGCCGCCGAAGATCAAATCCATCAGCGTGCGCTGCGACCGCTGGTTTTCATAGACCGGCTCGGGCTGCTGCACGGGTGCAGGCGGCGCAAACTGCTCGACGGGAGCAGCGAACTGCCCGGCATTATTGCTGGTCGGGGCACTGGGCACCCAGACCTGCTGGCCCGTGGCAGGATCGATCACCAGCGTCATGGGCATGCCCGTCTCCGGATCGATCGGCGCCTGGCCGAAGCCGGCATTGGGGTCCTGCAGCGGGAAGCCGGTGACGGGATCGATCGCCTGGCCTGCGCCATTGGACTGATTGCCGTCAACGAACTGCTCGACCGGCAGGCCGGTTGCCGGATCGAGCATCTGGCCCGTCTGCATCGACGGGTTGCCAGACTGGATCGGGGCAATGCCCTGCATCGGCTGCCCCGTCGCCGGGTCGATGGCGACGATCTGCCCGGTCGCCGGATCGACCATGGTCTGCACGGGCTGGCCCGTGCCGCCGTCCACATATTGCACCTGCGGTTGGCCGGTGGCCGGGTCGATGATGGGCTGGCCGGTATTGGGATCGATCAGTTGCTGGGGGATGACCTGGCCGGCATAGGAGCCGCCCGGGATCTGGACGGGCGATTTACCGGCATGCGCCTTGGTCATGAACTCCGACCAGATCGCGACCGGGACGTTGCCGCCCGAGAGCTTGGTGCCCTTATTGTCGTCATTGCCAAGCCAGACGCCGGTCACCATGGCCGCGGTGTAGCCGACGAACAGCGCGTCGCGCGATTCCTGGCTGGTGCCGGTCTTGCCGCCGAACTGCCATCCGCCCAGATTGGCGCCACGGCCCGTGCCCACCTCAACGGCGGTTTCGAGCATGTCGTTCATCTGCGCCAGCACATGGGGGTCGATTACCCGGCCGGGGCCCGCATTGGAGGCCTCATAAAGCGTCTCGCCATCCTTGGAGGTGATCTTGGTGATCACATTGGGGATGACGCCATTGCCGCCATTGGCGAACGGGGCATAGGCGCTGGTCAGCTCCAGCAGGTTCACTTCCTGGGTACCGAGGCCGATCGAGGGCACTGGCGTCATCGGCGTCGAAATGCCCATGCGGGTCGCCACATCGATCACGGCTGCCGGGGTTACGTCGATGGCGAGGCGCCCGGCAATGGTGTTGAGCGAATAGGCGAGGCCCTGCCGCAGCGTCACCGTGCCGGCATATTTGCCCGAGGCATTGCGCGGGCTCCAGCCGTTATATTCGAACTGGGCGTCCTCGGCGAGCGTGTCGGGGGTATAGCCCTTTTCCATGGCAGCCATATAGACGAAGGGCTTGAAGGTCGAGCCAGGCTGGCGCTTGGCCGTTACGGCGCGGTTATATTGGCTGGCCTGATAGTCGACACCGCCGACCATGGCGCGGATCGTGCCGTCGACATCCATGGCGACGAGCGCACCCTGGGTGAAGCCGCGCTTGGGGCCTTCATTGGCCACCGCCTCGCGCACGGCGAATTCGGCGTCCTTCTGCATTTTCCAGTCGATAGTGGTCTGCACCACGACGTCGTCCGAAATCTCGCCGATATAGGCGGTCATCAGGCTTTCGACCCAGTCGGCAACATAGGATTCCGAGCCCGCCACCACTGTCCGCACGCTCGATTGGTCCGAGCTGATCTGCGCCGCGTCGGCTTCCTCGCGGGTAATGTAGCCTTCCTGGGCCATGAGGTTGAGCACGAGGCGCTGACGCTCGATGGCGCGCTGCGGATTGGCCTTGGGGTTGTAGGCGGACGGGGCGGGGAGGATACCGACCAGCATGGCCGCCTGGCCGAGCGACAAATTGCGCGCCGAGACGCCGAAATAGGTCTGCGCCGCCGCCTCGATGCCGGTCGCACCGGCGCCGAAATAGACGCGGTTCATATAGAGCTCGAGAATTTCTTCCTTGGTGAAATTCTGCTCGAGCCAGATGGCCAGGATCGCCTCCT
>Ga0160439_1000806_pt1 | contig 11519 bp, 11 predicted proteins | sample HID1975M_E0MG_FD_108201 | JGI IMG/M metagenome (GOLD analysis project Ga0160439, IMG submission 108201) | Enriched soil microbial communities from UW Madison campus, WI, USA - HID1975M_E0 MG | ecosystem: Environmental > Terrestrial > Soil > Unclassified | place: USA: Madison, Wisconsin... | reverse complement strand
CCGCGTGTTCTGCCTGACGTTCGAGGTGCCGTTCTTCGAGGCCCACGGGTTCCACGTCATCGAGGGCACGCCGGTCACGCAGGACGTCTACCTCGAGCTGCTGCGCTCGCACGACGACGGCGTCGCCGAGTTCCTCGACCTCGCGCGCGTGAAGCCCAACACCCTGGGCAACACCCGCATGCTCATCGAGCTGTAGGCGGCTCGAACCCGCGCGCGGGCGGCAACCGTCCGGGCGGGGAGCCGGTCACGTCCCGTCAGGCGAGCGGGGTGTGGTGGCTCAGGTCGAAGGTGCCGTCGGTCTCGACGACGACCGCCACCAGGTCGGTCAGCGCCCACGTCTGGTGGTCCTCGCCCGGCTGCCAGAGGACCACCGCGCCGGGCTCGACCTCGCGGCTCTCGTCGGCAGCCGTCACCCGCGCCCGGCCGCTGACGATCGCGAACGCCTGGCTCCGCACCGCCGGGTGCCGGCCGACCGTGCCGCCCGCCGCGACGCGCGCGACGTGCACCTGCGTCGACGCCCCTCCCACGGTCGGGGGCAGCGCGTCCATCACGACCTCTGAGCTCGAGAACCGCTCGACGGCGTACGTGGGCATCGCGGCGATCTCCATCCCCCCATCCTGCCGCCGCCCGCTCCCGAGCCGACGACTGACATCACGGGGATCCCGCATCATCACGGGGATCGTAACCGCCGTGGCGATGCGGAACCGCCGTGATGACGCCCGACGCGCTGCTCAGTGCGGGAGCGAGTACGTGGGGTCGGCGTCCGGGGACGGCGGCGCGTGGCGCGCGACCAGGCCGTCGGCGACGAGCGAGTCGACGCACCGCGCGCGCTGGGCCGCGTCCGGCCAGACCTGGTCGACCGCGTGCTGCGGCACGGGCCCGAGGGCCTCGCGGAGCAGGGCCATGATGCGGCCGCGGACCTGCCGGTCGGTGCCGGCCCACCCCTGGGTGCGGCGGCGCGCGTGGTGCTCGTCGGCCGGGCGCCCCGCGGCGAGCCACGCGCACGACGAAGCGACCGGGCACTCCTCGCACCGCGGCGCACGGGCCGTGCACACGAGGGCGCCGAGCTCCATCGACGCGGCAGCCCACCGCGCGGCCTCGTCGGCCGCCGTGGGGACCAGCGCCGAGGCGGTGCGGACCTCCGCGGCGGTCAGGGACGGCGCCGGCAGGGCCGAGCCCTCGACCGCGCGCGCCAGGACGCGGCGCACGTTGGTGTCGAGCACCACCGACCGCTGCCCGAACGCGAAGGCGCGCACCGCGGCCGCGGTGTAGGAGCCGATGCCGGGCAGCGCGAGCAGCGCGTCCTCGTCGTCGGGCACCTCGCCGTCGTGCCGCTCGACGATCGCCCGCGCGCACTCCTGCAGCCGCAGCGCGCGGCGCGGGTAGCCGAGGCGGTCCCACGCGCGCAGCACGTCGGCGGTCGGGGCCGCCGCCAGGTCGGCGGGAGTCGGCCACGCGGACATCCAGGCGCGCCACGCGGGCTCGACGCGGACGACCGGCGTCTGCTGCAGCATCACCTCGCTGACCAGCACGCCCCACGGGGTGCGGTCGGGTGCGCGCCAGGGCAGGACGCGCGCGTGCTCGTCGAACCACGCCACGACGGTCCCGACGAGCTCGGGCGGGCTGGGGTCGGTCGGCACGGGAGCATCGTGCCCCGCGCGGCGGTCGCGGGCGAACGGATCGTGCGGCGCGCCGGTCGAGCTCGCCCGGTCGGCCGTCCGCCCCTCGTACCGTGGAGGCGGTCGATCGAACAAGGAGGTGGAACGTGTCCGCACCCCGGCCCGCCCCCCGCCCCTCGGCGGCCGTGTACCGCCGTCGCCGGCTCGTCGTGCTCGGCATACCGCTGCTCGTCGTCGTGCTGGTCGTCTGGCTCGTCGCGGGACGCGGCTCGGCCGACGAGCCCTCGTCGGCCCCGAAGGCGACGACGACGACGACCACGAAGTCCACACCCAGGTCCACGCCCAAGCCCACCCCGACGCCCACCAGCACCACCGGGGTGCCCGACTGCACGGACCTCACGCTCAAGGTCAGCGCCGACGACGCGTCCTACGTGGCGGGCCAGAACCCCAAGCTGACCACGACGATCACGAACGAGGGCAAGGAGGCGTGCCTGGTCGACGCGGGCACGGACGAGGCCGCCCTGGTCATCACCTCGGGCGACGACCGGGTCTGGTCGAGCCAGGACTGCGCGAGCGAGGCGTCCGGGTACCGCCCGCTGCTGCTCGCGGCGGGCGAGAGCGTCAAGGACTCCGTCACGTGGAAGCGGGTGCGCTCGGAGGAGCAGTGCCCGAAGGACCTGCCGGCCCCCAAGTCGGGGACCTACGCGGCCACCTACACGCTCTCGGGCGTCAACGCGGCGCCCGAGGTCTTCACGCTCGGCTGAGCGCAGGCGTCAGACGTACCGCTCGAGGATCGACGACTCCGCCAGGCGGGACAGCCCCTCGCGCACCGCTCGGGCCCGCTGCTCGCCCACGCCGTCGACGGCCATGAGGTCGTCGATGCCCGCGGCGAGGAGCTTCTGCAGGCCGCCGAAGTGGGCGACGAGGCGGTCGACGATCGCGCCCGGCAGGCGGGGCACCTTCGACAGCAGCCGGTAGCCGCGCGGACCGGCGGCCGCGTCGAGCGCGTCGCCCCCGCCCGGCAGCCCGAGGACGCGCGCGATGTGCGCGATGTCGAGGAGCTCGGTCGAGTCCAGCTCAGCCAGCTCGGCCTGCACGGAGTCGAGGTCCCGGCGGATGGTGTCGACGTAGTCGCGGATGACGAGCTCGCGGTCCGAGCCGATGCCGCCCACGAGCTCGTCGAGCTGCAGCGTGAGCAGGCGACCGTCGGTGCCGAGCTCGACGACGTAGCCCTCGATCTCCTCGGAGATGCGGCGCACCATCTCGAGGCGCTGCACGACGGCGGACACGTCCCGGACCGTCACCAGGTCCTCGATCTCGAGCGCCGAGAGCGTGCCGCTGACCTCGTCGAGGCGCGACTTGTAGCGCTCGAGCGTGGCGAGGGCCTGGTTGGCGCGGGACAGGATGGTCGTCGAGCCCTCGAGCACGTACCGCTGGTCGCCGACGTACAGCGCGATGATCCGCATCGAGGCGGACACCGAGATCACGGGCAGCCCGGTCTGCTTGGCGACGCGCTCGGCGGTGCGGTGGCGCGTGCCGGACTCGGTGGTCTCAATCGTCACGTCGGGCAGCAGCTGCACGGCCGCGCGGACGATCTTGCTGATGTCCTGGTCGACGACCACGGCGCCGTCCATCTTGGCCAGCTCGCGCAGGCGCGTCGCCGAGAACTCCACGTCCAGGACGAAGCCGCCCGAGCAGATGGACTCGACCGTCTTGTCGAAGCCGAGGACGATCAGCGCGCCGGTCCGGCCGCGCAGGATCCGCTCGAGCCCGTCCCGCAGGTCGCCGCCGGGCGCGACGGCAGCGAGGGTCGACCGCATGAGGTCGTCGGGGGCGTGCGGGGTGTTCGGCACGCGAGCATCGTAACGACGCCCGGCGACGCAGCGGGCACGCGACCCGCGACGAGGACGACGAACCTACGACCTCGCGCTCGCTCCGAGCGTGTAGCGGACCTCCTGGGCCAGGGCGAGGTGGCCCGCTGCGTCGGTGATCGACGCCGCGAGCTCGAGGATCCGGGCGCGCATGGCGTCGTGCTCGTCGGCCGGGACCGCGTCCCACATCGCGCGTTGGCCGTGGGACTGCGTGAACGCGACGAGGTGCTCGGGGTCGCGGAACACGGCCTCCACGGTGCGGGTCACGGTCCGGACGGCCGTCAGTCCGGCGCCGACGAACAGGTCGGCCATGCCCGCGTCGGACGCGAACGGGCCGCTCCGCCCGCTGGTCCGGGCGTCGAGCAGGGCGGGCGGCAGGTACGGGAAGAACAGCTCGTCGACCCGGCGCCACCGCTCGTCCTGCGCGCCGAACGTGGTCGTGCCCAGGCGGCCGCCGGGGACGACGAGCGACGCCCACGCGCTGAGCGTCGCCGCCGGGTCGGGCATGAAGAACAGCACGAGCGACGCGGAGACCACGTCGAACGAGGCCGGCGCGAAGGCGGGGGAGCGGGCGTCACCCACGGCGACCGTGACCTGCGGGAGGCCGGCGAGGTCGCGCGCGGTCAGCTCCACCATGCGCGGTGCGAGGTCGATGCCGACGGCCCGCCCGCCGGGGCCGGTCGCGAGCGCGAGGGGGCGCAGCGCGGCGCCGCGGCCGCAGCCGATGTCGAGCACGCTCTCGCCAGGTCGCACGGCGAGCTCGTCGACGAGCCCGGCGGCGATCGGCTCGAACCAGGGGACGCCCACGGCGTCGTAGGTGTCGGCGACGCGGTCGAAGATCCCGGCCGGCCCGTCAGGGTGTGCCATCGACCCACCCTCGCACCGGCGCAGCGGGCGAACAAGGGATCTCGGCGGGCGGGACCGGCCCGGGGGGCGCACATTGAAGAGCGCCCACACCCGGGCGCCGGTTTCGAGACAGAGGAAGTACACGATGAGCACCGACAGCGACCACGGCACCCCCGACGTCCTCGACGACGGCGCGACCTCGCGCGTCGTCGAGGGCGAGACCACGACCCACGAGCACCACGAGCACCACGAGCACGGCACGCACGAGGTCCTCGACGACGGCGAGACGTCGGAGGTCGTCGAGGGCGACGAAGCCCCCTGACCCCCGACCGGGCGGCCGCGCGCGCGGCCGCCCGGCTCCGCTCCGCACCACAGGTAACGCAGTCGTTACCGGACCGAGACGCCGACGAAGCCTCGACCCCGTTGACTGTTAGGAAAGTTACCTATTAGTTTGACGAGGGTCGCGCAGAGCACTGCGCAGCCCTCGGTCAACGGTGATCGGAGCACGATGGCAGGCACGGCGAACCAGCCCGGTACCCCCGGGCTGCTGCGCGCCATGAACGACCGCGCCGCGCTCGCCCTGCTGCTCGACCACGGCCCGCTCACCCGCGCGCAGATCGGCGAGCTGACCGGCCTGTCCAAGCCCACGGCCTCCCAGGTCGTCGCGCGCCTCGAGGCGGCCGAGCTCATCGAGGAGGTCGGCGCGGCCGCGGCCACGCGCGGTCCGAGCGCGGTCATCTACGGCCTGCGCGGCGGCCGGCTGCATGCCGTGGCGGTGGACGTCCGCCCGCACCAGGTCGTCTCGACGGTCGTCGACCTGGCGGGCACCGAGCACCCCGTGGCCGACGTGCCGCTCGCCAAGGTCGCCTCCGGGCGCTCGGCGGTCGGCGACATCCGGGCCGCGATCGACGCCGCCTGCGCCGCCGCGGGCACGTCCCCCGGCTCGGTGGTCACCGCGATGGTCGGCCTCCAAGGCGCGGTCGACCCGCGCACCGACGACCTCGCGTTCACGGGTCTCATGCCCGGCTGGCCGCGCCGCAACGTCCGCGCCGAGCTCGAAGCGGGCCTGGGCATCCCGGTGCGCATCGACAACGACGTGAACCTCGCCGCGGTCGCGGAGCGCAACGACGGTGCGGTCGCGCCCGACGAGGACTTCGCGCTGCTCTGGCTCGGCGACGGGCTCGGCGTCGCGCTGCACCTGCGCGGCGAGCTGCACCGCGGCGCGGCGGGCGGCGCCGGCGAGATCGGCTACCTGCCCGTCTCCCGGTCGGCCGCGCTGCTCGACCCCGCCGCGGACGACCTGCAGGACGTCGCCGGCGGCATCGCCGTGGCCCGCGTCGCGCGCGCGCACGGCGTCCGCGGACGGCGGCTGACCGACGCCCTGGCCGCCCTCGCCACGAGCCCGGCGCGCGACGCCGTGCTCACCGAGCTCGCGCCCCGCATCGCGGAGGCCGTGCTCCCCGTACTCGCCGTGCTCGAGCCCCATCGGGTCGTGCTCGGCGGACCGACCGGCATGGCCGGCGGTCAGGCTCTCGCCGACCAGGTCAGGAGCCACATCCGCAGGACCACCCGGTGGTCCCCGTCCATCTCCGCGAGCTCCGTGCCTGATCAGCCGGTACTTCGCGGGGCCCGTGCCGTGATCGGCGCCGACCTGCGAGACCGGCTGCTCGACCTCGTCACCTAGCGCCCGACCCAGCACCCCACATCCCGTACCGCCCGCGCGCTGCGCCGGACGTCTCTTCGTCGTCCCCGAGAACCGGTGCAGCCACCCAGAACGGAGTACCGCAGTGAGATCACGACGTGCGCTCCTCGTCGTCCCCGCCCTCGTGTCGCTCGCACTGGCCACCGCCTCGTGCAGCGGCTCGCCCTCGGACGGACCGACAGCCGCGGCCTCGGCCCCCGCGACCGTGTCCGGCACCATCCAGTTCTGGCACTTCTTCACCGACCGCGAGGCCGACGTCATCCAGTCGGTCGTCGACGACTTCGAGGCCGCCAACCCCGGCGTCAAGGTCGTCGTGAAGTCGGGCCAGGACGACCAGAAGATGCGCCAGGCGATCTCCGCCGGCCAGCCCATCGACGTGGGCCTGAGCTACTCCACGGACCAGGTCGGCCCGTTGTGCTCGTCGGGCGACTTCACGGACCTGTCGAGCTTCATCACGCGCGACAAGGTCGACCTCACGCAGATCCCCGACACCGTGCTCGGCTACACCGAGTACAACGGCAAGCGCTGCACGATGCCCGCACTGGCCGACGTCTACGGGCTCTACTACAACAAGAAGCTGCTGGCCGCGGCGGGCTACACCGAGCCGCCCAAGACGCTCGCCGAGCTGACCGACATGGCCGTCAAGCTCACGACGTTCAAGAAGGACGGCTCGATCGACACGCTCGGCTTCATGCCGCTGCTCGGCTACTACGAGAACGCGGAGGCGCACTGGGCGCCGTCGGCCGACGCGCAGTGGCTGAACGACGACGGGACGTCGGCGATCTCCGGCTCGGCCGGCTGGACCACGCTGCTGAACTGGCAGAAGGACCTCATCGCCAAGCTCGGCGGCTACGACAAGCTCGCCAAGTTCCAGGCCGGGCTCGGGGAGGAGTTCTCCGCGCAGAACGACTTCCAGACGGGCCGCGTCGCGATGAACCTCGACGGCGAGTACCGCACCGCGTTCATCGCCGACCAGGCCAAGGACCTCGACTACGGCACCGCGCCGTTCCCGTCCGCCGAGGGCTTCGAGAACACCTACGGCGGCGGCTACATCACGGGCAACATCGTCGGCATCGGCAAGGGCTCGACGAACCCCGAGGCCGCGTGGGCGTTCATCAAGTACCTGACGACGGACACGGCCGCGCAGGTCAAGCTCTCGAACGGCCTGAAGAACGTGCCGACGATGCACGACGCGATCACCTCGCCCGACCTCGAGGTCTCGCCGCAGTTCAAGACGTTCCTCGACATCTTCGAGAACGAGCACTCCTCGACCACGCCGCCCAGCGGCATCGGCGCCGAGTACCAGACGATCTTCGGCACCCACACCGCCAAGTGGCAGCAGGGTGACGTCACCGACCTCGGCGCGATGCTGAAGACGGTCGACTCGGAGATCGACGCCGCGGTCAAGCTGCAGGCCGGGAGCTGAGTCATGGCCTCGGCGATCCGCCGCCGTCGCACCTGGACGGCGTTCGCATTCCTCGCACCGTCGTTGCTCGGCATGGTCATCTTCTTCGTCTTCCCGCTGATCATGACCGTCGTCTACTCGTTCACGGCGTTCGACCTGTCGAACCCGCCACGGTGGAACAGCTTCGCGAACTGGAAGTTCCTGTTCGGCGGGGACCCGCTCATCGGCCAGGCCGCGCTGAACACGTTGTGGTTCGTCGCGATCCTCGTGCCGGTGCGGATCGCCGGGGCCATGCTCGTCGCCTGGGCGCTGACCCGCGCCCGGCGCTCGTCGGGCGCCCTGCGCACCCTCTACTACCTGCCGGCGCTCGTCCCGCCGGTGGCCTCGACGATCGCCTTCGTGTTCCTGCTCAACCCGGCCACCGGCCCGGTGAACAGGCTGCTCGAGACGGTCGGCATCCACGGCCCGGGCTGGTTCACCGACCCGGCGTGGTCCAAGCCCGCGCTCGTCATGCTCGGGCTCTGGGTGCTCGGCGACATCATGGTGATCTTCCTCGCCGCGCTGCTCGACGTCCCGACCGAGCAGTACGAGGCCGCCGAGCTCGACGGCGCGAACGGGCTGCAGCGCTTCCGCCACATCACCATCCCCAACATGGCGCCCGTGCTGCTGTTCGCCCTGATCACCGGGGTGATCGCGGCGCTGCAGTACTTCACCGAGCCCGCGGTGGCCTCGTCGACCGCGATGGGCAAGTCGTCCGTCGGGGCCGGGACCTCGACGTTGCTCGGCTGGCCGGACGGCTCGACCCTCACGTACGGGCAGCTCCTGTACTCCAAGGCGTTCGGCGCCAACCTGTTCGGCTACGCCTCGGCGATGGCGGTCGTGCTGTTCGTCGTCGCCGGCGCGGTGACGTTCGTGCTGCTGCGCCGCTTCTCCTCGTTCAGCCCGGAGGTGGCCAGTTGAGCGCGCCGACCCTGACCCGACCGCCCGTGCGTGCCTCGCGCACCGGCGTCGACGGCGCGAGCCTGCGCAAGCGGACCCCGCTCGTCTTCGTCGCGGACCACGCGCTGCTCATCGCGCTCGCGGTGATCTTCGTCGCGCCGTTCGTGTTCGTCCTGCTCACGGCGGTCATGTCGCCCGCGCAGGCGGGGACGGCGTTCGCGTGGCCGACGTCGTGGCACTGGGACAACTTCGCCCAGGTCTTCGAGAAGCTGCCGATGCTCAAGTACTTCGGCAACTCGTTCCTCTACGCGGGCTCGGCGACGCTGTTCATGCTGATCTCGTCGGTGCCCGCTGCGTACGCCCTGGCGCGCATCCAGTTCCGCGGCTCGCGGTTCATCATGTTCGCGATCATCGGCGCGATGCTGCTCCCGCCGCAGGTCACGTCCGTGCCGCTGTACGTGATGTGGTCCAACCTGGGCCTGACCGGGAGCCTGTGGCCGCTCATCCTGCCCAACCTGCTGGGTGACGCGTTCTCGATCTTCCTGCTGCGCCAGTTCTTCCTGACGATCCCGCGCGAGTACACCGAGGCCGCGCGCATCGACGGGTGCGGCGAGCTGCGCACCCTGTGGCAGGTCGTGCTGCCGATGGCCCGGCCGGGCATCGCGGCGACCTCGATCTTCCTGTTCTTCGCGTCCTGGAACGACTACTACGGGCCGCTGCTCTACACGTCCGAGAACGAGAACGCCTGGCCGGTCTCCTACGCGCTCGCGCAGTTCCGCGGTGCACGGTCGGTGGACTGGAACCTGACGATGGCGGCGACGCTCGTCGCGATGGTGCCGGTGGTGCTCGTCTTCCTGCTCGCGCAGCGGTCCTTCGTGCGCGGCGTGACCCTGACGGGGGTGAAGGGATGAAGCTCACCGTCGTCGGCGGGGGGTCGACGTACACGCCCGAGCTGGTCGACGGCTTCGCGCGGCTGCGCGCGCTGCTGCCGCTCACCGAGCTGTGCCTCGTGGACCCTGACCCCCACCGGCTCTCCCTGGTCTCCGGGGTCTCGCGGCGGATGTTCGCCCGGGCCGGGTACGACGTGACGGTCACGACGACCTCCGACGTCGCCGCGGGCGTCGCCGACGCGTCCGTCGTGCTCCTGCAGCTGCGGATCGGCGGGCAGGCGGCCCGGCACTCCGACGAGACCTTCCCGCACGCGTGCGGGTGCCTCGGCCAGGAGACGACCGGGCCCGGCGGGCTCGCGAAGGCGCTGCGGACCGTGCCGGTGGTGCTGTCGGTGGCCGACGCGGTGCGCCGGTACGCCGCGCCCGACGCCTGGATCGTCGACTTCACCAACCCCGTCGGCATCGTCACGCGCGCGCTGCTCGAGGACGGGCATCGCGCCGTGGGGCTGTGCAACGTGGCGATCGGGTTCCAGCGGCGGTTCGCGTCCCTGCTCGGCGTCGCGCCGTCGGCGGTGCAGCTCGACCACGTCGGGCTCAACCACCTCACGTGGGAGCGCGGGGCGTTCGTCGACGGGGTCGATCGGCTCCCGTCGCTGCTGGCGTCCCACCGCGCCGAGCTGGCCGAGGAGGGCGAGCTCGACCCGGCCGTGCTCGACCTGCTGGGCTGCGTCCCGTCGTACTACCTGCGGTACTACTACGCGCACGACGAGGTCCTCGCCGAGCAGCTCGCGGGCGGACCGAGTCGCGCGCAGGCCGTGATGGAGGTCGAGGCCGAGCTGCTCGCGCTGTACGCCGACCCGTCGGTGGACACCAAGCCCGAGGCGCTGTCGCGCCGCGGCGGGGCGTTCTACTCCGAGGCCGCCGTCGACCTGCTGGCGTCCCTGACGGCCGACCGCGGCGACGTGCAGGTGGTCAACGTGCGCAACGACGGGGTCCTGCCGTTCCTGCCCGACGACCACGTGATCGAGGTACCCGCGCGGGTGGGGGCCTCCGGCGTCTCGCCCCTGCCTGCCGCACCGCTCGCCTCCCCGGCCGCGGGCCTCGTCGCGCACGTCGCCGACTACGAGCGGCTCGCGCTCGAGGCGGCCCTGCACGGCGGCCGGTCCCGCGTGGAGCGCGCGTTGCTCGCGCACCCGCTCGTCGGGCAGCACGCCCGCGCCTCCCGGCTGACCGACCTGCTGCTCGAGGCGAACCGCGACCACCTCGCGTGGGTCCGATGACGGTCCTGCTGGCCGTGGACGGGGGTGGCTCGAAGACGGACGTCCTCGCGCTCGCGCCCGACGGCACCGTCCTCGGCCACGCACGGGGCGGCGGCTCGTGCCCGCAGATCATCGGGGTGGAGCCGGCCCTCGCCGTGGTCGACGCGCTCGTCCGGGAGGTGCTCGCCGACCTCCCGGGGCGCGCGGTCGCCCGGGCCGGCATCTACCTCTCGGGCCTCGACCTGCCCGTGGAGATCGCGACCTTCCGCGCGGCGCTCACCACGCTGCCCTGGCTGCCGGCCGAGCTCGTCGTCGACAACGACACGTTCGCCCTCCTGAGGGCCGGGACGGAGGCCGACGAGGGCGTGGCGGTGGTGTGCGGGACGGGCATCAACTGCGTCGGCCGACGAGCCGATGGCGCCACCGCCCGGTTCCCGGCGCTGGGCCGCATCTCGGGCGACTGGGGTGGCGGCTGGGAGCTGGGGGAGCAGGCCGTGTGGCACGCCGCCCGGGCGGTCGACGGCCGCGGCCCGGCGACGACCCTGACCGTGCTCGTCCCCTCGGCCCTGGACCGGCCCGACATGGCGGCCGTCATCGAGGACCTGCACTTCGGGCGCCTCTCCGACCGCGCGTACACGCTGCTCGCGCCCGTGCTGCTCGCGGCGTCGGCGGCAGGCGACCCGGTGGCCCGCTCGGTCGTCGAACGGCAGGCCGACGAGATCGCGGCCCTCGCGCTCACCGCCCTGGCCCGGCTCGACCTGCTCGCGGCGCCCGTGCCCGTGGTGCTCGGCGGCGGCGTGCTCGCCGCGCGCGACGCCGTGCTGACCGAGGCGATCCGCACGCGCCTGCGCGCCGGGGCACCGCGGGCGGCGCTCACGTTCCTGTCGGAGCGGCCCGTGCTCGGCGCGGCCCTGCTCGTGCTCGAGGCCGCGGGCGCCGACGCGTCCGCCGCCGATCGCGTCCGGTCGACGATCGGCGCGCACCCCGT
>Ga0160439_1000804_pt1 | contig 11539 bp, 6 predicted proteins | sample HID1975M_E0MG_FD_108201 | JGI IMG/M metagenome (GOLD analysis project Ga0160439, IMG submission 108201) | Enriched soil microbial communities from UW Madison campus, WI, USA - HID1975M_E0 MG | ecosystem: Environmental > Terrestrial > Soil > Unclassified | place: USA: Madison, Wisconsin... | reverse complement strand
CGCTGCGGGTGGATCCGTCCGTCCTCCATGAGAGCGTCGAGGGCGACCTGCGCCACCTCGCGGCGCTCGGGATCGAAGCAGGACAGGACGACGGACCCCGGCTGGTCGTCGACCAGGACGGTCACGCCGGTCAGCGCCTCGAAGGAGCGGATGTTGCGCCCCTCCTTGCCGATGATCCGGCCCTTCATCTCCTCCGACGGCAGCGGCAGGACCGTGACCGAGCTCTGCGAGCTCGTGGCCACCGCGGTGCGCTGCAGGGCGGCGACGACGACGCGGCGAGCCTTGGCGTCCGCCGTCCGGCGGGCCTGGGCCTCGATCCGCCGGACCTGGGCCGCCGTGTCGTTCTGCGCCTGCTCGACGAGCCGGCGCGACAGCTCGGCCTTGGCCTCGTCGGCGGTCAGCCCCGCGACCGACGCCAGCTCGTCGACGGCCTCGCGGCGCGCGGCCTCCGTGGCCGCGTCGGCCGACCTCGTCGCCTCGGCGACGACCCGCTCCGCGTCCCGCTCGGCCGACTCGAGCACGCGTGCCGCGCGACGCTCGGCGTCGGCGGCCGCCTCGGCCCGCTCACGCGCCGTGCGCTCCAGCGCGTCGACCTCGGCACGCTCGGCTGCGACGGTCGTCTCCCGCTCGGCCAGGCGCGCCTCGCGACGCTGGGCGTCCGCGAGCAGCGCCCGAGCGTCGTCCTTGATGGTCGCTACGTCCGCCGTCGCCTGCGCGCGCTGGGCGGAGGCCTCACGGCGTGCGACCAGGACGAGGATGAGCGCGACCAGGCACGCGCCGAGCAGCCCGACCACGACGAGCAACGAGCCGTCTTTCACGGGCACCTCCGATTCGGCTCGACGCAGGTGGACCCGCTGAGCACCGCCCATTGTGACGCATGATCACGGGCTCCCGGCCGCTGCGGCGCGCCCGTGGTCCACACACGCCCGGACCGTCCTGATCCGTCCCGACCGCCGGGGAGGAGCCATCCGCTCTGGTCAGAGGCTCTCGAGTCCCGACTCGCCACCGTCGTCGCCCGAGTCGGCGAGCTCTTCGCGCAGGATCTGGGCGACCAGCCCCGGCGGGTACCCCTTGCGTCCGAGGGCACCGTAGATCCGGCGCCGCAGGACCTCGGGCGCGAGCGACCCGCTCGTCGCGAGCTTGCGCCGCACGAGCGTGCGGGCCGCCGACTCCTCGTCCTCGGCGTCCAGCTGGTCGAGAGCGCCGGCGGCTGTCTCCTCGTCGATCCCCTTGCGCCGCAGCTCCACGGCGATCGCCCGCCGCGACTGACCGCGCTCCGCGTGCCGGGTCCGCACGAGCATCGCCGCGAACTCGGCGTCGTCGACGAGGCCGACCTCCGTGAACCGGTCGAGCACTCGCCGGGCGACCTGCTCCGGGATCAGCTTCTTGGCCATCGCCTGCTCGAGTTGCACCCGGCTCTTGCCGGCGGCGGCGAGCTGACGTAGCGCGATCGCCCGCGCCGCCTCTTCGGCCTCGCCGTCCGACGCGAAGCCCCCCGCAGCCAGGCCGCCGTCGTCCTCGTCGTCGCCCAGACCCTCGACCTCGTCGGCCGCGTCACGTTCCTCGGGAGAGACCCCGGACCCGATCACGTGCCCGGTCGGTCGGGAGCGGCTCGTGCTGCCGCTCCCGACCCGGGTTCCGGACGCCTGACGGCGCCCGGACGTGCGTGCTGTCATGCCCAGGACTCGATCAGAAGTCGACCGCGGCCGTGTCGTCAGCCGGCTTGTCGACGAACGCGCCGATGCCGAGCTTCTCCTTGATCTTCTTGTCCAGCTCCTCGGCCAGGTCCGGGTTGTCGCGCAGGAACTTGCGCGCGTTCTCCTTGCCCTGGCCCAGCTGGTCACCCTCGTAGGTGAACCACGCGCCGGACTTGCGCACGAACCCGTGCTCGACACCCATGTCGATCAGGCTGCCCTCGCGGGAGATGCCGACACCGTAGAGGATGTCGAACTCGGCCTGCTTGAAGGGCGGCGCCATCTTGTTCTTGACGACCTTGACCCGCGTGCGGTTGCCGACCGCGTCGGTGCCCTCCTTGAGGGTCTCGATGCGGCGGATGTCGAGGCGGACCGACGCGTAGAACTTCAGCGCCTTGCCACCCGTCGTCGTCTCAGGCGAGCCGAAGAACACGCCGATCTTCTCGCGCAGCTGGTTGATGAAGATCGCCGTGGTGCCGGACTGGTTGAGCGCACCGGTGATCTTGCGCAGCGCCTGGGACATGAGGCGGGCCTGGAGGCCGACGTGGCTGTCGCCCATCTCGCCCTCGATCTCGGCCTTCGGCACCAGAGCTGCGACCGAGTCGATGACCACGACGTCGATCGCGCCGGAGCGGATGAGCATGTCCATGATCTCGAGCGCCTGCTCGCCGGTGTCCGGCTGCGAGACCAGCAGCGCGTCGGTGTCGACGCCCAGCTTCTTCGCGTACTCGGGGTCCAGCGCGTGCTCGGCGTCGATGAAGGCGGCGATGCCGCCGGCCTTCTGCGCGTTGGCGACGGCGTGCAGCGCGACGGTCGTCTTGCCCGAGGACTCCGGGCCGTAGATCTCCACGACGCGGCCGCGGGGCAGCCCGCCGATGCCGAGCGCGACGTCCAGCGCGATGGATCCGGTGGGGATGACCTCGACGGGGGCACGCCCCTCGTCGCCGAGGCGCATGACCGACCCCTTGCCGAACTGGCGGTCGATCTGGCTGAGGGCGGCCTCGAGGGCCTTCTCGCGGTCCTTCGGTGCGGGCATGGTGCTCCACCTTCGTCGTCTCGTGCAGCCTGTGCTGCGCCTGCGGGGGCTGGTCGTTGTCGCTGCGGGTGACGCTATGCCCGACCACTGACACACGATCCGAGCGGACCCCCAGCCTGTGCACCGGCTGACGCCGGAGCGGGGCTGTGGACGGCTCGACCGCTGTCACCCAGGGACGACCATACCCGTACAGGTGTTCGATGCGAGCGACACGCCGGGAGAAGTTTCGTCGAACACGTGATCGAGCGCTCAGGCGAGCTCGAGCAGCCCTCCGGGCCGGAGCACGTGCACCTCGCACGCCGGTGCCTCGCGTGCCGCGGCCGCCGCGAACGCGGGTCCGCCCACGTCCATCCACCCGGGCGGCAGACTCCGCGAGATCGGCGTGTGCAGCGTTCCCCAGTGGACCGGGACCGCGGCCGCGGCCCCGACGACGGCGCACACGCGCGCGGCCTGGAACGGGTCCATGTGCCCGCCGGACAGCCGCGGGCCCCAGCCCCCGACCGGCACGAGGGCGAGGTCGATCGGTCCGCCGGCCATCTCCGGCAGGTGGGCCATCGCCGCGTAGGGCGCGGTGTCCCCCGCGAACCACACGCGTGTCGTCGGGGTCGCGATGACGAACCCGCACGCGGCGTTCGGTCGGTGCGGCATCGGGCGGTGGCCGTGGTCGGCCGGCACGGGCCGGACCCGCACGTCCGAGCCCGGCACGTCCCACCACTCGTCGTCGGCCAGGCCCACGCCCGTGACGTCCTTGGCCCGCAGCCAGCGGGCGTTCACGGGCGCGGCGAGCACGGGCGTGCCCGCCAGCCGGCGCAGCGACGCGAGCTCGGCGTGGTCGTGGTGCAGGTGCGAGACCACCACCGCGGCAGGGTCGGCCCAGTGCTCACGTGCGGGCGGTCCGCCGCGTCGCCGCAGCAGGTGCGCGTGCGGCCGCAGCAGCGGGTCGGTGAGGATCCGCACGCCGCCCAGGTCGAGGACCAGGCTGGCGTGGCCGAGCCAGCGCACGCGCAAGGTCACGGGCGCAGCCCGGCCGCGGCCGCCCAGCGCACGAGCTGGACGTGCACCGACTCGGCGCCGACGAGGATCTCGTCGTCCCCGACCTGCTGGCGCAGGTCGTCGTCGATCGCCCACTGCGTCGGGTGCAGCAGCAGCGCGTGGTTCTGGGCGCCGCCGATCCCGCCGTGCGAGCCGACCTGCCCCTCGAACGCGTGCACGTGCCCCTCGCGCGTCACGCGGGAGACGAGCAGCAGGTCCCCGGTGTTCGGCAGGCGCGCGGCCCGCAGGACGTCGGCCCTGCCGCGCGGTCCGTACCCGGCGAGCGGGTCCTCGCCCTCCGGCGGTGCGTCGCGCTCGAGCAGGACGAGCCCGCCCGCGCCGATCGCCACGAGCCCACGCTCGCGCGTGTCCACGACGACGACCCCGACCGACGCCGTCGCCGCGAGTCCCGCGACGAGTCCGGGCCAGCGCTCCTGCAGGTCCTCGAGCGTCAGCCGCGCCGGCTCGCGCGGGAACCACACCAGGCCGAGGTTGCCGGACCCGACGACGACCACGTCGGGCAGCTCGGCGCCCGAGCGTGCGCGCGTGGCCTCGGGCGAGGCGTCCGGACCCAGGACCGCGCGCTTGCTGCTGAACGCGCTGGTCAGGAGCGCGTTGAGCGGCCCCCAGTCCTCACCGCTGCCCGTGCTGACGCCGTCCGTCGGCTCCGCCATCAGGGCGCGCACCGTGTCGATCAGCGGACGTCCCTCGACCTGCTCGAACGTCGCGCCGAGCGTCTGCCCGTGGTCGGACACGACGACGATCCGGTACGCGCGCGGCGCGACGGCCACCGCACGCTCGAGCACGTTGAGCACACGGTCCAGGCCCTCGAGGGCGCGCAGCGACTCGGGCCGCGTCGGGCCGGCGTGGTGCGCGATCTCGTCGTAGTCGACGAGGTCGACGTAGATCGTCGGGTCGCCACGGACCACGGCCTCGGCGACGAGCGAGGTGTTCAGGTCGCGCATCGCGACGTTGCTGACGCCGCGCAGGACGACGTACCAGCCGGCTCGCGAGATGCGCGGCCGGACGTCGCGGATGCGCTGGCGGCGCGCCTGGTAGAGCTCTTTGACCATCTCCCCCAGCGTCAGGCTCACGGCCCGGGCCAGCACGAACGGGCTCGCGAAGAACCGCAGGAAGGCGGGTCCCGGTCCGAGGCCCGCCCCCGTGCCGTCCGGTCCGGGAGCGCGCGTGCGGCTCATGACGAGGAACGACGTCGCCGCGTCACCGGAGAACATCGTCGAGACGGCCGTGCCGCCGCCGGCGAGCAGCCCGTCGCCCGTGGACAGCCGCTTCTCGACGAGCGCAGCGTCCTGCGGGTGGTTCGTCACGACGAGCCGGCCGAGCTCGCGGTCCCACCAGCGGAACGCAGGGATCGCGGAGGAGTCGCCGTGCAGGAGCCCCGCCTGGCTCGCGGGCGTCGTCGAGGGGATCCGCGCCCACCACGGCTCGAGCGTGTGCGTGCCCGCGTCGATCCACCGCTGCATCGTCGGCGCGAGCCCGGCCTCGATCGCCTCGCGCAGCACGGGGTGCGCGACGCCGTCGAGCTGGACGACGAGCAGTCCCGCGTGGACCGACCCGTCGTCGGGCGCCGCTCCTCGCGTCCGGCGCGCGTGCCGGCGCGCGCGTCGCAGGACGTCCGCGACGACGTACTCGCTGTCGTTCGCGCCCCACAGCCACCGGCCCACGGCCATGACGATGCTCGTCAGGACCAGCACCGCGAAGAAGCCCCACGCCGAGCCGACGGTGATGCCGGGGACGACGGCGAGAGCGAACCAGGCGGTGGCGACCTGAGCCAGGAGGCCGACGAGCAGCGCCCCGGCCGCGCCGGCGGAGCGCGCGAGCAGGCGCATCGGCGCGCGCAGGACCAGGTCACCGACCGCGACGAGAGCCGCGGCGACGACGACCGGCCACGGGCCGGACACGCCGACGTCCTCGACCACCGCGATCGCGATGCCCAGGCCGAGCGCCGTGGTCGCCAGCGAGAGGAGCGCGTCGGCGAGGTCGGCGAGCTCGGGCCGCCAGCGGCCGCGCACCGGCGGAGCGGGCATCGCTGGCGTCACCGGCGCGGCGGCGCCTGGCGGCGCGTGTCGGCGCCCCAGCGCTGGGCGTCGGGGATGTCGAGCTCGTCGCACAGCGCATGCCAGACGAACCGGGGCTCGACGCCGTCGTCGAGCGCCTGCACCGCCGTGCGGTGGTCCAGACCCCCGAGCACCAGCGATCGCGTCAGCTCGCGGCCGTGGGCGCTGCCCAGCACCTCGTCGACCAGCTGCCAGAACTCCCTGAACCTCACGGGGGTCAGCCTGCCACCTGTCCGGGGCGGATGTGGGCGGCGCCTGCGACGATGGCCGCGTGGTGCTCGATCGCTTCTCCGCCCCGGCCCGGTCCTGGTTCACCGGTGCGTTCGCGCAGCCCACGGCTGCCCAGGAGGGCGCGTGGGAGGCGGTGAGCGGGGGCGAGCACGCCCTGGTGGTGGCCCCGACGGGCTCGGGCAAGACGCTCGCGGCGTTCCTCTGGGCGCTCGACGGCCTGCTCACGGGCCCGGTGCCCGACGAGCCGCTCGAGCGCTGCCGTGTCCTGTACGTGTCCCCGCTCAAGGCGCTGGCCACGGACGTCGAGCGCAACCTGCGCTCGCCGCTCGTCGGCATCCGGCAGGCGGCGACGCGCCTGGGGATCGAGCTGCCCGACGTGACCGTCGGGATCCGCACGGGCGACACGCCGCCGGCCGAGCGCCGCGCGTTCGGGGTGCGCCCGCCGGACATCCTCATCACGACGCCCGAGTCGCTCTACCTGGTGCTCACCTCGGGCGCGCGGGCCGGCCTGGCGGGCGTGCGGACCGTGATCCTCGACGAGATCCACGCGGTCGCCGCGACCAAGCGGGGCACGCACCTGGCCCTCTCGCTCGAGCGCCTGGACGCGCTGCTGGACCGCCCGGGCGGTCCGGGACCGGCACAGCGCATCGGGCTCTCCGCCACGGTCCGCCCGGTCGAGGCGGTCGCGGAGTTCCTCGGTGGCACGCGCCCGACGACCGAGCGCGGGCGGTTCGTGCGCGTCGTGCAACCGCCCTCGGACAAGCGGATCGAGGTGCAGGTCGTCGTCCCGGTCCCCGACCTCACCGAGCTCGGCGGCACGCGCACCGACGACCCCACGCCGGACCTCAGCGGCGAGGCGGCCGGCTCGTTCGTCCGCCCGTCCGTCTGGCCGCACGTCGAGGAGCGCGTCGTCGACCTCGTCGCCGAGCACCGCTCGACCCTCGTGTTCACCAACTCGCGGCGCGGCGCCGAGCGGCTGACGTCCCGCATCAACGAGGTCTGGGCCACGCGTCAGGGGCTCGACGTCCCCGACCCCGCCGAGCTGCAGCCCGCCGCGGTCCCGGCCCGGTCCGGCACGGCGGTCGGCGTGGACACGCGCGACGCGACGACGATCCTGGCGCGCGCGCATCACGGGTCGATGAGCCGCGCGGAGCGCACCCGCACCGAGTCCGAGCTCAAGGCCGGCCTGCTGCCGGCCGTGGTCGCCACGAGCTCGCTCGAGCTCGGCATCGACATGGGCGCGGTCGACCTCGTGGTGCAGGTGGGCTCGCCGCCCTCCGTCGCCTCGGGGCTGCAGCGGATCGGGCGCGCGGGCCACCAGGTCGGTGCGGTCTCGCGCGGCGTGATGTTCCCGACCTTCCGCGGCGAGCTCGTCCCCGCGGCGGTCACGGCCCAGCGCATGCGCACCGGCCAGCTCGAGGCGCTCTCGGTCCCGCAGAACGCGCTCGACGTGCTCGCGCAGCAGATCGTGGCGATGGTGGCCGTCGAGGACTGGACGGTCGACGAGCTCGCGACCGTCGTGCGCCGCGCGGCCGGCTTCGCGCACCTCGGCGACGCGACGCTGCGCGCGGTGCTCGACATGCTCGCGGGCCGCTACCCGAGCGAGGACTTCGCCGAGCTCCGCCCGCGCCTGGTCTGGGACCGCGTGACCGACGTCCTGACCGCGCGGCCCGGTGCGCTGCGCCTCGCGGTGACCAGCGGCGGCACCATCCCGGACCGCGGGCTGTACGGGGTGTTCCTCGCGAACGGGTCGACGACGAGCGACGTGCCGGTCGACGCCGAGACCGCGGGCGGGCGCGTGCGCGGCGGCAAGCGCGTGGGCGAGCTCGACGAGGAGATGGTCTACGAGTCGCGAGTCGGCGACACCTTCACGCTCGGCTCGAGCACGTGGCGCATCGAGGACATCACCCCCGACCGCGTGCTCGTCACGCCCGCACCGGGAGTGCCCGGCCGCCTGCCGTTCTGGAAGGGCGACTCCCCCGGTCGGCCCGCCGAGCTGGGGCGCGCGATGGGGGGCTGGGTCCGCACGGTGTCGCAGCTGCCGCCCGCGGAGGCGCGGGCCGAGGTCGAGGGCGTGGGGCTCGACCCGTGGGCAGCGGACAACCTGCTGACCTACGTCGCCGAGCAGCGCGAGGCCACGGGCGAGGTGCCGTCGGACACGACGCTCGTGCTCGAGCGGTTCCGCGACGAGCTGGGCGACTGGCGGATCGTGCTGCACTCGCCGTACGGCGCCCGCGTGCACGCGCCGTGGGCCATCGTCATCGGCGCACGGCTGCGCGAGCGCTACGGCGTCGACGCGGCAGCCATGCACTCCGACGACGGCATCGTGCTGCGGCTCCCGGACATGCTCGACGTGGGCTCCGGCTGGTCCGACGAGCCCGTCGAGGACACCGACGACGGTCCCGCGATCGGTCTCGCGGACCTGCTGATCGAACCCGACGAGGTCCTCGACTCGGTCCGTTCCGAGCTCGGCTCCTCCGCGATGTTCGGCGCCCGGTTCCGCGAGGCCGCCAGCCGCGCGCTCCTGCTGCCCCGTCGCCGCCCCGACCGGCGCCAGCCGCTGTGGCAGCAGCGCCAGCGGTCGGCGCAGCTGCTGTCCGTCGCCGCGCAGTACCCGGAGTTCCCGATCCTGCTCGAGGCCGTGCGCGAGTGCCTCCAGGACGACTTCGACACCGCGGCGCTCATCGAGCTCATGCGCGACGTGAGCACCGGGCGCGTGAGAGTCGTCGAGGTCACCACGCGCCAGCCCTCGCCCTTCGCGCAGACGCTGCTGTTCGGCTACACCGCGCAGTTCCTCTACGACGGCGACGCCCCGCTCGCCGAGCGTCGCGCGGCGGCCCTGACGCTCGACCCGACGCTGCTCGCCGAGCTGCTCGGCCAGGGCGGCGAGTCGCAGCTCGCTGACCTGCTCGACCCGGACCAGGTGCTGCTCACCGAGGCCGAGATCAGCGGCCGCTCTCCGCAGCGGCAGGCGGGCACGCTCGAGCAGCTCGCCGACGCGGTGCGGCGGCACGGCCCGCTGACCGCCGACGAGCTCGCCGAGCGCGTGCAGCCCGACGTGCGCGACCAGGTGCCCGCGTGGCTCGAGCAGCTCGCCGGCGCGCGCCGGGTCATCTCGGTCCGGCTCGGCGGCGTGGCACCCGGCCGGCAGACCCAGTGGGCGGCGATCGAGGACGCGGGCCGCCTGCGTGACGCGCTCGGCGTGGCGCTGCCGGTGGGGGTGCCCGAGGTCTTCACCGAGGTCGTGCCCGACCCCGTCGCCGACCTTCTGCGGCGGTTCGCGCGCACGCACGGTCCCTTCCCCGCGGCGGCCGCGGCCGCGAGGTTCGGCTGGGGCGTCGCCGTGGTCACCGACGCGCTGCGCCGGCTCGAGCGCTCCGGCGTGCTCGTGCAGGGCAGGCTGCGGCCGGACGTGCTCGGTGGCACGGGCGACGAGTTCTGCGACGCCGACGTGCTACGGACGCTGCGCCGCCGGTCCCTGGCCGCGCTGCGCGCGGAGGTCGAGCCCGTCGAGCCCGCCGCGCTGGGCGTGTTCCTGCCGCGCTGGCAAGGCGTCCGGCCCGCAGCCGGCGCGACGGGAACGGCCGGCTCGTCGGCCACGGGCTCGCTGCGCGGGGTCGACGGGGTCGCGCGCGTCGTCGAGCAGCTCGCCGGTTGCGTGCTGCCCGCGTCCGCGCTCGAGACGCACGTGCTGCCCGCCCGGATCGCCGACTACTCACCCGCGATGCTCGACGAGCTGACCGCCGCCGGCGAGGTCCTGTGGGCGGGCCACGGCCCGCTCGCGGGGCACGACGGCCTGGTCTCGCTCCACCCGACGAGCGTCGCCGACCTCACGCTGCCGCCCGTCGCCGAGCCCGGTCCCGACGACGCGACGTCGACCCCGCTGCACCGCGCGGTCCTCGCGGCGCTGCGTGGCGGCGGCGCGTGGTTCGTCGGCCCGCTCACCGAGCGCGTTCGCGCCGAGCTCGCCGCCCTGCTCATCGACGACCTCGTTGCCGCACCGGCCCCGACCGGCGAGCCGACCGGCGCCCTCGTCGGTCCGGGCGAGGTCACCGCCGCGCTCTGGGACCTGGTCTGGGCCGGTCAGGTCACCAACGACAGCCTCGCGCCGCTGCGCGCCTGGCTCGGCACGGGGTCGACCGCGCACCGCACGCGCTCGGCCGCGCCCCGCTCGCGCGCGCTGCGCCCCCGGCTCGGCCTGCGCGCGACCGTCCGGCTGGCGGGCGCCAACGCGCCGGCCACCGGCGGCACCGGCGCGGCCGGTGGACGGTGGTCGCTGCTCCCCGGTCGGGAGCTCGACCCGACGGTCCGCGCGCACGCGCTCGCCGCCCAGCTCCTCGACCGGCACGGCGTGCTCACGCGTGCGATCGCACCGTCGGAGGGGCTCGGCGGGAGGTTCGGCGACGTCTACCGCGTGCTCGCCGCGCTCGAGCAGGGCGGGCAGGTGCGTCGCGGCTACTTCGTCGAGCGCCTCGGTGGCTCGCAGTTCGCGCTGCCCGGCGCCGTCGACCGGCTGCGGATCGACGCCCAGGTGGTCCAGGCCGCGGCGGAGCGGACCGCCGACGGGCTCGACGGCGACGAGCGCGCCGGCAGCGTCGCCGCGCACACCGTCGTCCTGGCCGCGACCGACCCCGCCAACCCCTACGGTGCCGCGCTCGCGTGGCCGGACCCGCCGGCCGACCGGATCGCCGAGGGCGGCCGGCACCGGCCCGGGCGCAAGGCCGGCTCGCTCGTCGTGCTCGTCGACGGCGCGCTCACGCTCTACCTCGAGCGCGGCGGGCGGACCGCGCTCTCGTTCACCGACGCGGAGGGCGCCCTGCACGCCGGGGCGCAGGCGCTCGCGTCGACCGTCCGCACGCGCCACGTCGGACGCCTGACGATCCACCGGATCGACGGCGCCGAGGTGCTCGCCGGGGGCGCGCTGCACGGACCGGTCGGTCGCGCCCTGGTGGCGGCCGGCTTCGCGACCACGCCGCGCGGCCTGAGACTCGGGAGCTCCTGAGTGCCCGAGGGAGACTCCCTGCGCCGGGCAGCAGCACGGCTCGACCTCGCGCTCGCCGGCCAGCGGCTGACGCGCGCGGACCTGCGGTGGCCGTCGGTCGCGACCGTGGACCTCGTCGGTGTGACCGTGCTCGGCACCGAGCCGTACGGCAAGCACCTGCTCACGCGGTTCGACGACGGCCGCACGCTGCACACCCACCTGCGCATGGACGGCACCTGGCACGTGGCGGAGACCGGCACGTCACGTGCCGCGGCACGCGCGCCCGACATCCGGGCCGTGCTCGGGACCCCGCGATGGACCGCTCTCGGGCGGCTGCTGGGCATGGTCGACGTGGTGCCGACCACGCAGGAGCACACGCTCATCGGTCACCTCGGCCCGGACATCCTCGGGGCGGACGTCGACGTCGCCGAGCTCCTGCGCCGGTGGGCAGCGGCGGGCTCGAGGCCCGTCGCCGAGGTCCTGCTCG
>Ga0160439_1000803_pt1 | contig 11556 bp, 9 predicted proteins | sample HID1975M_E0MG_FD_108201 | JGI IMG/M metagenome (GOLD analysis project Ga0160439, IMG submission 108201) | Enriched soil microbial communities from UW Madison campus, WI, USA - HID1975M_E0 MG | ecosystem: Environmental > Terrestrial > Soil > Unclassified | place: USA: Madison, Wisconsin... | reverse complement strand
CTCAGCGGCGGGCTCGTCCACGACGGGGGCCGTCCACTCGGCCGCGGGCTCGACCTCGGGGGCAGTCCACTCAGCGGCGGGCTCCTCCACGACCGGAGCAGCCCACTCAGCGGCGGGCTCCTCCACGACCGGAGCAGTCCACTCGGCCGCGGCTCCTCCACGACCGGGGCAGCCCACTCAGCGGCGGGCTCCTCGACGGCCGGAGCGGTCCACTCGGCGGCAGGCTCGGCAACCGGAGCAACCCACGCGGCGGCGGGCTCCTCGTCGGAGACCAGGCCGGGCACCTCGTCGACCGAGGCGTCGGCCTGGACGGGAGCCCACGGCTCCTCATCCTCGTCGACCAGCGACGGCACGACGATCGGGACCTCGGGCGCGGCGTGCGCACCGCCGAGGGCCATCCAGGGAGCGCGCACCGGGTCGGCAGCGGGAGCCGCGCCGGATTCGGACGCGACGTTCTCGTCGGCTGCGAGCTCGGCCGCCGTGCGACCACGGAAGCCGGAGAACAGGCCGGCGCGGGCGGCCGGCGAGGCCGGCGTCGTCGCGGCGGGCGTCTCGGCGTCCGGCTGCTGCCAGGCGGAGGTGCCCGCACGCGTGCGGCTGGGCAGGCCACCGGCGCCCGGGTTGACGGTCTCGGGCGACCAGTCGGAGCCGGCGGCCGAGATGTCGGCCGTCAGGTTGCCGCTGGGGGCGGCCGGGAGGACCAGGTTGTCCTCGTCGAACGTCTTGCGCGGACGCGACGGCAAGCCCGTCGGCACGGCGGCGACCGGGATCTCGGCGGACTCGGTGGACGGCTCGTCGCCGTCGCCCCGGCGACGACGCGGCAGGCCGAGCGAGGTCTCACCGTCGGTGAGCGCGGCCAGGTCGACGGCCTCGGCCGCGGGGGCCTCGCTCTCGACGAGGGCCGCGAGCTCGGCGGGCGAGTCGGGGGCGGTGCCGTACAGCGCGGTCTCGGTCGCGGCGAACAGGTGCGCCGGGAACAGGACGGTGGTCTCCGTGCCCGTGCCGGTGGGCGACTTCGCGAGCTGGACCGCCGCACCGAGGCGGTGGGCGATGCGGCCGACGACGAAGAGGCCGAGGCGCTGCGCGCCGAGCATCTCGCCGGCGCCGGTCGACGCGATCTTGGCGTTGGCGGCCTCGATCTCGGCGTCGGACATGCCCAGGCCGCTGTCGACGACCTTGACGGCGACGAACTGGCCGACGACGCCCGTCGAGACGGTGACGGCCGTCTCGGGCTCGGAGAACACCGTGGCGTTCTCGAGCAGCTCGGCGAGCAGGTGGGCGGCACCCAGGGCGTTGAAGCCCAGCATGTGCGGGTCGACCTGCAGGTCCAGCTCGATGCGGTCGTACTGCTCGATCTCCGAGGAGGCCGTGCGGATCACGTCGGACAGCGGCATGGCGTCGCGCAGGCGACGACCGGAGTCGATGCCGGCGAGCACCAGGAGGGACTCCGCGTTACGACGCATCCGCGTGGCCAGGTGGTCGAGACGGAACAGGTTGGCGAGCGTGCTCGGGTCTTCCTCAGCGCGCTCGAGCGAGTCGATGAACGACAGCTGGCGGTTGAGGAGGACCTGGTCGCGGCGGGCGACGTTGACGAACATCTCGGCGATGGAGCCACGCAGGGCTGCCTGCTCCTGGGCGACCGCGACGGTCGTCGCGTTCACCGAGTTGAACGCTGCGGCCAGTCGGCCGACCTCGTCCATCGACGTCACGGGGATGGGCGCGAGCGTGATCTCGGGGCCCTCGCCGGGGGTGGCCACCTGCTCGACCAGTCGCGGCAGCTGCTCGCGGACGTTCGAGGCCGCAGAGGTCAGGCGACGCAGCGGGTTCACGATGCCACGGGCGATGAACAGCGCGAACAGCAGCGACAGGACGACGGCCGCGATCGTGATGCCGATGGTCAGGATGGCGGTCTGCCGGGAGCTCGCCACGTCGTTGCTCGCGAGGGTGGCGGCGCGCTCGAGGACCGCGTCGCTCGTCTCGACGATGCCGGCGAGCTGGGTGTTGACGTCCTCGACGTACTCAGGGACGACGAGCTGGTTGACGAGCGTCTCGCTGCCCGAGGTCAGGCGGAGCCGCTCCTGCGAGAAGCGCGAGGTCGGCTGACCGGCGGGCATCGCGATGTCGGTGTCGAGGCGGTTGACGTACTCCGCCGACTGCGCCCGCGCGGTCTCGGTGTTACGGGCCGCCTCGTCGTACGCGGCGGCGGTGATGGTGTTGACCGAGCCGCCGCCGGACATCACGAGACCCTGGATCATCTCGGTGACGAGCTTGTTGGACAGGCCCTGGATCGACCCGAAGGCGTTCAGCGAGGCGCCGACGTCGCGGTTGTCGAGGTAGGTGGCGATCTGCGCGACGAGCTCGAGCTCACCGTTGGTGATCTCCGCGTAGTTGAAGGCGGCCGTCCCGGTACCGGCGGCGAGCGACGAACCGTTGCGCGCGGCGACGAGGTTCGTGTTGTAGCTCATCTGGACGTCTTCGAAGCTGTTGACGATGCGCGTGGGGAACAGGCTCAGGTCGAGGTCGCCCGTGACCTCGCGGACATCGGCGAGAGCGGCATCGGTCTGCGCCTGCGCGGCCGCGAGCTCCTTCTTCGGGGCACCCGTCAGGGTCGCGACCCGCTCGGCCTCGATCGCGCTCGACAACGGCTTGTACGCCTCGAGGGTCTTGATGACCTCAGACGCCGCGGAGGCCGACTGGTAGGTCTTCACCGAACCGTACGAGATGTACGCACCGGCGACGAGCAGCACGATCATGGGGACGGCGAGAACCGCCATCACCTTGGCGCGAATGCCAAGCCGTCGCAGCATGTCGATCCCTTCCTTCACCCGACTCTGGGTGTCACCCACGTCCGATCAGCGATCTGATCGGTCCGTGGAGTCCCCGTTCGCAACTCATCGGCTCCTGGACGGAGGACCATTAGCCCGCGGCAGAGTTTGCCATGGACCTCACCCCGGCGGGAACGGCGCATTTCCCCGGGTCTGTGGCGGTTCGTCACGGACGATACGGTCGACCCCGTGCGCGCAGTCGTCATCTCCGAACCGGGCGATCCGGACGTCATGGTGGTCGCCGAGGTCGACGACCCGGTCCCCGGGCGAGCGGATCTTCTCATCCAGGTGGCCGCTGCGGGCGTCAACCGCGCCGACCTGCTGCAAAGAAGTGGGAACTACCCGCCCCCGCCCGGCGCGCCCGACTGGCCCGGGATGGAGGTCGCGGGCGACGTGCTCGCCGGTCCCCCCGGGTGGCCGGTGGGTTCCCGGGCGGCGGCCCTGCTCGCCGGCGGCGGCTACGCGTCGCGCGTCGTCGTCCCGGCCTCCCTGGCCCTCGCCGTTCCCGACGGCCTCACGACGAGCGACGCGGCGGCCCTGCCCGAGGCGCTCGCGACGGTGTGGTCCAACTTCGAGGTGGCACACCTGGCCCCGGGCGAGACGGTCCTGGTACGGGGTGGCTCGGGCGGGGTGGGGTCGGTGGCGGTCCAGGTGGCCCGCGAGGCCTACGGCGCCCGGGTCCTGGCGACGGCGGGCGGACCGGACCGTGTCGCGCGCCTGGCCGAGCTCGGGGTCGACGTGCCCCTCGACCACCGTTCCGACGACCTCGTCGACCAGGTGCTCGCCGCGACCGACGGCCGCGGCGTCGACGTCGTCCTCGACGTGCTCGGTGCCGGCGGGCTCGCAGACAACCTCGCGATGCTCGCCGACGGCGGCAGGCTCGTGGTGATCGGCATGCAGCGCGGTCGGCGCGCGGAGATCGACCTCGGCCTCCTGCTCACGCGGCGGCTGTCCGTGATCGGGACGACGCTGCGCTCGCGCCCGCTCGCCGACAAGGCCCGGATCATGGCCGGCGTCCGCGAGCACCTGTGGCCGCTCGTCGCCGACGGCCGCATCCGGCCGGTCGTCCACGCGACCCTGCCGCTGGAGCAGGCACCCGCCGCGCACCGGCTGCTCGACTCGGGCGAGGTCTTCGGCAAGCTCCTCCTCGCGCCCTGATCGCGTTCAGGCGGGCGGGGGTGCCTCGTCCGGGGCGTCCGAGGCGCGGGCGGTCAGCGCGATCGCACCCGAGACCAGCGCCAGCCCCACGACCTCGAGCCCGTGCGGCACCTGGTGGAGCGCGACCGCGCCGACGACCGCCGCGGTCGCGGGCAGGAGCGCGAGCAGCACCGCGAACGTGGCGGGCCGCACGCGCCGCAGGACCACCTGCTCGATCGCGTACGGGATCACGGACGACAGCACGCCGACGCCGACCACGGCCGCGGCGAGCGCCGGGTCGTCGAGCACGGGCGCTGCCCCCGCCGCCAGGAACGGCGCGAAGACGAGCGCGCCCACGGTCATCGCGACGGCCAACCCGGTGACCCCGCCGCTCGCGCCGGTCGCGACCCGTCGACCGAGCAGGATGTACGCGGCCCAGAACGCCGCGGCCAGCAGCGCCGCCACGAGCCCGGTCCGCGCGTCCGGCCCCGCGTCGAGGCTGACCCCCGCGAGCAGCACCACCCCCAGCGCCGCGACCCCGATCGCCACGCGCTCGCGCCACCCGCGCCCGGTCAGCGCCGCGACCGCCACGGGCCCGGCGAACTCGATCGCCACGGCCGTGCCGAGCGGCAGGTGGTCGATCGCGACGTAGAAGGTCACGTTCATCGCGGCGAGCACCACGCCGAACAGCAGCACCGTTCCCAGGTCCCGCCGGGTCCATCGCGTGCGCCACGGGCGGCGCCAGGCCACCAGGACCACCGCGGCCACAAGGATGCGCAGCCAGGCGACGGTCGGCGCGGCGACGGTCGCGAACAGCCCGACCGCGAGCGCGGCACCCGCGTACTGCGTGAGCCCCGACAGGACGAACAGCAGCGGCGCGGGCACGGCCTCAGGCTAGGCCCGCGCACACGTTCGCACTGCGGCCGACGGCCGCAGCACGCACGATGGGGTGCCCCACGCACGCGGTCAGGACCCCGGCCGCACCCTGCAGGGCGGACGGTCACCGCGTGACCGCGAGAGGGACCCATGGCCCGCACCGCCTCGAGCACGGCCACGCACCACCGCGCGCGGGCGAGCGTCGCGGGCGACGTGCTGCGCGCGTTCGCGCTGCTGAGCGTGCTGCTCGCCGCCTGGCAGTGGGGTCTCGTCGGTGCCGCACTCTTCCTCCTGGTCCTCGGCGGCACGCTCCTGCCCCGCGCCGTCGCGGCGCCCCCAGCCCTCGACGTCGCCTACACCGCGAGCCTCCTGCTCGCTGCCTATGCCGCTCAGCTGGGCTGGTACGACGCCGTCGGCTGGCTCGACCTCGCGGTCCACACGCTGACCACCGCGCTGGTGGCCGTCGTGGTGTGCCTGGCACTGGCCCGGTGGAGCGGGATCGAGCCGGCCGGGCTCGGCTCGCGCGGCGCCTGGGTCGGTGCCGTGCTCGTCGCCGGTACCGGCGCGGCGCTCGCGGTGCTCTGGGAGATCGGCGAGTGGTTCGGGAACGCCTACCTCGACCCCACGATCCACGTCGGCTACACGGACACCGTCGGCGACCTCGCGGCGGGGCTGGCCGGCAGCGTCGTCGCCGGCGTTCTCGTCGCCCGCCGGTGGGCACGATGACCCCGACCGTCTCCGTGGTCATCCCCACGCGCGACGACGCCGTGGCCCTCGCGGGCTGCCTCGCCGCGCTGGGCCGGCAGACGGTGCAGCCGTGCGAGGTGGTCGTCGTCGACAACGGCTCGACCGACCAGTCCGCGGCCGTCGCGACCGCGTGGGGCGCGCGCGTCGTCATCGAGCTGCGCGTCGGGATCCCGGCCGCCGCGGCCGCGGGGTACGACGCCGCCACGGGCGACGTGATCGCCCGCCTCGACGCGGACTCCCGGCCCGACGAGCGGTGGGTGGAGCGGATCGCCGCACGGATGGACGCGGAACCCGGACTCGCGGCCCTCACCGGGACCGGACGGTTCGTCGACGTGCCGGCCTGGTCGCGGGCCGTCGTCTCGACCGCGTACCTCGGCGCGTACTACCTGCTGGCGTACCTCGCCCTCGGGCACGCGCCGCTGTGGGGTTCGAGCATGGCCATGAGGCGCGAGTCCTGGCGCGCGGTGCGCGAGGACGTCAGCCGTGCCGACGTCCACGACGACCTGGACCTCGCGTTCGTGCTCGGGCCGCACCGCCGGATCCGGTTCGACGGGGCGCTGAGCGTCGGCGTCTCGGCACGCTCCCTGCGAGGTCGCGCCCAGCGCCGGCTCCGGATGGACCGCGCGTGGCGCACGCTGCAGGTCAACTGGCAGCGCACCCCTCCCTGGCGGCGGTGGTGGTTGCGCGCGACCGGACCCGATGCCGGCTGAGAGCAGGCTGAGCGCCGTCGGCCGCGCCCGGTTGCGGCGCGCCGCTCGCGTGCGAGGGTGGGCACGAAGCGCGCTCAGGACACGGGCAGCTACACATGCCCCCGGAGTCGACGATGAAGCTTCCCCACCCGCGCGGTCCCCTGAGCGACGCGGTGACCACCCTCGTGAGCTCCTCCCTCGGGACGCGCACCTCGGTCGACGAGGTCGCGCGCCTCGCGGTCGACGAGTCGACCGACCTGGTCACCGACGAGGACGTCCAGCTCGCCCTCTACGTCATGAACGAGCTCGCCTACCGCGGGTTCGACGGCGTGGACGACGACTGGGAGTGGGACCCCGAGCTCCTGAGCGTGCGCCGCATCGTCGAGACCGCCTTCGAGGACGTCCTGCGCCGGGTCGTCCAGGTCCCGACCGACGTCGCACCGGAGCGGTCCGAGGTCGCGGCGGCGCTGTTCGCGATGACCGCGCCGACTCCGGGGCCGAGCGTGGCCCGCTTCGTCGCCAAGCGCGCCACCCGCGAGCAGCTCGACGAGCTCCTGGTCCTGCGCTCGATCTACCAGCTCAAGGAGGCCGACCCGCACACGTGGGCGATCCCCCGCCTCACCGGCGGGCCCAAGGCCGCGCTCGTCGAGATCCAGGCCGACGAGTACGGCGGCGGCGACCCCGAGCGCATGCACTGCGCGCTCTTCGCACGGACCATGCGCGGCGCGGGCCTGGACGCGGACTACGGCGCCTACGTCGAGCGGATCCCCGCGATCACGCTCGCCTCGCTCAACCTCATGTCCCTGTTCGGCCTGCACCGCCGCCTGCGAGGGGCGACCGCCGGGCACCTCGCCGCATTCGAGATGACGTCCTCGCTGCCGAACCGGCTCTACGGCGACGGCTTCCGGCGGCACGGGTTCGACGAGGCCACCACGCTGTACTTCGACGAGCACGTCGAGGCCGATGCGGTCCACGAGCAGATCGCCGGCCGGGACCTGGCCGGCGCGCTCGCCCAGCAGGAGCCCGAGCTGTGCCAGGACATCCTGTTCGGCGCCGCGGCCTGCCTCTATCTCGACGACCTCGCGGGCGAGCACACGCTGTCCGCCTGGACCGCGGGCAGCTCCGCGCTGCGGGCGATCGCGTGACCGGCACACGCCCGACGACGATCGTCGCGTGCCCGGACGGCCCGATCCTGGTGCGCGGCGACGCGCAGATCCTCGACGAGGACGGTAAGCCGATCGAGCGACGCCGGGCGACGGTGGCGCTGTGCCGGTGCGGGGCGTCGGCGATCAAGCCGTTCTGCGACGGCACCCACAAGGCGATCGGGTTCAGTGCCCCCTGATGCCCCCTGATCCCCGTTACTTCGTGATGACGACGCTGCGCTGGTGCGTCGTCTGCACCGAGCGGTAGTACGGACCCGGCGGCTCGTCCCACGTCGCGCTCGTCGCGCGGATGGCGTGCTTGGTGGAGCCGAAGCTGATGCTGGCCTTGCCGGTGGCGCTCAGCTTCCAGCTCGCCGTGAACTGCGTGCCCACGGTGCCGCAGTAGTACTTCTTGGCGGGCGCCTTCGGGAGCAGCAGGCCGACGGCGGCCTGGCCGACGCCGATGACGTACGGGCCGGGCACCGGGATCTGGGTGAGCGCGCGGGTCACCGTCAGCGGCGTCAGCTTCTGCGGCTTGGTGTTGCACGCGATCGTCGTCAGGTAGACCTTGCTCGCGCTGATCTTGTTGACGGTGACCGCCATGCCCGTGGAGTCGACCTTCGCCTTGCCGTCCAGGACGCGGTAGGCGAGCTCGCCGTTGCGGACCTTGACGCTGAAGTGCAGCGGCTTCCACTTCTTCGACTTCGTGTCCTTGCACGCGAGCACGGTGATCGTGTGGTTCGCGATCGGGGTGTTCTTGGAGTAGTAGTAGCGCTTGGTCACCTCGACCGTGCCCGAGTGGTCGATCTTCGTCTGGAAGTCGTACTCGGTGGCCGTGGCGTGCACGGTGATGCTCGTGCTGCGCGTGGCCGAGCAGGAAGCCGCCGAGGCTCCGGCCGCCGCCGCCACGCTCATCGTCCCCGCCAGCGCCAGGACCGCGATGCCCGCGGTCGCGCGCCTGGTCCAGCTCGAACCCCACATGTCGACTCCCTTGCCGCTCGGCCACCTGGGGGATTCGCCGGAGTCTGCCACCGCCCTCGGGGGGCGGCAACGCGGACGGATCAGACCATCAGGCTGCGCAGCACCTCGAGCGCGCCGTCGTCGTCGATCGTCCCGGTGACCTCGTCCGCCGCGGCCCGGACCGCCGGCGTCGCGTGCCCCATCGCCACGCCGCGGGCCGCCCAGCGCAGCATCTGCACGTCGTTGCCGCCGTCGCCGATCGCGGCGGTCTCGAACGGCTCGACCCCGAGCGTCCGGCGGATCGCCTCGAGCGCGCTCGCCTTGGAGACGCCGCCGGGCGTGAGGTCCAGCCACGCGCTGTAGCCCACCGCGTACTCGACCTCCTGCAGGCCCACGCGCTCGACGAGCTCGTGGAACTCCTCCGGGCTCGCGCCGGGCGCGCGGATGACGACGCGGGTGGCCGGTGTGGCGAGCAGCTCCTCGAACGAGACGACCTGCTGGGTCCCGGACAGCTCGCCGTCGGGGAAGTCGCCCGTGAGGCGGAAGCCCACGCCGAGGTCCTCGACCGCGTACAGCGCGTCAGGCAGCTCGAGCGCGATCGCGCGCAGGGCGGGCGCCGGGTCGAACGTGATCGCGTCGGTGATCTCGAACCCGTCGGGCAGCGCCGGGTCGAGCCGGGTGGTGACCGCGCCGTTGGAGCTGACCGCCCACCCGGTGGACAGCCCGAGCTCGCGCGCCACGGGGATCGTCGCGTGCACGCCGCGGCCCGTGGCCAGCACCACGTGCAGCCCCGCGTCGCGCAGCGCCCCGACGGCCGAACGCACCGCCTCGGTGATCACCCCGTCGTACGACATCAGCGTCCCGTCGATGTCCAGGGCGACCATCCGAGCGCGGCTCACTTCACGGGCTCCAGCACCTCGAGGCCGCCGAGGTAGGGCCGCAGCCCCACCGGCACGTAGACCGAGCCGTCCTCCTGCTGGTGGTTCTCCAGCAGCGCGACGAGCCAGCGCGTGGTGGCCAGCGTGCCGTTGAGCGTCGCGACCGCCCTCACGGACCCGTCGGCCGTCCGCTCGCGCACCCCGAGGCGGCGGGCCTGGTAGGTGGTGCAGTTCGAGGTCGAGGTCAGCTCGAGGTAGCGCTGCTGGCTCGGCAGCCACGCCTCGCAGTCGAACTTGCGGGCCGCGCTCGAGCCGAGGTCGCCCGCGGCGGTGTCGATGACCCGGTAGGGCAGCTCCGCGAGCGCGAGCATCTCCTGTTCCCAGCCCAGGATGCGGCGGTGCTCGTCGGCCGCGTCCTCGACGCTCGTGTAGACGAACGCCTCGACCTTGTGGAACTGGTGCACGCGGATGATGCCGCGCGTGTCCTTGCCGTACGAGCCGGCCTCGCGTCGGTAGCAGGCCGACCAGCCCGCGTACCGCAGCGGTCCGCCGGTCAGGTCGAGGATCTCCCCGCTGTGGTAGCCCGCGAGGGCCACCTCCGACGTGCCGACCAGGTACAGGTCGTCGGCCTCGAGGCGGTAGATCTCGTCGGCGTGCGCGCCCAGGAAGCCGGTGCCGGCCATGACCTCCGGCTTGACGAGGGTCGGCGTGATGACGGGTGTGAAGCCGGCCGCGAGGGCGCGGTCGACTGCCGCGTTGAGCAGCGCGAGCTCGAGGCGCGCGCCGATGCCGGTCAGGTAGTAGAACCGCGCGCCGGAGACCTTCGCGCCGCGCTCGGTGTCGATCGCCTTGAGGCTCTCGCCGAGGTCCAGGTGGTCGCGCACGACGAAGTCCGCGCCGTACTCGGCCGTGAAGTCGCGCGGCGTGCCCACGTGCTCGAGCACCACGTAGTCGTCCTCGCCGCCCGCGGGGACGCCGTCCTCGATGACGTTGCCGATGCGGCGGGCCAGCTCGGTCGCCCGCGCCTCCGCGGCGTCGGCGTCGGCCTGCAGCGCCTTGACGCGCTCCGCGAGCGCGCGGCCGTGCGTCAGCAGCGCCTGCTTCTCGTCGCCCTGGGCGGCGGCGACGAGCTTGCCGTGGGACTTCTGCTCGGCGCGCAGGGTCTCGTACTCGGTGAGGGACGAGCGGCGCAGCGCGTCGGCGTCGAGGACCTGGTCGACGAGGCCGGGGTCGTCGCCTCGCGCGACCTGGCTGGCGCGCACGACGTCGGGATCATCACGGAGCAGACGGAGATCGATCACCTGCGTCACCCTACCGACGACCACGCCCCTCGCCCGAACGGGGTCCGCCCCGTAGATTGCGCCTGTGACCTGGGTCGGATGGGTAGCGATCGCCGCCGGAGTGCTGGCCGTGGCCGCCATCTGGATCGCGATCGTCGTCTACCGGCAGCAGGGCAGCCTGCACCGCCGCCTCGAGTCGGGCGGGGTGAGCGCCGGCGCGCGCGGCCTGGCGCGCGAGGTCGACGAGGGCGGCGCGCTCGTCGCGTTCGTCGCGAACCCCTCCAAGCCCGACGCGGCCGACCTGCACGAGGCCGTGCGCCGGACCGCCGCGGAGCTGGTCCTGGCCGCGCCGATGTGGCTAGAGACGACCGGCGAGTACCCGTGGGTGGGCCAGACCCGCGAGGCCGTGGCCGCGGGCGCGGACGTCGTCGTGGCCGTCGGCGGCGACGGGACCGTCCGGGCCGTGGCCGAGGGGCTGGTCGGCACGAACGTCCCCATGGGCCTGGTCCCCATCGGCACGGGCAACCTGCTCGCCCGCAACCTCGACCTGCCGCTCGGTGACCCGCTCGCCGCGCTGCGGATCGCACTGACCGGCCGCGACCGCACGATCGACGTCGGCTGGCTGCGCGTCCTGCGGTTCGAGTCCGAGGTCAAGGACAAGGTCGCGGAGGCGGCCGACGACCTCCCCGCCGACACGAACCAGCCGCGCGACCACATCTTCCTGGTCATCGCCGGGCTCGGCTTCGACGCCGCGATGGTCGCGGACGCCGACCCGAGCCTCAAGGCCAAGGTCGGCTGGATCGCCTACTTCGTCGCGGGGATCCGCCACCTGCGCGGCGACCGGACGCGCGTGCACGTGCGGGTGGACGACGAGAAGGCGACGACGACCCGGCTGCGCAGCCTGCTCGTCGGCAACTGCGGCAAGCTGCCCGGCGGCCTGGTGCTGCTGCCCGACGCGCAGCTCGACGACGGCTGGCTCGACCTGGCCGCGATCGACGCGCGCGGCGGCATCGCCGGCTGGG
>Ga0160439_1000802_pt1 | contig 11565 bp, 8 predicted proteins | sample HID1975M_E0MG_FD_108201 | JGI IMG/M metagenome (GOLD analysis project Ga0160439, IMG submission 108201) | Enriched soil microbial communities from UW Madison campus, WI, USA - HID1975M_E0 MG | ecosystem: Environmental > Terrestrial > Soil > Unclassified | place: USA: Madison, Wisconsin... | reverse complement strand
GGGGTGAGGTTCTCGAACGTGTCGCTGCTGGCAGCGCGCATGTTCGTGAGCTTCTTCTCCTTGGTGATGTTGACGTCCATGTCCTCGTTGCGCGCGTTCTCGCCGACGATCTGGCCCTCGTAGACCTCCTGCGTCGGGTCGACGAAGAACGAGCCACGCTCCTGCAGGTTGATCATGGCGAACGGCGTGACGACGCCGCTGCGGTCCGCGACCAGCGAGCCGTTGATGCGGGTCTCGATGGCGCCGGCCCACGGCTCGTAGCCCTCGGCGATCGACGACGCGATGCCGGTGCCGCGGGTGTCCGTGAGGAACCGCGTGCGGAAACCGATGAGGCCACGCGCGGGGACCAGGAACTCCATGCGGACCCAGCCGGTGCCGTGGTTTGACATGGTCTCCATGCGGCCCTTGCGCTGCGCGAGCAGCTGCGTGACCGAGCCGAGGTACTCCTCGGGGACGTCGATCGTCATGCGCTCGACGGGCTCGTGCACCTTGCCGTCGACCTTCTTGGTGACGACCTGCGGCTTGCCGACCGTGAGCTCGAAGCCCTCACGGCGCATCTGCTCGACGAGGATCGCCAGCGCGAGCTCGCCACGGCCCTGGACCTCCCAGGCGTCGGGACGCTCGGTCGGCAGGACGCGGAGCGACACGTTGCCGATGAGCTCCTTGTCGAGGCGGTCCTTGACCTGGCGGGCGGTGACCTTGTGGCCCTTGCCGCCCTTGCCGGCCAGCGGCGAGGTGTTGATACCGATCGTCATCGAGATCGCGGGGTCGTCGACCGTGATGAGCGGCAGCGGGCGCGGGTCCTCGGGGTCGGTCAGCGTCTCGCCGATGGTGATGTTCTCGATGCCGGCGACGGCCACGATGTCGCCGGGGCCGGCCGACTCGGTGGTCACACGCTCGAGACCCTTGGTCTCCAGCAGCTCGGTGATCTTGACGTTCTGCATCGTGCCGTCGGCACGCGCCCAGGCGACGACCTGGCCCTTGCGGATGTCGCCGTTGAAGATGCGCAGCAGCGCGAGGCGGCCGAGGAACGGCGAGGCGTCGAGGTTGGTGACGTGCGCCTGCAGCGGGTGACCCTCGGTGTACGTGGGCGCCGGGATCTTCTCGAGGATCATCTTGAACAGCGGCTCGAGCGTCTCGGAGTCCGGCAGGCCGCCGTTCTCCGGGAGGTTGACCGACGCGCGGCCGGCCTTGGCGGCGGCGTAGACGACGGGGACGTCGAGGATCGCGTCGAGGTCCAGGTCCGGCACCTCGTCGTGGAGGTCGGACGCGAGGCCCAGCAGCAGGTCGGTCGCCTCGTGCACGACCTCCTCGATGCGGGCGTCGGGGCGGTCGACCTTGTTGACGACGAGGATCACGGGCAGCTTGGCGACGAGCGCCTTGCGCAGCACGAAGCGCGTCTGGGGCAGCGGGCCCTCGGACGCGTCGACGAGCAGGACGACGCCGTCGACCATCGACAGGCCGCGCTCGACCTCGCCACCGAAGTCGGCGTGGCCCGGGGTGTCGATGACGTTGATCGTGATGCCGTCGGGCTGGCCGTTCTCCGCGGCCGCCGGACCGGAGTAGTGCACCGCGGTGTTCTTCGCGAGGATCGTGATGCCCTTCTCGCGCTCGAGGTCACCGGAGTCCATCGCGCGGTCCTCGACGTGGGCGTGGGCACCGAACGCGCCGGCCTGCCAGAGCATCGCGTCGACGAGGGTCGTCTTGCCGTGGTCGACGTGCGCCACGATGGCGACGTTGCGCACGTCGGCGCGAACGCTGGTCGGCGCAGTGATCGCGTCGGTAGGCATGCGGAACTCATCTCAGCAGAAGGTGGGAGCGCGCCGCGTCGTGGGGCGCCGGTCGATTCTACCGGCTGCGGGCGCGCAGGCATACGTGAGTCGCCCCACGTGTCAAGAGCGGGGGACGAAAGGCGGTCGGCCCCAGGACAACCCCGGGGCCGACCGGTCGATCAGAAGCCGCGACCCGGCTCGCGCTCGTGCTCGGCCTCGGAGATGTCGTGCGCCTCGAGCCGGGCGGCCTCCTCGGCCTGGGCGAGCTCGTCGGCGGACATCTGTGCGCGCTGCGCGTCGAGCAGCGCGTCGCGCGCCTCGCGGCGGGCCCGCTGCGCCTCCGGGTCCGGCACGGGCACGGCCGCGAGCAGCCGCTGCGTGTACGGGTCCTTCGGGTGGTTGACCACCTGCGCGGTGGCGCCCACCTCGACGAGCTTGCCGTTGTGCATGACCGCGATGCGGTCGGACAGCATCTCGACGACGGCCAGGTCGTGGCTGATGAACAGGCACGCGAACCCGTGCTCGCGCTGCAGCTCCTGGAAGAGCTCCAGCACGGTCGCCTGGACCGACACGTCGAGCGCGGACGTCGGCTCGTCGGCCACGAGCAGCTTGGGCTCGAGCGCGAGCGAGCGGGCGATGCCCACGCGCTGCCGCTGACCGCCGGACAGCTCGTGCGGGTAGCGGTTGCGCATCGCGCGCGGCAGCTGGACCTGGTCGAGCAGCTTCTCGACGGCGCTGGAGGCCGCCTTGCCCTTGATGCCGCGGTGGAGCAGCAGCGGCTCGGCGATGGACTCGCCGATCGGCAGGCGCGGGTTGAGCGAGGAGCCCGGGTCCTGGAACACGATGCCGACCTCGGTGCGCAGCGGCTTGAGGTCCCGGTTGGACGCCCCGACCATGTTCTGCCCGACGATCTTGAGCTCGCCGCTCGTGACAGGCAGGAGCCCGACGACGGCGCGTCCGATGGTCGTCTTGCCCGAGCCGGACTCGCCCACGAGGCCGACGACCTCGCCGGCGTGCAGCGTCAGGTTGACGCCGTCCACCGCACGGAACGCCGGCGTGCGGCGACGCCCCGGGTACTCGATGACCATGTCCTTGGCCTCGAGCACCACGACGCGGTCGTCGTGCGCCTCCTTCTCGAGCACCGGGCCACCCTGCTCCTCGACCTGCAGCGCCTCGGCGCTGCGGCCCAGGTGCGGCACGGACTCGAGCAGCTTGATCGTGTACGGGTGCTGCGGCCGGGCGAAGATGTCCGCCGCCGCGCCCTGCTCGACGACCAGGCCGTCCTTCATGACGATGATCTTGTCCGCCATGTCGGCGACGACGCCCATGTCGTGCGTGATCAGCACGATGCCCGAGTCGATGCGGCTGCGCAGGTCGCGCATGAGCTTGAGGATCTCGGCCTGCACGGTGACGTCGAGCGCCGTGGTCGGCTCGTCGGCGATGAGCAGCTTCGGGTCGCACGCGAGCGCCTGGGCGATCATCGCGCGCTGGCGCTGACCGCCGGAGAGCTGGTGCGGGTAGAAGTCGACGCGCTTGGTCGGGTCGGGCAGCTCGACGAGGGTGAGCAGCTCGATGGCGCGCTTGCGCGCCTCCGACGGGCCCATCTCGAAGTGCGTCCGCAGCGTCTCGATGATCTGGAAGCCGATCGTGAAGACCGGGTTCAGGGCCGTCATCGGCTCCTGGAAGATCATCGCGACCTCGCGGCCTCGGATGCGGCGCAGGCGGTGCGACGGCATGCCGATGAGCTCACGGTCGCCCAGCTTCGCGGAACCGTTCGCCCGGCCGTTCGGCGGGAGCAGGCCCATGAGGGCCATGGAGGACTGCGTCTTGCCGGAACCGGACTCGCCGACGATCGCGAGGACCTCGCCGGGCCGGACGGTGTACGAGACCCCGCTCGCCGCCGGGTACCAGGTGCCGTCGACGAAGAAGTCCACGCCGAGGCCGTTCACCTCCAGCACGGGTGCGGTGGTGTCGGCGGGGAGCGGTGCTGCTGCTGTGTCGATGGCCACGGTCAGCATCCTTCCTGCGGGTGCGGGACGGGCCCGATCGGGCCGGTCACCTGCTGCGGTTCTGGGAGCATGGGCGCGTGAGCCCCACACATGTCTTCTCGTCGAGGTACGGCCGTTGGCTGACGATCGCGGCGGCGGTGGCCGCCGTGGTGGCGGTCGTCGCGGTCGCGACGCACGACGGCCCCGGCGCGGGCGTGCAGCTCGCTGCACCCGCCGCGCTCGTCGTGCTCGTCGTGTGGGCCATGTACTGGCACCCACGCGTCGAGGTCAGCGACGGCCTGGTCGAGGTGCGCAACGTGTGGCGCACCTCGGCGCTGCCCTGGCCGACGTACCGCGGAAGCACGCTCAGGCTCTCGCTCGTGCTGCACACGACCGACGGTGACGTGCCCGTGTGGGCGGCGCCCCGCTCCAGCTCCTCCGCGCGGCGACTGCGTCGCGGCCGCGACGAGACCCTGCCCGCGGCCAAGGACGGTGTCGTCCTGCGCCAGGGGACCGCCGAGGCCGTCGTCGAGGAGATCGAGCGTCGCCGGTCCGCCCTGACGGCGGCCGGCCACCTGCCGGCCCCCGCCGAGCGCGTGCACGTCCAGCGCCGGACCCACACCCGCACGGTCGCGGGCGTCGTGGTGCTCGCCGTGGCGACCGCCGCGGTTCTGCTGCTCGGCTGACGCCCGGCGCTCGATCACGCGCCGCCGCCGATGCCCGCTGCCCCTTGCTGGGCACCGAGCTGCGTGTTCACGAGCTGACCCTGGGCGCGAGCCATCTTGCGCTCGGACGGGATCCGCTTCTGTCGCGGGTCGAACGCATCGCGCAGACCGTCGCCGATGAAGTTGATCGTCAGCGCGATGATCACGATGAACAGACCCGGCCACCAGAACAGCCAGGGCCGCGTCGAGAACGCCTGCTGGTACTGCGAGATGAGCGCGCCGAGCGAGATCTCGGGCTCGCGGATGCCGAACCCGAGGAACGACAGGGCGGTCTCGAGCAGGATCGCCGAGCTCATCAGCAGGGTGGTGCTCACGATGATCGTGCCGACGGCGTTCGGCAGGATGTGCTTGAAGATGATGCGCGGGCTGCTCGCACCAGCCACCCGGGCCGCGTCGACGAACTCCCGCTCGCGCAGCGCGAGGAACTCACCACGCACCAGGCGGGCCAGGCTGGTCCACAGGAGCAGGCCCATCGAGGCTGCGAACACCGCCGCGCTGACGCCACCGGTGATCTTGCCCACGACTGCACCGATGACGAGCACGGGAACCGTGATGAACAGATCGGTGACTCGCATCAGGATCGAGTCCAGGCGGCCTCGGTAGAAGCCGGCCAGTGCACCCACGAGGATGCCCAGGATGCACGAGACGATGCCGATGATGAACATGACCTTGAGCGACGTCTGCACGCCGAGCATCACGCGCGCGAACATGTCGCGGCCGAGCTCGTCCTGACCGAACGGGTGGTCGCCGATGGCGAAGCCCGGCCCACCGAGGAAACTGGGCAGGTGCATCGTCGGCGCACCGCCCGCCTCGACGACCGCGAGGTTCGTCTCGCGCCCGTTGTACTGCCACCAGCCCGGGACCGGGCCGAAGCCGACCGACGTGAAGGCGAGCAGGGCCGTGAGGATCAGGAAGAGCAGGCCGAGCATGGCGCCCTTGTGGCGCACGAAGCGCTTGCGGACGATCTGCCCCTGCGAGAGGCCGACGACGTCCTTGAGCTCGATGGCGTTCTCCGTGGACTGCGACACGGCGGTCGGGTCCTGGGACGCCTGCGGGTTCTGGGGGTTCGGGGTGCTCATGCGTCCAACCGGATTCTCGGGTCGATCACGGCGTAGATGATGTCCGCCACGATGTTGGCGATGATGGCCAGGCCGGCCGTGATCAGCAGGTAAGCCATCACGGGGTCGACCTGTGCCTCTTCGAGGGACTTCACGAACAGCTGGCCCATGCCGGGCCGCGAGAAGACGGCCTCGGTGATGACGGCACCACCGATGAGGGTGATGACGTCGATCGGGACGATCGTCGCGAGCGGGATGAGCGTGTTGCGGAAGCCGTGGCGGACCACGACCTCCCGCTCCGGCAGGCCCTTCGCGCGTGCCGTGCGGATGTAGTCCTGGCTCATCACCTCGAGCATGCTCGACCGCGAGTAGCGCGTGTAGGCGGCGAACGCGATGAGCACGAGGGTCGCGGTCGGCAGCACCAGGTGGGTGAACGAGTCGAGCACCGTGACCCAGTAGTTTCCGCCGAGCCCCGGGGTCCGGTCGCCGAACGTCGGGATCGGGCGACCGCCGAGCGCGCGGGAGTACGGGCCCCAGACCTGCATGACCTGGTCGATGAAGATCAGGGCAGCCATGACGAAGGCCACGGCCGCGCTGGTCCGCGCCGAGACGCCCCAGTCGGGACCGCCGTACAGGCGGCCGATGAGGAAGCCGACCGCGATCGCGACGATCGCCAGCACGAGGACGAACCAGCTCGCGCCGTTCCCGTCCGGGCTGAAGATGTCCATGGCGAAGACGGTCTGCATCGGGAAGTACGCGATGAAACCGACCGCGACGGTCGTCAGCGACGCCCACAGGGCACGCCGGTTGTGCAGCCCGGCGAACACGGCGGCGAAGGCGAACGCCGTGCCGGCGCCCATGACGAGCAGGAGGATCGGGCCGATCTTCGGCTCGAGCCACCAGTCGGTCAGCTGCAGGTAGGCGAACATGCCGAAGGTCGCGGCCGAGGCGATCCCGAAGACCTGCCAGCGGCGGGCGGCTCTGCCCCCGATGGCCAGGCTCCAGAGGAGGCCCGCGATCAGCGCGACGGCGATCAGCGTGGGCCACGCGATCCACGGGTCGCGCAGGAAGTTGTTGAACCCGATCGCGGCCCACTGCTTGAGGAGCACCGCGACCCAGAACGAGGGCAGCGAGTACAGCAGGAACGACAGGAAGATGATCACGTAGTCGAACGCGCTGTACTGGCGCAGCGCGGACACGATGCCGACGACGACGCCGACGATGAGCGACAGGAACGTCGCGGCCGTGACCAGCTGGAGCGTGGAGCCGATCGCGTGGGTGACCAGGTCACTCACGGACTCGCCGGTCTTCCAGGCGATGCCGAAGTCGCCGTGGAGCACGCCTCCGCACCACTGGAGGAACCGGACCACGACGTTCGTGTTCAGGTCGAGCAGCTCGATGCGTGCCGCGATGAGCTGTTGCTTGTTGGGGGCCGTGCTCTCGCGCAGGTCCGCCAGCGGGTCGATCGCGATGTCGACCAGCACGTACATCAGGAACAGCGACACGAAGAGCGTCAGGAGCCCCGCCACAAGGCGGCGCGTGAGGAAGTTCAGCACAGGTGGGTTACCTCGCTAGTGGAAGCACCGTGGTCGTCAGGGATCGTATCCCTCTCGCGACCGCGGGCCGTTGTGAGAGACCGGCCGGGCACGCCCGAGGGCGTCGGGGAGTAATTCTCCCCGACGCCCTGGGGTGCTGCTGACCGGTGGGTGGCCGCCCGGCCCGGTGGGGTGGGCGGCCATCCGGGGATCAGTTGGCGGCAGCCTCGCCGGCGGTCCACTCCCAGAAGCCGTAGAAGATCGTCGGAGCGATCGTCAGCTTCGAGACGTTGCCGATCTTGGCCGGGTTCCAGGCGGTGACGCCCGGGAACTGGAAGATCGTCACACCGAAGGCGTCCTTGACGAGCTCGGACTCGACCTTGCCCAGGATCTCGCCCTGCTTGGCGACGTCCGTCTCGGTCTGGAGCTGGTCGAACAGGCCGTCAACCGTCTTGTTCGAGTAGCCGTAGAAGTTGTTCGCGGCCTTGGTGCGGTAGTTGGCGTCCGACTCCGTCACAGCGGTGGACGTCGACTGCCAGCCGAAGAGCGCGGCGTCGTAGAACTTCGTGGCGTTCGAGAGGTCCGTGCCCCAGTCCGTCTGGACCTTGTAGGGCTCGACCGTGAAGCCAGCCTGCTCGGCCGAGGCCTTGATCAGCTGGTACTCGTTCTGGCGGCGCGTGTTCTCCGGGTCGAAGAGCAGGCGGACCTTGACCTTGTCGACACCGGCGTCCTTGAGGAGCGCCTTGGCGCCGTCGATGTCGACCGTGTCGTACGCCGCACCCTGGCCGTTGGCCGCGGTGATGGCGTCGTAGTTCGGCGAACCGGGGACGACGGTGTACGAGTTGCGGATCGTGGCCGACGAGTCGAGCGGCTTGACCAGCTTGTCGACGATCTCCTGGCGCGGGATCGTCTTGAGGAAGGCCTCACGGACGTCCTTGGCCTTGTTCGCGTCGCCGCCGTAGCTCTTCGGGTCGAACGGGCCGCCGTTGGTGAACTGCAGGTCGACGTGCTCGTACGTGCCCTCGGGGCCGGACTCGACCTTCATGCCGTCGATCGCCTTGACGGCGGTCAGGACGTCGGCCGTGGCCTGCGGGTTGATGAGGTCGACCTCACCGTTCTGCAGCGCCTGGACCTGGCCCATCGGGTCGCCGTTGTAGCGGACCGTGACCTTGTTGAAGACGGCCTTGTGGTCGCCCTTGTAGTCCGGGTTCGCGGTCAGGGTGATGTACTGGTCCTTCACGAAGTCCGTGATGGTGTACGCACCGCTGGTGACGAGCAGGTTCTTGTCCGCGGCGGCGGGCATCTGCGCGAAGTTGAAGTCCGTCGACCAGACCTTGGCGATCTTGGACAGGTCCGCGGTCGTGTTGTTCGTGATCGCGTCGACGAGCTTGGTCGTCGCAGCGGCGGCGTCCGTCTCGCCGAGCGCGCGCTGCGCGACGACGTGGGCCGGCAGGTTCACGCCGATGGCGGTCTCCCAGTCGGCGAACGGCTTGCTGTACGTGAAGGTGATCGACTTGCCCTCGATGACGGGGGTGTCCTTGATCAGCGCCACGGCGGGCGACGCACCGTCGAAGTAGACGCCGGCGTCGAGCTCGTCCTGGTTGGTGATCTCGCCCGTCTCGGGGTCGGTCTTGGCCTCGACGTTGTTGAACTTGCCGCTCTGGGCAGCCCACTCGAGGAGCAGGTCCTCGGGGCCGGCAGGCGTGCCGTCCGACCACGACGCGGTGTCCGCGAACGTGTACTTGATCTTCAGCGGGTCGTCAGACACCTTCTCGTAGCTACCGAACGACTTGTCCTGAAGCAGCTTCAGGTCGGCGTCGTAGTAGTTGAAGCCCGAGTTGAGCATGTACAGGATGACGTTGTTCGCCGTCGCGTTGCCCGTGATGCTCGTGCCGTTGGCCGAGTAGAACGGCTGGTTCCACGCGATGTTGACGGACGTGTCCTGGTTGATGCCTGCGTCGTCGGCCGACTTGGACGTGTTGTCCGTCGGGTCGTCCGAGCTCGAGCAGGCCGCGACGAGCGACACTGCGCTGACTGCGGCGACCGCGGCGAGCGCGGCCTTGCGTGTGATCCTCAATGTTCCTCCTGAAGAAGGTGGCGACCTCGGTCGACGCCCGATCCCCCGGCTGCCGTGGCAGCGCAGAGCCCTGACGTCTCGAGTTTCCGCCGACGTTGGAGAGGACGCTAGTCAACGCTGATCGGACATATCGGGCACGGCCCCTCAGGATGCGCGATCGTTACCTGATTGATACTGGCCAGTATGTTCCGCATGCTGAGACGGCCACCTGCGGAAACGCGCAGGAAACACCCCGGACATGAGACCGACGGTCCACGGATCGGGCAATCCGGGGGCGCGCACCGAGACCCGTGTGCTATGGCTCCGGCACGTTGTGGCGCCCGTCACACCGCGCTGGCCTGCACAATCATCGGATGGACTTCACCTCGGCGATCCGCCGCCTCGGCCGCACGCGCTGGTTCGCCCGCATCGGCCGAGCCGTCTCAGGACTCGACCGCCGGCTGCAGAAGCGGACCCGGGGGCGCTGGAGCGTGCTGGGCAAGGCGGTGCTCCCGCAGCTGATCCTCACGACCACCGGTCGCAGGTCCGGAGAGCCTCGTGAGGCCATGCTGCTGTTCGCGCGCGACGGCGCCGACTGGATCGTCATCGGCTCCAACTGGGGCCAGGAGCACCACCCCGCCTGGTCGCTCAACCTGCTGGCCTCCCCGCACGCGACGGTCACGGTCCACGGCGAGACCACCGCCGTGGTCGCGCACCTGGCGGACGACGACGAGCGCGCGCGGCTGATGCCGGCCCTGCGTGCCGTCTGGCCCGGCTACGACGACTACGCCGCCCGCGCCGGCCGCGAGCTGCGCGTCTTCGTGCTGGCGCCCGTCTCCTAGGCCCGGCGTCCGCGCTCGCGATAGGCGCGGGCCTTCATGACGTCGCCGCACTCCCCCATCGAGCACCATCGCCCGGACCGGTTGCGCGACGCGTCGTAGTAGATCCACTGGCAGTCGGGGTTCGCGCACGCCTTGAGCCGCTGCCAGGATCCGTCGCGCTGCGCGTCGAAGACCTCGGCGAGCAGGCCGGCCACGGTGTCGCTCGGCACCACCGGCACGAGCCGGGGCTCCGCGCCGAATGCCATCACCACCGGGTGAGAAGCCGCGAGCGCGTCGAGCCCGGTCCGGCTCTCGTCGACCAGGTACGCCCGCAGCGCGTCTCGCACCCCGACGACCTCGCGCGGCACTTCGGGACCCAGGTGCTCGACCCCGTGGAACCGGTCGTCGGTGTTGAGCAGCGCACGGACGCGCTCGAGCGAGGCGGGGGCGACCCCGGGCTCGTCGCCGAGGCTGATCCAGGCGAGCAGGGGGTCCTTGACGGCGGGCACGAGGACCAGGATAGTCGTCACCACTGTTCAATGTTGACTGGTGACGAAGGATGACTCCATGACTGCCCTGGAAGAGACGCTCGGCTGCGACACCTCGGACATGCTCACGATCCACGCGCTGTTCCGCCGCGCCTTCACCGACGCCCCCACGCTCGTGCGCGGCGTCGCTGACGGCGACACGGCGCGCTCGCGCGCCGTGGGCGACCACGTGCAGGAGGTGGCCGACGCGCTGCACCACCACCACACCGGCGAGGACGAGCTGCTGTGGGACGTGCTCGAGCAGCGCGCACCCGCCTGCGCGCTGCACGTCGGCCTCATGCGCGCCCAGCACGCCGCGACCGCCGCACAGCTCGAGGCACTCGGCGAGATCCTGCCGACGTGGTCGGGGTCGGCACGGACGAGCGACGCCGAGCCGGTCGCCCTAGCCCTGGAGGAGATCCGGGACACGCTCCTGGCGCACCTCGGTCAGGAGGAGTCCGCGATCCTGCCGACGGCCGCCACGGTGATGAGCCAGAAGGAGTGGGGTGCGCTGCACGCGCGCGGGATGGCCTCCATCCCGCGCGAGCGACTGCTCCTGCAGCTCGGCTGGATCCTCGAGGTCGTGCCGGCCGACGAGCGTGCGGGGTGGCTGCGCGCGAACGTGCCCGCGCCGGCGCGGCTGCTGTGGCTGGTCACGGGCCGCCGCCAGTTCGCGGCGCACCGGGCGCGCATCTACGGGTAGGGGGGCACCGAAGCGGGCCGGTGGGCGACGTACACGTGCTCGGCACCGGGCCGGTCGGGAGCGTCCCGCACCTCGTCGACCTCGAACCCGTGGGCCCGCAGGCTCTCCAGCGTCTCGTCGCGACCGCGGAACCGCAGCGTCGAGTCGGACAGGATGACGTCGCCGTCCGGCAGCACGTTCGTCCATCGGAAGCTCACGAGCGGCCCCACGACCTCACCGAGGTCGCACCACGTCTCGACCACGCCCACGCCCTCGATGTCCTCGCGTGCGAACGTGTGCTCGCGGGTCCACCGCTCCCACGCCCGCCGCTCGGGCACCCTCGACTCGAACACGAGCCGACCGCCTGGGCGCAGCGCCGTGCGGATGCCGACGAGGGTCGC
>Ga0160439_1000801_pt1 | contig 11577 bp, 4 predicted proteins | sample HID1975M_E0MG_FD_108201 | JGI IMG/M metagenome (GOLD analysis project Ga0160439, IMG submission 108201) | Enriched soil microbial communities from UW Madison campus, WI, USA - HID1975M_E0 MG | ecosystem: Environmental > Terrestrial > Soil > Unclassified | place: USA: Madison, Wisconsin... | reverse complement strand
GCGCTCCCGCGAGCTCGAGAACGGCCGGTTCCTCACCGCGGCCGACGACACCGACCGCGCGAACGTCGTCGTGCTCGGCTCGGAGACCGCCACCGAACTGTTCGGCACCACGCGCGTCGTCGGGCAGTCCGTGACGATCGGCGACGACGACTACCAGGTGATCGGTGTTCTGGCGGCCGAGGGAGCCAGCGGCTCGGAGGATCTCGACGACCTCGCACTCGTCCCGCTGTCCACCGCGTCCGAGCAGCTCGTCGGCGGCAACGCGCGCAACTCGGTGTCCACCATCTACGTGCAGGCGGCCTCGACCGACCAGCTCTCGGCGGCCAACCAGGAGACGACCACGCTCCTGCTCAACCTGCACGGCATCACGGCCACGGACTCGGCCGACTTCACGGTCAGCTCGCAGGACGCCCTGGTGTCCACGGCGACCGCCGTCTACCGGACGCTGACCGTGCTGCTCACCGGCATCGCGGCACTGTCCCTGCTCGTCGGGGGCATCGGCGTCATGAACATCATGCTCGTCTCGGTCACCGAGCGGACGCGCGAGATCGGCCTGCGCAAGGCGCTCGGCGCGCCGCCGTGGGCGATCCGCCGCCAGTTCCTCGTCGAGGCGTCCGTGCTCGGCCTCGCGGGCGGCGTCATCGGCGCCGGGCTCGGCATCGTGGCGGCCCACGTCCTGCCCGGCCTGCTCGACACGTCGATCGTCGTGTCCGGCGCGGCCGTGGCCGGGTCGGTCGTCGTGGCCGTCGGCATCGGCCTCGTGTTCGGCGTCTACCCGGCCACGCGAGCGGCCCGCCTCACTCCCATCGACGCGCTGCGGTCCGAATGACCCGCGCGCCCTCCACCACCACCAGGAGCTCCACGATGTCCCGTACACGCCCCTTCCTCGCCCTCGCCGCGCCCCTCGCGGTCGCCGCGCTCGTGCTCGCCGGCTGCTCCGGCGGGTCCGACGCCACCGAGCCCGCCGCTGCCTCGACCCCCTCGTCGGCCGCCTCGGCGCCCGCCGCGAACGGCAACGGCGCGCAGGCCGGTGGCCAGGGCGGCCCGATGGGCGGTGGCGGCGTCAGCGGCCAGATCGCCCAGGTCGGCGACGCGACGCTGCAGGTACGCGACGACGACGGCCAGACGACCGTCACCTGGACCGGCGACACGACGTTCTCCGCGACGACGGCCGGCACGCTCGCCGACGTCACGGTCGGCTCGTGCGTCACCGCCATCACGGGCGCTGCGCCCGGGGCGACCACCGACGGCGCGACGACCGACAGCTCGGGCGACGCCGTGAGCACCGCGGCCAGGACGGTCACGATCACGGCGGCGACCGACGGCGAGTGCACGACGGGCGCGTTCGGCGGCGGCGGTCGCGGCGGTGCCCCGGGCGGCATGCCCTCGGGCGCTCCGACGGACATGCCGTCCGGGATGCCGCAGCCCGGTGACGCCCCGACGGGCGGGACAGGTGGCCCCGGTGGTGCCGGCGGTCAGCGCGGCGGGGGGTTCGCCGGGTTCACGTCGGGCAAGGTGACCGCCGTCGACGGCTCGACCATCACGGTCGACGCCGCCGACCAGGACGGCAGCACGACGAGCAAGGCCGTCACGGTCGACGCCTCGACCACGTACTCGGCCACCGCGAAGGCGAGCGCGAAGGCGCTGACGGTCGGCGCGTGCGCCTCGGTGCAGGGCAAGGCGGACGACAAGGGCGCGGTCGCGGCGACGCGCATCGTGGTCTCGCAGGCCACGGACGGGGAGTGCTCCACCGGATTCGGCGGCGGCTTCGGTGGTCGCGGCGGCCAGGGTGGGCCCGGCCAGGGTGGTCAGGACGACACCAGCACGCAGGGGTCGGCCGATGCCTGAGCCCACCCGTCCCCAGGGAGCCGCCCGTCGGCGCAAGCGCCGCCGCCGCATCGCGGTCCTCGTCGTCGTGGCCGTCGTCGCGGTGACGCTCGTCGGCGGCGGGGTCGCGCTCGCGGCCGGTCGTGACGACGGCGAGCACTACCGCACGGCCACCGCCGCGCTCGGCTCGGTCACGCAGCGCGTCGACGCGGTCGGCACCGTGAGCTCGGCCGAGCGTCGCGACGCCGCGTTCTCCGTCGCCGGCACGGTCTCGAAGGTCGACGTCGCGGTGGGTGACACGGTCGAGGCGGGCGACGCCCTCGCCGCGCTGGACCCCACCGACCTGCAGTCCGACGTCGACGACGCGACCTCCGCCCTGGCGGACGCCAACCAGCAGCTCTCCGACGACCTCGACTCGCAGACGTCGACGAGCACGACGACCTCCGCGACCGGTGCCTCGGCGTCCTCTGCCGCCGCAGTCATCACCCCCGCGGTGTCGACGGGCGCCGTCGTCGTCGCGAACGCCTCCTACGTGACGGCGGCCGCTCCCGGGGCGGCGAGGCCCACCGCGAGCCCGAGCGCCGGTGCGGGATCGTCGGCCGTCGACGAGGCCCTCGCGGCGGTGCAGGACGCGCAGGACGCGCTGCTCGCGCAGTACGACACGACGACGAAGACGCTCACGGCCAGCGGCGACGCGGTCGACGCCTCGACGGCCGCGTGCACCGCGTTCCTCGCGGTGACGACGGCCCCGGGCGCCGCGGCGACGGGCGACGTCCTGACGATCACCCCGGGCACGGCGGCGGCGGGCTCGGCGGTCAAGGTGGTCGCGTCGGGCGCCGGCAGCGACCCGGTGCAGGTGCGGCTCGCCTCGAGCGGCGACGTGCTCGCGGAGGTCACGCCGAAGGACGGCGCGTTCACCGTCGGCGTCGTCGTGCCGACGGGCACGGCGGCCGGCACGGACGCGCTGCAGCTCACGAGCGAGGACGGCACGGCGGTCTCGTCGACCGCGCTGACTGTCACGGCCGCCGCCGACGGCTCGGTCGCCGACGCGCTGGCCGCCTGCCAGGCGGCGATCGGCGACGCGCTCGACGCCGCGACGACCGCGGGCGACGCGCAGACGTCGCTCATGTCGCTGGCCAAGGACCTCGACGCTGCGGTGAGCGCGTACACGAAGGCGGTCGACGAGGCGGGCGGCGCGACCACGCCGACCATCCCGACGACGCCCACGACGCCCGGTCAGCCGTCGGGCCAGCCGTCCGGCCAGCCCACGGCGCCCAGCGACCACGCGACCCAGCCGACCGCCCCGACCGACGGCCGCACCGGCACGGACGGCACGGACGGCACGGGCGGCACGGGTCCAGGTGGAACGGGCACGGGCGGCACGGGCACGGGCGGAACGGGCACGGGAGGCACCGGCACGCAGGGCGGCCAGACGACGACCCAGGCGGCCACGGCCGCCGACATCGTCGCCGACCGCGCCGCGATCGACCTCGCGCAGGCCAACCTCGACATCGCGACGAGCAAGCTCGCGCTCGTGCACCTCACCAGCCCCATCGCGGGCACGGTCGCGGCGGTCTCGCTCGCCCAGGGCGACACGGTGAGCGCGTCGTCGACCACGGCCGTCGTCACGATCCTCGGCGCCGAGGGCTACGCGGTGACCACGACCGTCCCGCTCGGCTCGATCGACGTCGTCCAGGTCGGCCAGTCGGCGGACGTCACCGTGCGCAGCACGGACGACACGCTCACCGCAACGGTCTCCAGCATCGGCATCCTGGACGTCTCGACGTCCTCGACCCCGGCGTACACGGTGGACCTCGCGGTCGACGCGACCGACGTGCAGCTCTACGACGGCTCGTCGGCGCAGGTGCGCATCGAGGTCGCCGGAGGCGCGAAGGTCCTCACCGTGCCGACCTCGGCCGTGCATGTCGACGGCTCGGCCACGACGGTCCAGGTGCTCGAGGGCGGCACGGTCACCTCCGTCCCGGTCGTGCGCGGCGCGGTGGGCTCCGAGCTCACGGAGATCACGTCGGGCCTGAGCGCGGGCGACGAGGTCGTCCTCGCCGACCTCACGGTGTCGATGGACTCGAGCGGCGACTCCACGAGCGGCGGCCTGTCGGCACTCGGTGGGTCGACGACGCAGGTACCAGGTGGCGGGCGCTTCCCGGCCGGCGAGTTCCAGGGCGGCAGCTTCGGCGGCAACCGCGGCTGATCTGTCCATCCCGGCGAGGCCGGGACTCACGGCGCCGCCCGCGTCGGTAGGCTCGCGGGCGGCGCCAGTGTCGGCGCGTCGAGACCCTGACGTGAAGGACGCACGACGATGAGCGAGCAGCAGGATCAGGCGGGCGCGCAGGTCGCCGTGCTCGGCGGCGGTGTCATGGGCGAGACGCTGCTCGCGGCGCTGCTCGCGTCGGGGTGGTCGCCGCAGCAGGTGGAGGTCACCGAGCAGTCGGTCGCCCGCGCCGACGACCTGGCCGGGCGTTACGCGGTCCGCACCGGCGCGAGCAACGCGAACGCGGCCGCACGTGCCGACGTGGTCCTGATCGCGGTCAAGCCCCAGGTCGTGGGCTCGGTCCTCGACGAGATCGCGCCCGCGCTGCGCGGCGGCACCGTGGTCGTCAGCGTCGCGGCGGGCCTGCCGCTCTCGTTCTACGAGCGGCGCCTGCCGACGGGCACCCCCGTGGTGCGCGTCATGCCGAACACGCCGGCCGTCGTCGGCAAGGGTGCCTCCGCGATCGCGCCGGGGTCCGCCGCGAGCGAGGGCCACCTCGTGCTCGTCGAGAAGATCCTGTCGACCACGGGCCTGGTGGTGCGCGTCGCGGAGAAGGACCTGGACGCGGTCACCGCGATCTCCGGCTCCGGCCCGGCCTACGCCTTCTACCTGATCGACGCGATGGCCGAGGCGGGCGTGCTGCTCGGCCTCCCGCGGGACCTGGCCACCCGGCTCGCGGTCGCGACCGTCGAGGGGTCGGCCGCGCTCGCCGCGCAGAGCGGGGACCATCCGGTGGTCCTGCGCGAGCGCGTCTCCTCGCCCGGCGGCACGACGGTCGCCGCGGTCCGTGAGCTCGACGCGCACGGCGTGCGGGCCGGGGTCGTGGCCGCCGCGCAGGCCGCGGCCGACCGGTCGCGCGAGCTCGGCTCGCAGTACGCCGGCTGATCGCGATGGACATGCCCGCGCGCCCACCGGCGATGAGCGACGTGGCGCAGCGCGCCGGCGTCTCGCACCAGACCGTCTCCCGCGTCCTGAACGGCCACCCGAGCGTGCGCCCCGAGACGCGCGACCGGGTCAACGAGGCCATCGCCGAGCTCGGCTACCGCCGCAACAGCGCGGCCCGCGCGCTGGTGACCCGGCGCTCGGACACCCTCGGCGTCGTCACTCCGGCCACCGCGCTGCACGGTCCGACGAGCACGCTCGTCGGCTTCGAGGAGGCCGCGCGCGTGGCCGGCTGGTACGTCTCGGTCGCCACCGTCCGGCAGGTCGACGCCGAGACGATGCGCAAGACCGCGGAGCACTTCCTCGACCAGGGCGTCGACGGCATCGTCGTGATCGCCCCGACGAACGAGATCGCGCAGGCCGTCGCGGGCCTGGACTCGCCCGTGCCGATCGTCATGATCTCCTCGACCCCGGACGTCCCGCCGGGGCGCCACGTGCACGCGGTCGGCGTCGACCAGCGGCAGGGTGCCCGGCTGGCCACGCGCCACCTGCTCGACCTGGGCGGCCCGGTGCTGCACGTCGCGGGCCCGCAGGACTGGTTCGACGCCCAGGACCGCCTGGCCGGCTGGCACGACGAGTGCGTGGCCGCCGGCATCGACCTGATCGAGCCGGTCGTGACCGGCTGGGGCGCCGACGACGGGTACGCGATCGGGCGCCGGCTCGTCGAGGCCGGTGACCTGCCGGCGTCGATCTTCGCCGCGAACGACCAGCTCGCGCTCGGGCTCGAGCACGCGTTCTGGGAGGCGGGCGTCCGCGTCGGTCACGACGTGGCCCTCGTCGGCTTCGACGACGAGGCGGGCTCGTCCCACTACGCCCCGCCCCTGACCACGGTGCGCCAGGACTTCGCCGAGCTCGGCCGCCTGGCCACCTCGGTCATGCAGGCCGCGCTCGACGGCGGGCCGAGCGAGCGGCACGTGCTGCCCCCCGAGCTCGTGGTCCGCGCGAGCTCCGCGCGCGCCTGACGCGACAGCGCCTCGTGCTGCCACGAGTCGCTCCGTCATGCCCGAAGGATGCGGTTCACCGAAAACACCGAAACCCATTGCCATAGTTGCTCGACGCCTGGAACACTGCGGTTCACGCCCAATCTCACCGTCGAGAGGTGCCCATCGTGGATCGCCGTCCAGTCGCGCGCTCAGCCCCGCCGCGAGCTGCTTTCATCGGAATGGCAACGGTTTCGGCCTTGGCCCTGGCAGCGCTGGTCCCTCCGGGGGCCGCCGCCGTGCCGGGGGACGAGGTCCCGCAGACGACCATCGGCTACCCGGCCTTCAAGGGCTCGGCCACCCCCGTGCCCGAGACCGGCGTCGCGTACGCGCCCGGGAGCTACCTGAGCAAGGTCTTCGCCACGGACGTCGCTGCGGGGGCCGGCACGACGCCGGGCAACGACTTCTGGATCGACCGGATGCTCGCGCGCACCGGCCCGATGTACGACGCGACCGAGAACCTCGTCGCGTTCACGCGCGGCCGCGCGGTCTTCATGAAGACGCACACCCCGACCGGCCTGGGCTGGCGCGGTGACACCGCGTACGGCGAGACGACCGGCAAGGGCGACGCGTTCGCCTACACCGTGCAGGTCGACGGCGCGAACGTCACGATGACCGAGCAGTCGGCCCAGCGGCGCCAGACGCCCAGCTACTTCTCGAGCGTCTTCACCGGCGGCGGGATCACGCTGAAGCAGACGAAGTTCATCACCGACGCCAACGTCATGGTCGCGAACATCGAGGTGAGCGGCGCCGCCGCGCACTCCGTGAAGATCACGGCGACCTCGCCGCACGTGAGCCAGGCGGACGGCGACGAGCTGGTCGGCACGCTCGACGCCTACAACAAGACCACCACGCTCTACCCGCGCCTGTCGGGCGACGGCTTCACCGCGTCCGGCACGTCGCTGGCGCGCACGCTGGCGGTCCCGGCCGGCGGTTCGGCGACCACCAAGCTGCAGCTCGGCTTCCTCACCGACGAGATCGCCGAGTCCGCGACGCAGTACGAGGACTACCGGGCCCTGACGCCCGCGCAGGCGTTCACCACCCAGGTCACGGCCTACAACCAGTGGTGGGTCGACAACCTCGTCTACCTCGACACCCCGGACGACAACATCGACAAGACGCTCTTCTACCGGTGGTGGTTGATGCGTTACAACTACCTCGACGCGGACATCCCGGGCAACGACTACCAGTTCCCAACGTCCATGGAGGGCGTGCTCGGCTACAACAACGCGATCGTCCTGACGGTCGGGATGTTCATCGACGACCTCAAGTACTTCCGCGACCCGGCCTACTCCTACGGCCCCGCGGTGTCCGTCGGCGAGACGTCCAAGAGCGACAAGTTCACGGACAACCCCGGTGACCCGGCCAACTGGAACAACAGCTACACGGAGTACATCACCGAGGCCGCGTGGCGGGCCTACCAGCTGCACGGCGGCCCGGCCGCGATCGGCTCGCTGCTCGCCAAGCACGGCGAGGAGGACGTCGAGGGCCTGCTCAAGGCGTACGACTCCAACAAGAACCACCTGCTCGAGTACAGCTGGGGCGCGATGACCGGCAACGACGCCGACGCAGTCTCGTTCCACTGGACCGGCCACGGCACCAACATGGACCGCACCGAGAGCGCGTACCTGTACTCGAACGCGAAGGCGGCCGCGGACTTCTACCGCACGGCGGGCGACACCGCGGGTGCGGCGCGCATGGACGCGTTCGCCGACGACGTCCGCACGGCCGTGATCGACCTGCTGTGGGAGGACGCCAAGACCACCACCGACGCGGTCGGTCTGAAGGGCAACCTGCTCAAGCACCGGATGACCAGCGACGGGACGCTCAACACGTACAAGGAGATCAACAACTACTACCCGTTCACAGTCGGCCTCATGCCGAAGGTGGGTGACGCGGACTACGACCCCAAGTACGTCGAGGCGCTGCGGCTGTTCGCCGACGCGGACCAGTACCCGGTCTTCCCGTTCTACACGGCCAACCAGGTCGACAAGGCGGCGTCGCCCGAGCAGGGGTCGAACAACTTCTCGGTCATCAACTCGACCGTCTCCTTCCGGATGCTGGCCAGCGTGCTGCGCGACTACCCCTCGCAGTACGTCACGAAGGACATGTACAAGCAGCTCCTGTACTGGAACGCCTGGTCGCAGTACCAGAACAACGGCGACAACCGGCTGCCGAACCAGAACGAGTTCTGGTCCAACGGGTCGGCCGCGAACGGCGGATCCATCGGCTACCGCTCGTGGATCCACCACACGATCCTCGGCGCGACCAACTTCACGGTCATCGAGGACGCGATGGGCTTCCGCTCGCGCGACGACGACAAGATCGAGCTCGACCCGATCGACATCGACTGGCCGTACTTCACCGCGGACAACATCCGGTACCACGACAAGGACGTCACGGTCGTGTGGGACGAGGACGGCACGCACTACGGCGCCGACGTCCCCGCCGGGTACTCGGTCTACGTCGACGGCGAGCGAGCCTTCACGGTGAGCGACCTCGCGCACGTCGTCTACGACCCCGCCACGGGCGAGGTCACGCTGCCCGACGGGGGCGCGACCGTCGTCGAGAACGTCGCCTCGGACCTCGAGGCGGCGTCCGACGTCCGCTTCGCCGACGACTCGCGCGTCGTCGACCTGTTCGCCAAGGCCGGCACGGACATCGAGACCGCGACGACCGGCTCGACCAACCTCGCGCAGGGCAGACCGGTCACCGCGAGCTTCACGACGACCGGTCGCGCCGCGGCCGGCGCGGTCGACGGCTCCACCGCGAACGAGCCCTTCTGGGGCACGGCAGGCTCGCCCAACGCGACCGACACGCTCGTCGTCGACCTCGGCGCGCAGCAGGCCATCGACGACATCCGCCTGTTCTTCTACCGCTCGTCGACGACCGCCACGGTCGCCGGCTACGCGGCCCCGGAGAACTACGGCCTCGAGTACGACGACGGCGGGACGTGGAAGCCCCTCACGGACCAGTCCCGCGCACCCGTGTACTCCTCGGCCAACGCCAACCACGTCCGGTTCGACGAGGTCACGACGAGCAAGGTGCGCCTGACGGTCAAGCACGCCTCGGGCCTGCGCACCGGCGTCAAGGAGATCCAGGTCTTCCACACCGGCGCGGATGCACCGGCGGCCACGAACGCGGCGCCGAAGGTGCGGGCCGCGCTCGACGCGACGTTCTCGCAGCCCTCGCAGGTCCGCATCATCGGCTCGGTCTCCGACGACGGCCAGCCCGCGCTCTCGCTGAGCTCGGCATGGTCGGTCGTCTCGGCGCCGCAGGACGGTGAGGCCATCTTCGCGAGCCCGAACGCGGCCACCACGGTGGTCCAGTTCACGGCCGCGGGCCGGTACGTGCTGCGGCTGACGGCCGACGACGGCGAGCTCAGCTCGACGCGTGACGTCACGGTCGACGCCGTGGTCGGTGCCGCCGACAAGGTCAACGTGGCGCCCGACGCCACCGCGACCGCGTCGCAGGTGACGAGCTGGAACCGCGTGTCGGCGATCAACGACGGCAACGCCCCGTACCCGGTCTCGGCCGAGACCGACGCGTGGGCGACGTGGGGCCGCCCGGCCACCAACAACGCCTACACGGCCACCCTCACCTGGGCGCAGCCGCAGCGGGTCGACGAGTCGAAGATCCTGTTCCACAGCAACGGCGCACCGGACGGCGTCCTGCCGCCCTCGTCGTGGAAGCTCGAGTACCTGCACGCGGACGGCACCACGTGGTCCGAGGTGCCGAACCCGAGCACCTACCCGACGGTGTCGGGGGTCTTCAACTCGGTCACGCACGGCTCGGTGACCACCAAGGCCCTGCGCGCGACGCTGGTGCGCAACGGGGTGTCCTACCCCGGCATCATCGAGTGGCAGGCCCTCGCCGAGGCTCCCGCCTCGGTCGAGCAGCCGTCGGTGCGCACGGAGACCGGCACCGCGCCGGTGCTGCCCGAGCAGGTGGAGGTCGTCTACGCGGACGGCTCCCGTGCGCAGGCGGCGGTCGACTGGCAGGACGTGGACCCGACGCAGTACGCGGCCGAGGGCCGCTTCACCGTGCTCGGCTTCGTCGGCGGCTCCACCGAGCTGACCCGCGCCACGGTCTGGGTCCGCGACGTCAGCGCGGTCCAGGTCAACACGTTCGCGGCCGCGACGGCCACCACGGTCAAGGGCACCGCGCCGCAGCTGCCCGCCCGGGTGGTCGCGACGTACAACGACGGCGGTGAGGCGTCGCTCCCGGTCACCTGGGACGCGGTCGACCCGACGTCGTACGCCACGACCGGCACGTTCGAGGTCGAGGGCACCGTGGTCGGCACGGACAAGAAGCCCGTCGTCACGGTGACCGTGGTCGCCTCGTCGGCGTCCGCACCCGAGGTCACGCTCACGACGACGCCTGCGCTGCCGGACTCCGAGTGGTTCGCGGGGCCCGTCCAGGTCGCGGTCACCGCGACCGACTCCGAGGACGAGGACCCGACCATCGAGATCGAGGTCGACGGCACGTGGGGGCCCTACACCGGGCCGGTCACGGTCTCGGCCGAGGGCAGCAGCACCGTCCGCGCCCGGGCCACGGACGACGACGGGCTGGTCTCGACCGTCCGCTCGCTCGTGATCGCGATCGACACGATCGCCCCGACGGTCACCGCGTCCTTCGACCCGGCGACCCGCCGGCTCACGGTCGCGGCGGTCGAGGGCGGCTCGGGCCTGGACTCGATCCAGTACCGGATCGGTGACGGCGCGTGGCAGACCTACGGGTCGGCGGCGACGATCGTCGGCGAGGCGGACGTGTCCTACCGGGCCACCGACGTCGCGGGCAACGTCTCGGCGGTCGGCCACCTCGCGGTGCCCGCCCCCGAGCCGGGCCAGTCGGTCAACATCGCGCCCAACGCGACGGCGACCGCGTCGGCCACGACCACGTGGAACCGGCCCGCCGGCATCAACGACGGCGCGGACGCCTTCCCCGTGACGAACCAGGCCACGGCCTGGGGCACGTGGGGTCTGGCCGGTGCGACCCAGTGGGCGCAGCTGACCTGGCCCGAGGCGGTCACGACCGACACGAGCCGGCTGCTGTTCCTCGACGACGGCGGCGGCGTGCTCGTGCCGACGGACTGGAAGCTCGAGTACCTCGAGGCCGACGGCACGACGTGGACCGCGGTCCCGAACCCGAGCGGGTTCAGCACCACGGTCGGCGAGTACGACGTGGTCACGCACGACCCGGTGACGACGACCGCGCTGCGGGCGACGCTCACCAAGCCCACGTCGGCGTACGTCGGCATCGTCGAGTGGCAGGTGCTCGACGTACCGGCCGCGCAGGCGGTCGTGACGGTCCCGACGGGCGCGGTGCTCGCCGGCAACGGGTTCCCCGTCACCCTCTCGGGTGCGACCCCGGAGACGGACTACGTGGTGACGCTCAGCCCGGGCGACGCCGCGCTGGGGACGCTGCGCACCGACGAGAACGGTGCGGGGATGCTCCTGACGGCCGCGCTGCCGACGAAGCTCGCCACCGGCGAGTACACGGTGCGCCTCACGGCGGGCGACGAGGTGCACGAGGCGACGCTGCACGTGCAGGCGATCG
>Ga0160439_1000798_pt1 | contig 11622 bp, 13 predicted proteins | sample HID1975M_E0MG_FD_108201 | JGI IMG/M metagenome (GOLD analysis project Ga0160439, IMG submission 108201) | Enriched soil microbial communities from UW Madison campus, WI, USA - HID1975M_E0 MG | ecosystem: Environmental > Terrestrial > Soil > Unclassified | place: USA: Madison, Wisconsin... | reverse complement strand
CTGGGCGTCCGGATCGACCTGCTGCAGGCCGACGTCGCCGCCCTGCCGTTCGCGTCCGGGTCGTTCGACACCGTGCTGTGCACGTTCTCGTTGTGCGGCGTGCCCGACGAGCGGGACGCGCTGCGCGAGATGGGACGCGTGCTGGCGCCCGGGGGTCGTCTCGTGGTGGCCGACCACGTGGTCTCGTCGGCCGGGGCGTTCCGCCTGCTGCAACGACTGCTCGACGCGACCGCGCCGCGCGAGTCGGGCGAGCACCATCGGCGGCGCCCGGTCCTCGTCGTCCCGGACGCCGGGCTCGTCGTCGCCGAGCAGGAGGCGAGCCGGTTCCGGCTCGTCGAGCGGTTCGTCGCGGTCAGACCGCCGGCTCCAGCAGCACCACGGGGATGACCCGCGAGGTCCGCGCCTGGTAGGTCGCGTAGTTGGACAGGGCGGCCGTGATCTGCGGCCACAGCCGCTCCCGCTCGTCGGGACCGGCGATCCGGGCGACCATCGGTCGACGCGGGCCGCCCGCGAGCGCGACCTGCACGTGCGGGTCGTCGCGCAGGTTGAGGAACCAGGCCGGGTCGAAGTCGTCGCCACCGCGCGACGCGACGACGACGAGCGCGTCGCCGACCCGCAGCGGCGAGGTGAGCATCGAGACGCGCGGCTTGCCCGTGCGCCGGCCGGTGGTGGTGAGCTCGAGCGACGGGTTGCCGCCCAGCGCGGCTCCCAGTTTCCCGCCGGACAGCTTGAGGGCTGCGCGGTGCAGGCCGCTGAGCGACTTCATGAGCAAGGTGCTGGGCATGGGGCGATCGTCGCACCCTTGTCGGCGCCCCGCGCTAGCGTCGGGCTCCATGACCAAGTTCGTGATCGATGCCGGCGCCGCGCTGCGGCTGGCCGCCACCGATGCCGTCGTCCCGCACGAGCTGCTCGCGCCTACGCTGCTGCGGTCGCAGGTGCTGTCCGTGATGCACGAGGCGGTGCACCGCGGCGAGCTCTCGTCGTCGGAGACCCGCGCGCGCGTCGCTGCCGTGGGCCGCATGCGGATCCGGCTGCTGGGTGACGCCGTGCTGCGGGGGCAGGCGTGGAAGGTCGCCGACGAGCTCGACCTGGCGTCGACGTACGACGCGGAGTACGTCGCCCTCACGCGCCTGCAGGCCGACTACTTCGTCACGCTCGACGAGGGCCTCGCGCGCGCCGCGGCCCGGCTGGTGCCGGTCGCGCCCTTCGAGTCGCTGCTGGAAGTCTGACGACGCCGCGCCGGACGGTGCGTCCGATGGTTCGATGGCCGGCATGACCCAGCCGCCGCCGTACCCCGGGCCCGCCTACCCGCCGCCGATGTACGTCCAGCGACGTCCTGCGACAGGTGCCATCGCGTGGTGGCTCGGCCTCCTGGTGCTGATCCTCATCCCGATCATCAGCAACATCGCCGCGACTGTCGCCGTCCTGGTGTACCGCAGCTCGGTCCGGCAGACGCTCACGCCGCTCGGCCACGAGGTCGCCCGCCGGGCTGCGAACTGGCAGCTCAGCCTGCTGCTCTACTCGGTCCTGCTGTTCGGCACGCACATCCTCCTGCTCTTCACGCTGGCCGACGGCGAGGGGTCGACGACGTTCTTCCCCATCGGCATCGCGATCACCGTGCTGTTCCTCGTCGGCGTGTACGGCCTGGTGCTCACCGTGGTCTCCGGGCTGCGCGCGAACCAGGGGCGGCTCACGCCGGCAGTCGGGGCGATCCCGTTCATCCGGCGCACCGTCTCCTAGGCTCCCGCGCATGGGTGACATCTCGTGGACCTGGTGGGCCGTCGGCGCCGTCGTCGTGCTGGCCCTGCTCTGGGGATCGCGGCGGCCGCGGCCGCGCGTCGGCGAGGTCTGGTTCGCCCAGGTGCCGTTCGAGGACGGGACCGGGAGCAAGGACCGGCCGGTGCTGGTCCTGTCCGTCTCGGGGCGGACCTGCGAGGTGGCGCGCTTCACCTCGCAGAACCGCGACGCGCGGCGTGATCACGAGCGCGTCCCGGTCGGCGTGACCGGTCTGCCGAAGGGCAGCTGGATCAACCTGCGCCCGACGACGCTGCGGCGCTCGGCCTTCCGGCGCCGGACCGGGCGTCCGGGCAAGGCGTACGTCGCCTGGTACCGCGAGGCGGCGCTCACCCGTTGACCGGCTGCTCGGGTCGCGCCATGATCCGGGCATGACCCGATCCCGACGGACCCTCACCGCGGTCGCAGCGCTGGCCGCCCTGCTCGTGGTCGGCGGCGGATGGCTCGTCTGGCACTCGTCCCGCCCGGCGACGTTCGGCTGGTTCGCCTACGCGCCGATGTCCGAGACGGTCTACTCGCCGGGCGTTCTCACGACGACGGACTGGGTCGGGCTCGCGCTCGTCGCCGTCGGACTGCTGGCCCTCGGAGCCGTCGGCGGTTACGCGCTCGGTCGCCGCCGGGGCGCCTGAGTCACTCCCCGAACCGCCCGCGCGCCTCGACCGGGATCAACGGCTTGTCTGCGCGGGCCCGGATCTGCTGGACCGCCCACGTGTTCCCGTCGGGGTCGGCGAAGCCGAAGAACGTGCCACCGTCGCGCTCGTCGAACACCGTGATCTCGGAGGCCTCGACCCCGCGCTCGAGCAGCTCGGCCCGCGCCGCCTCGGCGTCGGCGACGACGAGCTGCAACCCCCTGAGCGAGCCCGGCGCCATCTCGTTCTGCGAGGGCAGGTTGCCGATCACGATCGAGCAGCCCGAGCCGGGCGGCGTCAGCTGGGCGACGTGCATGAACTCGTTCTCGGTGTCGTGGTCGAGGTGGAAGCCGACCTGGTCGCGGTAGAACGCGATCGAGGCGGCCAGGTCGCTGACGGGGACGACGACGACTTCCAGGGTCCAGTCCATGATCACTCGCTCTCGTGGTCGAACCAACCGCCGGCCGGCGGCGTGGGGCGTGGGGGCGGCTCGTGGCTGTGCGGCGGGTCCGGCTCCCAGGGCCACAGCTCGACGACGCGCGCTCGAGCCGCCGCGAGGTCGTCGGCGGCCAGGACGACACGGCCCTCGGGCAGCTGGTGGTCCGGGGCGTGGACCACCACGGTCACCGCCCCGTCGGGCGGCGCGGGCGCCAGCCAGTACGCCATCTCGTAGGTCCGGCCACCTCCGCCCCCGCCTCGCTGGCTGAGGGCGAACCTCTCCGCGCCGGTCCGGTGGAAGTCGTTCTCCATGACGCGCGTGCCGTCGGCCAGCTCGACGCCGACGAACACCTCGCGGGGGAACCCGTGCCGGGCGCGATCCATGGGCGGCTCGACGCGGCGGTAGAGCTGGAGCGTGAAGCGCAGCCCGCAGCTGTAGTGCTCGACCCCGCTGAGGACGATCGCGGCGTCGCCGTCCGCGACCACCACCGCCGGACCGCCGACGAGTGCCGCGACCTCGTTCTCGGGCGGCGACCAGCGCTGGTGCGCGCGTCGCCGCTCGTCGGGATCCATGTCCTCGTCATCACCGACGAACACCGAGTGCATCCCCCCACCCTGTCGGACCCGCGGGACCGACACAACGGATGTCAGGCGTCGGCGACCAGCTCGACCTCGACGTGAGGAAAAGCTCCGCGGCTCACCTCGTCACTCTTGCACCGAGAACGACCCCCGCGTCCGAGAACGACCGTTTCGGGGGGTCGTTCTCGAGCGCGAGGGTCGTTCTCGGGGGCCTCACGCGCTAGTTGTCCACAGATCGGCGCGAGGCCCACCACGCCCGGGCCTGCCGCGCCACGCTGGCGGGCATGCCTCGTCGTCCCGGGTCGCAGTCCTGCCTCAACCCCCCGAGCAGCTCACCGCGCGTCTTCCTGGCACGAGACCAACCACGGGAACTGATCGCTCGGTTGGTCGCCAAGGGTTCGGCCGTACCCGTACATCGGGGCGCGTCTCGAATCCGGAGATCCGATGAGACGCCGCGCGACGTGGCGCTCGCACGGATCGTCGCGGTGCACCACCAGCTCCGAGGCGAGCACACGTTCAGCCATACGTCCGCGGCGCTCCTTCATGGCCTGACGACGTGGCGCACCGCGGCCAAGGTCGAGATCTATCAACCGACGTCCCGGAGCGGCCACGGAGCGTCCCACCTGCTCCGGCACGTCCCGATGCCCCCACTCGCGGACCGCACCACGGTCGTCGGCCTGCCGGTGACGACCCTGGCGCGGACGGCGTGGGACTGCATGTGCGCCATGCCTGCAGGTGAGGCGATCGTCGTCGCGGATGCGGCGCTGCACGCGGGAGTGACGGCAGCCGAGCTCGATGCGTTCGCCAGGCGCGGGGGGCGTGGTCACTCGCGAGCCGCGCGCATCCTCGCCGTCGCAGATGACGGGGCCGAGTCGGCGCCCGAATCGATGTGTCGGTACCGGCTCCTGGTAGCCGGGTATCCACCGCCGACCACCCAGATCCCGGTCGCGACGCGATTCGGCACCTACTTCGGCGACCTGGGCTGGCCCGAGTGGAAGGTGCTGATCGAGTACGACGGCCGATCGAAGTACGAGGAGAACGCCACGGAGACGTTCATCGCCGAGAAACGTCGCCACGACGCCCTCGTCGAGAAGGGCTGGCGCGCCTTACGGGTGACGAAGGAAGACCTCGCGTCCCGGCGGGGCTTCGAGACTCGCGTCGCGGAGCTCGTCCCCGAAGCGGCGGCTGCACTGCGCCCCCGTCGCGAGCTGCGCTGGTGACCGGAGGCGACTGCGAATCGACAACGACCGTCCGGGGTGAGAACGACCGTTCCGGGCGGTCGGTCTCGATCCGGAGGGTCGGTCTCGGGAGGACGCGGGCGCGGGCGAGCGCGGGCGGGTTGGGAGCGGGCGGTCAGGTGGGGACGCGGCCGGTCTCGTAGGCCCACATGGCCATCTCCACGCGGTTTCGGGCGCCGAGCTTGGCCATCAGGCTCTGGAGGTGGGTCTTGACCGTGCTGAGGCTGATGTAGAGCTCGGCGGCGATCTCGACGTTGGTCAGGCCGCGCGCCACGGTCAGCAGGACCTCCTCCTCGCGCGCGGTCAGCGGGTCGAGCGGCTGCAGCGGCGGGCGCGACGGGCGGGCGGCGGCGAACGCGGAGAGCAGGCGGACCGTGACGTTGGGGGCGATGAGGGCCTCGCCGTTGGCGGCCGCGTGCACGGCCTGCGTCAGCAGCTCGGGGCCGGCGTCCTTGAGCAGGAAGCCGCGCGCGCCGGCCTTGAGCGCGCCGTGCACGTACTCGTCGAGGTCGAAGGTCGTGATCACGACGACCGCCATCGGGTCGGCGACGCCGGGGCCGGCCAGCACGCGGGTGGCCTCGAGGCCGTCCACGTCGGGCATGCGGATGTCGAAGAGGCAGACGTCGGGCCGCAGCTCGCGCGCCAACCGGATCGCGACGCGGCCGTCGGGAGCCTCGCCGACGACCTCGATGCCCGGCTGCGCGTCGAGGATCATGCGCAGGCCGGTGCGGATCATCTCCTGGTCGTCGGCGACCAGCACGCGGATCGTCATGCGACCGCCGTCCTCGGGATGACGGCCTCGACGACCCACCCGCGCGACGGCCCGGGAGCGGCGGCGATCGAGCCGCCGAGCAGCGCTACGCGCTCGGTCATCCCGACGATGCCGTAGCCCGCGGACCGGGGCGCGAAGACGGTGTCGCCGTCGTCGGTCACGACGCAGCGGACCTCGTCGGGCGATCCGGTGACGGCGACGACGATGCGCGTCGCGCCGCGTGAGTGACGCACGGCGTTGGTCACGGACTCCTGGGCGATGCGGAAGACCGCGGCGCCGACGGCGGGCCCCAGCTCGTCGAGGTCGCCGGCCAGCCGGACGTCGACGCGGGGGTCGGCGCCGGTCAGCGCCGGGACGTCGGACACGGAGCGGGCCGGGGCGAGCAGGGCGTCGTCGCCGTCCCGCAGCGCGCCGACGAGCACGCGCATCTCGGCGAGCGTGCGCGAGCCCTCGGCCTCGATCACCGCCAGCGCCTCCCCGGCGGCCTCCGGACGCACCGCCGCGACGACGCGACCGGCCTGCGCACGGATGACCATCGCGGAGACGTGGTGAGCCACCGTGTCGTGCAGCTCGCGCGCGAGCTGCTCGCGCTCGCGCAGCCGCACCTGGTCGAGCTCGCGGGCCCGGGACTGCGCGACCACCCGGACGGACACGCCGATGACCAGGGGTGACGCCATGAAGATGAAGGCTCCGGCCGCCTCGCCGAGCGTCGTGTAGTCGACGCTGATCCCGAGCGCGAAGGACACCAGCACGATGGCCGTGCCGATCACGATCTCGCGACCCGAGCCCCACCGGTAGAGCGCGTAGCCGAGCACGAGCACGAACGCCATCGTCCCCAGACCGACCGATTGCTCCGTGCCGGCAGCCGCCGAGACGAGCGACGTGACGATGACCGCGCCGAACGTGAGGACGACCATCGCGAACGGCCGGGTGCGACGCCAGAGCATCGTCGCCGCGAGCCCGAGCGCCATGACGAGCGCGACGACCGGCCACACCACGTCCTGGCGCAGCATCACCTCGAGCACCGCGGACACGACGATCACGACGACGAGCGCCCAGTCGCGCCAGACCCGCGCGGGCGCGTGCGGCGCGCGGGGCTCCGCCCACAGCCGTCGCCACGCCCCGAGGATCACGAGCCCAGCCTAGGGACCGCGGTCGCGCGCCGGATCGGCCGAAAGGTCCACACCGGCCCCCGCCGTCCGGCCGGGCCGACGAGGCCTGCACGGCCGATGTGGTGCGCGAGCACCCGCCGCCACGCTCGGACCGACTGACCACCCCACCTGGAGGCACCCCATGCTGTCGCAGACGCTGTACCGACTCGGCCGCGTCGCGGCCCGCCGCCCGTGGGCGGTCATCGCCTCGTGGCTCGTGCTCGCCGCGCTCGTCGTCGGGGCCTCCAGCGCGTTCGGCGCGAAGCTCGAGGACTCCTTCCGCGTGCCCGGCCTCGACTCGCAGCAGGCGAACGACCTGCTCGAGGCCGCCGGCTCGGGTCAGGCGGGAGTCACCGCGGTCGTGGCCGTGTCCGCAGCGGACGGCGGGCTGATCGACGCGGCCGCGCTCGCTCGGCTGCAGCACGACCTCGCGGCCCTCCCGCACGTGCTGGGCACCACCGACCCCGCAGGGGTGCTGGCCGGGACGAGCGAGGAGCCGGGTGTGGTCTCGCCCGACGGCACGGTTGCGCTCGTCCGGGTGCAGTACCCGACGCTCGACGAGCTCAGCGCAGCCGACCTCGCCGCCCTCAAGGCGGTCGACGGCGACCCGTCGCTGCGGGTCGAGAAGGGCGGCGACCTGTTCTTCGCCTTCGAGGAGCCGCCGGCGAACGTCGGCGAGCTGGTGGGCGTCCTGGCCGCGCTGGTGATCCTGCTGCTCGCGTTCGGGTCGTTCGTCGCCGCGGCGCTGCCGATCGGCATGGCCGTCCTCGGTCTCGCGATCGGCGTGAGCGCGATGCCGCTGCTCGGGCAGCTGATGGTCGTCCCCAGCTACGCACCGGTGCTGGGTGCGATGGTCGGCCTCGGCGTGGGCATCGACTACGCCTTGTTCGTCGTGACGCGGCATCGCGAGCACCTCGCCCGGGGGACGGCGGTCGACGAGTCGATCGCCCGGTCGATCGCGACGGCCGGGCGGCCGGTGGTCTTCGCGGGCGGCATCGTCGTCGTCTCGATCCTCGGCCTCGCCGTCGCCGGGGTGCCGTTCATGACGGCGGGCGGCGTCGCGATCTCGCTCGTCGTGCTCGTCATGGTCGCCGCGTCGGTGACGCTGCTGCCGGCCCTGCTCGCGGTGGCCGGCCGACGAGTCGTCGGGCGCCGGCCGGTCGTCGCGACGAGCCCCGGCTGGGCGCGCTGGACCCGGCACGTCACGCGCCACCCGCGCGTGTACCTCGTGGCGGTCACGGCGCTGCTCCTCGCGCTCGCCGCGCCCGTCGTCGCTCTCCGGGTCGGCATCCCCGACGACGGCGCGCTCCCGCCCAGCCGGACCGAGCGGCAGGCGTACGACCTGGTCGCCCAGGGGTTCGGGCCCGGCCACAACGGGCCGTTCGTCGTCGCCGTCGAGGGCGACGAGGCGGTGCTGCCGAGGCTCGCGTCGGCGATCGCGGCCGACCCCGGCGTCGCCGACGTCGAGCCCCCGACCGTCCGCGGCGGGATCGGCACGATCGTCGTCCACCCCACGACCGGACCGCAGGACGAGGCGACCTACGCGACCGTCGAACGCCTGCGCGACGAGGTCCTCCCGGGCGCCCTGACCGGGACGGACGCGCGCGCCCACGTCGGTGGCCAGGCCGCGAACTTCGCCGACGTCGGCGTCCGGGTCAACGACCGGCTGCCGGTCTTCGTCGGCGCCGTGCTGGCCATGTCCTTCCTGCTGCTCATGCTCGTGTTCCGGTCCGTGCTCGTGCCGCTCAAGGCCGTGCTGCTCAACCTGCTGAGCATCGGCGCGTCCTACGGCGTGATGGTGATGGTGTTCCAGTGGGGCTGGGGCGCGGACCTCATCGGGCTCGAGGCGACCGTGCCGATCGTGTCGTTCATCCCGATGTTCATGTTCGCGATCCTGTTCGGCCTCTCGATGGACTACGAGGTCTTCCTGCTCAGCCGCGTGCGCGAGGAGTATGCCGCGACCGGGTCGAACGTGGAAGCCGTGGTCGCGGGAGTCGCGAAGACCGGGCGGGTCATCACCTCGGCCGCGCTCATCATGGTCAGCGTCTTCCTCGCCTTCGTGCTGGGCGAGGACGCGGGGACCAAGATGTTCGGCGTCGGCCTGGCCACCGCGATCCTCGTCGACGCGACCCTGGTCCGGATGGTGCTGGTGCCGGCCACGATGACGCTGCTCGGGCGTGCCAACTGGTGGGTGCCGCGCTGGCTCGACCGCGTGCTGCCGCGGGTCGACGTGGACGCCGAGGACCGCCTGCCCGAGCTAGCCGTGGTCCGGGTGGGGGGCTGACGCGAAGATGTTGAGCCCCAGCGCGTGGGACAGGTACCGGGTGGCCATCCGGCCGCGCACGCTGTTCCCCGCGACGTCGAGGCGCGGGGAGAACGTCGCCAGGCCGCCCTTGCCCGGCGCGATGGTGATGATCCCGCCGGAGACGCCGCTCTTGCCGGGCAGGCCGATCGACGCGAGCCACTGGCCCGACTGCTCGTACAGGCCGGCCGTGGCGAGCGCGGCGAGCACGTCGCGGCAGACGGCCGCGTCGACCACGCGCTCGTGGGTCATCGGGTTCACGCCGCCGTCGGCGAGCGTCGCGGCCATGACCCCCAGGTCGTGCGCCGTGACCAGCAGCGAGCACTGGCGCGTGTAGACGTCCGTGGTCTCGAGAGGGTCGGCGTAGATGGTGCCGTAGCTCTCCAGCAGGCGGGCGATCGCCTGGTTGCGCTGGTTGGTCGCGGCCTCGGAGGCGTAGACGCCCTCGTCGACCTCGAGCCGCCGGCCGGCGAAGGCGGACAGGCCGTCGACGATCGCGTCCCAGCCGCCGGCGACCAGGCTCGTGGTCGCCAGCGCGCCCGCGTTGACCATCGGGTTCATCGGGGCGCCACCGTTGAGCTCGAGCGCCATGACCGAGTCGAACGGCAGCCCGGTGCTGTCGACCCCGATCCGGTGCAGCACCTCGTCGGGTCCGAGCTCCTGGCAGACGAGCGCGTAGACGAACGCCTTGGAGATCGACTGTATGGAGAACGCGTGGTCGGCGTCGCCGACGTCGTGGAAGGCGCCGTCGACCGCGACCATGCTCAGGCCGAACAGCCCGGGGTCGGCCGACGCGAGGGCGGGGATGTAGTCGGCCACGCGGCCCTCGTCGACTCCTGCGAACCGCGCGTGGGCGAGATCGACGAAGCCCCGGACGCGATCCCGGTCCGGCAGGTGGCCCGTGGAGACGGCGGTGAGTTCGGTCACGGCGACCACCCTGTCACGCGCTCGCCGCGCGGGGAGGGGGGCTGGCCGCGATACTCGCCCCGTGACCCAACCTGCCTCCGCCCAGCGCCACGGGAGCGGTCCCCTGCGCTCCGCCCTCATCGTCAACACCAACCGCGTCGAGGGCTGGGAGAAGCTGCGCGACGAGATCACCGAGCAGCTCGCCGCCGCCGGGTGGCCCGAGCCCGCGTGGTTCGAGACGTCCGCCGAGGACCCCGGCCGCGGGCAGGCGGAGCAGGCCGTGGCCGACGGGGCCGAGGTCGTGTTCGTGTGCGGAGGCGACGGCACCGTGCGCTCGGCGATCGAGGGCCTCGTCGGCACCGACGCCGCGCTCGCGGTGCTGCCGGGCGGCACGGGCAACCTGCTCGCCGCCAACCTGGACGTCCCGACGAACGTGCCCGACGGGGTCGACACGGCGATCCGCCGCGGCCGGCGCTGCATCGACGTCGGCGACGTCGAGGGCCAGTCGTTCGCGATCATGGCCGGGATGGGCCTGGACGCCGCGATGGTCGACGACGCCCCGACCGCGCTCAAGGCCAAGGCGGGGTCCGTCGCCTACGTCTTCTCCGCGCTGCGGCACGCGTTCGACTCCGAGATGCTGCTCGAGGTCGTCGTCGACGATGCGCCCGCGCTGCGTCGGCACGCACGCACGATCCTCGTCGGGAACGTCGGACGCCTGCAGGGCGGCGTCAACGTGCTTCCCGACGCCGAGCCGGACAGCGGCAAGATGGACGTCGCGATCATCGCGCCGCGCAACCTCGGCCACTGGATCCAGATCCTGCTCGGCGTCCTGCGCGGCCGCAAGAAGCTCCCGCGCGTGGAGTACCTGCGCGGCGAGCACATCGTCATCCACGCCGAGAAGTCGCAGCCGCGGCAGCTCGACGGCGACGTCATCGACCCGGGCACGACACTCGAGGTCACGGTGCGCCCGTCGGCGCTGTGGGTCTGCGTGCACCAGCCGGACACCGCCGACGACCTCGCCGAGGGCGGTCCCGCGTCGCGCTGAGCAGTCAGGCCGGGCGCATCGCGGCGTCACGGCGCGGGTAAGGTCTCCGCCTTGTGAGTCGCCTGCTCGAGACCGTGGTGCCGCGCCGCCTGGGCGTGCCGTTCCGGTGGGTGCTCGCGTCGTCGTGGACGACGAACCTCGGCGACGGCATCCTCATCGCGGCCGGGCCTCTGCTCGTCGCCGCGCGCACGCACGACGCCTTCGTCGTCGCGCTCGCCGCCACGCTGCAGTGGCTGCCACCGCTGCTGTTCGGGCTGTTCGCCGGCGCGGTGACCGACCGCGTCGACCGGCGCAGGCTCGTCATCGTCGTCGACCTCCTGCGGTGCGCGATCCTGGCCGCGCTCGCGACGGCCGTGCTCGTCGACTCCTCGCCCGTCTGGGTCGTGCTGGTCGCGATGTTCGTGCTCGGCACCGCGGAGACGTTCGCCGACAACGCCTCGTCGACCCTCGTCCCGATGCTCGTGGCGCGCGACGACCTCGCGCTCGCCAACGCGCGCATCCAGGCGGGCTTCATCACGGTCAACCAGCTCGCGGGCCCGCCCATCGGCGCTGCGCTGTTCGCGGCCGGGCAGGCATGGCCGATGGCCGTCGACGCGCTGCTCGTCGCGGGCGGGGTGGTGCTGATCTCCCGCGTGGTGCTCCCGGCGCACGGCCGCCCTGCGGAACGCACCCACATCCGGGCCGACATCGCCGAGGGCTGCCGGTGGGTGTGGCGCCACGCGGCCGTCCGGACGCTCGTCCTGACGATCCTCATCTTCAACATCACGT
>Ga0160439_1000797_pt1 | contig 11665 bp, 8 predicted proteins | sample HID1975M_E0MG_FD_108201 | JGI IMG/M metagenome (GOLD analysis project Ga0160439, IMG submission 108201) | Enriched soil microbial communities from UW Madison campus, WI, USA - HID1975M_E0 MG | ecosystem: Environmental > Terrestrial > Soil > Unclassified | place: USA: Madison, Wisconsin... | reverse complement strand
CTCGTCGAAGACGACCGAGCGATGACGCAGCTCGTCGAAGACGACCGAGCGATGACGCAGCTCGTCGAAGACGACCGAGCGATGACGCAGCTCGTCGAAGACGACCGAGCGCTCGTGCAGCAGCCGGCGTGGCTCGCCCTGAAGGATGCCGCCACGGGCCTGCAGGAGCTCCAAGAGCAGGACGGTTCCGTCAGCGGCGACATCGCCGAGGCACGCGCCTACGTGGAGACGATCGTCGACGCCATCCGCACCCTCGCTCCCCTCTTCCCGCACGACGCGGAGTACCTCGCGGCGAGCATCCACGACTTCGAACGGTGGGCCGACGGCGGCTTCGGGGTGCCCGACTTCCTGGATTCCCTGACGGCCTTCCAGCCGCAGCAGCACCGGATCGACGGCCTCACCCATCTCGTGGTGTTCCCGATGTACACGCAGAACGGCTCGCGCAACCGCTACGTCGAGGCGGTGCTCGTGGAGGTCATCTGGCCGGAGTTCATCGCCGAGCTCGAGACGACCTACACGAACAAGCTGTTCGTGTCGCTGCGCCTGCTCGATTTCACGCCGGGCTACGACACGAACTCCGCGGTGCTGTTCCCCGAGACCGTCGCCATGCGCGAGATCCCCACCTTCACGTGGGGCGCGATCTTCCAGGACCGCGAGGCGGCGCGCTACCGGCGTGTGGTGCGCGCGGCGTCCGAGATCACGAAGCTCGAGCTACCCGACGACGCGGCGCGGATGCTGGAGGACCAGGCGCTGTCCGAGAAGACGTTCGTGATGTGGGACATCATCCACGACCGCACCCACATGCGCGGCGACCTGCCGTTCGACCCGTTCATGATCAAGCAGCGGATGCCGTACTTCCTCTATTCGCTGGAGGAGCTGCGCTGCGATCTCACCGCCTTCCGCGAGTGCGTCGCGATCGAACGCGATCTGCGGGAGCGCGAGTCGCTGACCGCCGCGCAGGCCGAGATGCTCGAGCACGCGAAGCTCGTGCAGTACGCCGTGATCTTCGACCGCATCTTCCGGTTCTCGATCACCGGCACCCGCGTGCGCAACTATGACGGGCTCGGCGGCCAGCTCCTGTTCGCGTGGCTGCACCAGCGCGGCGTGCTGCACTGGACCGACACCGCGCTCGCCTTCGACTGGGAGGCGGTGCCGGCAGCCGTCGTCGCGCTCGGCGAGGCGATCGACGAGCTCTACTGGCGCTCGATCGACCGCCCGAAGGTCGCGCACTGGCTCGCCGCGTACGATCTCGTCCGCGCCACGGTGACGCCCCATCCGGCGTCGGTGTGGGCGCGCGGCCTGTCGGACGAGATCCTCGCCGGTCCGCCGAAGGGATACACGGATGCGGTGCTCGATGACGAGTTCCCGCTGTCGATGTTCTTCGAGGCACTGGAGAAGAAGATGCGCGACGTCATCGCGTCGACGTCGGGGATCACCGGCGCCGATGGCTGAGGACGATCCTCAGGGGACCGCGGGCGTCGGGGGGCGCCTGGTGCTCGTGGCGGGGGCGACGAGTGCGAGCGGGGAAGCGGCGACGCGTGCGCTGGTGGATGCCGGCGCACGCGTCGTCGCGGTGGGTCGCGACGCGGCAAGGCTGGCGTCCGTGACACGGCTCGGCGCGCGGCCGGCGGTGTGCGATCTCACCGATGAGCCGGCCGTTGCGGCACTGGCGGCTCAGCTCGCTGCGGCGGGCGAACGCGTCGACGGCATCCTGCACCTCGTCGGCGGGTGGCGCGGGGGCGGGGGCATCGCCGGTCAGACCGACGACGACTACCGCTTCCTGGAGCAGTCGCTCACGGCGTGGCGCCATGTGTCCCGCGCCTTCTGGGGCGATCTGGTCGACTCGCCGGCAGCCCGGATCGCGGTCGTGTCCTCGACAGCGGTGGCACGGCCGCTCGCCGGAGGCGCGAACTACGCGGCCGTGAAGGCGGCCACGGAAGCATGGACCCGCGCGCTCGCGCAGGGCTTCGCGAAGACCGCACGGGAGGCCGGCGAGCCACTGCGCGCGGCCGCCGTCGTCTTCCGTGTGAAGTCCCTGGCCGGGAGGGAAGCCGATCTCGCGACCGCCTTCGCCGACTTGTGGGATGCGGCTGCCGATGCCGCGAACGACACCGTCGTCACGCTCGACGACTGAGCGATCAGTTCCGTTTCCTCAGCCGGGAGTTCCTTAGTCGGGGACGCGCTGGTCGGAGACGCCGCCGCGCGCCTGCGCGGAGGACGCCGGCGGGACGTGGCGCTCCGTCCGCGCCTCCGCGGCCCCGGCAGGACCGTCCGCGCCGTCGGAACGAGTGTCCGCACTGTCGGAACGAGTGTCCTCGACGGGTGTGTCCGGCGCCTCACGGTACTCCGCCGACAGGGTGCGGTAGGACTTCGTCGCGAACGCCAGGATGGCGAAGACGACCATGATGAGTCCCGAGAAGAGGAACACCAGGGCGATGCCGCGCGCGTCGCCTTCGCCCAGGAGCCAGCCCCACGCGTCCTGACCGGCGTCCGAGTCCATGTAGGGGATGATCCAGAACTCGGCGATCGGGGCGATGAGGAACGACGTGATCGGAGCGGCCGACACCTCGATCGCGGTCGCCGCGCCGAACACCCGGCCCTGCTTCTCGAACGGGACCACCTTCTGCACGACCGTCTGCTCAGCCGCCTCGATCGCGGGGATGAGCATCATGTACAGCCAGATGCCGAGCGCGTACAGCCACCACCACTCGCGGATCGTGAACAGCGAGCCGAGGAGACCCATCACGATCACGAGCAGCAGCATCGTGCGGATCGGGTTTCGTCCGAGTCCGCGCGCCGCGATGATGCCGCCACCGATGAGGAAGCCCGTCGACGACACCGCCAGCACCACGCCCCACCACTCGACCGGGAACAGCGTGAGGCCGTAAGGATCCATCAGCGCCATGTACACGCCGCCGACCAGGTTGTTGAACGTCGAGAACAGGATCAGCGCGAACAGGCCGGGTACCGCGCGGATCGCCGCCGCGGCGCCGCGCACGTCGATGAACTTCGCGTCGGGGTCTCGTTCGGGATCGTCTTCGGGCACGGTGAGGGTGAACAGGTGGATCAGGGCGCCCAGGGTCAGCACCAGGGCGATCACGAGCGTCCAGCCCATGCCGAGGAACCCGATCGCGAACCCGGAGAACACGCTCGTCACGAGGAACGCGAGCCCCTGCACGGTGCCGACCAGGCCGTTCGCATTCGCGTGTCGCTCGGTGGGCACCAGCAGCGTGACGGTCGTCGACAGGGCGATGTTGCGGAGGTTCTCGACCACCGCGCCGGCGAGGATGATGCCCGAGAAGAGCCAGAACCACGGCTGCCCCAGATCGAGGAGGGTCGCCTCGGACTGCGACAGGTAGATACCGCCGGCCAGCAGGAACGCGACGAGTGTGACGAACCCCGACAGGATCATCACGCGATGCTTGCGATGGCGGTCGACGAACGTGCCGAACACCATGCCGAAGACGGCCAGCAGCAGCATGTAGGCGCCGCCGATGATGCCCGTGGCGAGCACCGACTTCGTCTCGAGGTACACCCAGAACGTGAGGGCGAACCACAGGAAGCTCGTGGTGATGTTCGCGGCCGCGGTGTTGACGAGGACGTGCAGGAAGGTGCGCATGCCGTTCGCGGGCACCGCACGCAGCCCGCTCGCGGCGGCGGCATCAGGAGGGGGTTGCGACATACGGCGAGGGTAGCGACACCCGCCGACACGCGATACCCGGGTCGCCGCGAACTAGGCTGGGATGCCGTGACCACCCTCCACGACACGACCATCCGCGGCTTCGCCAGCGACAACTACTCCGGCGTCCACCCCGAGGTGCTGGCGGCCATCGCCGCCGCCAACGACGGGCATCAGATCGCCTACGGGGAGGACGCCTACACGGCCCGCCTCCAGGAGGTTTTCGTCCACCACTTCGGGGAGGGCGTCGAGGCGTTCCCGGTCTTCAACGGCACGGGCGCCAACGTCACCGGCCTGCAGTCGATGCTCCCCCGCTGGGGAGCGGTCATCGCCGCTTCGACGGCGCACATCAACGTCGACGAGGGCGGCGCCCCCGAACGGGTCGCGGGGATCAAGATCCTGAACGTGCCGACCGAGGACGGCAAGCTCACCCCCGAGCTCATCGATCGCGAGGCGTGGGGCTGGGGCGACGAGCACCGCGCGCAGCCGCTGGTCGTCTCGATCACCCAGTCCACCGAGCTCGGCACCCTGTACACGCCGGATGAGATCCGCGCCATCGCCGACCACGCCCACGCGCGCGGCATGCGGCTGCACCTGGACGGCGCCCGCATCTCCAACGCCGCCGCCGCACTCGATCTGCCCCTGCGCGCCTTCACGCGCGACGCGGGCGTCGATGTGCTGAGCTTCGGCGGCACCAAGAACGGCGCCATGCTCGGCGAGGCGATCGTCGTCCTGGATCCCGCCGCCTCCGACGGGCTGCTGTTCCTCCGCAAGCTCAACATGCAGCTGTCGAGCAAGATGCGCTTCGTGTCGGCGCAGCTGATCGCCCTGCTCGAAGGCGACCTGTACCTGCGCAACGCCCGTCACTCCAACGCGATGGCCGCGCGTCTGCGTGCCGCCGTGGAGGCGGGCCTGGCCGACGGATCGATCGCCGGCGTCTCGTTCACCCAGCCCACCCAGGCCAACGGCGTCTTCGCCACGCTCCCCGACGGCATCGCGGATCGCCTCCGCGAGAGCTTCCGCTTCTACGACTGGGACGCTGCGCGGAACGAGGTGCGCTGGATGTGCTCGTTCGACACGAGCGAGACCGACGTCGACGCGTTCGTCGCCGAGCTCGGCCGCCTGACCACGGGCTGACCCCTCGACAAGCTCGGGGACCGGGGGGGCAGCACGGGGACCGGGGGCGACCCCTCGACAGGCTCGGGGACCGGTATCGCCCTAGACCGATCGGATGACAGTGGTTGTCGCTTCGGCGGCCGGGAGACGACAACGACTGCCATCCCATTCGGGGCGACCCCTCGACGGGCTCGGGGACCGGGGGTCGCTCGGGCGACCCCTCGACAGGCTCGGGGACCGGGGCTGGCTCGGGGACCGGGGCTGACGCGGGGACCGGGGCTGGCTCGGGCGACCCCTCGACAGGCTCGGGGACCGGACGGGGCGGGGGGTCAGGACTTCTCGACGGCGGCGACGGAACCGACCGTCTGCTCCAGCTCGACCTCGGCCGGCGTCTCGTCGGCGTCGTCCGGCTGCGCCGCGTCGGCGTCCTCTACGGGAGTCTCCTGGGCCTCGCCGCCCGCCCTGTCGCCCGCCTCGGCGACGGCCTCGCCGCGCATGAGCTCCCGAACCTCCGACATGAAGCTCGTGAGCTGGTGCTGCTGCCAGCGCAGCTGACGGGTGCGATCCTCGGCATCGCGCAGCACCGACTCGGCGTGGGTGGTCACGGAGTCGATGATCTGCTGGGCCTTCACCCGCGCGCGGTCGAGCTGATCGCGGGCCTTCAGGTGCGCATCGGCCTCGATCTGCGAAGCCTGGGCGCGCATCAGCCGGTCGAAGTCGTCGGCCTTCGCCGTGATGCGCTGCGCGTGCTCCAGCGACGCGGCGACCTGGTCGTTGGCGTCCTTGGTGATGCGCTCGGCGTGGGCGACGGCCTGATTGTGGAGCACGAGGAACTCCTGCTGCGCGTCGTCCTGGCGGCGGGTGAGGGACTCCTCGAACTCGAGCGCCCGCATCCGGAGGGCCCGCACCGCCTCCTCCGCCTCGGCGCGTGCCTGCTCGGTCTCGCGTGTCACGAGAGCGCGCAGCGCCGCGGCACCCTTCTCGGACTCCGTGCGGACGACCGCGGCCTCCTGCTCGGCCTGTGCCACCTTCTCGGCGGCGTGGGCGCGCTCGCGGTCGAGCTGAGCCTGGTGCGCCGTCAGCTCGGTGTCGATCCGGACCCGCGCCTGCTGGGCGTCGTGCTCGGCGCGCGCGATGATCGCGTCGGCGTCGGCCTGCGCCTCCTTGCGGCGGTTCTGGATCTCGGCGTTCGCGGCCTCCAGGAGGCGGTCTGCCTGCACGCTCGCGTTCTTGATGAGCAGGCTCGCCTGCTCCTCGGCCACGTGCAGGACCTCCTCGAACTGACGACGGTTGCCCGACTCGCCGGACGAACCCAGCAGCTCCTCCGTGAGGGTCTGGACCTGCTCCTCGGCGTTGGCGGCCTTCGCGTTGGCGACGGCGAGCTCCGCCTCCAGCTCCTCCACGCGCTGCGACCCCTGCGCCTTGGCGGAGGCGACCGCCCGGCGATAGCGGTCCTTCAGCTGCGACAGCTCCTCGCCCTGCACCCGCAGCCGGGTCGTCAGCTCGGAGACCGCCGACTCCACCTCGCCCTTGTCGTAGCCGCGGAAGGCGGTCGTGAAGGCCGCCTCGGCCGCGCCCTCGGGCGATCGGCCCTCCTGCGAGCGAAGGAGGTCGTCGAACGGCGTGGACTCGTCGCCGGAAGGTGTCTGCAGGTCGGGCATGGGGACTCCGCGAGGGTGTGGGGGATGCCGGGTGGCCACACCGGCACTTCGAAGATTACCGCTCCCGCCGTCGGCGTGGAGAGGGCAGTCCCCGTCAGTTGCCGCCGAGCCACGCCCGGTACGCGTCGAAGCCGTACGGGCGATTCAGGAACGACTCCACCAGGTCGGCGGCGTCACGACGTCCGCCCGGTTCGAGGATCTCCCGGCGGTAGCGCTGGGCGACCTCCGGATCCATCAGGTCGTCGCCGAACGCCGAGCGAAGATCGCGCGCGATCACGAGGCTCCATTGGTACGTGTAGTAGCAAGAGCCGTAGCCGGTGAGGTGGCCGAAGCCCGCGTACGGGTGGAGACCGCGCAGCGGATGGACGGGCGAGGTCACCGCGTACCAGCGCTCCGTCGCCGCCTGCAGGTCGGCCGGACGGTCCACGTGCAGGTGATACGACACGTTCGCGTGCCCGAGTTGCCGCCGCACCTCCAGCGCCCGGCCGAACCCGTCGGCCACCCGCATCCGCTCGACCAGGTCCGCGGGGATGGCCTCGCCGTCGGCTCCGGCCGTGAACGTCGCCAGCACCCCCGGGTCCCAGGCCCAGTCCTCCAGCAGCTGGCTCGGCGCCTCCACGAAGTCCCACTCGGTCGCCACGCCCGTGAACCGCGCGAAGCGCTGCGCGCCGCCGAGGATGTCGTGGACCAGGTGGCCGAACTCGTGGAAGAAGGTCACGACCTCGTCGTGGGTCATCAGCCCGCGCGCGAAGTTGCACAGGAGCACGGCCTCGGGAAGGATCCGCCCCGCGATCCCGGGAGCCAGCGGGAAGCACGCCGCATGGCTGAACTTGCCGTCCCGCGGGTGGAGGTCCAGGTGCACGCGACCCAGCCGCTCGCCGCCGCGGACGACATCGTACGAGCGGACGTCCTCGTGCCAGGTCGGGATCTCGACGGAGACGAACGACAGGTCCAGCAGCCGGCCGGCGGTCTCCAGCACCCCCGGCAGCACGCGGTCGAACGTGAAGTACGACCGCACCAGCTGGGCGTCGACGTCGTGACGCTCCTCGCGCAGCTGCCCGAGCACGTGGAAGAAGTCGGCGATCGTCACCTCGTCGGCGTCCGGCTCGTCGCGGCGCAGACGCTCGAGCAGGAGCGGGTACTCGGCGTCGGCGGCCTCCCGCGAGGCCTCGTCGAGCCGGTCGAGGAAGGCGCGCACCGCCGCGCCCGAGCCGATCATCCGCGGCTCGGTCTCGAAGTCGGCCCAGTCCGCGTAGCCGAGGAGCTCCGCCCGTTCGGCGCGGACGGCGAGCAGCTCCGCGAGGACAGCGTCGTTCTCGGGCCAGGCGAGGTCGTTGTAGGCCGCGACGAGAGCGGTGCGGGTCTCCCGCACCGTCGCGTACTCCCGCACCGGCATGAGGTCGGTGTAGTCGGTCGTGAGGACCACCAGTCCGTCGTCGCCGACGGGGTGGGCGTCGATGAAGTCCTGCGGGAGACCGGCGAGGTCGGCCGGCCGAACGCGGATCTCGCGCCGGCCCTCGCGGATGTTGCGCGCGAACGCGAGGCTCAGCTCGGTGTCGCGGTCGGTGAGCTCACGCACGCGCTCGCGGTCCGCTCCGTCGAGGGCGACCCCGCCCCGGCGGAAGTCGCGGAGGGTGTGCGAGAGCAGCCGCTCCTGCTCCGGATCCAGCGCGTCGCCCTCGAAGGCGGCGAGCGCGGCGAACAGCTCGGGGTCGAGAAGCCGCGACGACGACAGCGCCTCGAGCTTCTGCACCGCCTCCTCTGCGGCACCGCGGACGCCGGCGTCGGGGTGCGCCTCGCTCAGCAGGTAGGCCTCGCTCATGGTCCCGCGCAGCGCCAGGTCGGCGTCGTTCCACAGCTCCAGCGCCTCGGCGGCCGACGACGCGCCCGAGGTGAGCTGCGCGTCGAAGTGGCGGACGAGTCGGACGGCCGCCTCGGCGTGTTCGACCGCGGCCGCCTGCCAGCCGTCGAGCGTGGTGGGGAAGACGAAGGGCTCGGGCGCGCTCATGGATCCGAGCCTAGGCGCACGTGCCGGGGCCTCAGCGGCAGCGGCGAGGGCGTGGCGCCCGCCGCGCTCAGCGCCGGACGGTCAGCATTCCGCCGAGCGTCGGCTTCCAGTGCCGGGAGACATAGGTGACCGCCTCGTCGACGCCGAACGAGCGCGTGGAGTTGCCCACGCGCACCCACAGGTCGGTGCTCTGCCCCTGCGCGAGGAAGACCGGCTCCGGGGAGCGCGGGCAGCGCACCGCGCAGACGGTCCGCCCGTCGACCTCGGCGAAGCGGATGCGCGGAAGCGCGGCCGCGTTCTTGCCGAGGGTCGTCGACAGCATGTCGCGCAGCCACAGCTCGAAGCGGTCGGCGTCGGGCTGACGCAGGGTCGCGAAGTCGCGATCCAGGCCGGTCGGACAGCCCGTGTCGTCGGCGCCGATGACGAGGGTGCCGCCGCTGCTGTTGAGGAACGCCGCGACCGTCTTGGCGACGACGGCCTCCATGCGCGGATCCTTCTTCTCCTCGCGCACGTTCCAGCGCGCGGTCTCCTTGAACTCGACGCGGTCCGACTCCCCCGCCGCCAGCAGGGCCGCCACGTCCGGGGCACCCGCGTCGCGGCGCAGGAGCACGACGATCGCGGAGGCCAGCAGGGAGAGCCCGAGGCTGCAGCCGAAGGCGATGAGGAGCGTCGTCGGCATCCACAGTCGCAGGCCTGCGAAGAACCAGCCGGCGACGAACAGCCCTGCGCTCAGGCCCACGAGGGAGACGATCGTCATCACCGACAGCGGCAGCGACAGCCGGTGTCCGAACAGGCGGCGCAGCGCCCACGCGATGAGGAGCGAGACGACGAGGGCGACCGGGAGGGCGACCGCGAAGTCGACGAGGAGCTGGCTCTGGGGCATGAGCGGCGGCGGTCTGCCGGTCAGCGCAGGGCGCCCACGGACGCCAGCGCCAGACGGACCAGGGTGCCGCGGCCGCCCTCCATCTCGGCCGCCAGCGAGTCCGACGCGGCCTCCTCGGGCGTCAGCCAGGTGACCTCCAGAGCGTCCTGCCGCGGCTCGCACGTGCCGGTGACCGGCACGACGAAGGCGAGCGAGACGGCGTGCTGGCGGTCGTCGTGATAGGCGCTGAGGCCGGGCATCGGGAAGTACTCCGCGACGGTGAACGGCACCGGCTGCGGCGGCAGCAGGGGGAACGCCATGGGACCGAGATCGTTCTCGAGGTGGCGGAACAGCGCGTCGCGCACCGTCTCGCCGTAGCGGACGCGACCCGACACGGTAGAGCGGGTGATCTCGCCGAGCGGCGTCGCGCGCAGGAGGATACCGACCTCGGTGACCGTGCCGGTGCCGTCGGTGCGCACCGGCACCGCCTCGACGTACAGGATCGGCAGGCGGCGGCGCGCCTCGGCGAGCTCGATCTCGGTCAGCCATCCCGGGTTGGCGGCGTTTCCCGGTGCGGGCGAGCCGAACGATCCGTCTCCGACGGGGTGGCCCTGGCGCTCGTACCCGCGCAGCGGATCGCGCGGGTTGCCCTCGTCGTCGCGATCGTTCGGGTCGGGGTCGGGGGTGCGGACGGCCATGCACCATGTATACCCGCTCATACCGCGGGGACGAACCGGGCGGTGGGCGCGAAACGGCAGGAGACCGTGTGACCGATGTGGCGGGGCGCCCTTCTGGGGCCGCATCCGCCACGCCCGCTCCTGCGGATTCGCGCCGGCCCGCGCACGACCGGGCACGTGGGCGCGTCGGAGCGCTTTGCGACAATAGGCGCATGAGTCCGACGCTGGATCCCGATGCCGTGCTGTGGAGCGCGCCGCCCGCCGAGCGCGCGGGACGACCGCTGCTGGTGCTGCTGCACGGCTACGGCTCGGAGGAGCGTGATCTGTTCGGGCTGGTCCCCCATCTCCCGGGCGACTACGTCGTGGCCGCCGTCCGCGCGCCGCTGAGTCCGCCGTTCCCGACCCCCGGATGGTCGTGGTTCCCGATCGAAGGGCTGCGCGGGCGCGACCCCGAGGGCACGACGGCCGCAGCCGAGGGCTTCCTCGCCTGGCTCGACGCCGCGACCGACGCGGAGACCGTCGGCCTGCTCGGCTTCTCGCAGGGGGCGGTCATCGCCCTGCAGGCGATGCGCCTGCGCCCGCAACGCTTCGCGTTCGCGGTCAACCTCGCCGGCTACGTCGATGCCGCGCCGCTCCCGACCGACGCAGAGCTCGCCGAGCGTCGCCCGCCGGTCTTCTGGGGGCGGGGCTCGCGCGACGAGGTGATCCCGGCCGACCGCGTGGCGCACACCGTGCAGTGGCTCCCCGAACACGCCGACCTCAGCGGACGGGTCTACGCCGGGCTGACCCACAGCGTCTCGCAGGAGGAACTCGACGATGTGCGGGTGTTCCTCACGAAGCGCCTGGAGACCGCTTGACGCGCTCGGGTAGGATCGTCACGTTCCCCGTCCCGAGTGTGAGGAAGACCGTTGAAGGGTTTCGACGCCGCGCTGTGATCCCGCGCTGAGCCGTCGTCCCCTCCGTCTTCTCCGACAGGGCCTTTCGCGACGCGTCAGCGATTCCATCCCGCGCTGACGTCGTCGACTCCCTCCCGTCTTCCGTTCACCGGATGATCCGGGTCCGTGGTGTCCGCCGTCGGCGCACCCACGACGACCCGCTATCTGGGAGGCTCCATGCCTGCGAACATCTCCGCGGTCACCCTCGACCGCATCTCCTTCATCTGGCCCGACGGCACCACGGCTCTCACCGAGGTCTCCGGGGCCTTCGGCTCGGGACGCACCGGGCTCGTCGGCCGCAACGGCGCCGGCAAGTCGACGCTGCTCTCGCTCATCGCCGGCGAGCACACGCCGACCTCCGGTCAGCTCACCGTGTCCGGCGCGGTCGATCGGCTGCCGCAGCTGCTCACCCTCGATGTGGCCCGTCCCGTCGCGGATCTGCTCGGGGTGGGTGAGGCGCTGCGCGCCGTGCGCGCCATCGAGCGCGGCGACGTCGACCCCGCGCACTTCGACGCGGTGGGCGACGACTGGGACGTCGAGGCGCGCGCCACGGCCGCGCTCGCCGAGGCGGGTCTGCCGGACGGTGCGCTCGACCGCCGCATCGGCGCGCTCTCAGGCGGCGAGGCGATGCTCGCCGCGCTCGTCGGGGTGCGGCTGCGGGGTGCGCCGATCGCCCTGCTCGACGAGCCGACCAACAACCTCGACCGCGACGCGCGCGCCGGGGTCT
>Ga0160439_1000796_pt1 | contig 11695 bp, 12 predicted proteins | sample HID1975M_E0MG_FD_108201 | JGI IMG/M metagenome (GOLD analysis project Ga0160439, IMG submission 108201) | Enriched soil microbial communities from UW Madison campus, WI, USA - HID1975M_E0 MG | ecosystem: Environmental > Terrestrial > Soil > Unclassified | place: USA: Madison, Wisconsin... | reverse complement strand
GACTGGATTGTCGATCTCGGCCCGGAAGGCGGCAGCGGCGGCGGGGAAATTCTCGTCTCCGGTACGCCGGAAACGGTCGCAGAGTGCGAAGCCTCGCACACGGCGCGTTTCCTCAAGCCGTTGCTGTAATCACTCTGAAAGCTGCTGTCGGGTATGATCCGGCAGCATGCCCATCGCTTGTTGATAAGACGCATCAACCAGATAATAAATCTGCGAATCCGGCAGTGACCCGTCGAGATATACCGTGCTCCAGTGCGCTTTATTCAGATGCTGGCTGGGGCGCACATCGCTGTGCTGCTGACGCAATAAATCTGCCAGTTCCGGGCTGGTTTTAAGCGACGTCGCAGGACGGCCCTCCACCTCTTTCACCATCGCGAACAACACATCAGACACTTTAATCTGCGTGGCCTTCCAGTCGCTATGAACACTCTGTTCAGCGCCTGGCTTGTTCATGCAATATTGCAGCAACTCCGAAATGGTCATCTTTATCCCCCGAAGGAATGCGAAATGAGTCTTTTCTTAGTGTGCAACAAGACGGAAGAAAGGGGAAACGGTTCTGATTAAAAAAACGGCAACCTTATCGATTGCCGTTATTTGTGAATCAGTACTCGGAGTTGACGATAACTTCTTCCCCGTACGCCCCGGCGTTTGGCAACGGTTTGTAGGTGGAGTTTGACGCGCGTAATACGCGGATGCCGCGCGCACCAACGTCATGGGCGGCGGTGATGTCATTGTCGGAGTCACCGTAGAAGACTTTAATATTCTTCTCTTTTAACCACTGAACCTTGGTGTTTTGCCCAGCTTTGTCCCCGGCAAAAATAACCGGGTTCATGTTTGCGGCCGGGATCAGGAAATCGTCCTGAAGGGTTTTGCTGACCGTTTCGGTTTCGGTCTGGCTGCGGCCAGTGACGAAATAGATGCTGTCGCCGCGTTTGACATGCAGGGCAATCAACGCACGCGCCACTTCTTTCGGGATACTGAAATCATCCCAGCCGTTATTCATCTTTTCCCAGAACGCGGGGTTCTTCAGGTAGTCTTCACTGTCTGGGGAAAAGGTCTTTTTACCGCGCCAGAAGCCTGGGCTTGAGAACAGCACGGTATCATCAATATCAAATCCAACGGACATCGGTGCCCGGCCCAGCAGACTGTTTTCAATCTGCGCCACGGAAACCCAATGGATCGGTGCCTGTTCGGCAAGTTTCGCGACATTTGTACCGATATAGAGCGGAGATGGCGACGACGCATGCGCGTCAACAACGGTGCTGTTTATTGTAAACAGCAAGCAAATAGCGCTGAACGCTAATGAAACCTTGCGCATATTAATCCCTTAAACATCCGATTGTTAATCACTCCCTCCCCGAAGGGAGAGAGAAAGTAAGTAAGCACTTACATTACAGCAGAAAACGCCTGTGCCACGCGTTGAACATTGCGAGAGTTCAGGCCAGCTACGCACATGCGGCCGCTGGCAATCAGGTACACGCCAAACTCTTCGCGCAGACGATCAACCTGAGCGGCGTTCAGGCCGGTGTAGCTGAACATGCCGCGCTGTTGCAGCAGGTAGTCAAAGTTGCCGTCCGGCATCTCCTGCTTCAACACGTTGACCAGCGCCTGACGCATCTCCAGGATGCGGGTGCGCATGGCTTCCACTTCCGCCAGCCACGAGGCTTTCAGTTCGGCGCTATTGAGCACCGCCGACACCACCTGCGCGCCGAAATTCGGTGGGCTGGAGTAGTTGCGGCGTACGGTTGCTTTCAACTGCCCCAGCACACGTCCTGCGGTGTCGCTGTCTTCACAGACCACGGACAGACCGCCCACGCGCTCACCGTATAGCGAGAAAATTTTAGAGAATGAGTTGCTGACCAGCACCGGCAGACCCGCACTCGAGATGGTGCGGATGGCATAAGCATCGTCTTCCATGCCTGCGCCAAAGCCCTGATAGGCGATATCAAGGAATGGGATCAGGTTGCGCGCTTTCAGCACTTCCGTTACCGCATCCCACTGGGCGTTGGTAAGGTCAGCGCCAGTCGGGTTGTGGCAGCACGGATGCAAAAGCACGATGTCTTTTTCAGGCAGCGTATTCAACTTTTCCAATAGTGCTTCGAAACGCACGCCGTTGGTCTGATCATCAAACCACGGGTAAGTACTCACTTCGAAGCCAGCACCTTCAAATATCGCAATGTGGTTTTCCCACGTCGGGTCACTGACCCACACGTTTGAACCCGGGAAGTAGTTTTTCAGGAAATCGGCACCGACTTTCAGCGCACCCGAACCGCCCAGCGTCTGGATAGTCGCCACGCGTTTTTGTTGCAGAACCGGATGGTCAGCCCCAAACAGCAGCGGCGCAATCCCGTTACGGTAGGTGTTTAACCCTTCCATCGGCAAGTACACCGACGCCCCGTGCGGCTGCGCATTCAGCTGCGCTTCGGCTTCGGCAACGGCCTGTAATTGCGGGATAATCCCATCTTCGTTGTAATAAAGGCCGATGCTGAGATTCACTTTGTCACTACGGGGATCTTCTTTGAATTTTTCCATCAACGAAAGGATGGGATCGCCAGCGTAGGCGTCAACGTTCTGAAACACGCGATGTTTCTCCAGATGTCATACAGGGCAGGGATAAACACAATAAACCGGATGCGAGGGAAGATCGAGGGGATGTTAAGGGAAAGCAAACGGAGGTGTTAACCCTCTCCGTAGCGAAGAGGGTTCAATCTGGCTTTTCAGTCGAGGTATTTCATTGCAACCCTTGACGTCAGGCGCGTGATAAGTTCGTAAGCACTCACTTTTGTTATTTCAGCAATGCGTTCAACCGGCAGCCCTTCGCCCCACAGAATCACCGGGTCGCCGGCTTTATCGGTGGATTCCGGGCCTAAATCGACGCAAATCATGTCCATCGCCACGCGACCGACAATCTTAACTTCCCGGCCGTTGACCAGTACCGGCGTTCCGGACGGCGCGGCGCGGGGATAGCCATCACCGTAGCCCATGGCAACCACGCCGAGTCGGGTGTCGCGTTCGCTAGACCAGGTGCCGCCGTAGCCCACCGGTTCACCGGCTTTGTGCTCACGCACGGCAATCAGGTTAGACGTCAGCGACATCACCGGTTTGAAGCCAAAATCATCGGCCCAGGGTTTGTTCTCGAGTGGCGATACGCCGTACAGGATGATCCCCGGACGCACCCAGTCAAAATGCGACTGTGGCCACAGTAGAATCCCACCGGACGCGGCAATGGAACGTTGCCCCGGTTTGCCTTCGGTGAAGTTCAGAAAAATATCGAGCTGCTGTTCGGTCGCGCCACATTCTGGCTCATCCGCACGAGCAAAGTGGCTCACCACGTTCACCGGCTGACGCACGTTTTTGCACTGGCTCAGGCGCTGATAAAACGCATTCGCTTCTTCCGGACGCACGCCTAAACGGTGCATCCCGGTATCGAGTTTCATCCAGACGGTGATCGGCTCAGGCAAATCAGCCTGCTCCAGCGCTTCCAGCTGTTCGGGATTGTGCACCGCAGTGTGAAAGCCCTGTGCGGAAATCAGCGGCAGATCACTGGCATTGAAAAAACCTTCCAGCAGCAGAACCGGCTGGGTAATGCCGCCCTCGCGCAGGTGCAGGGCCTCTTCCAGGCGGGCGACGCCAAAGGCATCGGCGTCGGGGAGCGTTCGCGCGGTCTCCAGAAGACCGTGTCCGTAAGCGTTCGCTTTCACGACCGCAACGAGCTTACTGGCAGGGGCCAGTTCGCGCAGGCGTTGCAGATTGTGTCGCAGAGCGCGGCGGTTAATGACTACAGTTGCCGCTTGCATGTGAATTCCTTAGATATCACTCATCATCATATTGTGGCCCGGCGTAGTTATCAAAGCGCGACCATTGTCCGTTGAACGTCAGGCGTACGGTGCCGATCGGGCCGTTACGCTGTTTACCCAGAATGATTTCGGCGATGCCTTTTAGGTCGCTGTTCTCGTGATAAACCTCATCCCGGTAGATGAACATGATTAAGTCGGCATCCTGCTCGATGGAGCCGGATTCACGCAAGTCGGAGTTGACCGGGCGCTTATCGGCACGCTGCTCCAGGGAGCGGTTAAGCTGCGACAGCGCCACCACCGGCACCTGAAGTTCTTTCGCTAACGCCTTGAGCGAGCGAGAAATTTCAGCAATTTCCAGGGTACGGTTGTCCGACAACGACGGGACGCGCATCAGCTGCAGGTAGTCGATCATGATCAGGCCAATGCCGCCATGTTCGCGGGCGATACGGCGCGCGCGGGAGCGCACTTCCGTCGGCGTCAGGCCGGAGGAATCATCAATGTAGATATTACGTTTTTCGAGCAAAATACCCATGGTGCCTGAAATGCGCGCCCAGTCTTCGTCATCCAGCTGACCGGTACGAATGCGAGTCTGGTCGACGCGCGAGAGCGATGCCAGGCAACGCATCATAATCTGTTCGGAGGGCATTTCGAGACTGAAGATAAGCACCGGCTTATCCTGCAACATCGCCGCGTTTTCGACGAGGTTCATTGCAAATGTCGTTTTACCCATCGACGGACGTGCCGCGACGATAATCAAATCCGACGGCTGCAAACCGGCGGTCTTTTTATTCAGATCGTCATAACCGGTGTTCACGCCCGTTACACCGTCGTGCGGCTGCTGGAAAAGCTGCTCAATACGCGCCACGGTGGCGTCGAGCACCTCGGCGATATTTTTCGGGCCTTCGTCTTTATTGGCGCGGCTTTCGGCGATTTTGAATACCCGGCTTTCGGCCAAATCCAGCAGATCTTCACTGGTGCGGCCCTGGGGATCAAAACCGGCTTCGGCGATTTCATTCGCCACCGAGATCATGTCACGTACAACCGCACGTTCACGCACGATATCCGCATATGCGCTGATGTTTGCCGCACTTGGCGTGTTTTTCGACAGTTCAGCCAGATAGGCGAACCCGCCGCAGGTATCCAGTTGCCCTTCCCGCTCAAGCGATTCCGCGAGCGTAATCAGGTCAATCGGGCTGCCTTTTTCCTGCAAACGCGCCATTTCGGTAAAAATATGACGATGCGGACGAGTATAAAAATCTTCTGCTACGACGCGTTCGGCGACGTCATCCCAGCGCTAGTTATCCAGCATTAAACCACCCAACACCGACTGTTCCGCTTCAATCGAGTGCGGGGGTACTTTCAGCCCGGAGACCATTGGATCGCGGTCACGTGGCTCAGTCTGTTGTTTGTTGAAGGGTTTATTTCCTGCCATAGTGAATGGAGTTACCGGGTTAAAGAGTGGGTCGTAAGATTATCATATCTGATGCCCCTACTAAACGATATGTACGGAGGAAGCATGGCAACGCGAATAGAATTTCATCAGCATGGTGGGCCTGACGTACTTAACGCCGTCGAATTTACCCCTGCGGATCCAAAAGAGAATGAGATCCAGGTGGAGAACAAGGCCATCGGCATTAACTATATCGATACTTACATCCGCAGTGGGCTGTATCCGCCGCCCTCTTTGCCGAGTGGTCTGGGAACGGAAGCCGCAGGCGTGGTCAGCAAAGTCGGCAGCGGCGTGAAGCACATTAAAGCAGGCGACCGCGTGGTCTACGCGCAATCCTCGCTCGGCGCTTACAGCTCGGTCCACAATGTGCCTGCCGATAAAGCCGCGATTCTGCCCGCCGCAATCTCCTATGAACAAGCCGCCGCCTCATTCCTCAAAGGGCTGACGGTGTTCTACCTGCTGCGCAAAACCTACGAAATTAAGCCGAATGAACCGTTCCTGTTCCATGCCGCAGCCGGTGGCGTAGGGCTGATCGCCTGCCAGTGGGCGAAAGCCTTAGGTGCGCAGTTGATTGGTACCGTGGGCTCAGAGCAAAAAGCGCAGCGCGCGTTACAAGCCGGGGCCTGGCAGGTGATTAACTACCGGGAAGAAAACCTGGTGGAACGCGTGAAAGAGATGACGAACGGCAAAAAGCTGCGCGTGGTGTATGACTCGGTAGGGAAAGACACCTGGGAAGCGTCGCTGGATTGCCTGCAGCGTCGTGGTCTGATGGTCAGCTTTGGTAATTCGTCCGGCGCGGTCACCGGTGTGAATCTCGGTATTCTGAATCAGAAAGGCTCTCTGTTTGCCACCCGCCCTTCCCTTCAGGGTTACATCACCACCCGCGATGAACTCGAGGAAGCCAGCAATGAGCTGTTTTCGCTGATCGCCAGCGGCGTGATTAAAGTGGATGTGGCCGATAGCCAGAAATTCGCGTTGCACGATGCGCAGAAAGCGCATGAAACGCTGGAAAGCCGGGCAACACAAGGCTCAAGTTTACTGCTGCCGTAATTCAGGGTATGCAGAAATTATTAGGGCTTCCTTTCGGAAGCCCTTTTTTTATCGTTCGCTGTATGTAGGGTACAGCGCGATGAATTCGTTATCGCGCTAAGAATGACAGATTTATGACGCAATGCCTACGCGGCCTTTCTCAGGTTGTGACGCACACCGCAAACCCTTAATAGCGCCAGCGATCGTCACGTCGATAGGCCGGGATTTTCGGCGTTTTGACCGCCCGGATAATCCACACCACGGCGACGGCGAGCAGCAGCCACGGCAGCAATTTGATCATCAGGGCAAACAGGCCACCGACGAACATTAGCGCGGTCGCAACCACTATCGCAGCCAGAATGCCCAGCACAGAGACGCCGGTAACCAGCAGCATGACAAAGAATCCGATGATAAATAACAGTTCCAGCATGGCGTTTCCCCTTAAAAAATAACCCACTGCCTTTACCATTACAAAAATCATGCCAAAACGTATTTCACTGATTTTAAACAAAAACGCCCCGCAGAGGCCTGCGAGGCGTGGTCAATCAGACTAACTTTTAGCGTATTTCTTAACGCTTATTCGCCACCCGTTGCAGCGCCTGTTCGAGCACATCGATATTCGCACCCGCTTTATGGGCGTTTTCACTGAGGTAACGACGCCACTGGCGTGCACCTGGAATGCCCTGGAACAGACCGAGCATGTGACGCGTCACGTGGCCGAGGTACGTGCCATTGCTCAGCTCTCGTTCGATGTAAGGATACATGGCGCGAACCACATCAACCGGATCCGGATCGACGCCTTCAATGCCAAAGATTTCACGGTCGACCGACGCCAGAATTCCCGGATTCTGATACGCCTCACGGCCCACCATAACGCCATCCATATGCTGCAAATGCGCGTTGGCTTCGGCCAGCGATTTGATGCCGCCGTTAATCGACATCGTCAGGTTCGGGAAGTCACGCTTGAGCTGATAAACGCGCGGGTAATCCAGCGGTGGAATCTCACGGTTTTCTTTCGGGCTGAGGCCGGAAAGCCAGGCTTTACGCGCGTGGATGATAAACATATCGCACTCGCCATTCCCGGACACGGTGTTGATAAAGTCGCAGAGAAATTCGTAGCTGTCCTGGTCATCAATGCCGATGCGGGTTTTGACCGTGACCGGAATCGACACCACGTCACGCATGGCTTTCACGCTGTCGGCAACCAGCTGGGCGTTGCCCATCAGGCAGGCGCCAAACATGCCGTTCTGTACGCGGTCGGACGGACAGCCGACGTTGAGGTTAATTTCGTCGTAGCCGCGTTCTTCAGCTAGCCTCGCACAATGCGCCAGTGCAGCCGGATCGCTGCCGCCCAACTGCAGGGCCAGCGGATGTTCTTCTTCGCTGTACGCCAGGTAATCACCTTTGCCATGAATGATCGCCCCCGTGGTCACCATTTCGGTGTACAGCAGCGTGTGGCGGGACAACAGGCGCAGGAAGTAACGACAATGCCTGTCCGTCCAGTCGAGCATCGGTGCGATGGAGAAACGGTGCGCAGGATAAGCGGAGGATTGTGTTTCTGGCAGCATGGCGAAGTATTGAGCATCCGGTGGAAAATGGGGCGCTACTATAGCACAAAGAAAAAGCGGAGGCGCATGGCCTCCGCGATTGTCAGAATGTCAGACCCAGCTGCACCCCCGCACCCCAGGTTTGATCTTCACCGTACAGTCCCATCAGGTCGACATGCACTGTATTCAGTGGGGCGAAGCCTACCCCGGCGGTGAAGACGTTGCTGTCGTTGCCTTTGACGTCCGCACGATAACCCGCCCGCACCGCCATCCAGCTCAACGGCGTCACTTCTGCCCCAACGCCGACATATTGCGAATCGTCTTCCGTTTTGAAGCCTTTGGTTTCCGTCAGGTCGCCGTCGGCAGTCAACGTCAGCAAATCGGTATGCCACGCCACGCCCGCAGTCACTAATGGTCGGATTTGGTACGTGTCTTTGTAGTTGGTGGTCACGCCGGTAGCGTTGTTTTTAATGCGCACGTCTTTGGTGTCGATATCGCGAGACATCAGATTCTGCCCGCTCAGGCCGACGGTCCAGTTTTCGCCAAAGTCCGCCGCGATCCCCGCATCGACGTTAAAGCCAGTGTCATCGTTGCGGTACTTACTGTCTTTCCAGTCGTCGCTGTGATAATCGTCGATAGACGTGGTGTAGTTATAAACCCAGGTTTGTTGCAGCTTCGGGGTCACGCCAAGCGATACCGGCACGCCGCCGATATCAAACTTACGCGCAATGGCGATGCCGTAGTCGGACACAATCGCCGCTTTCCCCGACGCGGTAGAATTCAGGTTGTTGGTTATCTGATCGCTACCGTTCAGCACCGCATTCGCCGCCTCAGTGGCAGCAAACGCGTCAGAGTTTTGAATGTTGCGCAGGTAGTCGATATCGCTCTGATCGATGTTCGAACTGACCCGGGCATGGGCGTAGGCTTTGGTCACAAATGCCAGTGAGACCGCCGAAGTCGGCACGCTCACCGCTATTCCCGCACCGGCATTGGCTCGCGCCGTTTTGCCACGCAGATCGTCCAGTTGCCCGGCCAGATCCCCCGCCGCACTCTGGAACTGATTTAATGTGCCGCCCGGATCCAGCAGGATCCCTTCCGGTGTCAGGTTATCCAGGACGTTTTTGTAGTGGTCGATCTCATCGCTGATATCATCAATTTGATCACGAAGATTGTCTTTGTCGGTAATCTGCCCGCCGACAGATGGAATAACGACAGAGACATCATCATCCGGTTGTGACTTCGCCAGCAGCGCGGGGTTGATCAATACCGCACTCCCATAGTTCGCCGACGCCACGCCGGTTCCCCCCATTGCATCATTTCTTGCCTCTGACCACGTATTGGCCGCTCCCGCCTGATTTGCCATAAACAGGGAGACAGCCGCAGACACCACAGAATATTTGATATTTTTTTTCACGGTATGCTCGTTATTTGCAGGTGAACGTTAATCCCCTTTCAGTTATCCACTGAAAGGGGTCGATCTATTGCTGTGAATAACGATGTAAAAAGCAGCCAATTAGGGTGATTTGAGTTAAGGGGCACTGTGATAACGTTGTAATATGTGACGCCCCTCAATATTTATAGAAGAGATTGTTATTTTCGCGAAGGTTTCCCGTCATGTGGACCAAAAAATTGTGGCGGATGGTCCACCCATCGGTCCTGACGGGTCGCGGCGTACTCTGGATTAAGCGGATAATATATCCGGTTTTGCTTTTTATTCGCTTCACCGACGACCAGTAACTCCACCTCTTCCTCAGTATTATTGATGAAGGTGTGGCAGACACCGGTTCCTGACGGAAAGCCTACGCTGTCGCCCGGTTCCAGCTGCCACAAGTAACCGTTGATCCACGCCTGAGGGCGGCCTTCAATCACGTAGATAAACTCTTCTTCGTCGCTTTCGGCGTGGGGATAAGAGGTGCGTCGGCCGGGTGAAAGGCGCTCATGGTGAATGCCTAGACGCATCAGGCCCAGTTTACGAGCCAGCGGCGCGCCAACGGAAAACAACTCTTTGCTATCAGGATAACCGGCATTATCAGGCTCTTCCAGCTCGCGCCAGTGTCGAATACAGTCTGGTCTTTTCATGATGTTCCCTCGGGTGGTGATGCGTCAGGTATAGCATACCCGGCAGGTTATCGGCGTTTCGGCCATTACATGATAAAGTAGACGTTTACTTTGCACCCGATTTCGAGGCGCCTATGGACCCGATCACTCCACAAGACATGCTCGTGCAGGCCGAAAAGCTTTGCGCACAACGTGGCGTTCGTCTGACACCGCAACGCCTCGAAGTATTACGTCTGATGACGCTGCAACAGGGCGCAATCAGCGCGTACGATCTGCTGGACCTGCTAAAAGTCAGCGAGCCGCAGGCGAAACCGCCGACCGTGTATCGCGCGCTGGAGTTTTTACTCGAGCAAGGGTTTGTGCATAAGGTGGAATCGACCAACAGCTACGTGCTGTGCCATCTGTTTGATAAACCGTCGCATACGTCGGCGATGTTTATCTGCGATCGCTGTGGCGTGGTGAAGGAGGAAGCGGCTGACGGGGTGGAAGACATTATGCATACGCTGGCGGCCACCATGGGGTTTGCGCTGCGTCATAATGTGATTGAGGCACATGGGCTGTGCTCAGGGTGTGTTGAAGTGGAAGCTTGCCGCACGCAGGATTGCTGCGGTCATGATCATACGATTCAAATCAAACGTAAGCCTGGTCAGAAGTAAGCCCCCCGAAAAAGAGAGGGCGGCCTTAAGCCGCCCTGAGGGTTGTACTTCCTTGTACGCACGGGTAGTGCATTCGTTTACCAGCGGTAATCGTTGCGGGTTTCCCAGTCTTTCACTTCGTTTTCGGCCTGATCTTTCGCATAACCGTAACGTTCCTGGATTTTCCCGACCAGCTGGTCGCGCTTACCTTCGATAACCGTAAAGTCATCATCGGTGAGCTTACCCCATTTCTCTTTCACTTTACCTTTCAGCTGTTTCCAGTTGCCGCCGACTTCGTCTTTATTCATGATCTATTCCTCATCAGTTCGGTGGTGCAGAGTGAAGGTACATCGTCCGTTAACACCGTTTTCTGCTGGACGTGATAAAGAGTATAGGTAAGCATTTCGCCATCCGGGGATTATTCAGAATCTTTAACCATCGGGGGAAAATTAAGCCACTACGAAAACCACGTTCCCTGCTGCCAGTGACGCCGCCAAATCCACGCCAGAGAAAGCCCGCGCAGCGCCAGGAACACCGCCAGTGCCAGCCACAATCCGTGGTTCCCTAACACCGGCACTGTCAGCAGTGTGAGGGCAAAACCAGCGGCCGCCACCGCCATGCTGTTACGCAGTTCCGCGCCCCGCGTTGCACCGATAAACATCCCATCGAGCAGATAACACCACACGCCGATTACCGGTAAAACCACCTGCCAGATGACGTAGCGGTCGGCCAATTCGCGCAGTTGAGTAATCGACGTCAGCATCGCCACGATGTGCTCCCCCGCCACCGAATAAATCAGCGCAAAGGCCAGGGCAACAATACCGGACTGGCGGCAGGCCGCTTTCCAGACATCCAGTAGCTGGCTGTCATCCCGTGCGCCATAAGCCTGCCCAGAATGCGCTTCCACTGCATAGGCGAAGCCATCCAGCGCATAAGCGGTGAAGGTGAGCATCGTCATCAGCACCGCGTTAACCGCGACAATATCGCTGCCCAGCCGCGCGCCAAATACCGTGAGCGCACCAAAACAGAGTTGCAGGAGCAGCGAGCGCAGCATGATGTCGCGGTTCAACGCCAGCAGGCGACGGATGTTGCCTCGCCAGGCGTCTTTGAGCATTTCCAGAGATATGCCACGCAGGTGCAGCACGCGCCGCACCATCAGCAAGCCGATGAAAAAGGTCG
>Ga0160439_1000792_pt1 | contig 11774 bp, 9 predicted proteins | sample HID1975M_E0MG_FD_108201 | JGI IMG/M metagenome (GOLD analysis project Ga0160439, IMG submission 108201) | Enriched soil microbial communities from UW Madison campus, WI, USA - HID1975M_E0 MG | ecosystem: Environmental > Terrestrial > Soil > Unclassified | place: USA: Madison, Wisconsin... | reverse complement strand
CGCGGTGCGGGTCGGCGCCGGCGGTGGTGCGGTGGCGGTCGGCCTGCTCGTCGCGGTCGCGTCCCTGGTCACGTCACTGTGGGTGATCGCCGGTCTCGCGACCATCCGCGACGTGGTGGACGGCCTCTCCCTCGACCCCGTGGGCGGGACGGTGCTGGCGTTCGCCGAGCTCGTCTTCGCGCCCAACCTGGTGGTCTGGTGCATCGCGTGGCTGGCGGGTCCTGGTTTCGCCGTCGGCCTGGGGACGCACTTCGCGCCGCACGAGGTCGTCGCCGGGCCGATGCCGGCGGTCCCGCTGCTGGGCGCGTTGCCGAGCAACACGTTGCCGGGCGCCTGGCGCCATCTGACGCCCCTGCTGCTGGTGGGTATCGGCGCGCTGGCCGGCTGGTACGTCCACCGGCGGCTGCGCCCCGCCCGGTGGTGGCACCCCGTCGTCGCCGTGCTCGCCGCGTCGGCCGTCGCGGCACTGCTCGTCGGGTTCCTGGTGCTGCTGGCGTCCGGGGGAGTGGGACCGGGCCGCATGACGCACGTCGGCGCGTCCGCCCTGCTCGTCGCCGTCGCGGTCGGGTGGCCCGTGCTGCTCGGGTCGTTCCTCGTCGCCGTGCCCGCCGACCCTGTGGTGCGTGCCGGAGTGCGCGCGCGGGGACGGCGCACCGGCTCCCGGCGGGGCGCGACGGACGACGCCTGAGGCGGCAGCCCGGCGCGCGGACGTTCAGCCTGCGCTGCGGGTCCTCAGCTCGTGCTGCGGGTCCTCAGCTTGTCCTGCCAGTTCTCCAGCCCCTGCCGGAAGTCCTGCTCGCACTGCGCTCGCGCGGTGTGCGTGAGCGCATCGGCGAGGCAGGCCTGCCGCTCGGCCTGCAGCGGCCAGAGCAGCAGCATCCCGCCCGCGACCATCGCCCACACGGCCGAGATCGCGATACCCACGATCAGCATGGGGACGAGAGCCCCGCGCACGTGGGCGCGGCTCGCGGTCAGGGCGGCACGGATGCCGTAGACGACCGCGGCGACGATGAACGGGAGCGCCAGGGCCTGCCACGGGATGTGCAGCGTGCCGAGGATCGCGGACGCCAGCAGCAGCAGGCCGAACGTCCGGGCGTGGCCGCGTGCCTGCGCCGCGCCTTCGGGATCGGTCGGGATCGGGGGCGGCACGGGCTGCTGCCCCGGGTGCTGCTGGCGGAAGCCCTGGTGGGCGGGGTGATGATGCGGGTGGGGCGGCACCTGCACACCGTGTGGTCCCTGGCCCTGCGTTCCCTGGCCCTGTGGTCCCTGGCCCTGTGGTCCCTGGCCCTGGCCCTGGGGCTGCTGGGCCGGGGCGGGCAGGTCGTCGCCCGCCGGCGCGGACGTCGGAGGGCCGTGCGGGCCGGTGGGCGCCGGCCGGCCGTGCGCGCCCGGGCGGTCGGCGTCGGGGCGACGACCGTCCTCAGGAGGCGCGTAGGGGTTGCTCACGCGGACATTCTCGCCCACCGCGGCGACGGTCGCGCTCGCCATCCGCACGTCGGGCCGCCGGGGCTGGGGCCAGCCGCGCCGCACACCGCCGGATAGGGTTCCGCGGGTGGTTCCCTCGCGGTCGTCGTCGCCCCAACCCGCAGCGCCCAGGCATGCGACACGTCAGGCTGGACGGATCGTCGTGCTCGTCTCCGCGCAGGACGAGGGACTCGCGGACCTGTTGGTGGCGCACGCAGCCCCCGCGTTCGGGGGCCGCGTCGTCGGCGTCGTCGCCGACCGCGGTGAGACACGCGCGATCGACGCCGCGCGCAGGGCCGGCGTCCCGGTCGCCGTCGTCGCGCAGCACGACTTCCCCGACCGGGCGGCGTGGCGCACCGCGCTGGCCGGCGCGGTGGCGGTGTTCTCGCCCGACGTCGTGGTCCTGGCGGGGTTCGTGACACCCGTCGGGCAATCGCTGCTCGACAGGTTCGAGGGCCGCGTCGTCGCCGACCACAGCTCAGCTCACGGCACGGCTCACGGCGCGGTGATCGTGGTCGACGACCCACGACGCCTCGTCGGGGTCGTGGGTGACATGGTCCGCGGCGATCGGGCCGGCGGCGGGGCTTCCCGTCGACCGGGTGCCCCGGCGACGGACCCGGTCGCGCGCCGCTCGAGCCGCTGACGGTCGCGCGCCGCTCGGGCCTGGCGGCCCGTGACCCGTCGAACGACCGTCAGCGGCTCGTCGCGGGCCGTCAGCGGGCGACGTGCTGAGGAGCTGCCAGGTGCCCCTGCCACCAGGCGGTGGTCGCGCGGGCGACCACGTCCCACGGGGTCGCGGCGACGCCGAGCGCGTTTTCGCTGGCACGGGAGTCGACGACGAACGGCTCGTCGAACTGATAGAGCACGCGCACCACCTCGCGCACGGGCGGCTTGAGCAGGCCGATCACCTTGAGTGCTCCGGCCGGCACGGGCTTGATCGGGGGCACGGGGACCTCGGCCTCCTGCGCGAACAGTGCGACCAGCTCGGCGTAGGAGATCGCGCCGTTCGTCGGGGCGATCCACGGCCTGCCCCACGCTGATTCCTGGTCGGCTGCTGCGGCCAGGGCGGCGACGTAGTCGGGCAGGTACGTCCACGCGTGCGGCTGGTGGGCGTCGCCGACGGGGTGCAGGGCCTTGCCTGCCAGGAGCGGACCGAACAGGCTCGCACCGGCGTGGGCGGGCCCGGTCGCGCCGGGCCCGACGTAGTCGCTCGCGCGGACCTCCGTCGCGCGGATGCGTCCGGCCTCGTGACGTGCCAGCGCGTCGTGCCACATCTGCGCGCGCACCTCGCCCTTGCGCTCGGTGGGGCGCAACGGCGTCTGCTCCGTCATGGCTCCCGAGCCCGCGCCGTACCCGTACAGGTTGGCGGCCGTCACCAGCACGGCTCCTGTGCGCTCTGCGGCATCCATCGCGGCCTCGTTCAGTGCGGGCCAGAGCTCGGGCCAGCGGTCGTAGCGCGGGTTCGCAGCGTTGATGATCGCTGCCACGTCCGACCCGGAGCCGGTCGCCGAGCCAGTGGCCGAGCCGGTCGCCGAGCCGGTAGCCGCGCCGGTCATCGAGCGACGCGGCGACCCCGCCGCCGCGTCGAGGACCGCACGCGTCAGGGCGTCGGCATCGGAGGCATCCGTCGCGACGTGCCGGACGCGCCCCGGCGCGGCGGCCCGGTCGTCGTCGGACGCGACGGTGGGCGCGCCCGACCGGGAGACGACCACGACGTCGTCGCCACGACCCGCCAGGTGCCGTGCGAGTGCGGATCCGACGGGTCCCTTGCCGAGGACGACGTAGCGAGCCATGAGTGCCTCCGAGAAGAAGTGAGAGCGGCGCTCTCGAACAAGAGCAATGCTCCCGAACGGATGCCGACGATGTCAAGAGCAGTGCTCACATTGCAGAACGCCGCTCTCTTCGAGATCATGCGGGAATGACCGAGAGCGACGAGTCCTCGACACCGGCCGACCCCGCTGGTCCGGCCGAGCCCGCGGCGCGAACGCCGCGCGAGCGAGCGCGCCTGGCGTTCACGGCTGACCTGATGGAGGCCGCGCGCCGTCGGGTGCGCGAGGACGGGGCGGCGCAGCTCTCGCTCCGCGCCGTGGCGCGGGATCTGGGCGTCGCGTCGTCGGCCGTGTACCGCTACGTCGACTCGCGTGACGCGCTGCTGACGCTGCTCGTGATCGAGGCGTTCGACGGCGCCGGTGCGGCGTGCGAGGAAGCGGCCGAGCGGGCGATCCGCGCCGGCGCGGATCCCGCCCGGACGTGGCTCGCGGTGGCGCGGGGCTTCCGGACCTGGGCGCACCACGATCGGCACTCCTTCGAGCTGATCTACGGCACGCCGGTCCCCGGCTACCTCGCGCCGCAGGACACCGTGCGGCACGCGACGCGCGTCTGGGGCGTCCTCGGCGCGACCGTCGCGCGCGCTCTCGCCGACGGCACCCTGCAGCCGACCGGTCCGCGTTTCCCGGCCGCCGGCATGGTGACCGACGGGGTCCTCGAGTTCGCACGAGGAGTGGGCGGCCCGGGTGGGATCGCGGGGACGGGCGCCGACGACGTGCCGGACGGCGCCTCGGACGGCGCCTCGGACGACGGCGCCTCGGACGACCGTGCCTCGGACGACGACATCGCGGCGGGGGTGGTCCGCTCCGCCGTGCTGTTCGCGGCGCTGCTCGGCGCGGTCTCGATGGAGCTCTACGGCCACCTCCACGGTGTCATGACGGACGCCGACCGCGTCTTCGACGTCACGATGGCGACGGTCGCGGCGGGCGTCGGCCTGCACGTGCCCCTCGACGACGAGACCGCGGGCTGAGCCCCACAGGGGTGCCAGGGCGCGTGGGCGCCCGGTAGAGTCGGTGGCGGTCGTGACTGGCGCAGGTGGGGACAACCACCGGGGAGCGGCCGCAGTTCCCTGCCGTGCACCGCCCGCCTGGGTGCCTGGGTCTCGACGCCCCGTCCATCGACCCCAGCCAGGAGATGCGCATGAGCCACGCCCCCGCCCCGATCAATGACGACATCGTGCCGTCCGACATCGACGGCGACTCGACCCGCCGGCCTCTGCGCCGTGCGCTGGTCAGCGTCTACGACAAGACCGGCCTGACCGAGCTGGCCGCCGCGCTGCACGCCGCGGGCGTCGAGCTGGTCTCGACCGGGTCCACCGCCAGCACGATCGCGGCCACGGGTGTGCCGGTCACGCGCGTCGAGGAGCTGACCGGGTTCCCGGAGTGCCTGGACGGGCGCGTCAAGACGCTGCACCCGCGGGTGCACGCCGGTGTGCTCGCCGACACGCGTCGTCCCGAGCACCTCGCACAGCTCGACGACCTCGGCATCGCTCCGTTCGAGCTCGTCGTCGTGAACCTGTACCCGTTCACGGCCACGGTCGCGTCGGGCGCAGGAGCCGACGAGTGCGTGGAGCAGATCGACATCGGCGGACCGTCCATGGTGCGCGCGGCCGCGAAGAACCACCCCAGCGTGGCCGTCGTCGTCGACCCCGCGCGGTACGGCGACGTGACCGCGGCCGTCGCGGCCGGCGGGTTCACGCTCGGCGAGCGCCGTCGGCTCGCCGCCGCGGCGTTCGCCCACACGGCGGCCTACGACGTGGCGGTGTCGTCGTGGTTCGCGTCGTCGTACGCGCCCGACGAGTCCGCCGCGGACTCGGGCTTCCCGGCCGTGCTCGGTGCCACGTGGGAGCGGGGCGACGTCCTGCGCTACGGCGAGAACCCGCACCAGAACGCGGCCTTGTACCTCTCCGACGAGGGTGTGGCCGGCCGCGGCCTCGCGGGGGCCGAGCAGCTGCACGGCAAGGCGATGAGCTACAACAACTACGTCGACGCCGACGCCGCATGGCGCGCCGCGCACGACCACGACGCGCCCACGGTCGCGATCATCAAGCACGCCAACCCCTGCGGCATCGCGGTGGGCGCCGACGTCGCCGACGCCCACGCCAAGGCGCACGCGTGCGACCCCGTCTCGGCGTTCGGCGGCGTCATCGCCACCAACCGCACGCTCACCGCGGCGGCCGCCGAGCAGATCGCGCCCATCTTCACCGAGGTCGTCCTGGCGCCCGACTTCGAGCCCGAGGCCGTCGAGATCCTCAGCCGCAAGAAGAACATCCGCGTGCTGCGCGTGCAGGCAGCGGTCACGGCCGACGTCGAGCTGCGGCCCGTCACGGGCGGCGTGCTGCTGCAGCAGACCGACCGGATCGACGCGGCCGGCGACGACCCGAGCACGTGGACCCTCGCGACCGGGCAGGCCGCCGACGAGGCGACGCTCGCCGACCTCACCTTCGCGTGGCGGGCGGTGCGGGCCGTGAAGTCGAACGCGATCCTGCTCGCGTCCGACGGCGCGTCGGTGGGTGTCGGGATGGGCCAGGTCAACCGGGTCGACTCGTGCAAGCTGGCCGTCGAGCGTGCGAACACGGGCGACGTCGAGCGGGCCCGAGGTGCCGTCGCCGCGTCGGACGCGTTCTTCCCGTTCGCCGACGGCCTGCAGGTGCTGCTCGACGCCGGCGTGCGGGCCGTCGTCCAGCCCGGGGGGTCCGTGCGCGACGAGGAGGTCATCGCGGCGGCCGAGGCGGCCGGCGTGACCCTCTACCTGACGGGGACGCGCCACTTCGCGCACTGAGCGGTGTGGGTGGCCCGCCGGCGGACCGACGTCATGGTCCGCCGGCGGGCATCTGCGTCGGTGCGTCACACCAGTGCGCCCCAGCAGCCGGCCGGCTCAGCGTGGCAGGTCAGCGCACCTGCGCCGCGCGCAACGGCTGCGCGGTCACAGCGGCGACGTCGCGGTCGAGCCGCGGCAGGTCGAGGTCCCCGAACAGACGCCGCGCCGCGCCGACGTCGCGCGGGCGGTCGACCGTGAGGATCGCGCTGAGCGTCTGCTCGCCCGCACGGAACCAGAGCGCGGACCAGCCTTCGCCGTCTGACGGATCGCCCCGCAGCACCACGTCGTCGGCCTCGTCGGGCAGGCCGAACAGCGTCAGGTCATGACCGAGCTGCGTCGAGAAGACGTACGGCACGGGGTCGGCTGCGTCAGCTGCTCTGCCACTCCCTGTGCCACTCCCTGCGCCATGACCTGTGTCATTTCCTGCGCCATGTCCAGCGTCGTCGGCGCCTGTGCCGGCCGTCCCGCCGGCGCGCACGAGGTCCGCGGCCAGGATGGCGGGCCCGCGCAGCGCACCGTCCCAGTGGCCACCGGGCACCCAGCCGTGCCGCCGCGACCGTCGTCGGGCGACGTCACCGACGGCGCGCACCCGACGGGACGCACCGATGACCGCGTGGTGCTCGTCGACGCGCAGCGAGCCGTCGAGGTCGCGGGGGAGGGCGTCGCCGAGCCAGTCGGTCGCGGGCCGCGCGCCGACGGCCGCGAGAACCACGTCGGCGGGGACGTGCGTCCCGTCGGCGAGCAGGACGCCGTCCTCGTCGACCCCCGCCACCTGGGCACCGGTGCGCAGCTCGACGCCCGCGTCCGCGAACCACCCGGTGGCCAGCGCCCCGACGCGCGCGCCCACGGCGCCGGCGAGAGGTGCGGGACCGGCCTCGAGCACGGTGACCCGTGCCCCGACGGCCGCCGCGACGCCGGCGACCTCCGCGCCGATCCAGCCCGCCCCGATCACGACCAGCCGCGCACCCGGCACCACTCGAGCGCGCAGTGCGGCGGCGTCGTCCGCCGTGTGCAGGACCAGGGCGTGCTCCCAGCCGGGGACCCGGCGCGCCCGGGCGCCGGTGGCGAGCACGACGGCGTCGGCCGAGACCTCGCCCCCGCTCGCGGTGCGCACGACGACCTCGTCCGGGGCGACCCGGAGCCCCGTCGCGGGCTCGGCCAGCCGGGCGTCGTCCGCGAGGTGCACAACGTCGACGCCGAGCTCCTGGGACAGCCACGCCGGCTCGGTGCGATCGAGCAGGTGCTTCGACAGCGGCGGACGGTCGTACGGCGCGCGGCCCTCGCCGCCGAGGACCGTGAGATGCCCGTCGAAACCCGCCTCCCGCAGGGCGCCGACGGTCTGCGTGGCGGCCAGGCCCGCACCGACGACCACGATGCGGCGCGGTGACGTGGCGAGATCCCCCGTCGGTGCGGCCCCGTCGAGCTCGGACGGGGGCGGCGCGGTCGGGGACGTCACCCGCGCAACGGTAGTCTCCCGGGACAGGAGGATCATCGTGGTCGTGAAGCGAGCGGACGGTTCGGCATCTCAGGTGCCCGACGAGGTGGAGCAGGCGCGGCTCGACGATGCGCAGGATGCGCGCGACGAGCGGGCGGCCCTCATCGAGCAGACGTCGGGTTCCGCGCAGGCGTCGGGTTCAGCGCTGGCGTCGGGTTCAGCGCTGGCGTCGGGTTCGGCGCAGACCTCGCGTTCCGAGCAGGTGTCTCGCGATGACGTGGCTCTTCGCGACGAACGGCCCCAGCAGGCGCGCGATGCGCAGGAGACCGACGACGAGGCCGCGCTGGCGCGAGCCGCGCACGAACGCGATCCGCGTGCCATCGCGCGTGCGTCGTTGGATGCCGGCCGCAACGTCTCCCTGTGGTGGACGAGCGCAGGTGTCGTCGTCGCGCTCGTCGTCTCGCTCGTCGTCGGGACGCGTGCGGGCGCGTACACGCTCGCCGGCGTCCTCGTGGCGTGCGCGGTCGCCCGACTGCTGCTGCCGTCGCCCGGCCCGCTCGCGATCTCGGTGCGGGCGCGGTGGATCGACGTCACGATCCTCGGAGTGCTCGCGGCGAGCATCGGCCTGCTGGCACAGCTGCTTCCCGGCAACGCGCTCTGACCGGGCCGCGGTCGCCGACGGCCGCACACCCGCAGGACCGCCGCCCCGCAGAACGAGCGAAGCACAGAACGAGCGAAGCGCCCGACCTGACGGTCGGGCGCTTCGTTCGTTCCGGCGTCGGCCGGAGGAGGGGGGCCCGGTGCGTCGAGCCCGCCCCCCGCAGGCTCAGGCCTGGCGCTCCTCCACGACGAGGACGTCCTCGTCGGTGACGTAGACGTCGTCCTCACCGAGCAGGTTGTCGTCCGCCGGCTCGGCGGCGAAGGCGCGGTAGATGAGGCCCGCGATCGCGCCACCGAGCAGCGGGGCCACCCAGAAGAGCCACAGCTGCTTGAACGCCCAGCCCTCGGAGAAGATGGCGGCAGCCGTCGAACGGGCCGGGTTGAGCGACGCGTTGGTGACGGGCATCGCGATCAGGATGAGCACGGCGAGCGTGAGGCCGATGGCGAACGGGCCGACGACGCTCTTCGAGCGACGGTCGGTGACACCCAGGATGACGCCGACGAAGACGGCCGTGACGACGGCCTCGATCAGCAGCGCCTGGAGCAGCGAGAACTGCACCGCGCCCTGCGAGCCCACACCGAGCGGGGAGTGCTCCCCGAACCCGTTGGCGACCGCGGAGAAGAACGAACGGGCCGAACCCTTGCCGTCCTGCGCGACCGCCGCGGGAAGCTTGGCCGGCACGGAGATGAAGAGCACCGCCGCGGCGATGGCGCCACCGACGAGCTGGGCCAGCCAGTACGGGACCACGTCGCGCCACGACGTGCGGCCCGCGAGGGCGGCGCCGAACGTCACGGCCGGGTTGAAGTGGCCACCCGAGACGTAGCCGACCGCAGCGGCGCCACCGGCGACGGCGATGCCGAACGCCAGCGCGACGCCGAGCCCGCCGGTGCCGCCACCCGTCGCGGCGAACGTGGAGCTCGCGTAGAGCGCGACACCCAGGCCAGCGAGGACCAGGAAGAACGTGCCGAAGACCTCGGCGCCGAGTCGCGCGACGAGCGACGGGCCGGTGACGATCGCCGTACCGGCAGGGACGACGTAGGCGTCGATCTCCTCGACGGTGACGTCGGCCTCCTCGTCGTCGACGACCGGTGCAGCCGCGGCAGGCGCAGCCTCGGGCTTGGCGAACGTGGGCGGCTCCGGCGTGGCGTCGGGCTGCGTCGCCGCGGGCGCGGCCGAGTCGGCGTTGGTGGCGTCAGCCGCGGTGGCGTCGGATGCAGGCGCGTCGGATGCAGTCGCGTCGGCCGCCGCCGCTGCGGTGACCTCCTCGGGCTCCGGCGAGCCGGCGACCGGGTCAGGTGTCTGGGACATGTTGGTCCTGTCATGTGTGATCGAGATCGAAACGGGCGTGGGCCAGCGTCCTGCGCGAGCCGCCCTTGACGGCCAGCATGCCAGGCCAGGCACCCTGCGTCACCGCAACAGGCGGACAAATCGCATCCTGGACGCCTGTGAGTTGGCTGGACGTGCGGTGGCGGGCGACGCGGTCGCGGCCCGTGCGGGCCAGCCGGGACCCGGATCGACCAAGTCTCTCGATGTCGAGTAATCTTTGCTGCGGACGCAGGAGCCCGCGCGACCAACAAGGTCGCCGCAGGGGTGCCTCTTCCCCGCTCAGTCACCAGCACAGGAGATCCCGCATGGCGAAGATCAAGGTTGTCGGCCCGGTCGTCGAGCTCGACGGCGACGAGATGACGCGCATCATCTGGCAGTTCATCAAGGACCGTCTGATCCACCCCTACCTCGACGTCGACCTGCGGTACTACGACCTGTCGATCCAGAACCGCGACGCGACCGACGACCAGGTGACGATCGACGCCGCCCACGCCATCAAGGAGCACGGCGTCGGCGTCAAGTGCGCGACGATCACGCCTGACGAGGCGCGCGTCGAGGAGTTCGGCCTGAAGAAGATGTGGGTCTCGCCGAACGGCACGATCCGCAACATCCTGGGCGGCGTCGTGTTCCGCGAGCCGATCATCATCTCGAACATCCCGCGCCTGGTCCCGGGCTGGAACAAGCCGATCATCATCGGCCGTCACGCCCACGGCGACCAGTACAAGGCCACCAACTTCAAGGTGCCCGGCGCCGGCACCCTGACGCTCACCTACACCCCTGCCGACGGCTCCGAGCCCCTCGTCCAGGAAGTCGTGACCTACCCCGAGGCCGGCGGCGTCGCGATGGGCATGTACAACTTCAACGAGTCGATCCGCGACTTCGCGCGCGCCTCGTTCGCCTACGGCCTGCAGCGCGGCTACCCCGTGTACCTGTCGACCAAGAACACGATCCTCAAGGCCTACGACGGCGCCTTCAAGGACATCTTCCAGGAGGTGTTCGACGCCGAGTTCGCGGCCGACTTCGCCGCTGCCGGTCTCACCTACGAGCACCGCCTCATCGACGACATGGTCGCTGCGGCCATGAAGTGGGAGGGCGGCTACGTCTGGGCGTGCAAGAACTACGACGGTGACGTGCAGTCCGACACCGTCGCTCAGGGCTTCGGCTCGCTCGGCCTCATGACGTCCGTCCTCATGACCCCCGACGGCCAGACCGTCGAGGCCGAGGCGGCCCACGGCACGGTCACGCGGCACTACCGCCAGCACCAGGCCGGCAAGCCGACCTCGACCAACCCCATCGCGTCGATCTTCGCCTGGACCGGCGGTCTCAAGCACCGCGGCAAGCTGGACGGCACCCCCGAGGTCACGGAGTTCGCCGAGACGCTCGAGAACGTCGTCATCACGACCGTCGAGAGCGGCAAGATGACGAAGGACCTCGCCGCGCTGGTCGGTCCCGAGCAGGAGTGGCTGACGACCGAGGACTTCCTCGCAGCCCTCGACGAGAACCTGGCTGCCCGCCTGGGCTGACAGTTCCACGCACGGCGCGAACGCCGGGTGGTCCTTGACGGGACCGCCCGGCGTTCTGTCGTTTCATGACGGCCCGCGGTTCCGGGCGCGGGCGTGGGCTGGGGCGCGCCGCGCTGGCGGAACGGTGATGAGCGCACGGCGACGCGTGCGCGCGACGACAAGCGCGTGCCAGTACGAGCGCGTACGAGGACGAGCGTGTACGACGGCGAAGGCGGGCGCGGGCGATGGCGAGTGCGCCCCACCGGTGGATGGAGGCGTGGAAGCGGACGAACAAGTTCGGGCAGGTGCTTGCGTCGCTGGAGCCAGGTAGGTCTGGAGGTCTTGGCTGCTGCTCGTGCGCCGGGGCTATTGGCGTCGGTGGAGGAGCCCGCGGTGGTGGAGGGTGTCGAGGAAGTGGGTGGGTGAGCCGGTGGCGGGTCGCCAGCCGTGGTGGGGGTCGGCGGGGTGGTGGAGCCAGGGTGGTGGTTGGACCCAGGGGGTGCCGTCTTGCATGCGGATCTGCCAGCCGGAGGTGTCGATGGTGCGGTGGTGGTGCCAGCACAGCAGGACGCCGTTGTGGGTGTGGGTGCCGGACGGGTTCTGGGCGTGGGGGGTCACGTGGTGGACTTCGCACCAGGCGGCGGGGACGTGGCAGTCGGGGATGATGCAGCCGCCGTCGCGCAGGGTGATGGCGCGGCGTTGGTGGGGTGTGAAGGTGCGGGTGGGGGACCAGATCGCG
>Ga0160439_1000791_pt1 | contig 11779 bp, 8 predicted proteins | sample HID1975M_E0MG_FD_108201 | JGI IMG/M metagenome (GOLD analysis project Ga0160439, IMG submission 108201) | Enriched soil microbial communities from UW Madison campus, WI, USA - HID1975M_E0 MG | ecosystem: Environmental > Terrestrial > Soil > Unclassified | place: USA: Madison, Wisconsin... | reverse complement strand
GGCCACACCCGCATCGCCTTCATCGGCTGGCCCGCCGGCTCCGGCACGGGCGACGAGCGCCGCGCGGGCTGGCGCCGCGCCATGCTCGACGCCGGGCTGGCGGTGGACGGCCTCGACCGCGCCTGCGCCGACGGCATCCAGGACGGTTCTGCTGCTGCCGCCGACCTGCTCGCCGCCTCCGACGCGACCGCGTTCGTGTGCGCGTCGGACTCGCTCGCACTCGGCGCCCTGGGCTCCGCCCGCCGCTCGCCCGGCGTGGCTGTGGTCGGGTACGACAACACCGCGGTCGCCGCCGCCGTCGGGATGTCGTCGGTCGCGCAGCCGCTGGAGCAGGTGGCGCGCTCGGTCTTCGACTCGCTGCTGGCCCAGCTCGGGCCTTCTCCTACCGCCCCGGTCCAGCAGCTCGTCGCGCCGACTCTCGTCGCCCGTGCCTCGAGCGCGTCGCCCGAGTCCGCCGACCCGCGGCACGCGCCGTTCGTGGGGGCGCCGTGACGCGCCGCCTCTTCCTCGCGGGCCGGTAGGCTTGCTGCGCGCTGCGGGCACTTCGTTCGCTTGCGCCGCTCGGGCCGTTCGCGGCCCGCGCGCCTGTAGCTCAGGGGATAGAGCACCGCTCTCCTAAAGCGGGTGTCGGCAGTTCGAATCTGCCCAGGCGCACAGACGAATCACTACGTGTAGGGCTGGGTCGGGGCGACGGCACGGCGACGCCGTGTAGCCGGCCAACTGCTTCCGGCCGTGTCCGCCCGGGCTCGTGATATATCCGGCCAGGGCGCTGGTAGCGGCGCGCCTGGTTGATCGAAGAGAACCTCCCGCCGGGATTGGATCCTCTTGGGCCCACCCCAACCGGACGTACTCGTGCCCCACGTAGGTGCCAGCTTGACCGTTCACGTGGGCGTCTGATCACCAAGCGCCATCCGGCCGATTCGCCACATGATCGCATCGCGGCCGCTGCGGGTCTCCCGCTGGTGCGTTAAGACCTGGATCGAGCGGTTCTCCGGCGCAGCCAAGGCAGATCTAGTGACGCGGTTCTCTCGCCCGCACCCGATGCCGAACGGGATCAACGCGCAGATCGAGGCCAAGGTCGTATCGGCGCGCGTCGAGCATCAACCGGGCCCTGACATACCCGGCCCAACGTTCGGGTCCGGCCCGGACGATCTCGTGGCACTTGCGTCGCCACGACCTCCCCTGCTTGTATAACATCGATCCGATCAGCGGGCAGAGGATCCGGTCCTCGACGCAGACGGCGGTCCACCACGAAAACGACCGGGCAAACCGGTAGTGTCCGTGCGTGAGCGAGTGGTGGTCGAAGCCAACGAACCGAGCGGGCGCATTGATCGCCGCCGCGTTCGCTACCACTGTGCTTATCGCCGTCCTCGGCAGTCTCGGTGTCGGCTGGTTGGCGCTCGTGCTGCTCACCGTATTGGCAGGTATTTTGCAGTACCTCGGCGCTTCGATGCTCAACAAGAGCGGCAAAGCGGACCCGAGCCTTGCCCGCGCCTCCGTTCGACGTCTCCTCCAATTAGCGGCCCGTGCGCACGCTGCAACCGCAAACGCGCAGCGCGTGTACGAGGAGGGAAGGGCGGCGGATCTGCGGCTTCAAATGGGCGTGCTCAGTGCGACCTTGAGCTTTATCGAGGAGGACGCTGTGCAAGCCATCGCGGATTGGCGCGAATTCCATGAGGACGCGCTCGATCAGATTGAGGGGACGCCCGATGAGTGACGACAAGATCACCGGCAAGGTTGCGGTCATTCTTACGGCCCGGGAACTCGTCATAAATCGCGGCTCGGACGACGGCGTAGAAGTGGGGATGCGCTTCGTCGTTCTAAACTCCAAGGGTCGTGAGATTCTCGACCCAGACACAAAACAGGTTCTGGGTTCCGTCGATCTGCCAAAGACTTTCGTAAAGATAATTTCTGTTGAGCCCAAACTGGCGGTGGCTCGGACCTTTCGTGAATTCGTGACTCCGGCCGTGCGCGGACCTCTCGACGCCTTCGCTGGCCTGGCGGGTAGGCCGGAGCATCGAGAACTCGAAACGCTCAAGACAGATGAGAAGCGTCTAAAAGACGAGCTCGATGAGTCCGAATCATACGTCAAGACGGGCGATCCAGTCGAGCGAATCATCGGCAAGAATTACGTCGGTCTAGATTAGATAAGGGGTTCCCGCCAACGCGCCCTGAATCGCCGCGAGTTATGATCGAGACCCGGCTACGAGGCTTCAATTGGAGATATCCCCATGGCAGTCCCCTCAAAGACCGGCTCGACGAAGTGACGCCGTAATGCGCCAAAGTGTATTCTTGAACGGATCTTCGGCGGTACGAATCCTCGCGAATGTGTCGGGTGACCTCTAAGGACGTTCTCAGGGTCAGTAGGCCAGTTTGAGTTGCTTGCTCTTGGATCCGAGAGAGTTGGTCAGGTGACGCGGCACCTGAATCGAAGAGTTGCATTGTCATTGAGACTCCGAGTCTCAGGTTACGTACGAACGCCGGGCCGAGATCGGCGCGACGCTGCAGATCGAGACAGTCGCGGAGTCAACTGCGGGACCCTGGCCGAGACCACGAACGGTTACTACAAGGCCGATCCAGGGACTGGCCGGCTCCGGGCCCTGAAAGACAGTCGAGGACGTCGCCCTAGGAGGCGGCCACCGTAACGGCCGCGCGCGGCGCCCCAGTCCGGATACGGTCGGATTAGCTGCGCATTGGACCGCTCGGCGACGCCGACACGACACCCCTGGCGGATGAAAGCCCGTTCCGTCGCTGCCGATCCGGGCGAATTTCACGGTTAGCGCGAAGCCGGGAGAGAGCAGATTCAAAGGACGCTGCCCCTGCGTTGCTTCTCCGCGGCCGCTGTTAGATCACCGGAGTGCGCCAATCGACAACCCTGGTGGCCCCGCCCGGGTCAATTCGTAGAGCGACGACGACATCCCGCAGACCATTGTGGGCTAGGGCGACGCTATTTATGCAGTCACCGTGCCAGACTTTCCGAGCCCGGCGAGCCTGTGTGGACGAGGCGGTCATGCCCCGATACTCCGCCCATTCGTCGACGCCGGCCGTCGACTTGCGCCATACAAGCCGGGTCAACTCCACCGCTTTGCGGCCCCGCTGGGCCGGAGGTGTCTGAGCATGTGCGACAGTTGCTGCAGCTACTGATAGCAGCGAGTCGAATGCAAAAGCTAAGGAGAGCAACTGCCTGGGCGTGCTGCGGAGCTGCAGCACTTCTGCGCTGAAGGATGCCTCGTGGGCGGAGTTATGCCGTGTCTCCGCGATTCCGGAGAATATCGCCTCTGTTGGCAACGGCGGGGACACCCCGAGGCCCTGCACGAGTCCAGTCAGATCGTTCCATTCCTTCGCAATTCCGAAGAGTCCTAGGACGCGCAGCAGGCCCTGGCTCTGAAGATTTGAACCCTTCCACTGGAATACCGCTTGCGGCACTACCCAGGCGCCCCCATTATTTGACCATGCGCGGGATAGTTCACCGTACGACTGGTCTAATTGTGACGCCCTGTGAGTTCTATTCGACATATCCACAAGGATGTGCGGGGTCCAAGTTTTGGATGCTTCAATTAATGTGTCAGGGAACGCGCTGCGCGGTAGTCCAATAGTATTAAGTGCGGCCGCAACCTCTTTGCAACGCCCGTCGACGAAGGCTTCGAAAGCAGCGAAACACCCGATCGCTACGCCATTGCGGTAGAAGCGCTTCGCGACGTTTGCCAGTTCTGTGTCCATTGAAGCCGACAAGTTCGGATCGTCGAGCAGGTCTCGCCCGCGACAGACGCGGTCCGCAGCGCTCATGGCTTGTATGAAAGCCTCGCGTGCCGGTATCACTCGCCGTCCGCAATCAGACGGAGTTGCGCAGTCATTGCCTCGATCCGCAGGCGGATTCGGCTCGGGGTATTGGTGCCTACGCGCACCGCATTCTCGAAGTCCGGTCGGGCGAATAGTTTTCGGAGGCCCAAGATGGCGTGTTCTGCCCGTTCCCGCACTATTTTAGTCGAAGCTGGACCGACTTCGTAAAACGCGATCATTTGTGCATCATAAAGACCGGCAAGGGTCTGGTCCCTCCAGCCGTTGCCGTCTGGCCGCCGGAATGCATGTTCTCCGTACACGGAGGCGCATGCGCCCAGGGCTGAACGGAAGCGCTGGGCGAAGATGTCCAATTCGGCCGGCTCGGCGTATTGGTACTTCTCCATGAAACTGTCCATCGTAAGGGCGAAGTCACCGCTAAAGCGCCGCCAGTTTTCGCTGAGCGAAAGAAACCGAAGCACGTACTCGACGTCCGCCATCTTTCGGTACGAACTGGAGGAAGGTCCGATAATCTTAAGTTGCTGCCTTAGGAAATCTTCCTCGGCGAGTTGGTGAAGGAGGTCGTTGAGTGGACCCCTATATGCGACGTTGCGGATCTCCTGGGCGTTCAGAACTTCGCCTGCGCTATTTAGACGATGGAATACGAGGTACTTAAGTTCCGGATCGGTTTGGCGCAAGAGCGTGACGCTACGAAGAGGCCGCATCACAAGCGTAGATTGCATCACCGGCGGGAGGTCCGGATAGCGGAGGCCATCGAGCTCCGGCAATTCCTGCAACCCTCGGAGTGCCAAGTCGCCCTGTAGGAATGCTTGGATCGCCGTCAGGCGTTGACGACCATCGATGACGGAATACGTCCCCGCGGCATTCTCGGCTAAATAGACTGGTGGGATAGGCAGATTCAAGAGGAATGACTCAATTAGCAGCGACTGTTTGCTCGGATTCCATCGGTCGCGGCGCTGAAAGTCTGGCGCGACGTCGATTACTCCTGCTTCAACCCAGTCTGCGAGCGTCTGGAGGCCAAGGTCGTTGTACTGCAGCACCAGGTCGTCTTGCGCCCGGAGAAACTTCTCGAGAAGTTCGGTGGTATCGGCCATAGGAGGAGCTCCAAACGATGTCAACGCCGCTGGGTGGGACTTCTACGCAGGGTAGTGGAAGGTGGCCAACGGGCGTGGCTTCCTCGCGTGTCGCCATCGACTCTGCAGTGGGCTTGCGGGCGGGGCGCGATTTCCTCGCAGGTGGCCGTCGAGTCAGAAGTCCAACGTCGCCGAGGCTCCTCATCTGTTCGTGCGAGATGAGCGGTTTGCGCGATTGGGCGCTGTGCGAAGACTTGGCTAGTAAGGCGGGGGGATGTGTTCCGGCGACCACCCACTCGGCGAGTCTCAAGTCCGGGCGGGTATGTCCAGTAGCTCGATCGTGTGCCATCTGACCGCGCAGCGAAGGTGTGCCGAAGATCTACGGTCTTCGACCCGGTGGCGGTACTTTCCCCTATGGCTAAGCAGCCCCGTCAGCCGTCGTTCAGCGAGATCGTCGACGCCGTGAAGTCATCGCCGCGGGTCGTCGCACCTGAGCCGACGGAGCCTGGCGTCTACCCCGACGGCTCGGTCCTGGCGCCCGGCGGGCGCCGGTACCTCAGAGTTGCGATCGACATCTCGCCGGACGGCGCCTGGACAGCCGCCTCTGCAGGCGCGATCGCGGCCTGGGACCCGTGCGGCTGCGGCGGCTACTGCGGTCTCACGTGGTTCGACGAGAGCGACCTCGCGGGGATGGCGGTGTCGGGTCGCCCGACGATCCGACGGACGAAGCGTGCTTACGGCAGCATCTCCGAGTACCGCAGCGACGACGGCCGGCCCCTGCTGTTCGTCGAGGGCGACGTGCGCTGGGGCGACTTCTTCGCCTGACGGACCGTCGCAGCCTCAGCGGCAGGGCTCGAGGCTGCGACGGTCCAGCGACGCCGGTGACCAGGCTGGTCATGCGGCGGGCGGGATGACCACGACCTTGCCGTGGATCGCACCGGCGTCGGCCTGCTCGTGGATCGCGGGCAGCTCGCTCAGCGCCACGCGCTGCGCGACGGCGACCCGAAGGTCACCGCGGTCGACCAGCCCGACGAGCCCCGCCAGCACCGATGCGTCGGGGTGGACGTAGATCGTCACCGCCTGCACGCCCCGCCCCTCGTCGCCGGGCGTCGTCACCATCGGGGTCGTCGACACGACCACGCCTCCGTCCCGGACCCACGGGACCAGGGCGGCGAACCCGTCGGCGGTGATCGGCGCCAGGTTGAGCAGCACGTCGACCGGCTCGGTGAGCGAGTCGAGCAGGGTGGTCGCCGTGTGGTCGACGATCTCGTCGGCGCCGGCGGACGCGACGGCGTCCCGGCTGCGGGGGCTCGCGGTCGCGATGACGTAGGCGCCCGCGCGCTTGGCCAGTTGCACGGCATAGCCGCCGACGGGTCCGCCGGCGCCGTTGATCGCGATCCGCTGGCCGGCCGTGAGCCGACCTGCCTCGAAGAGTGCCTGCGAGGCGGTGTGCCCGACCGAGGGAAGCGCGGCGGCGTCGGCGAGCGGGATGCTCGTCGGGGCCGTCACCACGGCGTCCGCCGGGGCGACGACGTACTGGGCCGCGGAGCCGTCGGCCGTCATGGGTAGGAAGCCGACGACGTGCTCGCCGATCGTCCGGCCGGTCACGCCCTCGCCGACGGCGTCGATGGTGCCGGACACGTCGTAGCCCGGGATGTGGGGCAGCGTGATGGGGATCGGCAGGAAGCCCCCGCGGATGCCGCAGTCGGCCGGGTTGAAGGCCGAGCCGGCGACCCGGATGCGAACCTCGCCCGAGCCGGGAGTCGGCTGGTCGACGTCCTCGTACCGCAGGACCTCGGCGCTGCCGGTCTGGTGGAAGCGGATGGCCTTCATGGTGTCTCTCCTTCGATGAGGTTGCTTCGGATTCGAAGCAACTGAAGTGAAACTAGCAGTGCTTCAAATGTGAAGCAAGTGCTTCGAGTTGGAAGCACCGCTAGAATCGCGGTATGACCTCGTCGCCCCCTCCGCTGGACGCCACGCAGCTCGGCGCGTACTTCGCCCTCATCGAGGCGAGCAGCCTGCTCAAGCACGCCGTCGAGCAGCAGCTGCGCGAGGCGGGGGACCTCAGCTACGTGCAGTTCCAGCTCCTGGCCACGCTCGGCGACTCCGAGTCCGGCAGCCGCCGGATGACCGACCTGGCGGACGGGGTCGTCTACAGCCGCAGCGGCCTGACATACCAGGCGCAGACGCTCGAGAGCCGCGGGCTCGTCACACGCACGCCGTCGGCGGACGACGAGCGCAGCGTCACCGTCACCATCACCGCGGAGGGGCGGGCCGTCCTCGCGGCGGTCTTCCCGGGGCACGTCGGCCTGCTCGACGACCTGCTGTTCGCCGCGCTGTCCCGCGCCGACATCGAGACGCTCGCCGACGTCCTCGGGCGCGCTCGCGACCACATGCGCCAGAACCCACCCCGGTCGGCGGCGCCGCGGCGTCGGAAGAAGGCGGACCCCGCCGGCTAGACCGATCGGGTCCGTCTCGACACGAGCAGGCGCGGAACACGCCTCGCGACGGGGCGCTGCGGTAGGTTGACGCTAGTTCCGGTCACCCCACGCATCGACTGCACGGGTCTTGTCGGGAGCCGCAGACCCGCAGGTCGCCACCGATCGTCGTCGGACCGTCGAGCACCTGCGAGCTGACTGCGGCGCAGGACCCGGTCGTGACCGGAGGGATGACGCACGTCATCGGCAGCTCGGGCATGAGCCCGAGGTCAGTGCACGCCAGCACGCTGCCGCGGTGCCGCAGCGCGCTGTGCCGCGTTCGCGGTGCGGGTGGTGAAGGAGGAGAAGTGGCACGAGCAGGCCAGCGCGGTTCCGGTCGCGCGCGCACGGACTCCGGGGCCGGCCAGCGCCGCCGCACCCCCGCGCGCCCGAGCGAGCAGGGGCTCATCCCGGTCCTCGCCGAGATCGCGCGTGACGTCGACAACGCCGTCCGCCGTCCGCCCACTCGCCCCGCGGTCCGCACGCAGTTCCAGGTCGTCGCCCTGATCGTCCGCGAGGAGCGGGCGCGCGTCATGGCCGACACCACTCTGACGTCTGCCAAGCGCACCGAGCAGCTCAAGCGGCTCGACGGCGTCGCGACGCAGTTGGCGAAGACCGCCGCCCGCGACACCTCGCTGCTCGAGCTGCTGGCCGACGACGCTCGCGTCTCGGAGGCCGCGCGCACGTACAAGGCGACCGTGATGCGCGCCGGCGGGATCGAGCCGCCGGAGGAGCCCGAGCCCGTGGCGCCCGTCGTCCGGGCGGTCGAGACCGCGCCGCGCGTCATCCCGCAGTCCGTGATCTCGCGCCAGCTGTCGAACCCGTTCCTCGCTCCCGACTACGAGGCGGCCGCGGAGCGGATCGCCGCGCGGCCTCGTCGGCTGGCCGGCTGGGAGCTGCTCGAGCCGCTGTTCCGGTCGTTCGAGTACGCCGCGACCGGGTCGCCCGCGTGCATGGAGCTGCCCGAGCCGCGGAGCGTCCGCGCCCCGGTGGGGCGCGAGCTCATGCACCACCAGGCCCAGGTCGTCGAGGCCGCCGCCCGCGGTCACCGCACGTTCCTGCTGGCCGACGAGCCAGGCCTCGGCAAGACCGCCCAGGCGCTGCTCGCCGCGCAGGCGGCCGATGCCTTCCCGCTGCTCGTCGTCGTGCCGAACGTCGTCAAGACGAACTGGGCGCACGAGGTCGGGCTGTGGACGCCGTCGCGTCGCTCGACCGTGGTGCACGGAGACGGCGACCAGGTCGACGCGTTCGCCGACGTCGTCATCGTCAACTACGAGCTCCTCGACCGGCACGTCGGCTGGCTGGGCGACCTCGGGTTCCGCGGGATGGTCGTCGACGAGGCGCACTTCATCAAGAACAAGACGTCGCAGCGCTCGCAGCACGTCCTGTCGCTGTCCGAGCGGATCCGCGCCCGCACCGCGAAGCCGCTGCTCATGGCGCTGACCGGGACGCCGCTGATCAACGACATCGAGGACTTCCGGGCGATCTGGCAGTTCCTCGGCTGGATCGACGACAAGGTGCCGCAGGGCCAGCTGCAGATCGCGCTCGAGGAGAGCGGGCTGACACCCGCCGACCCCGGCTTCTACGCCGCCGCGCGGACTGCGGTGATCGAGATGGGCATCGTGCGTCGCCGCAAGATCGACGTGGTCGCGGACATCCCGGCTCGCCGCGTCGCCGACCTGCCCGTCGAGCTCGACGGCGCCGTCGGCCGGTCCATCCGTGCGGCCGAGGCGGCCCTCGCCGAGCGTCTGGTCGCGCGGTACCGCTCCGCCGTGGAGTTCCTGTCCGGCGCCCAGGCATCGGACGGCATCGACCCGGACCTCGTGCGCCGCGTCGCGGCGGCCGAGCTCAAGGACTCGAGCTCGAAGGCCAAGGGCGAGAACGTCTTCACGATGGTGCGCCGCATCGGCCAGGCGAAGGCCGGGCTCGCCGCCGACTACGCCGCGCAGCTCGCGCGCAACGTCGGCAAGGTCGTGTTCTTCGCCAAGCACATCGACGTCCTGGACCAGGCGGAGCAGACCTTCGCCGACCGCGGCATCCGCTACGCCTCGATCCGCGGGGACCAGACGACGAAGGTGCGCGACAAGAACGTCGCGTCGTTCGTCGACGACCCCGAGGTCTCGATCGCCGTCTGCTCGCTCATGGCCGCCGGCGTGGGGCTCAACCTGCAGGTCGCCTCCAACCTGGTGCTCGCCGAGCTGTCCTGGACCGACGCGGAGCAGACCCAGGCCATCGACCGCATCCACCGCATCGGCCAGGACGAGCCCGTGACCGCGTGGCGCATCATCGCCGCGCAGACGATCGACGCGAAGATCGCCGAGCTCATCGACAGCAAGTCGGCGCTCGCCGCTCGGGCCCTGGACGGCATCGGCGACGACGACGCGGAGACTTCGGACGTGCAACTTGAGGCACTTGCTGGGCTGCTAACGGACGCACTGGCCGTCTCAGGTACGGCCTGATCGCGCGTCTCCGCCGGCGGCGAGATGCCGTGATGTGCGCACCTCCTCAGGTGCGCCAGACCTCAGATTGCTCACGGCCTGCCGTTGTGCCGCATAATTCAGCCGGCGACGAGATATGCATCGGGATGCGCACGCAGCGAGTTCGCGCGTGCTGGGAATGCTCTCGGCGAGGACCGAACCAATGCGTCAGCCGCCGTCAGCAGCAACACGGCGCCCGCCAGGCCGTCATGAGGATCGGCTTCCCGATGCCACACCCTGAGGAACACCCGAACGGGTATAGCGGACGGCGGGGACGTTCAGCCAGACTGTCGCCATACGTCCGGGAGGGCTCTTGGCTGGGTGCGCCGACGCGACACGGCAAGGTACAACTGTCTGCCTCGGCGCGACGCGCACGTTGAGCTCGATGGCTCTATCTTTTAGGAAGATGGTGACGTGCTAATCTCCGCGGCGTCTGCCGTTCACAATGCGGTACTGAAACGAGGTGCGTCCCTTGAAGCTCGGCGTTGAGGAATTGGCGTTCACAGATGGTTCCACCGTCGATCTTCCCAGAGACGGAATCGTGGTGATTGTCGGCCCAAATAACTCGGGTAAGTCAAGGCTCCTATTCGACATTAACCAGCTTCTCGCCGCCGGCGCCCGCGCGGGCGCACTCCAATGGCTTCAGTCGTTGAAGTTGCACCGCGACGACAACCCGGAAGTGCTGCGCGGGTGGTTTGATTCACTCAGCCGGATGCCGCCGCAGCATTCTGGACAAATCGACGAATATATGATCTACGACGAAAGCGGAATGGATCAACTGAGGTTTTCGCGGGCCGAGCACATTTGGCGCGACGATGCAAACGGCCTTGATCAGTTGCTCAAGTATTTTGTCGCTTACCACGACGCCTTGTCACGACCGACTCTGCTTCAGCCGGCGCAGCCTCGCGATCCGATGCGCTCCCCGATGCACCCGCTGCACAGGGTCTGGGATGACCTCGCGGTGGAGGAGCACCTTTCGGAAATGGTGCGTCGCGCTTTCGGGTTCTCAGTGAGTGTTAATAGATACGCTCAACAGGTCGATCTACTGATGGGCCAGACGGGCATGCCCGCCGAAGCGCCCCCTGCGAGCAAGGAACTGCTCGAAGCCTTCGCGAAGCTTCCTCCGCTTCGCACCCAGGGGGACGGTGTAAGGAGTTTTGCCGGCCTCCTGCTGATGACCATCGCGGCAGGAATGCCCATAACGATGATCGACGAACCTGAGGCATTCCTACACCCCCCGCAGGCCCGCTTGCTCGGGCGATTTCTGGCTTCGGAGAGCGCGCGGGAGAGTCAGGTGATTATCGCAACTCACAGCAGCGACATCCTCGAGGGGATTCTCGACGGCGCCGGTGACCGGGCTGTAAAAATCATCAGGGTCTCCCCCGACGCGAATGGCGAGCGCGGTCACGCCAGTCTGCCCGTCGACCAGGTGCGAGCGCTCTGGACGGACCCTTTGCTTCGGTACTCTCGAATGCTCGATGGCCTCTTTCACCGAGGTGTCGTCGTGTGCGAGGCGGACAATGATTGTCGGTTTTATGCCGCCGCGCTGGATGTCCACCTGGATGGTGAGGCCGAGGCGAGCTTGTTATTTACGCACGTTGGCGGTAAGGGTCGGCTCGCTCAGTCGATCGGCAAGCTGAAGGCTCTCGGCGTCCGGGCTGCGGCTATTGGTGACATCGATGTGCTCGATGATAAGCGCCGTCTGCAGGCGCTGGTCGAGGCGGCTGGCGGAGACTACGAGGTAGTCAAAGACGATGTCGAGGTTATCCATACCGAGGTCGATACGAGGCTTAGCGGGCCGACTGTGCGCGGTTTGAAGGAGGCCACGAGAGCGGTGCTTAAGCGATCCGACACGAGCGCGATTACCGACACTGAGTCGTCGGAGATCGCTGGCGCGGTAAAAGTCAAGTCTGGGTGGCGCGAGGTAAAGCGTAGCGGCATTGCTTCATTCGCT
>Ga0160439_1000790_pt1 | contig 11788 bp, 11 predicted proteins | sample HID1975M_E0MG_FD_108201 | JGI IMG/M metagenome (GOLD analysis project Ga0160439, IMG submission 108201) | Enriched soil microbial communities from UW Madison campus, WI, USA - HID1975M_E0 MG | ecosystem: Environmental > Terrestrial > Soil > Unclassified | place: USA: Madison, Wisconsin... | reverse complement strand
GCGAGCTTGGTCGAGCTCGCCTTGGCGTCGAACGTGATCGTGCCGTCGTCGTTGACCTTCACCGAGCCGCCGCTGTTGGCGTTGGACCCGACCTCGGTGGTCTTCCAGCGCTCGACCGCGGCGGCGACGGCCACCTCGTACGGCTGGCTCGTCGCCTCGTCGTCCCCGCGGTGCGCGACGACGCGGACCTGGTACGTGGTGCCCGGCGTCAGGCCCGTGACCTGCGCGCTCGTTCCGGTCACCCCGTCGACGGCGGTCGTGAAGCCACCGCCCGTGCTCGTCTGGACGGCGTACGTCCGCGCCTCGGGGACCGCGGTCCAGTCCACCGTCACCGTGGCCTTGCCTCCCGTGACCGCCGTGGTGAGTGCACCGGTGACCTGCGGTGCGGCCAGCGGGAGGGCGAACGTGACGGCGTCGGAGCGGGCCGACGAGAGCGCGTCGGCCTCCCCGGACCGCGTGAGCTGGACCGCCACCTGGTAGCTGCCGGACGCGGGCGGGGTCAGCGCGATGCCGCCTGACGTCCCGTCGGTCGCCGTGAACGCACGGTCGACGACCGTGCCTGACGCGTCGTACAGCGACGCGTGCGCGATGTCGGCGCCGTCCTCGCCCAGCAGGCCGGTGTAGCGGACGACGAGCCGCGTCGGGTCGTCGTCGTCGACCGCGACCCCGTCCACGACCGGTGGCGCGACGTCTGCCCACGGCGCGCGCTGCGGCGCGCTGCCGTCGGTGATCTCCGCGTAGTACACGTTGACGCCCGAGCTCGGCGACGCGATCCGGTACGCGCCGGCCGCGGGGACGTCGAGGACCTGCGTCGCCACGGGCTGGTCGGGGTCGTCGGCGGCCGCGGGGACCGTGTCGACCACGGCGCCCGTCGCGTCGTACAGCGCCAGCGACCGGTCGGCCGTCGCGCTGCCGCTGCGGGCGTGGACCAGCACGTGCGCGGCGTCGTCGACGGTGAAGGCCAGGGACCGCGCCGTCGCGTCGCCCGTGCCGTTGAGCTTGATCCGCTGCGTGTACACGTCGCCGCGGTCGGAGGTCCGCGCGCTCGCGTCGACGCTCACGTTCTTGGTGCTCGACGCCGTGATCGTGAAGTCGCCCACGACGGTGCTCGTCGTGATGCTGCCGACCGCGAGACCGTCGGCCGCCAGGGCCGTGCCGGGTCCCACGGCCTGGGCGGCGACCGCCCCGGACACGGTGAGCGCCGCCGCCGTCAGGACGGCCAGAGGCGTGCGGAATCGAGCACTGAGCGGTGCCATGGGTCTCCCCGTCGAGATGGGTCGCGTGCGTCGTCGCACGCGCCGGAAACCGGTTTCCCGCACAGTACGGTCGTCCGGTTCGTCCGTCAAGACCTCGGGAATCCGATTTCCGCGCTCGGTGTCGCTTCGTGCCTCGCGGCAGACGGGTGATTCAGGTGACCCGGGGTGCCCACCTGCCGGCGCGCCCTGCGACCATCGGGCCATGCTCGACGCCCCGCTCCCGACCGCCGGCTGGTACGCCGACGGCGTGACCCCGGGCGTCCTGCGCTGGTTCGACGGCACCGCGTGGACCGAGCAGACGATGCCGGCACCCGCCCGCGTCGCCGCACGCCTGGGCGACTCGAGCGACCCCGCCCGCGACGCGGCGCTCGAGTGGAGCCGCCTCGCCGAGGCCCGCCGCATCCGGCGCGGCGCGATCGGCTGGTTCTGCACGGGCGCCACGGCGCTTGCCCTCGCCGGCCTCGGCAGCCTGGCGATGGGCGGGCCCGGCGATCTGTGGATCCTGGGCGCGATCGGCGGCGTCTTCTGCGTCGGCCGCGCGATCCGCGACTACCACCGCGCGGTCTACCGCGGTGCGCCGACGTTCTCCGTACCGGGATTCGCGCTCGCGGTGGCGGCTCTGGTGCTGGCCGTCGGCGTGTTCGTCGCCGCCCCCGTCGAGGCGGCCCACCAGGTCTCGCACCTGAGCCACGAGGTGAGCGGCGTGACCGACGGGGACGTCCCGCAGCTGCGCCACCAGGTCGGGGTCTCCCCCTGAGAACGGCGGTGCGGCCGGCACACCCCCGGCCGGCCGCACCGCTCCGGCTACTTCTTGACCGTGAAGCTCTTCGACGCCGCCGGTCCCGTGCCGATCGACGTCACGGCCTTGACGTAGACCGTGTCGGTCCCCGCCCGCAGCTTGCTGCGCGGCACGCTCACCTTGTGGGTGCTCGTCTTCACGGTCTTGCTCCACAGGGTCTTGGAGCCCTTCTTGACGGTCACGACGTACTTCGTCACCGGCTTGCCCCCGGTGCTCGTCGGCGCCTTCCACGTCACCGAACGCGACGTCGCCTTGCTGCTGCCGTGCACCGCGAGCGAGCGCACCTTGCCCGGCTTGGAGAACGCGGCCTTGAAGGCCTTCGACGCGCTCGTCCCCGACCCGACCGGGTTCACGGCCCGCACCGTGACCGTGTTGGTGCCCGGTGACAACGTCGCGCGCGCGAACTTGACCGACCGCGAGCTCGCCGAGACGTGCTTGGACAGCAGCGTCTTGGAGCCGTGCTTCACGACGACCGTGTACCCGGTGACGGCCTTTCCGCCGTTCACGGCCGGCGCCTGCCACGACACCGTCCGCGTCGCGGCCTTCGTCGACCCGCTGACTGCCAGCGCGCGGACCGCCGACGGCGCCCGGAACGGGGCCAGGGGGGCGTAGGTGTTCACCGCGGACGTCCAGTTCTGGACCACGAGCACGGAGCGGTCAGGACGCAGAGTGATCCCGATCGGGTAGGAGAGCTGCGTCGACGCACCCGTCAGGCGACGCAGCGGTGTCGCGTCGCCGTCGGCGCCGGGACCGAAGACCACGACCATGCTCTCGTAGTACGACGCCGCGTAGACGTCGTTCGAGCTGTCCACGGCCAGGCCGGTCACGATCCCGAGCCCTGAGGTGAGGCCGCCGATCTCTCGCACCGGCGCCACGTTGCCGTCGACGAGCGCGGAGAACACGAGCACGCCGCCATTGGTGGCCACGTACAGCCTGCCGTCGGCTCCCAGCGCGAGGTCGTACGCCGCGTCGATGTGCGTCGCGGCGCCCACCAGCCGCTTGCGCGGGGCGACGTTGCCCGCCGCCGTGGGTGAGAACTCGACGACCGCGTCGGCAGACACGTCCGACACGACGATGCTGCCCGCGCTCGTGAGCCGCAGCCCCGAGGGGTATGACAAGGTCGTCGCCGGCCCGACGATCCGACGCACCGGAGCGACGTTCCCGTCGGCACCGGGCGCGTACACGGAAACGGACGCCGACCCCTGGTTGACCACGAATACGTAACCCGCCGCGTTCACCGCGATACCCGCAGGAGAGCTCAGGAACGTCGACGCTCCCGAGATCACCCGCACCGGAGCCGCGTTTCCCGTCGCACCCGGCGCGTAGACCCGCACGGCGTTCCCACCGGTGACGTAGCTGTACCCGTGGGAGTCGACTGCCGCCCCCCAGGGGTTGCCGAGCCCCGTCGCGGCACCCGACAGCACCGCCTTCGGCGCCGTCCCGACGTCGTCCGCGCTCGCGGCGACCGCCGTGAGCGGGACTGCCAAGGTCGCGGCAACCACCGCGGCCAGCACTGCACGACGAGCACCCATCGCCGACTCCTTCGTTCGCGGCGCCCGGTTGCGCCACCCGTCAGGAGCCGATCGGCGACGGCCGAGATACGTCTCGGCACGGGATCACCCGCGGTCGTAGTCTGCGAAGGTGCTGACCAACCGCTCCGCCCCGCACGCGCGCATCGCACCGGTGCTGACGGTCGCCGACGTCCGCGGGGCCGTCGCGTGGTACTGCGAGGTGCTGGGATTCGTCGAGCACGTCCGCATCGGTGAGGGGCACCGCGCGCAGCTGGGCCTGCCCGACGGTCCGGCCGCCGAGATGATCGTCGCCGAGGTGCGCCCCGGACGCCGGTTGCCGCAGGCGGGACGCTCGCACCAGCTCATGCTGAAGGTCGCCGACGTCACCGCGCTCGTCGCGAGCGTGACCGCCGGCGGCGGCGCCGTCGTCGATCCCCCGCGCGACTGGGAGTACGGCGAACGTCAGGCCACGGTCGACGACCCGTTCGGCCACCAGTGGGTGCTGACGCAGACCCTCGCGGACGTCGCGCCGGACGAGTGGGGCGGCGAGACCGTCACCCCGCGTCCGCCGTCCGTCTGACAGCGGGGCGCGACCGCATCAGCCGACGAGTGCCGCATACCTCTCGTACACGTCGAGCGGCAGCCCGTCCTCCGTCTCGTCGTCGACCGGCTCCCCCGGTGCCGCCACCAGCATCACCGGCGGGATCGCCCGGGCCACCGGCTCGTCGTCCAGGTAGTCCTCGGTCCAGTCGTCACCGTCGTCGTCGGTCGGGTCGAAGCCGATGCCGTGGTCGGCGTACTCGCCGGCCAGGAAGCGGTCCTCGATGCGGCGCAGCAGCTCCCACCGCGGTCGCTCGTAGTCGGCGGCGTCGTCGACCGACGCGTACTGCGCGTAGTACCCCGCCCCCAGCAGCCAGTACGCCGCGAGCGCGGTGGCGCGGTCCGTCGTCGGGTCGTCGAGCACCACCTCGACCAGCGCCGTTCCGTCGTCCAGGTTGGTCCCGCACACGTAGGCGTGCCGCTGCTGCGGCGTCGCCGTGCGCAAGAAGTCGCGGACGAGCAGGTCAGCAGCATCGAAGTCGGATTCTTCAGTCACGGAAGAAACCGTAGCAAACCGTCATGATCCGGGCGGTGGATGCGTGCCCCGGGCCACTGCAGCGGCCCGCCGCCGGCGAGCACCCCAGGCCTCGCTGGTGCCGTAACCTCGACCCGTGGCCGGGCACCCGATGCCCCCACCGGGCCTCTAGCTCAATTGGCAGAGCAGCGGACTTTTAATCCGCGGGTTGTGGGTTCGATCCCCACGGGGCCCACCTCACCCACCGGCTTGCGACGTGCGCGACGACCGCCGCTCCGTCGTCGTCGAGCCACCGCGCGGACCGTTGTCCACGACCTGCGCCGTCACCTCTTGCGGCGGACCGCCACGACGGCGCTCGTGATCGCGAGCACCAGGAACAGCCCCACGCCGATGAGTCCTCCGTGGATGAACCACCAGGTCGAGCCGTAGTGGTCGGCGGGGGCGTTCAGACCGTCCGGGTCCCCGGGGTCGTAGGTGATGTCGATGCTGTCGCCCACGGAGAAGCGGCAGTAGGCCTCGTCGACGTTCGGGCTGTCGGCCTGGTGTCGGACACCGTCGAGGGTGAACACGTAGCTCGGGCCGCACGGGTCGTAGTCCGGGTCGGTGTAGTGCTCGCGGTGCAGGCCGGTGACGGTCGCGGTGGTCGCGCTCCGGTACGTCGGCAGGGTCGAGAACGACCACGCGAAGGCGCCCAGGCCGAACACGACCACGGAGACCAAGCACAGGACCGCGGAGACGATCGCGATCCCGGCCCAGGCTCGCGACCAGGTCGGCCGGATGAGGTCCGGGGCGACCTGGACGGTCGTCGGCGGCTGCGAGCTCACGCCTGCTCCCACAGCTCGATGCGGTTGCCGTCGGGGTCGGTGACCCACCCGAACCGTCCGACACCGTCCATCTCCTGCACCTCGTCGGACACGCCCGCCCCCGCCGCGCGCACCTGCGCGAGCATCGCGTCCAGGTCTCGGACGCGGAAGTTGAGCATCACCTGCTGCGACGGCGACCCGAAGTAGTCGGTGTCCGCGTCGAACGGCGCGAAGACGGTTGGGCCCGGCTCCGGGTCCCACTGGCCGTACTCGTCGGCGCCCAGCCCCAGGACGTCGCGGTACCAGGCACCCAGCACGGCCGGGTCCGACGACCGGACGAAGTAGCCACCGATGCCGAGGACGCGTTCCATGCGGCGATCTTGGCAGCCGGGGGTTGCCCTGCGGAACCCTCGGACGGGCGCTTGCCGTCGCGCGCGCGGGGATGGGACATTCGGCGCGAGGCGCACGACGACAGGGGCCGACGATGACGCGCACGACGACCACCGCGAGCACAGCCGACGCCGCGACCACGGCGACGAGCACCGCGAGCGTGCGGCACCGGCTGGGCGCCCGGTCGCTGGTCGGCGCCGTCGCGGTCGTCGCGGCAGTCGGCTGGTTGGTGTGGCTGGTCGCCGCCGAGCACCCGGTCGGTCCGCTCGCCGACGCCTGGGAGCACACCGGCGGCAACCTCTGCCTGCCGACGGCGCAGCCGGGGGACGCGACGGTCGAGCTGCCGATCAACCCGTCGACCCGTCTCACGCTGTCCGACGTGCAGCTCGTCGGCGCCGATGGCGTGCGCCTGGTGGGCGCGTCCGTGGTCGCCCGCGAGCAGAGCGCCTCCGCGAACGGCTGGGCGAACGAGGGCGTGCCGGCAACCGGCGCGACGGTCGGCGGCCACGGCATGCACACGCTCCTGCTCCACCTCGTCGTGGGTGCACAGGGAGACGCGCGGTACGACGACGTGAGCATCAGCTACCGCTCGTCGGGCTTCCAGTACACCACCGACGTGGGGACGGGCCTGCGCTCGGGTGCGTCCTGCCCGTGACCGGGCGCCCGCTAGCCTCGCGAGCGTGGACTCGCACCTGCTCGTCATCGGCGGCCGCTCCGGCGTGGGCAAGTCGTCGGTGGCTTTCGCGCTGCACGACCTGCTCGCGGCGGCGTGCGTCCGGCACGCGGTCGTCGAGGGCGACACCCTGGACCTGGCCTGGCCGCCGCCGTGGGAGCACCGGCTCGCCGAGCGCAACCTGCGCGCGGTGTGGGCGGGCTACCGCGACCTCGGCTACCGGCGGCTCGTCTACACCAACACGGTGAGCGTGCTGCAGGCCGACGACCTCGCGGCGGCGATGGGCGACGACCCGCTCGTGACGGCGGTGCTGCTGACGGCCGACGACGTGACGACAGACGAACGCCTGGCCGGGCGCGAGCACGGCGCGTCGCTCGCCGCGCACCAGGCTCGGTCGCGCGCCGCCGCCGCGGCGCTGGACTCCGGCGCCCCCGAGGTCACGCACCGCGTCCCGACCGACGGGCGGACCGTGGGCGAGGTCGCGGCGCTGGTGGCAGAGTTGTGGCTCGGCGATCGCTCGTCCTGGCCGACCGACGGAGCCTGAGGCGCACAGCCGTCCGAGGAGGGCCGCGTGACCAGCACCGACCTGGCGACCACGCAGGAGACGCCCACGCCCCACGCGGTCTCGCGCTGGACGCTCGCGGCGCTGGTCGTCGGGTCGATGGTCGGGGCGGGCGTGTTCTCGCTGCCTGCGTCGTTCGCCGCGGACACCGGCGTCACGGGCGCGCTGATCGCGTGGGCGATCGCCGGCACCGGCATGCTCATGCTCGCGCTCACGTTCCAGCGGCTGGCACGCGAGCGGCCCGACCTGGACGCGGGCGTCTACGCCTACGCGCGGGCGGGGTTCGGCCGGTACGCGGGGTTCCTGTCCGCTCTCGGCTACTGGGCCAGCGCCGCGGTAGGGAACGTCGCCTACTGGGTGCTCATCATGTCGACGCTGGGCACCTGGGTCCCTGCTCTGAAGGGCGGCGCGACGCCGACGGCCATCGCGTGCGCCTCCGTCGGCCTGTGGCTGTTCCACCTGCTGCTGGTGCGCGGCGTGACGTCCGCGACGGCGGTGAACCGCATCGTCACGGTCGCGAAGCTGGTGCCGCTCGCCGTGTTCCTCGTCGTCGTCGCCCTGGCGTTCGACCCGACCGTCTTCGTCGACAACCTGTCCGGCGGCAGCGACGGCCTGTTCGACCAGGTCCGCGCGACGATGCTGCTGACGGTGTTCGTCTTCATCGGTGTGGAGGGCGCGAGCGTCTACTCGCGGTACGCCCGACGACGCGCGGACGTCGGCTGGGCCACGGTGTCCGGCTTCCTCACCGTGCTGGCCGTGTTCGTGCTGGTCACGATGGTGTCCTACGGAGTCCTGCCCCGCGCCGAGCTGGCCGCGCTGGACCAGCCGTCGGTCGCCGGGGTGCTCGAGCACGTCGTCGGGCGGTGGGGCTCGGCGTTCGTCGGCGTCGGGCTGCTGGTCTCCGTGCTGGGTGCGTACCTGGCGTGGACGCTCATGGCCTGCGAGGTGGTGCGGGAGGCGGCGCGCGACGGCGACATGCCGGCGGCCCTGGCGCGCGAGAACCGCCGCGATGCGCCTGTCGGCGCGATCGTCGCGACGAACGTCGTCGTCCAGGTGTTCCTGGTGGTGGTCCTGTTCTCCGCGGACGCGTTCGACGCGGCCGTCTCCCTGTGCTCGTCGCTCGTGCTGGTGCCGTACCTGCTCTCGGCGGGCTTCGCGACGCGCCTGGTGACCGCCCGACCGCGCCGCGCCGGCGCGGTCGTGGTGTCCGTCGTCGCCGTCGTCTACACGGTGTTCCTGGTCTGGGCCGGCGGCCCGTCGTACCTGCTGCTCACCGCGCTCGTCTACGGTCCGGGCTCGCTGCTCTACGTGTGGGCGCGGCGGTCCGACGAGCGCGCGTTCACCGCGGCTGAACGCGTCGTGCTCGCCGTCGTGCTGGGGGCGGCAGCCGTGGCGATCGTCTTCCTGGTGACCGGTCGCATCGCTCTGTGAGCCTGGGTACGCTCCCCAGAACAGCCGTCGACGTGGAGGTTCTTCGTGACCGACAAGCGCAAGACGATGAGTGACCGGATCCGCGCCTTCGACATCGGCACCAGCACGGCCGACGTCCTGGCCAAGGGCATCGACAAGCTGCCCGTGAGCGCGGACACGCAGACCACCCTCAAGACGAAGGCGTCGCCCGTCGTCGCCGGCGCTGCCGCCGGGGCCGCGACGTTCGCGGCGGCCGCAGTCGACGCGGGGACGCGCGCCTACGACGCGACGAAGGTGGGCGCCCGGGCGGCCAAGCCCGGGCCCAAGGCTGTCCTGGAGCCCGTGCCCGACGGCGAGTCCGACGAGCCGCTGGTCGAACCGCCCGTCGACGGCACCGTCCCCGACGCGCTCGAGCGCCTGGTCAAGCTGCACGAGGCCGGGATCCTGGACGACGAGGAGTTCGCCGCCGCCAAGCGGCAGACGCTGGGTCTGTAGCGGCCCGCGGACCGTCGCCGGGTCGTGACCGGCCCGAGACCGCGATGTTACCCACCGGTAAGATGGCGGTGACCTGTGACACATCTGTGTGCTAGACATCCGTCCACAAGGGATCGAGCCGGACACCCCCGGCCCCGACGGAAGAGGACACGGATGACCCACGCACGCACGCGTCGTCGCCTGCTGATGACGACTGCCGGCCTCGCGGTCGGCGCACTGGCGCTGACCGCCTGCTCGTCGAACAAGGAGGGGTCCGACGACGCCACCGGCGGGAGCAGCGGCGCACCGCTGACCATCGGCACCACCGACAAGGTGACGGTGCTCGACCCGGCCGGCTCCTACGACAACGGCTCGTTCGCCGTCATGAACCAGGTGTTCCCGTTCCTGCTGAACACCCCGTACGGCAGCCCGGACGTGAAGCCGGACATCGCCACCTCGGCCGAGTTCACGAGCCCGACCGAGTACACGGTCAAGCTCAAGCCGGGTCTGAAGTGGGCCAACGGTCACGACCTGACGTCGTCGGACGTGAAGTTCACGTTCGACCGCCAGCTCAAGATCGCCGACGAGAACGGCCCGTCCTCCCTGCTGTTCAACCTGGACAGCACCGAGGCGCCCGACCCGACGACGGTCGTGTTCCACCTCAAGTCCGCGAACGACCAGACGTTCCCGCAGGTGCTGTCGAGCCCGGCCGGCCCGATCGTCGACGAGGAGGTCTTCTCCGCCGACGCGCTCACGTCCGACCAGGACATCGTCAAGGGCAAGGCGTTCGCCGGCCAGTACGAGATCACCAGCTACGACTTCAACAACCTCATCTCGTACAAGGCGTACGCCGGCTACCAGGGCCTCCTGGGCAAGGCGAAGACCGACGAGATCAACGTCAAGTACTACGCCGACGCGCCCAACCTGAAGCTGGACATCCAGCAGGGCAACATCGACGTGGCGTTCCGCTCCCTCGCACCGTCGGACATCGCGGACCTGCGCACGAACGACAAGGTCAAGGTCGTCGACGGCCCCGGCGGCGAGATCCGCTACATCGTCTTCAACTTCGACACGCAGCCGTACGGCGCCAAGACGGCCGACGCGGACCCGGCCAAGGCGCTCGCCGTCCGCCAGGCCGTCGCCGACCTCATCGACCGCGACGCGCTGGCCGACCAGGTCTACAAGGGCACCTACACGCCGCTGTACTCGTTCGTGCCCGACGGCCTGACGGGCGCGACCCAGTCGCTCAAGGGTCTGTACGGCGACGGCAACGGCAAGCCCGACGCCGCCAAGGCCAAGAAGACGCTCGAGGACGCCGGCGTCAAGGTCCCGGTCGACCTCAAGCTGCAGTACACGACCGAGCACTACGGCCCGTCGTCGACCGACGAGTACAACCTGCTCGCCGACCAGCTCGAGGCGGACGGCCTGTTCACGGTCGACCAGAAGTCGACCGAGTGGGTCCAGTACTCCAAGGACCGCGTCGCCGACGTCTACCCCGCCTACCAGCTGGGCTGGTTCCCGGACTACTCCGACGCCGACAACTACCTGACGCCGTTCTTCCTGACGAAGAACTTCCTGTCCAACCACTACGAGAACCAGCAGGTCAACGACCTGATCCTGAAGCAGGCCACGACGCCCGACGCCGACGCCCGCACCAAGATCATCGAGCAGATCCAGGACCTCGAGGCCAAGGACCTCTCGACCGTCCCGTTCCTGCAGGGCTCGCAGGTCGCCGTCGTCGGCAAGGACGTGAAGGGCGCCGAGGACACGCTCGACGCGTCGTTCAAGTTCCGCTACGCGGCACTGTCGAAGTAAGGCCCTCCGGTCCGCCCCGCACCTCCGGGTGCGGGGCGGACCCGTGGCACCCTCGAGCACGTCAGGACACCCATGACCTCCATCACCACGGCCGAGCCCACGGACCTCGTCCCGGGCGCGGCCACCCCGACCCCCGGACGACGACGTGCCGGCGGCGGCCTCGGCCGGTACCTGCTGGTCAGGTTCCTGCTGATCTTCCCGACGATCCTCATCCTCGTGACGACCGTGTTCGTCATGATGCGCGCCACGGGTGACCCGATCACCGCCGCGCAGGGCGGTCGCCTCACCCCCGAACAGCTGGCCGAGCGCATCCACGCCGCCGGCTACGACCGCCCCATCCTGGTGCAGTACCTCGACTACCTCGGCAGCATCCTGCGGGGCGACTTCGGGACGACGATCTCCGACAACCGCCCGGTCACCGAGGTCCTGACCACCTACGGCGCCGCGACCCTCGAGCTCGCGTGCTACGCGCTGCTCGTCGCGTTCCTGGTCGGCATCCCGCTGGGCCGGATCGCCGCCGCTCGTCGCGACCGTGGCATCGACGCCACGTTCCGTGTCTCCGCGGTCCTGGTGTACGCGACCCCCGTGTTCTTCGCGGGCATGCTGCTCAAGCTCGTGTTCTCCGTCTGGCTCGACTGGCTGCCCGTCGCCGGTCGGGCGTCCACGGGGACCGAGATCGAGCTGCAGCGCAACGGCGCCGGTACCGGGATCTACCTCGTCGACGCCATCAGCACCGGCGACCCGGCGGCGATCCAGGACGTCCTGGAGCACGCGATCCTGCCCGCTATCGCCCTGGGCCTGCTCACGGCCGGCGTCTTCCTGCGCCTCGTGCGCACCAACGTCATCGGCACGCTCGCCACCGGCTACGTCGAGGCGGCCCGGTCGCGCGGCGTCAGCGAACGGCGGCTGCTGCGCAAGCACGCCTGGCGGCCCGCGCTCGTCCCGATCATCACGGTCATCGGCCTGCAGATCGCCCTGCTCCTCGCCGGGGCGGTGCTCACCGAGACCACGTTCGAGTGG
>Ga0160439_1000786_pt1 | contig 11870 bp, 14 predicted proteins | sample HID1975M_E0MG_FD_108201 | JGI IMG/M metagenome (GOLD analysis project Ga0160439, IMG submission 108201) | Enriched soil microbial communities from UW Madison campus, WI, USA - HID1975M_E0 MG | ecosystem: Environmental > Terrestrial > Soil > Unclassified | place: USA: Madison, Wisconsin... | reverse complement strand
TCCGAAATCACATAGATTTCCAATTCATCGAGCGCCCCGCGCTCCATGAAGGCCATCTGCAGCTTGCCACCACCCAGCATCCAGACGTCACCATCGTCGAGGGCCCTGAGCTCTGCGACCAAGGCGTCGATATCGGTACGGGTCTCCAGTTGACCCTTGGGATCCGTGATCGGCCGCGAGGTCACGACGATCACGCGCTGGTCAGCATAGGTCCACGGGCTCGCGTCAGCGGCGATCCAGTCATAGGTCGACCGCCCCATGACTACTGTGCGGATCGACTTGATGAAATTGTCATAGTGGTGCTCGCCCAATTCCAGATCGGTGCGCTGGGTCAGCCAGTCCAGATTTTGGTCTGGGTCGGCAATGTAGCCGTCGAGACTGGCGGCGATATATCCAACGATCCTGGCCATGGCTTTCTCCCTTTTCGCGGGGGTCTGATAGCGCAGCCCGGTGACAGACGCTGTCAGCATGCAAGGGGGACGCCAAGGCGCGACTGGTGCATGGCCCGCGCATTGCTTATTCTAGGACCATGCAAACCTCGATTTTCCCCACCGCACTTGGCTCCTTCGGTCTTGGCTGGACCGAAAAGGGGCTGGCGCGGGTATTGCTGCCGGATGACGACGAGCAGGCGCTGCGGGAGCGCCTCGCTCGGGGCGGCGCGACACCGGCCGAACCGCCGATCTGGGTGGAGACACTTATGGGACGGATCGAGGACTATGCCGACGGCATCGCCGTTGAATTCAGCGGATTTCCGCTCGATCTGTCCGGCGTCCCCGCGTTTCGCCATCGCGCCTATATGCTCCTGCTCGGTTACGGCTGGGGACAGGTCACGACTTATGGCGAAATGGCCCGGGCGCTGGGCGATGTCGGCCTTTCGCGCGCCGTCGGGCAGGCCATGGGTGCCAATCCCATGCCGCTGGTCATTCCCTGCCACCGTGTGCTGGCCAGCGATGGCAAGCCCGGGGGCTTTTCGGCGCCGGGTGGGGCGCAGACCAAGATCAAAATGCTGGCCCTTGAGGGCGTTACCATCGGCTCGCCTCCGGGCCAGATGAATTTCGGATTTTAGCCATGGCCGTCGAAATCGAGCGCAAATTTCTGGTCACGAGCGATAGCTGGCGCCCCCTGGCCACCAGTGCCTCCGCCCTGCGGCAGGGCTACCTCTCCACCAATGCCAAGGCGACGGTCCGCATAAGGATCATCGACGATGCCAGCGCCGTGCTTACTCTCAAGGGGCCGACCAGCGGCATCAGCCGGGCCGAGTTCGAATATGAGGTGCCGCTCGAAGAGGGCAGGGTGCTGCTCGACATGGCGCGGCACGAAGTGGTTGAGAAGCGCCGCTATGAGGTGCCCTTCGGCGGGCTCACCTGGGAAGTCGATGTTTTCGAGGGCGGCCATGCCGGTCTGATCATGGCAGAGGTGGAACTGACCCACGCCGACCAATTGGTCGAGCTTCCCGATTGGGTTGGGCGCGAGGTCAGCCACGACGACCGCTATGCCAATGCCAGCCTCTCGCGTAACCCCGGTGTTCCGGATGAGGCGGGGCTATAATCGCAGGATTGATCCAAATCATGGCGGGTTTCCCCTTTAAGCCTAGGCTCAGGGAAATCACTCAAGGAGAGAGCCATGACCAGGGATTTTGCAGGCAAGGTGGCGTTCGTTACGGGCGGTGCGTCGGGCATTGGCGAGGCAGTCGCCCTGCAATTGGCGGATCGCGGCGCCAAAGTCGTGATCGCCGACCTCAAGCTCGATGCGGCCCAGTCCGTCGCTGACGCCATCAAGGGCAAGGGCGGCGAGGCGGCAGCGGTGGCCGTGGACGTCGCCAAGATCGACCAGGTCGAAAAGGCGGTGCAGTTTGTCCTCGACACTTTTGGAAAGCTCGATGTCGCCGTCAACAATGCCGGCATTGGCGGCGCGGCTGCGCCCCTTGGCGACTACAGCTTCGAGGACTGGCACAAGGTCATCGACGTCAATCTCAACTCGGTCTTTTACTCGATGAAATACGAGATCGCGGCCATGCTGAAGTCAGGCGGTGGCGCCATCGTCAACATGGCGTCGATATTGGGCTCGGTGACCTTCCCCAACGCCCCAGCCTATGTGACCGCCAAGCACGGCGTCGTCGGCATGACCAAGTCCGCCGCGGTGGACTACGCCAAGAAGGGCATTCGCGTCACCGCGGTAGGCCCCGGCTTCATCGATACGCCGCTCCTCGCAAACCTGCCCAAGGAGGCGCATGACGGGCTCAAGGCGCTGCACCCGATCGGACGGCTGGGGACGTCGGACGAGGTGGCGGCTCTGACGCTCTTCCTCCTCTCCGACGCTGCTTCCAACATCACCGGCTCCTACCATCTCGTCGATGGTGGCTTCGTCGCGCAGTAACCAGCGGGTTCGGGCGCTGGCGGCTTCTACTGCCAGCGCTTGAAGCTCTTGAGGTGCGTCAGCGTGCTCGTGACCGTCGTCACAATGCGATTGACCGGATCGGTCACCGGCACGATCTGCACGTTCTCGCTTGCCGGATCGGGCTCTTCCAGCGTCGCGAACTGGCTGTCGAGCAGGCTCGTGGGCATATATTCGTGGCTGCGCTTGGCCATGCGCTCGCTGATGACCTCGCGGCTGCCCTTGAGATAGACGAACAGCACGGGTTCTCCGGCCTGTTCGGTGATAAAGTCCCGATAGCTGCGCCTGAGTGCCGAGCATGCACCGACGGCTATGCCCTTCTTGCCGTCCGCCGCTTCCTTGAGGGCTGCCGCCAGCGCCTCGAGCCAGGGCCAGCGATCCTCATCGGTGAGGGGTATCCCGGCCCGCATCTTTTCGACATTGGCCTCGGGGTGGTACTTGTCGCCATCGAGGAAAGGCGCATGCAGGGCCCGGCCGAGCGCTGCGCCGACCGTGGATTTTCCCGACGAGCTGACGCCCATCACGATGATGATACGGGCCGGCTCAAACGACCGCTGTGAAGGCGCCATCGACATAGAGAATGTGTCCATTGATATAGCTGGAGGCGTTGGAGGCGAGGAACACGGCCACTGGCCCCAGTTCCGCGACTTCCCCCCAACGTCCTATGGGAGTGCGCTGTTCGACCCAGGCATTGAAGGCGGGATCGGCGATGAGCGCCTGGTTGAGTTCGGTCTTGAAATAGCCGGGGGCTATGGCGTTGATATGGAGCCCTTTCGGGGCCCAGTCGGCAGCCATGCCGCGCGTCAGATTGGCGATTGCGGCCTTGGCCGCACCATAGGGGGCGACGCTGGGGCGCGCCACATTGGTCAGCACCGAACAGATATTGATGATCTTGCCGCGGCCACGGGCGATCATGTGCCGCGCCACGATCTGGCTGACGCTAAAGGTCGACACGACATGGGCCGACAGCATGCGTTCGAAATCGTCGTGGCGAAAATTCTCGAGAGACCCGCGGATCTGGATGCCGGCATTGTTGACGAGGATGTCGATGGGACCGATCTCGCTCTCGCAGTGCTCGATCGCCGCCTTGACGCTGTCGGGGCTGGTCACGTCGAAGGCCAGCGCCGTGACGCTGGCGCCCTCTGCAGCAAGGTCGGCTGCCGCATTGCCGAGCGCAACGCTGTCGCGTCCATTGAGGACGACGCTCGCGCCCGCCTGGGCCAATCCCCGCGCCATGGCGTAGCCGAGGCCGCGGCTGGAACCCGTGACGAGGGCGCGTTGTCCTGACAGGTCAAATGGGTTAGACTGCAGCATTCTCTCGGCCCCCCGCACAAAGTGTGACGATAGTTATCCGGTGGGGTGAACGGAATGCAAGCCACAGGCTCAATCTTCCATACAAGATGGGGGTTTCAGCCAATTTATGCATTTCGAGGCCTTTCATCTCCGGACAGATTGTGGTCATTTCGCCGCACGTGTCGCGCTCTATGCGCGCTTGACTGGACAGAATTAGTCTTCGGAAGGACTGCATGCATGTCGACTGCGGATATCGGCCTGATTGGCCTGGCAGTAATGGGTTCCAACCTGGCTCTCAATATCGCCGAAAAAGGCTACACCGTGGCCGTGCACAACCGGTCGGCCGGTCGCATTGACGAATTTGTCGCCGAAGCCAAGGCCCAGGGCCTGGATGGCAAGACCATCCCGAAATACGACCTCGCCGACTTCGTGCAGACGGTAAAGGCACCGCGCTCGATCATCATCATGGTCAAGGCCGGCCAGCCGGTCGACGACATGATCGAGCAGCTCTTGCCGCATCTCGAGCCGGGCGATGCGATCATCGAATGCGGCAATTCGCTGTTTACCGACACCCAGCGTCGCTTCGACTATCTCAAGCCCAAGAATATCGGCTATCTCGGCGTCGGCGTTTCCGGCGGCGAAGAGGGCGCCCGCCACGGCCCGTCCATCATGGTCGGCGGCTCCAAGGAGCAGTGGCACAATGCCGAAGCGGTCCTGACCGGCATAGCCGCCCAGTTCAATGGCGAGAGCTGCTGCGCTTATCTCGGCGAGGGCGGCGCCGGCCACTTCGTCAAGACCATCCACAACGGCATCGAATATGGCGACATGCAGATGATCGCCGAAGTCTATGGCGTGATGCGCGATGGGCTGGGGATGAATGCCGCCGAATGCGCTGACGTCTTCAAGGAGTGGAACAAGGGTCCGCTCAATTCCTACCTCATAGAAATCACCGGCCACGTTCTCGCAGCCGTCGACCCTCAGACCAATACGCCGCTCGTCGATCTCATCCTCGACAAGGCCGGCCAGAAGGGCACCGGGGTGTGGTCCGCGATCGTCGCCCAGCAGATGGGCGTTCCCGCAACCGCCATCGAAGGCGCCGTGGCTGCCCGTTCGATTTCGTCGCGAAAGGCAGAGCGCGTTGCCGCTGAAGCCATTTATGGCAAGCCGAACCGCGCCAAGACTGACGTGACGCTGGCCGATCTCGAAAAGGCGCTGCTCGCCGGCAAGATCGTTTCCTATGCGCAGGGCTTTGCCGTCATCGCCAAGGCCTCGGAAGAAAATGGCTGGGCGCTGCCGCTCGCCACGATCGCCAAGATCTGGCGCGCCGGTTGCATCATCCGCTCGCGCTTCCTCGATCAGATGAGCTCTGCCTATGCCAAGGGCGAGGCCACCAATCTGCTCGTCGTGCCGGACTTCGTCACCATCATGAAGGACAGCCATCCGAGCCTGCGCAAGGTCGTCGCCGCTGCCGCAATCGGCGAATTCCCGATGATCTGCCTGTCGGCTGCGCTCTCCTATTTCGACAGCTACCGTCAGGCCAAGGGCACGGCCAACCTCATCCAGGGCCAGCGCGACTTCTTTGGCGCCCATGGTTTTGAGATCGAAGGCCGTGGCGCCGATCTGCACGGCACCTGGCCGTCCACTCTGGGCAAGTAAGCTATAAAAATCCGATCCAGCGGCCCGCTACCAGGGCCGCGATCCACAATAAACCACTCGCCGCCGCCTGCATCCGCAGGCTGGCGGCGATTTCGTTTCCGGCAATGGCCGCCCGCCAGGCCTGGCCGCCATTGATAAGCAGGGCATTGGCGATGGCGAGCGCGAGGATAGCCAGCTTGGCAAGGAACGCTGAATTATCGAGATAGTCGATGGGCCGCACCGAAAACAATGCGATGCCAGTCAGCACGGCCAGGGCCACGCCGATCTTTGCCGTGCCTGCCAGATAACCACCAAGCGCGATGAGCGGCACCTGCCGAAAAAATCCAAGCAGCCGGGCGTCGAGCGCGAGGATCGGGCCAAGGATCAGCCCGATACCCAGAATGTGGGCGGCATTGACGAAAATGTAGAGCGTTGGCGATTGCCGCATCGCAATCGCCCCCGGCCAGTGCGACAGCGCCTCCCACATGCCTATTGAGCAGGGATGCGGTCTGGATAGATATCGTAGACGTCCTCGCCGATAGTGATGCGGACCGCCTTCATGCGGTTCGATCCGTCCTGGGCGCGATTGCCGAGTGCGATGATTTCCTCGCCCACATCGGCGACGCCCTCGACAAAGCCCGAGCGTTCCGTCAGGCCGGGATTGCCCAATTCTACCGTCCAGATCTCGCCATCGGCATTGACCTCGATGATCGGATGGGGCGGGGCAATGGTGATGGATGAGATCGTACCGGTGAGTTCGATCATGCCCGCCTCGGCCCAGCTCCAGCCATGATGGGCAAGGGCCGTGCCCGCCAGTGCGACGCCGCCGAGCAGGGCGCCTGCGAGGACGATGGCGCGCCGGCCAGTTCCAGTGAAGGCCATGTCGGTCTCCTCTCTGCATGGATACAGGAGGAGCAGTCTGCGCCAATAGCGGCGCCAATTGCAGTCACGAAACGGAGAGCGCGATCAGCCGCCTCAGCGGTCGTCGGTGCCCTCTTCGAGGGGAGGGACGCGCACCTGGCCGGGTGCTGGGAATTCCGGTGTGTGCGGATGGTCGGCAATGCTCGGGCGACGGCCGAGCTCGAAGCGCCAGGCGGTGAACCAGAACAGCAGCAGGGCGACGGCCACGCTGACGCTCGCGGCGATGAAGGGGGCGCCGGGGAAATATTCGTGCGCGCCGGGATCGGTCGTGTAGTAGGAAAAAATCTGGGTGGCGGCGAGGGGCCCGATGATCGTTGCCAGCGAGCTGGCCGCGTTGACGGCGCCCTGCAATTCGCCCTGGCTGTTGTCCGGCACCTGGCGCGACAGCACGCCGTTGATCGCCGGGGGGGCAAGCCCGCTCACCGTCCCCACCAGGATGAAGAGATAGAGCTGGTAGACCTCGCTCGATATGCCGACACCGGCAAAGCCCGCGACAGCGGCGAGGAGACCGATCATCGCCACGGCCGGCTCGCCAATGCCCTTCGATAGCGGCCCCGCCAGCACGGCCTGGCTGATGGCAAAGCCGAGGCCGAATCCGCCCAGCGTGCGCCCGATCATGGAAGAGCTGAAATTGAAGACTTCGACGGTGAAGTAGGAAAACACCGTCGGCAGCGCCTGGGCCGAGAGCTGGAAGAAAAACAGCACGCCGAGCAGCCAGAGCACGGATGGGTATTTGCGCAGCGCCAGAACGGCCCCGAGCGGATTGGCGCGGCGGATGTCGAATTTGCGCCGTGAGGCCTTGGGCAGGCTTTCCGGCAGCACGAAGAGACCGAAGAGGAAATTGGCGAAGGCGAGACCCGCAGCCGCGTAGAACGGAACGCGCGGCCCGAATTCGCCGAGCTCGCCGCCGATCACCGGGCCGATGATGAAGCCGAGCCCGAAGGCGGCGCCAATCAGGCCAAAGCGATGCGTGCGCTTATGCGGCGGGGTGATGTCGGCCATATAGGCCGTGGCGGTAGCAAGGGCCGCGCCGGCAATGCCGGCGATGATCCGGCCGATGAAGAGATACCAGACGAAGGGGGCGATCGACATCATCAGATAGTCGAAAGTCAGCCCCAGGAGCGACGCCAGCAGCACGGGTCGCCGCCCATATCGGTCCGAGAGATTGCCGAGGACCGGCGAAAACACGAACTGCATGAAGGCATAGGCGAAGACCAGATATCCGCCGATCACCGCCGCCTGCGCCACGCTGCCGCCGGTGAGTTCCTCGAGAAGCTCGGGCAGGACAGGCACGATGATGCCGACGCCGATCATGTCGAGCAGAATGGTCACGAGAATGCAGGTGAGGGTCAGTCGGGAGCGAGTCGCAGCTTGCATGCGGTTATCCGATCCCTTCGTCCTGTCACTGCGACTGTGTTGGCCGCAATTGACACGGGCGCATGGCGCAAGGCAAGGCCCGACAAGTCACGAATGCGCAGGGCCTTCGCCCACATCGTGTCCGTAGATCCATCCCAGCCGGCGCAGATGCGCCCGCTTTCCCTGAAGTCGCATCACGGTGTTACGGGCCACAGAGAGCGGCCATGGCATGTGGAAAATGCGGCCATTGCTGGCCGAGAGCGCTGCAATTCGGGCGACGCGCTTCTGGCGCAGTGCGGCATAACGGGCAAGCGCCGCCTCGGCGCCGTCGCTTTCCACAAGCAGTGGGGCCAGCACAGCGGCGTCCTCTATCCCCATGGCGGCGCCCTGCGCCTGGAAGGGAACCATGGCATGGGCAGCGTCACCGACGAGGCCGATATTGCCCCTGTGCCAGGTTTCGGTGGCGACGGTGTGAAGCGGCCAGGGCATCCAGGATGCGCCCGCCGCCGCCATCAATGCGTCAATTGGCCCGCCGCGCGTCCGCAGTTTTGGAAAGGCCTGCGCCTTGTCGGCAGAGCCGGGCAGGAAAAGCGCGAGATTGACCTGTTGCCGGTGCGGCAGCGGATAGCAGACGAGGTGATGGCCGGGGCTGAAGAAGACGGAAACCCTGTCCATGGCGATCCGCCCGGCCACCGATTCGAACGGCACGAGCGTCCGCCAGGCCACGCGCCCGTCAAATCGGGCTGCCGGGCCGCCAAGGATCTTCTGGCGGGTCTGGGAGTGGACGCCATCGGCGCCGAGCAAGGCAAGCGCCCGCATGGCCTGGTTCTGGCCATTGGCCTGTTCGATGTCCACGGCGACGCCCCGCTCATCCGAGCGCGCGTCCCATTGGCGGATACCGAAGAGGATATCGATATTGGCAAAGCGCCGAGTCGCCCTGTAGAGCGCCTCGGCGAGGTCAGCCCGGTGCATCACGGCATAAGGCGCGCCGAACCGCTCGCGCATGACCGGGCCAAGCTCAAGGCTGATCAGCGGTTTTTGTCCACCATTGGCATAAGTGTCGAGCGCGATGGGCTCGAGGCTCGCCTGCGTAAGGGCCTCGCCCAGCCCCAGCCGATCAAGAACCCGGCGCGCATTGGGGCTGATCTGCAAGCCGGCGCCGAACTCCTGCAGGCTGTCGGCGCGCTCCAGCACGGTGACATTGGCACCGAATTTGGCCAGTGTCAGCGCCAGGGTCAGGCCGGTAATGCCGGCGCCCGCTATGATATAATTACGGCCCGTGGCGGGCATGGTGCAAACTCAGGCGGCGCTGTCCGTGAAGACAGCGGCGGCAGGGTTCGCCTGTCCGCTGCCAAGCTCGGGCTTGTAGACGTACAGCGTCGAGCAATAGGAGCAGACGATTTCATCGTCCTTGCCCATGTCGAGATAAATGTGCGGATGGTCGAACGGGGGCAGGGCGCCGACGCACTTGAATTCCTTCGAGCCGATCTCGATGCGGGCGAGGCCGGTGGAATTGTGGAAGTGAGGCGTGGAGCCGTGTGCCATGGTCAAACCTGTGGGGTCGGAATATCGCGCGGACCATACCCAAGCCTGCCGGGGAAGAAAAGGGGCGCAGGGTGCTTTCTCGTCACCGACACCCCTCTGGCCCTCCGCTGCCAAGCCCGCTAAACACGGGGCCGCGAAAGGACCTGCCCATGCCCGTCTTTGAAACCAGTGGTCTCACCCTTGCCTATGAAATCGCCGGCGATGGGCCGCCTGTCCTCTGCATTCACGGCTTCGCCTCCAGCGGCAAGGTGAACTGGATCGACACCGGCTGGGTCGAAACACTGGTCGGCGCGGGCTACACGGCGATCACGCTGGACAATCGGGGTCACGGCGCCTCCGACAAGCCGCATGACCCCGACGCCTATTATCCCACCCAGATGGCGGAGGATGCGCTGGCGCTGCTCGATCATCTGGGCATCGAACGCGCAGCCTTGCTGGGCTATTCCATGGGCGCGCGCATTTCGGCTTTCCTCGCCTATGCCCATCCCGAGCGCGTCGTGGCAGCGATCTTCGGCGGCATGGGCATGAACCTCATCAATGGCCTCACCGACGGCAACGACATCATCGCCGGCCTTCGGGCCCCGGCGCTGGCCGATCTTACCCATCCCACCGCGCGCCAGTTCCGCATCTTTGCCGACCATACCGGTTCGGACCGCGAGGCCCTGGCTGCCTGCATGGAAACGTCCCGCCAGCCGATGGCCCGGGCCGACGTCCGGCGGATCGACGTGCCGGTGCTGGTGGCGGTGGGCGAGGCCGATGACATGGCCGGCCCGCCGGAGCAATTGGCCGAGCTGCTGCCTTCGGGGGAAGCGTTTGTAATCCCGCGCCGGGATCATATGCGGGCCACGGGCGATGCCAAATTCAAGGAAGCCGCCCTGGCGTTTCTCGCAAGAAATTTCTCTCCGGCATCAGGATCGTGAACCAATCCGTGTGCGAGGCCTTTGTCTTGTGCAAGAGAATGTCTTATATCGTCACTTCTCGATAGAGTGGAGACTGGCGCCATGAACAGCAATGCCAAGAAGACGTCGCATATCCAGGCGGTAGATCCCGTCTGGGAAGCTGTTCGCGCCGGCGCGCGTCAAATCCTCGACAGCGAGCCGCCGCTTGGCAATCTGGTCCTTTCCACCATTCTCAATCAGGAGAGTTTCGAAGACGCGCTCGCCCATCGTCTGGCGGCGCGACTCGATCATGAGGATGTCTCGGCCGACATCATCCGGCAGTCCTTTGCCGAGGTGATCAAGGACAATCCGGTGATTGGCGAAGCGGCGCGCGCTGACCTCGCAGCAACCCTCGAGCGCGATCCCGCCTGTCACCGGGCAATTGAGCCCTTGCTCTATTTCAAGGGCTACCAGGCGATCCAGACCCACCGTTTCGCTCATGCGCTGTTCCGCGCCGGCCGCCGCGATTTTGCGCTCTATCTTCAGAGCCGATCGAGCCAGGTGTTTCAGGTGGATATCAATCCGGCCGTTCCGATGGGGCGCGGAATCATGCTCGATCACGGCACGGGCCTCGTCATCGGCGAGACCGCGGTGGTGGGCGACAATGTCTCCATGTTGCAGAATGTGACGCTGGGCGGCACGGGCAAGTCGGACCAGGATCGTCACCCCAAGATCGGCAATGGCGTGCTTATCGGTGCCGGTGCCAAGGTGCTGGGCAATATCATCGTGGGCGATTGCTCCCGCATCGGTGCGGGCTCGGTCGTGCTCAAGGAAGTACCCCCGCGCACCACCGTGGCCGGTGTTCCGGCAAAGGTAATCGGGGAGGCCGGTTGTGCACAGCCGGCGCTCGTCATGGACCAGATGGTCCTAGTGCACGACACGAACGGCTGAGGTCGAGGCAAGGGCCGCGCCGGGTTTGTTACCGATAAAATGGCCGGGCCGGGGGTTGTCAGAGCTTGGCCAGCCACTAGATTGCCGGCCAACATCAACGTCAGGACCCCATCGTGAACCATCCCGAGATCATCAAGCTGCAGACCTTCCTGCAGCGCACTTTCAACAACAAGAACATCGACGTCCGCCCGCGCGCCAAGCTCAACGATTCCGTCGAGGTCTTCATCGGTGATGAGTCGATCGGCCTGATCCATGTGGACGACGAAGACGGCGACAAATCCTACATGTTCTCCATGTCGATCCTGGATATCGACCTCGAAGACCTGGACTGAGCCATTCGTGGCGGTGTGCGCGATAGCGTCACCGCCTCGCTGCGCCATCAGAGCGCCCCGATCGTTTCGAGGCGCTGCGCCATGGCGGCATCAAAATCCCGCCAGCCCGGCAGGGCCGCGGCATCAAACCCGTAAATAGCGGCGAGACCAGAGCCGAGCTGCACCGTACGCAGGCAGCGCTTGGGCTTGTCCGCCTCGACCGGGTCTGCACATTTGGCGACGAAAGGATTGGGCGACAGGGCGTCGTACCAGACCGTCTCTCCTACATAGCCGGCGCCATATTTCAGCGGCTTGCCGACCAGCCCGGCTACGCCGCTCACCATCCCCTCGTCGAACTGATGCAGATAGACGGCGTCGAGCAGTACGCTGCTGGCCCGTGCGCGGCTGCGTGGCAGCAGCGTCACCGTTACCGGAACCGGCGCATCGAGACTGGGCAGGATGACCGACATCTGGAGATCGACCTGATTGACGAAGCCCGGGCGCATCTGTTCGCCGTATCGGAACCAGCTTTCGGGGATCGCCAGATCGCGCCCGCCTATGGTCTGGGTAATGTTCTCGTCGCTTC
>Ga0160439_1000785_pt1 | contig 11885 bp, 11 predicted proteins | sample HID1975M_E0MG_FD_108201 | JGI IMG/M metagenome (GOLD analysis project Ga0160439, IMG submission 108201) | Enriched soil microbial communities from UW Madison campus, WI, USA - HID1975M_E0 MG | ecosystem: Environmental > Terrestrial > Soil > Unclassified | place: USA: Madison, Wisconsin... | reverse complement strand
TGAATTCACGATAAACAGCCCTGCGTTAGTTGAGTTATCGGCATGATTATCCGTTTCTGGAGGGTTTTTAATCGCAAGAATAGTGGGTGAAATGAGGGGTTATTTAGGGGTTATGGGTAACAATAGATAAGAAAAAACCCCGCAAGCGCGGGGTTGGGTCAGGAATGTGCGTTTTTTATGAAACTTAACGCAGCAGAGACAGCACGCCCTGCGGAACCTGGTTTGCCTGTGCCAGAACAGAAGTACCCGCCTGCTGCAGGATCTGCGCACGAGACATATTGGAAACTTCGGTCGCATAGTCAGCGTCTTCGATACGGCTACGAGCAGAGGTCAGGTTACCCAGGGTGTTACCCAGGTTGGTGATAGTAGAATCGAAACGGTTCTGCACCGCACCGAGGTCTGAACGCAGGGCGTCGACCTGTGCCAGAGCTTTGTCCAGAGCTTTCAGTGGATCTGTGGTTGCTGAACCAGTACTGGTGGTATCAGTTGTTAATTTACCATCAGTATTTTTATAAACAGAAGAACCAACTGCTGGAGCGTACTTACCAGTTGTATCCGTTACAGAGCTATACGCGGCAACAGAAACAGCACCATTATCTTTGTTTACAGCGTAAGATACTTTGTAGCTTGCGACATCAGTAATCGCGCCTTTGTCATCCAGGTAGGTGTTAGCTGATGTACCTGTAGCAAAGGTTACCGCTTTACTCAATGCTCCAGAGTTGAAAGTAATCGTTGACGTTGCTGCAGCTTTTGCATCACTCAACACAACATCTTTACTTACTGAAGCTTTGTACGTTACTACGCCAGAAGTTGCAGCAGCACCACCACCAGCAATTTTATAGTCAGTACCTTTGAAGTTCAGTGTCGCACCATCAACACCATCACTTGCAGCCTGGAATACAGACTTCATATCTGCCGCTACAGAACCGGTAGCATTGTTAGTTGACAGGTTACCGGCTGCATCTACGAAGGCTGCTTGCCCACCGATTGTAATCTTACCAGCTGAATCTGCTTCGAAGTTTACTGTGCCAGTTTTAGTGGTGTATGAGCCACTTACTGTTTTACCTGGATCAGCTTTTAATGTTGCAGCTAACGCATCGCGGTTTGTATCATTTGCGGCGTCATTTGCACCGGTTGTTGTTTTGGTTGTGGTGAAATTACCAGCTTTTGCATCATAGGTGTAAGTAGCAGCGCCGATAGCAACTGTATCACCAGTGTTCAGTTTCTCGAAGGCAGCATCGGAAGTTAATGCTTTGTTAGTGGTAGTCAAGTCATATAGACCTGTACCTGCGTTCAGCGTTGCGCCCGCAGATGTCAAATCACTAACGGTTGCAGCTGTATTGGTAGATGTCCCTTTACCATTCACGTTGAAACCGTTCAGGCCCAAAGTGCTAGAAGTAATTTCTTTCAGGTCAATAGTGATCGTTTCACCATCGTTCGCGCCAACCTGAATTTTCATAGAGCTATCAGCAGACAGTACTTTCACGCCGTTGAACTGAGTCTGACCGGAAACGCGGTCAATCTCGCCCAAACGCTGGGTGATTTCATTCTGGATTGAATCCAGGTCAGACTGGGAGTTGGTTCCGTTTGTTGCCTGTACAGACAGCTCACGCACACGCTGCAAGTTGTTGTTGATTTCAGACAATGCGCCTTCAGTAGTCTGCGCGATGGAAATACCGTCATTGGCGTTACGAGAAGCCTGAGTCAGGCCTTTGATGTTTGCAGTGAAGCGGTTAGCAATTGCCTGGCCCGCTGCATCGTCTTTGGCGCTGTTAATACGCAGACCGGAAGACAGACGCTCAATAGCAGTGCCCAGAGAAGACTGAGATTTGTTCAGATTGTTTTGGGTCAACAGCGACAGGCTGTTAGTGTTGATAACTTGTGCCATGATTTTTTATCCTTATCAATTCACATTTTGTGGTTGGGCTGTTGCCCACGGTTTCTCACCGTCTACCCATGTATCGGCACACTAATTTCGAACTTTAGAATAATTTCACTTTTTCTCTAGCCGCCGAAATAACCCGCAACCCCTTCATTATTCCCGCCATTAAATAGCTGCAAATATCATTAAACTTTGCGCTCTCGTTGCCGATACCACTGTGAATAATTGTTAGTAATGAAAAGGGAATAATAATGGCTAGCGTTTCTTCATTAGGGGTCGGCTCCAACCTGCCGTTGGATACTTTATTAGCTAACCTCAGCACGGCGGAAAAAGGTCGACTGACACCGATTACTGCTCAACAGTCCAGCTACAGCTCAAAACTAACAGCTTACGGCACGCTCAAAAGCGCGATTGAAAAATTCCAGACGGCAAATACCGCACTTAATGACGCCACCCTTTTTAAAAGCAGCACAGCGACTAGCACGAGCACTGATTTAATTGTTAGTACCGGTGCGGGCGCTGCGGCAGGTAAGTACACCATCAGCGTGACTCAACTTGCGCAGGCGCAGTCTCTGGCAACCGGCGGAATAGCCAGCGCCACCGATAAACAAAGCACTGTTTCGTCGACCGACCGCACGCTGGTGATTAACCAACCGGGTCGTAAAGAACCGTTGGAAATTAAACTTACTGACGACCAGACCTCACTGAATGGTATTCGTGATGCGATTAACGCCGCTGATAGTGGTGTTTCTGCAAGCGTCATTAAGAATAAAAGTGGTGAATTCCAGTTAGTTATTTCTTCGGCTGAAACCGGTGTAGATAACGCGATGACGATTAGTGTCAATGGCGACAGCGAACTTAACGATCTGCTTGGTTATGATTCAAAAACTAAAACGGGCAATTTAACGCAAACTATTGCACCTCAAAATGCCCTGCTCACTATCAATAACATCGAAGTAGAGAGCGGCAGCAATACCGTTAAAGACACGCCAGAAGGCGTCACGTTAACTCTGAGCAAAGAAGTCACCAACGCCACCGTCACCATCACAAAAAGCAACGATAAAGCGACTGCTGCGATTAAAGGCTGGGTTGATGCCTACAACTCAATGCTGGACACCTTCAGCTCCCTGACGAAATACAGTGCAGTAGATGCGGGTGCCGATCAAAGCGCGGGCAATGGTGTATTGCTGGGCGACAGCGTAGTTCGCACAATTCAGACCGGAATTCGTGGCCAGTTTACGACGGGCGACACGGGTTCAAAATTCAGCACCCTATCGCAAATTGGCATTGCCCAGGACCCGACCACCGGCAAGCTCAAAATTGACGACGATAAGCTGAAAACAGCATTAACCACTAACTCAGTTGATACGCAAAAATTACTGGTCGGCGACGGCAAAACTACCGGTATCACCACGACCACTGCGAACCTGGTAAAAGATTATCTCAAGGACGACGGTATAATCGACAGCGCTACCGACAGCATCAATGCCACGTTAAAAAGCCTGACGAAACAGTACCTGGCAACCAGCTCCAGCATCGACGACACCATCGCCCGATACAAAGCTCAGTTTACGCAGCTCGATACCATGATGAGCAAGCTGAACAACACCAGCAATTATCTGACTCAACAATTCTCATCCAGCAGTTCCTGATAACAAGGGGTAATTATGTACAGCGCGCGGGGTACACAAGCATATGCTCAGATTGGTGTGGAAAGCGCCGTGATGAGCGCGAGTCCTCATCAACTGATTGTTTTGCTTTTTGATGGAGCATTAAGCGCCCTGGTCAGAGCTCGCTTGTTTATGCAGCAAGGAGAGCTGGCCGCGAAAGGGGAAGCACTGAGCAAGGCTATCAACATTATCGATAACGGCCTGAGAGCGGGTCTGGATAACGAAAAAGGTGGCGAAATCGCAGAGAATTTATCGTCTCTGTATGACTATATGATTCGCCGTCTGATGCTGGCTAACCTACGTAATGATGTTGAATTAATAGAGGAAGTCGAAGGGCTATTAACCAACATTGCAGATGCATGGAAACAGATTTCACCTCTGAACGCTGCGCGGGAGCCTGCCTAATGTCTCCGTATGTAGAACTGATCAGTCGCTGGCAGAACGTGGTTCTGCTTAGTCAGTCGTTGCTGGAGTTGGCTGAGCGCGGCGAGTGGGATTTATTGCTGGAGCAAGAAGTCGCCTATCTGCAAGGCATCGAAATACTGAATGCAAATCCTATCCCTCCGGGGACGGCGAAAAGCGTGCAGGATATGTTGCAGCAGAACCTCGAGCAAATTCTGGCAAATGAGCAGGCGCTAAAAAGCCTTTTACAGCAGCGTCTGGACGAACTGAGTTCGCTTATCGGCCAGTCATCGCGCCAGCAAACGCTGAATCACACTTACGGACATTTATCTGGCCAGTTGCTGGTGCCGGATGCACCACAATAATTTTGCTTCATACCGCAAAGCCTTCAGTAAGTAATTCCGCGTCCCGCTTAAAATCTTCCATACTCCAGAAGTCAGCTAAATGACTCCTGGAGCGTGGACTCGATGAAAAACCCAACCCTTTTGCAATTTTTCCATTGGTATTACCCCGGTGGCGGCAAGCTGTGGGCGGAAGTTGCCGAACGTGCAGCAACGCTCAACGACATCGGCGTCAATATGGTCTGGCTCCCACCCGCCTATAAAGGTAGCTCTGGCGGCTACTCGGTCGGCTACGATGTTTACGATTTATTTGACCTGGGCGAGTTTGACCAAAAAGGATCGGTTGCCACCAAGTACGGCGACAAAGCGCAATTGCAGGCCGCAATAAAAGCCTTAAAAGAAAATGATATCGCCGTGGTACTTGATGTGGTGCTCAACCACAAAATGGGGGCCGACGAAAAAGAGCAGGTTCGCGTTAACCGCGTCAATGAAGAAAACCGTAATGAAATCGACGAAGAGGTTATCGAATGCGAAGCCTGGACGCGCTACACCTTCCCCGTCCGCGCCGGGAAATATTCGCAATTTATCTGGGATTACAAATGCTTTAGCGGCGTTGACCATATCGAAAACCCTCACGAAGACGGCATTTTCAAAATCATTAATGACTACACCGGCGACGGCTGGAATGACCAGGTGGATGACGAACTGGGGAATTTCGACTATTTGATGGGCGAGAATATCGACTTCCGCAACCACGCCGTGACGGAAGAGCTAAAATACTGGGCGCGCTGGGTGATGGAACAAACGGGCTGTAATGGCTTCCGCCTTGATGCGGTCAAACACATTCCGGCCTGGTTCTATAAAGAGTGGATTGAGCATGTTCAGGAAGTGGCTGAACAACCGCTGTTTATCGTGGCTGAATACTGGTCGCACGAGGTGGATAAACTTCAGGAATACATCGCTCAGGTCGACGGCCAAACGATGCTGTTTGATGCCCCGCTGCAAATGAAGTTCCACCAGGCTTCCAAAGAAGGCCGCGAATACGACATGAGCCAAATCTTCACCGGAACGCTGGTCGAAGCCGACCCGTTCCACGCGGTGACGCTGGTCGCCAACCACGACACGCAACCGCTGCAAGCGCTTGAAGCCCCCGTCGAACCGTGGTTCAAACCGCTGGCTTATGCGCTTATTTTATTACGTGAAAACGGTGTACCTAGCGTGTTTTACCCGGATTTATTTGGCGCCAGTTACGACGATGAAGGTGGCGATGGCGAAACGTATCACATCGACATGCCGGTTATCGAACAACTCGACGACCTGATTCATGCCCGTGAACGCTTCGCTCACGGCGTGCAAACACTCTATTTTGATCACCCTAATTGCATCGCTTTCAGCCGCAGCGGCACGGAAGAGTTTCCGGGTTGCGTGGTGGTGTTATCGAATGGTGACGATGGCGAAAAAGTCATCACCCTTGGTGATAACTACGGCGGAAAAAACTGGCGGGATTATCTAGGCAACCGTGAAGAAACCGTCACTACCGATGAAAACGGCAGCGCAACGTTTGCCTGTAACGGCGGCAGCGTGAGTGTTTGGGTGATTGAAGAGGTGTTGTAGCGTTGCCGATAAATTCCCTCTCCGATTCACGGAGAGGGAATTTATCGCTTACGGTAACTTGCTTTCGAGTGGATTCTTTTGCAAATAATCGGCGCATTCTTGCGTTGGGCGATCAACACGTTTCAGCGTCATGCCCGCATATTCCAACGTGTCGCCTTCGCGCTCAACGCTGTAAACTTCGCGTTTATTCGTCACGTTATAAAAATCGTCTGAACGTTGAGTCAGTTTGCCCGGCAAAGCGATGACTCGCTGCCATTGGCGGCAATCCAGCGTGTCGCCATCTTTGGTGACAACCAGAGTCGCTATCGCCTCTGGGCTGATCATCTCACTTTGCGGCCCTTCGGACTGCCAGTAACCCGCAAGCCCGGCAGGCGCTGGGGTTTTCACCACTTCGCGGTAATCATCAACTTGCACACAGCCGCTTAACGCCAGCAACATTGTCAATAATGCAATCTTCTTCATCATCTATCCCGACTGCGGAGAAAAAATAATTTTCGCATTAAAGCACTTAGCCCGCCAGTGTTTCAGTGGCTTGCTGTTATTTGAGGCGATTTCAAATTTTAGTTATTGCAGAAAATAAGCACCACAATTCCCAAAATAATTGGAGCTGCATCAAGGCGGCAAGAGAGTAAATCTCAATGAGCTTACTAAGTAAGTGATTTGGGTGCGCGAGCGCAGCCAACGCAGACGCAGCTTCAAGTATGAAGGGAATTTACACCTGCATATTCATCACTTCCTGATACGCCGATACCAGCTTATTACGCACCTGAATGCCCATCTGCAATGAAACTGAAGATTTTTGCAGATCGACCATCACATCATTGAGCGCAACACCGGGTTTGCCGATGGCAAAGTTTTCAGCCTGGGTACGGGCAGCGGATTGTGTCTCGCTGATTCGGCCAAGTGCTGCCTGTAATTCACCAGCAAAGCTCACTTTTGGCTCGACATTTTGAACCGGATTCCCCGCCGACAGTGCAGTGGCCTGCAACTGCTGAAGTACGCCTTCGATACCCTGAATTGCCATTTCCCCTGCCCCAGTAATTTTTAACGCGGCAAGATTAACACCTTGTCAATAGGATAAAGGCGGTAAATAGCAGCAATAAATAGAGCTAATTCAGCCATCGAAATTTTTGTAAAAGAAAATAATGACGTTGCCATCTATGTGGAACTTTTGTTGTGGTTGTCGAACCGGGAGCTCGTTTTGTTCACTCTTTATATTAAAAATGATGTCTACGCTTGCTCGCGAGGTGCTCAATGACCGCAGCTGGCCTGGCACAAACGCCACAAAACAAAACCCAGGAGTGGCTGACCCGCATTCGTGCAAATCCTAAAATCCCACTGATGGTTGCGGGTGCCGCGACTATCGCCATTATTATGGCCCTCGTACTCTGGGCAAAAGCGCCTGATTATAAGGTGCTTTATAGCAATCTGGCGGATCAGGACGGTGGTGCCATCGTCACGCAATTGACTCAAATGAACGTGCCTTATCGCTTCTCGGATAATGGCAGTGCGATTGAAGTCCCCGCTGATAAAGTCTATGACTTGCGTCTGCGCCTCGCCCAGCAAGGGTTGCCAAAAGGCGGAGCGGTAGGCTTTGAATTGCTGGACCAGGAAAAATTCGGCATCAGCCAGTTCAGTGAGCAAGTGAACTACCAGCGTGCGCTGGAAGGTGAACTGGCCCGCACCATCGAAACCCTCGGCCCGGTTAAAACGGCGCGTGTGCATCTTGCGATGCCAAAACCTTCTTTATTCGTCCGCGAACAAAAATCCCCTTCTGCTTCCGTCACGCTGAGCCTCGAACCTGGCCGTGCATTGGATGAAGGGCAAATCAGCGCGGTCGTGCATATGGTTTCCAGCGCGGTTGCCGGTTTACCGCCCGGCAATGTCACGCTCGTGGATCAAGGCGGTCATCTGCTCACGCAGTCCAATACTGCCGGGCGTGACCTGAACGACGCACAGCTTAAATATGCGATGGATGTCGAAAACCGCTTCCAGCGCCGCATTGAAACTATTCTTGCCCCCATTGTTGGCAGCGGGAATGTTCACGCGCAGGTCACCGCACAGATTGATTTCTCCAATAAAGAACAGACTGAAGAGCAGTATCGCCCGAACAGCGACCCGTCTCAGTCGGCGGTGCGTTCACGCCAGTTAAACCAAAGCGAGCAAGTGAATGGCCGTAACCCAGGCGGCGTGCCGGGTGCGCTGTCCAACCAACCTGCACCGCCAAATAACGCACCGATTTCTACGCCACCGCAAAATAATGCGGCGAATGCGCAGCCGCAGAACCAATCGACTTCGACTACAGCTCAAACCGGCTCGAGCAACACTCAGCGTGATGAAACCACCAACTACGAAGTCGACCGCACCATTCGCCACACCAAGTTGAACACTGGCGATGTGCAACGCCTTTCTGTGGCTGTGGTGGTGAACTATCGCCAGTTGTCGGATGGCAAGCCTTTGCCGTTGACCGCTGACCAGATGAAGCAAATTGAGAACCTGACGCGCGAAGCGATGGGCTACTCCGATAAGCGCGGCGACACGCTTAACGTGGTGAATTCACCGTTTAGCGCAACCGAAGAAACCAGCAACGAACTGCCGTTCTGGAAGCAACAAGCCTTCTTCGAAATGCTGATGTCCGCGGGCCGTTGGTTGGTGGTGCTGATTGTCGCCTGGCTGCTGTGGCGCAAAGTGGTTCGTCCGCTCGTCCAGCGTAAAGATGCGGTGCAGCAGGCGCAAGTGGAAGCCAAACGCCAGCAAGTTGAAGAAGAAGATGCTGTTTCAGTCCGCCTGACAAAAGATGAGCAACAGCAGCAACGTAAGATGAATCAAAAACTTAGCGCTGAAGTGATGAGCCAACGCATTCGCGAGATGTCTGATAACGATCCGCGCGTGGTTGCGCTGGTGATACGCCAATGGATGAGTAACGAACTATGAGTATTAGCGGAACAGAGAAAAGCGCAATTCTGTTGATGACCATTGGTGAAGACCGTGCGGCAGAGGTGTTTAAGCACCTGAGCCCGCGTGAAGTCCAGCATCTCAGTGCGGCAATGGCCAGCATTCGCCAGATTTCCAATAAACAGTTAACCGAAGTGTTGGCCGAATTTGAGCAAGAAGCCGAACAGTTTGCGGCGCTGTCGATTAACGCCAACGACTACCTGCGTTCGGTGCTGATCAAAGCGCTGGGCGAAGAGCGTGCATCGAGCTTGCTGGAAGACATTCTGGAAACTCGCGAAACCACCTCGGGCATGGAAACGCTCAACTTTATGGAGCCGCAAAGTGCTGCGGACCTTATTCGCGACGAGCACCCGCAGATTATCGCCACGATTTTGGTACACCTCAAACGTGGCCAGGCGGCCGATATTCTGGCGCTGTTCGACGAGCGATTGCGCCACGATGTAATGCTGCGTATCGCCACCTTCGGCGGTGTTCAACCGGCAGCATTGGCCGAATTGACCGAAGTGCTCAACAACCTGCTCGACGGCCAGAACCTCAAGCGCAGCAAAATGGGCGGCGTAAGAACCGCAGCCGAAATTATCAACCTGATGAAAACGCAGCAGGAAGAAGCGGTTATCTCCGCAGTGCGCGACTTCGACGGCGAGCTGGCACAGAAAATTATCGACGAGATGTTCCTGTTCGAAAACCTCGTGGAAGTGGACGACCGCAGCATCCAGCGCCTGTTGCAGGAAGTGGAGTCCGAATCGCTACTTATTGCCCTCAAAGGTGCGGAACAGCCGCTGCGCGAGAAGTTCCTGCGCAATATGTCGCAACGTGCGGCAGACATTCTGCGCGACGACCTGTCCAACCGCGGCCCGGTGCGCCTGTCGCAGGTGGAAAACGAACAGAAAGCCATCCTGCTTATCGTTCGTCGTCTGGCAGAAACCGGCGAGATGGTGATTGGCACCAGCGAGGATACTTATGTCTAACGGGCTTCCATGGAAAATCTGGACGCCAGACGACCTGGCGCCGCCCTCGCAAAGTTTCGAGCCGCTGTTTGGCTCTGATTCTGATGTTGAGGAAGCTGAACACGAACAGGAAAGCGCGCCAGATTTACAGCAGCAGCTTGCACAAATGCAGATGCAGGCCCACGAACAAGGCTATCAGGCTGGTTATGCCGAAGGCCAAAAAGCCGGTATCGAAGAAGGCCGCAAAGTGGGTTTACAGCAAGGCCTGGAACAAGGTCTTGCTGAAGCCAAACAGCAGCAAGCCCCGGTTCATGCCCGAATGCAGCAACTGGTTAGTGAATTCCAGTACACGCTTGACGCCCTCGATAGCGTGATCGCGTCGCGCTTGATGCAAATGGCGCTGGAAGCCGCGCGCAAGGTGATTGGCGAAGTTAAAGGCATTGATAACAACGCATTGATTAAACAGATTCAGGCGCTGTTGCAGCAGGAACCGTTGTTTAGTGGGAAACCGCAACTGCGCGTCCACCCGGATGATTTGCAACGCGTGGAAGAAATGTTAGGCGCAACGCTAAGTCTGCATGGCTGGCGACTGCGCGGTGACCCGAGTCTGCACCAGGGCGGCTGTAAAGTCTCCGCCGACGAAGGCGATCTCGACGCCAGCGTGGCCACGCGCTGGCAGGAACTTTGCCGCCTCGCCGCCCCTGGAGTGTTGTGATGACCGCCCGTTTAACGCGTTGGCTTAACTCTCTCGATAGTTTCGAAGAGCGGATGTCGCAGTTGCCGGCGGTGCGCCGTTATGGTCGCCTGACCCGCGCTACCGGGCTGGTGCTGGAAGCTACCGGCCTGCAATTGCCGCTGGGTGCGACCTGCATTATCGAGCAGCATTCCCGAGATATCGAATGTGAAGTGGTCGGTTTTAACGGGCAACGCCTGTTTCTGATGCCGCTTGAAGAAGTGGAAGGCATTTTGCCAGGTGCGCGTGTTTATGCCCGCGCCACCAGCGAAGGGGGTTTACATAGCGGGAAGCAATTACCCCTCGGCCCTGCACTACTCGGACGCGTGCTTGACGGCAGCGGTCGCCCGCTCGACAGCCTTCCTGCACCGGAAACGACTGTGTTTGGCGCTTTAGGTGCCGCACCGTTTAACCCGCTGCAACGAACCCCTATCGAACATGTTCTTGATGTCGGCGTGCGCCCAATCAACGCATTGCTGACCGTGGGCCGTGGGCAGCGTATGGGCCTGTTCGCCGGTTCCGGCGTCGGGAAAAGCGTGCTGTTAGGGATGATGGCGCGATATACCCAGGCCGATGTGATTGTGGTCGGGTTAATCGGCGAACGTGGCCGCGAAGTTAAAGATTTTATCGAGAATATTCTCGGGCCCGAAGGCCGCGCCCGTTCGGTTGTGATTGCCGCGCCTGCGGATGTTTCGCCGTTGCTGCGTATGCAGGGTGCGGCTTACGCCACGCGTATTGCGGAAGATTTCCGCGACCGGGGTCAGCATGTGCTTTTGATTATGGATTCACTAACACGCTACGCGATGGCACAACGCGAAATCGCCCTGGCGATTGGCGAACCGCCTGCCACCAAAGGTTATCCACCGTCAGTGTTCGCCAAACTTCCGGCACTAGTCGAACGCGCCGGGAACGGCATTTCTGGCGGCGGCTCGATCACCGCGTTTTATACCGTTCTGACGGAAGGCGACGACCAACAAGATCCGATTGCCGACTCGGCGCGTGCGATTCTTGACGGCCACATTGTGCTCTCACGCCGCCTGGCAGAAGCGGGACATTACCCGGCTATCGACATTGAAGCGTCCATCAGTCGCGCCATGACGTCATTGATAACCGATCAGCATTACGCTCGAGTCCGCCATTTCAAACAGTTGTTATCCAGTTTCCAGCGCAACCGCGATTTGGTCAGCGTCGGCGCGTATGCCAAAGGCAGCGACCCACAGCTCGATAAAGCGATTGTGCTGTGGCCGCATCTGGAAGCGTTTTTGCAGCAAGGGATTTTTGAGCGCAGCGGCTGGGAAGAGGCTTGTCAGTCATTAGAGATTATTTTCCCGACGGTTTGAT
>Ga0160439_1000781_pt1 | contig 11950 bp, 10 predicted proteins | sample HID1975M_E0MG_FD_108201 | JGI IMG/M metagenome (GOLD analysis project Ga0160439, IMG submission 108201) | Enriched soil microbial communities from UW Madison campus, WI, USA - HID1975M_E0 MG | ecosystem: Environmental > Terrestrial > Soil > Unclassified | place: USA: Madison, Wisconsin... | reverse complement strand
GTAGCGGGTCACGGGACGGGTCACGTCGTGGTTGGACAGCACCCAGGTGGCGGGCGCCCCGACGGGGCCGTGCGCCGCGATCGTCATGTCGATCGACTCGCGCAGCTGCTTGGCGTCCCAGGGGCGGGCCATGAAGTCGAAGTTGAAGGCCGTGTGCATCTCGTCGGGCCGCAGGTACTGCGCGAACCGCGCGCGGTCCTGCAGCCAGACCTCGCCGACCAGCACGCGCGTGCCCTCGTAGGAGTCGGCGACCGCGCGCCACGAGCGGTAGACGTCGTGGATCTCGTCGCGGTCCACGTGCGGGTGGTTCCCGGGGACGACGTGCTCGGCGTACTCCGGGAGCGTCGCGTCCTTGATCAGCAGGGCCGCGGAGTCGATCCGGATCCCGGCCACGCCACGGTCGAACCAGAACCGGAGCACGTCCTCGAACTCGGCGCGCACCTCGGGGTGGTCCCAGTTGAGGTCGGGCTGCTGCGGCGCGAACAGGTGGAGGTACCACTCGCCGGGCGTGCCGTCGGGGTTCGTCGTGCGCGTCCAGGTGTTGCCCTGGAAGTCGGAGACCCAGCCCGTCGGGATGACCTCGCCGTGCTCGCCCTTGCCGGGGTGGAACCAGAACCGCTCGCGCTCCGGGGCGCCCGGGCCGGCGGCGAGGGCCGCCTGGAACCACGCGTGCTGGTCGGAGACGTGGTTGGGGACGATGTCGATGATCGTGCGGATGCCGAGCGCGAGGGCCTCCTCGACGACGGACTCGGCCTCCTCGAGCGTGCCGAACGCCGGGTCGATCGCCCGGTAGTCGGCCACGTCGTAGCCGCCGTCGGCGAGCGGGGAGACGTACCAGGGAGTCACCCAGATCGCGTCGACGCCGAGGTCGCGCAGGTAGGGCAGGCGCGCCCGGAGGCCGGCCAGGTCGCCCGTGCCGTCACCGTTGCCGTCGGCGAAGCTGCGCGGGTAGACCTGGTAGATCACGGCGCCGCGCCACCACGTGGGGTCGGTCTCGGGCTGTGCGTGCGCCACGGGGAGCTCGTCTCTCGTGGGCCGACGACGTCGTCGTGGCCGGTGGGTCGATGGCTGCGGCAGATCCGCCGCCCATCCGCCGCGCACCGTGACCGGCGCTCGACGCCCGAGGACGTCTCTGTCGTGGATGACACTAAAGGACCGAACGAGAAGTACGCAAGAACATGACAGGACAGTTATCGAAGCGTGACCGAAGGCCAGATCGAACTGGATGAGAACCTGTCGGGCATTGGCGTGACGCAGGACACAGGGCTGCTGGTCACGCGTTCCGCCAGGCCCGTCGCACCGAGCCTGACGCGCGCGCACGTCGCGGTCGGGGGCGCCGCCGCCGGCGCGCCGGCTCACGCAGCGGCACGGCCCGGGACCACGAGGTCCGGCCGCGCGCCGAGGTGCGGCGCGTGCGACGTGTGCGACGCGGCTGCGGTCGTCGACGTCGGGCATGTCGGGCATCGTGCGCCCGACGAGATCAGACGGCGGGAACCGTCGCCCGCACCGGGGCCGGGCCCGTCGAGCCGCGCACCACGAGCTCGGGCTCGAAGAGCAGCTCCTCCTGCGGCACGGACCCGCCGTTGATCTGGTTGACCAGCAGGTCGATCGCGGCCCGGCCCATCGGCTCGATGGGCTGGCGCACCGTGGTCAGCGGCGGTTCGGTGCAGTTCATGAACGCGGAGTCGTCGTACCCGACGATCGAGATGTCCTCCGGCACGCGCAGGCCGGCGCGCCTGGCGGCCCGGATCGCCCCGAGCGCGAGGGGGTCGCTCGCGCACACGATGCCGGTGACACCCTCCTTGATCAGCCGCGTCGCCGCGGCCTGGCCGCTCTCGAGGGAGTACGCCGAGCGCACCACGTGCCGCTCGCCCAGCTCGATGCCGAGGCGCTCGGAGGCGATCTTCGCGGCGTGCAGCTTGCGCTCGGACGGCACGTGGTCGTGGGGGCCGAGGACCAGGCCGACGCTCGTGTGGCCGAGCGAGGCGAGGTGCCCGAGGGCCTGCTCGATCGCCACCTCGTCGTCGCACGAGACGCGCGGGAACGGCAGGTCCTCGATCGAGGCGTTGATGAGCACGACGGGCAGGTTCCTGCCTGTCAGGCGCTCGTAGTGGCCGTGCACGGCGTCGCGCTGCGCGTAGTTGCCACCGGCGAAGACGATGCCCGAGACCTGCTGGCCGAGCAGCAGCTCGACGTAGTCGGCCTCGGAGACCCCACCGGCCGTCTGCGTGCACAGCACGGGCGTGAAGCCCTGCTGCGCCAGGGCGCCGCCCACCACCTCGGCGAACGCGGGGAAGATCGGGTTCTGCAGCTCGGGCAGCACGAGCCCGACGAGGCGGGCGCGCTCGCCGCGCAGCTTGGTGGGGCGCTCGTAGCCGAGCACGTCGAGCGCCGTGAGCACGGCCTCACGGGTCTGCTCGGAGACGCCGGGCTTGCCGTTCAGCACCCGGCTGACCGTCGCCTCGGAGACTCCGACCTTGCGTGCAACCTCTGCGAGACGCCGTGACATGGCTGTCACTCTACGGGTCCGGACTGCAAGTTGCTTGCAGATCGTTGCAAGCGGTCCACGGGCGCGTCTGCGCAGCACGCTGATTCCACCCGGGCAACCCGCGCTCTCGTCGTGCGGGCAGCGCGCCGCTCGCCTACCTTGCGAGAGACAGGACAGGACAGCGAGGGCGTGCCCTCCGCGAACGACGGGACATCCCACGGACACCGAGCTCTCGGGCCGCCCCCAGCCCGCCGTCACGACGCTCGGGCGGCGCTACCGCATCACGTCCCGGCTCGGGTCCGGCGGCTCGGGCGAGGTCTTCCGCGCGATCGACCTGCGCCTCGGACGCCCCGTCGCGCTCAAGGTGTTCACGCTCGACGACGCCTCGCCGCAGGACGTGCGCCACTACGCCCAGGAGGCGCGGGTCCTCGCGGGCCTGCGGCACCCCGGCCTCGTCGCGCTGTTCGACGTCGGCGCCGACCAGGACCCCACGCTCGGTCCTGTCGCCTACCTCGCGATGGAGCTCATCGAGGGCACCACCCTGCGCGACACCATCGCGGGCGGCCCGCTCCCCCCGGGCATCACCGCCGAGGTCGGCCACCAGCTCTCCCTCGCGCTCGCCCACGCGCACGCCGCCGGCGTGGTGCACCGCGACGTCAAGCCGTCCAACGTCCTCGTGGCCGAGCCCGACGGCGCACCGGTGGTCATGGACCAGCCCGTGCTCACCGTCGTGCTGGCCGACTTCGGCATCGCCTCGACGCGTGCGCGGTCGGGTCCGGGGAACCGTGGTCCGGCGGTCTCGTCGGGCACGGCGTCGTACCACTCGCCCGAGCAGGCGCTCGGGCAGGTCGTCGGGCCGGCCTCGGACGTCTACTCGCTCGGCCTCGTGCTGCTCGAGTGCCGCACGGGATCCCGGACCTACCCCGGTGCACCGCTCGCGAGCTCGCTCGCGCGCCTGCTCGGGCCCGTGCCGGTCCCGGCGGAGCTGGGCCGCGACTGGGTGCGGCTGCTCACCGCGATGACCGCCGCCGACGCGGCCGACCGGCCACCACTGACGGCCGTCGCCGCTGAGCTGCGCGCGCTGCGCGGCTGACCGAACGTCCTGCGCGGCCCGCTCGCTGAGCGGCGCGCCGCGCGTGCTGGGCTCAGACCGACGCGCGCTCGTCGGCCAGCGCGTCGGCGACCTCGCCCGCCCACCGCTCGATCGCGAGGAAGTCCCTGTGGTCGCCGTCGCGGCCGCGCGCGCCGGCGATGATCGCGCGTTCGGTGAAGCTCAGCACCGATCGGTCGAGCCGACCGCGGAAGCTGCGGTGCCCGCGCGCGCCGACCGAGGCCGCGAGCGCGGCGAGCTCGTGCGGGGAGTTCGCCGCGGCGGCCGGCTGCGTGGCCAGGCCCGAGGAGAAGAACCAGACGGGTCGCGTCGCCAGGGCGTCGCGGTGCTCGGCGACGAGCTCGCGCGCGGCGGGCAGCCAGTGCGCGGTGTACACCGCGGAGCCGACGACGACCGCGTCGTAGGCCGCGATGTCGGTGACGTCCTCGACCGCGCGCACGTCGACGGCGTTGCCCCGCGCTCGCAGCACGCGCGCGACCGCCTCACCGATCTCCAGCGTCGCCCCGTGCCGCGACGCGACGGCCACCAGCATCCACGCTCCCACCGCACACCTCCTGTCCTCGGTCTCCATCGTCCGTGTCGGGCGTGCCAGACGCGTGGGCCGGAGGTCCCGTCAGGCGTCGGGGATGCTCGCCTGTGCCGCACGCAGCTTGTCGGTGAGCGCCTTCATCGTCGCGAGCTCGTCGGTGTCGAGCGCTCCCCCGACGAAGTGCCGGATGGAGCGCGCGTGGCGGCGGCCGACCTCGCGCTGCAGCTCGGCGCCCGCGGGGGTCAGCGTCACGGCGACGCCGCGCCCGTCGCCCTCGACCGGACCGCGCGTGACCCACCCGTCGACCTCGAGCCGCTCGACGAGGCGCGACAGGCTGGGCTGCGTCAGAAGGCTGTTCTCCGCGAGCTCGCGCAGCCGGGCCGAGCCGCCGGGGCAGCCCGACAGCGTGAAGAGCACGTCGTACTCGCGGATGGTCAGCGGTCCCCACACGTCGTCGCGCTGGAACCGGCGCATGAGCGCCACCTGCGCACGGAACAGCGACTCCCAGGCGAGCGCGGCCTCGCGCGTGCCGGGTTCCTTGCGACCGTCGTCGGCCATCCGTCCTCCGTTCCATGCGTACGCATGGACCAACAGGGCGACATCCGATGATGTTCCCCGCCTGCCCCACTACATTGACGGCATGAGCACCGAGGACGCGGTCCGCACCACCTACGTGATCGTCGACGGCGAGAACATCGACGCCACCCTCGGGTCGAGCATCTTCGGCGGCCGGCCGACGCCGGACCAGCGTCCGCGCTGGGACCGGATCATGACGTTCGCGCGGCAGGAGTGGGCGCAGCCCGTCAAGGCGCTGTTCTTCCTCAACGCGTCCAACGGCTCGCTGCCGATGCAGTTCATCCAGGCGCTGACCGCGATGGAGTACCAGGTCATCCCGCTGTCCGGCGAGTCGTACGAGAAGGTCGTCGACATCGGCATCAAGCGCACGCTGGCGGCGATCGCGCTGCGCGAGGGGGACGTGCTGCTCGCGAGCCACGACGGCGACTTCGCGCCCGAGGTCGAGGCGCTCGTCGACGACGAGGACCGCCGGGTGGGGCTGCTCGCGTTCCGCGAGTTCACCAGCGGCGCGCTCGCGTCGCTGACCGCGCGCGGCCTGCAGACGTTCGACCTCGAGTACGACGTGAAGGCGTTCAACGTGCAGCTCCCGCGCCTGCGGATCATCCCGCTCGAGGAGTTCGACCCGCTGCGCTACCTCTGACGTCTCGCGCCGAGGTGGCGCCCGAGTGGCGCAGGTCACAGGCGCGTAACAGTTATCTAGTACCCGCCCGCTTTTACCTAGTACCTCGTGGCCCAGGTGTTTGGGCGCCTGGTAGACAGACCGCGGTCTCGTCCCGGGCAGGGTCCGCGCGCGGTCGTCAACGGCGACGGCGCGTGCGCGAACCCCTGCCCTGGACGGACCTGTCAACCGGTCGTTCCAGAGGTTCACCACATCGAGGTGGTCATGAGGCGTTACATCGTGGCGGGGCTCGTCCTCGCCGTCCTGACGACGTTGCTCGTCGTTCTCTCCGACGCCCTCGGGCTCGACACCGAGGGCGTCGCGCTGCTCGGTGGCGCGCTCGGCGGGGCCCTCGGCCTCGTGCCGGACCGCTCCCCCGCGCAGCGAGCCGGCGCGTTCGTCATCGGCTTCCTGGCCGCGTGGGTGGGCTACGGCCTGCGCGCCGCCGTGCTGCCCGACGCCACGGCCGGCCGGGCGATCGCGGTCCTGGTCGTGCTGCTCGTGTGCCTCGCCGTCGGCGCCGCGACCCGCGGCAAGCTGCCGCTGTGGGCGACGCTGCTGGGTGCCGCCGCGATGGCCGGTGCGTACGAGACCACGTACGCCGCCGACCCGACGGCCTTCATCTCCTCGTCGGCCGCGACGGCCACCTCGATCCTCGTCGCCGCCGGTGCGGGCTTCGTCGCCACGTCTCTGCTCGGCCCGCAGGTCGAGCGTGAGCGTGAGCTCGAGCGCGCCCAGGCGCGGCACGTCGAGACGGCTCCCGACCCCGAGACGCAGCCCGAGCGCGAGACCGCGAACGCGATGACCGCCGACACGCCCGCGACCGGGACGCCGCGCGTCGATCGGCCCGCCGAGCCTCGTCGGCCCGGCATCGCCCCGTACCTTCCCCTGCAGCCCCGCCCGGAGGCCTGACGTGCGCCGCACCACTCTCACCACCGCCGCCGCGCTCGCCGCGGTCCCCCTGCTCGTCGGGACCTCCGCCGCGCCCGCCCTCGCTGCGGACAGCGGCGACGTCTCGGTGACCAACACCGAGACCGTCCAGGCCCACCTCGACGCGACCGGCTCCCTCAAGGACGCCCGCATCTACGAGCAGCTCGCGCTCAGCGGGCACGGCACCACGACGATCAACAACCCCGTCTCGACGAGCGGGCTGCGCAACCTCGACGGCTTCGGCGGCTACCGCGTCGTCGACGGCAACGTCGTCGCGCAGGTCAGCGTCGACGGCGAGCGCCGCCTGCGCTCGGTCAGCGACTACGACAAAGCGCTGCCCCTGTCGGTGAAGATCACCTACACGCTGGACGGCAAGCCCGTGAAGCCGGGCGCGGTCGTGGGCGAGTCCGGCCTGCTCGAGGTCCACTTCACGGTCACCAACGAGACGGCCAAGCAGCAGTCGGTCACGTACGACGACGGCCACGGCGTCATGAAGACCTCGACGGAGACCACTGTCATCCCGATGATCGGCCAGCTCGTCACCGTGCTGCCCCCGTCGTTCACCGCCGTGCACTCCGACGAGGCCGGCATGGCGGGCGACGGCCGCGGCGGCACGCGGATGACGTTCCAGATGACCCTGTTCCCGCCGATCGGCTCGGCCACGGCCGAGTTCGGCTACTCGGCGCAGATCAGCCACGGCGTCGTGCCGGCGGCCTCGCTCACGTCGATGCCGGTCTCGCCGCTCGACTACCCGTCGTTCAAGAAGGGCTCGGCCGCCTACAAGGCCGGCGCCGACAGCGGCATCGAGCTCACCTCGGGCGCCGGGACGATCGACGAGAACCTGCTCAAGCTGCACGACGGAGCCGCCGAGCTGCTCGGCGGCCTCCTGCAGCTCAGCGACGGCGCCGACCAGCTGTCCGACGGGCTCAACGACGACGCCAGGCCGGGCTCGGCCGAGCTCGCCGCCGGCCTCAACGACAAGCTCGCGCCCGGAGCGGACAAGCTCGCGGACGGTCTGGCCCAGGCGGCGCCGGGCACGAGCGAGCTCGCCGGCGCCCTGGGCGACCAGCTCGCGCCCGGTGCGGGCGATCTCGCCGGAGGCCTGAACGACCTGCTCGCCCCGGGCCTCGCCGACCTGTCCGACGGTCTGAACGGCAAGCTCTCCCCGGGTGCGGCCCTGCTCGCCGCGGGTCTCAACAAGGAGGCGAAGCCTGGCGCCTCGTCCCTCGCCGCGGGCCTGAACAAGCAGCTCGCGCCGGGCGCGAAGGACCTCAGCGACGGGCTGAACAAGAACGCGAAGCCTGGCGCCGCTGCCGTCGCGGACGGGGCCAAGCAGCTCGACGACGGGCTCGTCGAGGCGACCACCGGTGCACCGGCTCTGCTCGGTGGCCTCGAGCGGGTGTCCGACGGCCTGACTCAGGTCGATGATGGCCTCGCCACGCTGAGCACGACCATCGGCGGTGTCCCCGCCAGCGCCAAGCCGCTCACGGACGGTCTGGGGTCGCTCAGGGTGGCGCTCGGCGCCGAAGGCCAGACCGGAACGCTTCGCGACGGCCTCGCCAAGCTCCGCGCGGGCGTTGCGGGTGCCGCAACCAGTGCGACCGGCCTCGGTCAGGGCACCAGTGCCAAGGCCGCCAGCGTCTCCGCCGAGATCGCCAAGCTCGAGAACCTCGCGCAGGACCTCGAGGACGCCGGGAGCACCGACGAGGCCGGAACTCTGCGGACGTCGATCGCCGCGCTGAAGGCCGACGCGACCGCCCTCGGCGCGTACGGCGCCGGCGTGAGCAACGTCGCCGGTGGCCTCGCGGGGACCGACGCCAGCTTCGCGACGCTGGCGGGCGGCCTGACACAGGTCGCCGGTGGTCTCAAGAACGCGGACGAGGGCCTGGCGACGCTGCTCTCCACGATCGTGACCAACGTCCAGGCCGCGGTCGGCGGGGCGAGCGACACGCCGGACGACAAGACGCTTCGCGGTGGCGTGCACGGGCTGCAGGCGGGTACCGGGCAGCTCTCGGCCGGCGGCGACTCGCTCGCTGCCGGGTTGTCGCAGCTGGCTGCGGGCGCCAAGAAGCTCAACGCGGGCGCGAGCGCGCTGTCGACCGGGATCGACAAGGCGGCAGCCGGGTCGTCGCAGGTCTCCGACGGGCTCGTGAAGGCGGCGACCGGGTCGACCGAGCTCTCCGAGGGCATCGACAAGGCGGCGGCGGGGTCGTCCGAGCTCGCCGACGGAGCGGCGGACGCCGCTGACGGTGCTGGGCAGCTCGCCGACGGTGCCGAGGGCGCGGCCGACGGGTCGGCTCGGCTCTACGACGGGCTCGTCCTGGCCGCGAACGGGTCGAAGACGATCGCCGTGGGCGTCGAGAAGCTGTCGACCGGAGCGACCCAGCTCTCCGACGGCCTCGACACCGCCGCGTCCGGCTCCTCCCAGCTGGCCGACGGCATCGCCAAGGCGGCGGACGGCTCGTCGAAGCTCTCCGACGGCGCGGCCAAGGCCGCTGACGGGGCGCCGCAGATCGTCGACGGCTCGCAGCAGCTGTCCGACGAGGGCACCAGCCAGGTGGTCGCCTCGGGCGAGAAGACGGCGCAGTCCTACGGCGCGCAGTACGCCGTGCTGACGGCCGGTGCCGAGCGTGCCGCGACCGAGGGCATGGCCGAGGGTGCTCCCGAGGGCGCGGTCGGCGCCACGGCGTACTCGATCGAGATCGCCGGCGCGGACGGCGAGGGGGCCAGCTCGCTGGGCCGCCTGATCCTCGCGATCGTCCTGTTCGTGGGCGGCGCGGGCATCGCGACGGTCGTCCGGCGCCGCTGGGTCTGACCGGTCTGGACGACGAGGGGGCGCGGCCTGCGGGTCGCGCCCCCTCGTCGTCCGCACGTTGGTGTTCAGCGTTGGTGCCGCCATGCGCGAGCAACGCTGAACACCAGCGACCGAAGCGGGCAGGGCGCCGTCAGCCGGCGAAGGCGCGGGTGAGCTCGTCGTCGATCGCGAAGGTCACGTGCTCGGCGTGGTCGGTGTCGGCGAGCATCGCGACACCGTGCGCCGCGAGCGGGATCTCCAGGAACGACGGGCCGTCCTCCGGGCGTGAGACCCGCCGCGAGTCGGAGCTCGCCACGCCCCGGTCGTCGCGGGCCGCGATCACCAGGAGCGGCCCGGTGTACGTGGAGTTGATCGAGCGCGCGTCGAGACCCTCGAACACCGACGGCGGGCTGAGCGCGACGACGCCGACCGCACCGAGCTCGTCGGCCATCGCGGCGGAGTAGGTCCCGCCCTTGGAGGCGCCGACGAGCGCGACCGTGGGCGCGCCCGCCTGGTGCAGCGCGTCGACCGCCGACCGCATCGCGGCCTCGCCCGCGTCACGGCCGATGTCGGGCCAGGTAAACGTCGCGACCCGGTAGCCCTCGTCGACCAGATGCTCGGCCTCGCGCGCCCACTGGCACCAGTCCCCGCCGTTCTGCGGTGCGAGGACGACCCCGTGCTCGCCGCCGCCGGCCACGGCGACCGCGGTCGTGATCTCGCCGGACACCAGCGCCACGGCCTGGGTCCCCGAGGGGAGGCAGGCGGGTGCCTCGACGCTGCGCATCGCGGCCTCGGACGGGCTGCCGGACGGGTCCGTGGCCGGCGCGGAGCTCGGCGCGGCGGTGCACCCCGCGAGCCCCGCGGTGAGGGCGAGGGCGAGCAGCGGAAGGCGCGACACGGCAGGGTGCACGCCCCATTCCTACGCCCGGGAAAGCGCTCTCCGCCAGGGCGTGTCCGGCATGTGGCCGGTCAGCGGGCGTCGTCGAACCGGTCGAGCACGATCGCAGCGAGGCGCAGGTCCGGCGCGAGCGCGTCGGTGACCACGTCCGCGCCTGCCTCGAGCACACGGTCGAGGAAGTAGCCGGGCGCGAGCAGGTACGACGCGACGACGACCCGGCCGCCCGGGGCGAGCGCCGTGCGCGCGTCGGTCACCGCGGCGGGCACGGTCGGCGAGGCGCCCGCGCCGTAGCCGATCGTCACGGGGTTCTCGATCGCGTCGGCCAGGCCGGCGGCGACCGCCTCGACCGCGATCGCCGCGGCGGGGTCGGTCGATCCGGCGGCGGCGAGCACGACGGCGTCCTCGGGCTGGAGCCCGACGGCCTCGAGCCGGTCGACGAGCATCGCGACCAGCCGCGGGTCGGGCCCGAGCGGCGGCGCGGCGGACGCGCCGTAGCGATCCACGGCCTCGGCGATGTCGACCCGCACGTGGAACCCCACGGACAGCAGGAGCGGCACGACGACAGCGGTCCCGCCGCCCGCGACGGCGTCCGCGACGACCGCGGCGACCTCCGGGATCTGCACGTCGACGAAGGCCTCGCGCACGTCGAGCTCGGGCCGCATGCGGCGCACGTCGGCCAGGATCGTGCGGATCGCCGCGCGGCCGTCGGTGTTGTCGGTGCCGTGCGAGCAGCCGACGAGGACGGTCACGACTGCTCCGCCAGCTCGAGCCGGTACCCGCGCTTGACCACCGTGCGGATCAGCGCGCGGCTGCCGGTCGCCTCGCGCAGCCGCGCGATCGCCACCTCGGCGGCGTGCGGGTCGCGCGAGTCGCCGGGCAGGACGTCGAGCACGCGGTCGCGCAGCACGACCGAGCCGCGCGCCGCCGCGAGGACGCGCAGCACCTCGAGCCCGCTCGGGCTCAGCGCGAGCACGTGACCGTCGAGCACCGCGGCACCCCGGTGGACCTGCAGCGGGCCGGCGATCGTGTCGAGCGCCTGCAGCTCGCCGTAGTGGCCGATGATCAGCCGCACGAGCGCGCCGAGGCGGCCGCGGTCCGGCACGAGGGGCTCGATCCCGCGCTCGACGAGCGGCTTGGCCGTGACCGGGCCGACCGCGGCCATGATCACGCCGCCGGCCGAGCACCGGCGCACGATCGCCTCGGTCACGCCCTCGTCGTCGGCCGCGGCGAGCCACGCGGCCGCTCCGGGCGCGGACGTGAAGGCGACCGCGTCGATCTCGCCCGCGGCCACGGCGCGCACCGAGGCGGCGACGACGGCCGGGTCCGGCGGCGGACCCCAGCGGTAGACGACGAGGCTGCGCACCCGCGCGCCGGCGGCCAGGAACGCCTCGTCGAGCCCGTCAGCCCCCGCGCCGTGGTGCTGCACGGCGATGTCGACCCCGGCGACGCCCTCGTCGAGCAGCACCTCGGCGATCTCCGCGCTCGTCTCGGACTCGGCGACCCAGTCCGCCGTCAGGCCGGCCGCCTGGATCGCGCCCCGCGCCTTGGGCCCGCGGGCGACGATGCGCGTGCCGCGCAGCATGTCGACGAGCGGCTCGGCGAGACCCGCCGCGTCGGCGGCCTCGATCCAGCCGCGGAAGCCGATCCCGGTGGTGACCACGACCGTGTCCGGCGGGTCGGCGAGCAGCGAGCGCGTCCCGGCCAGCAACGTCGCGTCGTCGATGTGCGGCACCATGCCGAGCGCGGGGGCGTGCCGGACCGTCGCGCCGCGACGGGTGAGCGCGGCGGACAGCTCCGCAGGCCGCCGGTCAGCGGTCACGAGCACGACGCAGGCGGCCAGGGGCTGGTCGATGGGCTCGTTCACGTGGCCATTGTGTCGTGCTTGTGAGCACCCAGGGCGACCTGGGCCGTCGCGGCCGGATCCCCGAGCAGCCCGGGCGCGGCGACGGCCCCCAGGACGATGACC
>Ga0160439_1000778_pt1 | contig 12014 bp, 6 predicted proteins | sample HID1975M_E0MG_FD_108201 | JGI IMG/M metagenome (GOLD analysis project Ga0160439, IMG submission 108201) | Enriched soil microbial communities from UW Madison campus, WI, USA - HID1975M_E0 MG | ecosystem: Environmental > Terrestrial > Soil > Unclassified | place: USA: Madison, Wisconsin... | reverse complement strand
GACAACGGGCGCTAGTGCGATGCCAAGCCGTTCACCGGATTCGGCGAGCGTGCGCTCCCTGCCGTCCGCGCCGTCGGCCTCATCGAGCCTGGCCTGCAAACGCGGGATCGCGAGCCAGGTCTCGAGGCAACCGATCTTGCCGCACGCGCACAGGGCGCCACCGTCGGTGCCGACCATCACGTGACCGATCTCGCCGGCTGCCGAGCGCGCGCCCTGCACGAGAGTGCCTGCCACAACGACGCCCGCGCCAACACCGCGGCCCACGCGGATCAGGATCATGTCCTGAGCGCCCTCGCCGAAGGTGCGCTCGGCGAGCGCGGCGACGTTCGCGTCGTTCGCGACCTGCACGTGAAGGCCGGAGTGATCGGCGAGGCGCTGCTGTAGCGGGACGTCAGTCCAACCGAAGTTGGGCGCGGACAGCACGGTGCCATCAGCGTCGACGACACCAGGCGATCCGACGCCGACGCCGAGCACCGGAACGGTTGCCCTCGCCACGAGCCGGTCGAGTAGCTCAATCACGGCGTCGATCGCGAGGTCACCGAGCACGCCTGCCACGTCCATCTGCTCCCGGTGGAGCACGGTGCCGTCGAGGTCCATGAGAGCGCCGCGGAATATCGAGTCGTAGCTGAGGTCGAGCCCGACGATCGCAAATCCGGTCCTGTTGACATCCAGGAGCGTGGCCGGCTTGCCGGGGCGGGCATCGTTGCGCACGCCCAGTTCAACGACGAGATCTTGAGCGATAAGGTCCGCGACGAGGTCACTAATCGTGACGCGCGTGAGTCCCACCTCGCGAGCAAGGTCTGCGCGACTGAGGCCGGCGGATCGATACAGCGTCTGGAGCACGAGCGCGCGATTGTGAGCACGGGCGTGCTCTGGTAGCACTCGTGCGCCGGGGCGCACGGCGGCGGCCCATGCACGGTTGCTCGTGCGGCGTCGCTGGGCGCCTTCTTCGGCGCCGTCTGCGGCGGTTGGCCGCACAGACTCGGTCGTCATGTTTGTTAGTAAAGGTTACGAACAAACGCTTGGCAAGTTTTGTAAACGTTTCGAACAAAATAGTTACCTGGCCGTAACAAACCGCTGGGAGCGGGATCTCGTACAACCGACCGGCCGTGCAGTGCGTCACACAAAGTAAGAGCACCCGCGGGGCCGCCGCGCGCCCGGGTTACCATGACACGGACAAACCGGACGGAGATTCCATGACCGCCTCGCTAAGTTCACGCACCTTCCGCACAGTTCCGCGAGTGATCGCGATTGCCCTCGCGATGGCCGTAAGCGCGGTGGTTCTGACACCCGCGAGCAGCGCTGCTGCGGGGGAGAACGTCAGCGTCACCGCACCCAAAGTAATCAAGAAGGGCGGCGCTATTCGCGTCACCGTCACCACGGGAGACGACTTCACCGGTACCGGCAGTGTGTACTTCCGCAAGGACGATGTGTGGATCAAGAGTTCGGTCAAGCTGGTCGTCCAGAACGGCAAGGCCACCGGTTCTTGGACAGCGGCAAGCAGTTGCAGCTACTACGTGCAGCTCGCCGGCGCCGGCAAGAGCGCCATATTCAGCGTCGTCGTCGAAGACTCAAAGCGGTATGCGATCAGCAGCAAGGCCTCAGCAGCGTCCTTCGCGAGCGGTGAAGTCGTCTGGGTGAAGGGCACGGCTCAACTCAAGGGCAAGGCCCTGTCCAGCGCAAAGATCCTGCTCGAGCGCAAGAAGACTGGCAGCACGAAGTGGTCGACATTTGCCAACATCAAGTCGAGCTCAACCGGCGCGTACAGCTTCCGCATCCTCCCCTCATCGTCGTACGCGTATCGCGCGCGGGTCAGCGGAGCGTCGGCCGTCTCCCCTCCCTTGGTGTTTACGCGCGTCACTGAGGATCGAACGCTCGAGTTCCGCGCGGAACAGCTGCAATCTGCGCTGGGAGCCGCAAAGTCCTCGCCTAAGGCGGTCGCCGCGGCGGACCTCCCCAGCGGAGTCGATGCCGCGCGCTATCAAGAATTCGCGAAGGGACGGCTCTATGAAGTCACCAAGGCCGGCGTCGTGCGCACGTGGCTTGTGTACTCACTCATAGGAAACAAGTTCACGTCTCTCCACGCCCACACGGGCAAACTCGGCCTTCCTCTGAACGACCCCAAGTGCAGCCTCCTGGAGAACGGGTGCGTGCAGCGCTTCACTGGCGGTTCGCTCTACGTCAACTCGTCCAAGATGAGCCCCGACGTGTACGTCGCGTACGGCACCTACCCGGAAACCGAGATGCTCGCCGCGGCGTGGTCGCAGGTCGGCTACGAAGAGCCGTCGTGGCGCCACAACAAATACACGACCTGGCTCGGGAGCAACCCGGCTTGGTGCATGACGTTCACCGCGTGGACGGCCTACGCCACTGGTCACAGCACCTGGGTGCCGAATTCGCCGACGTACACGTCCTACGTCAAGACGCTCAAGAAGTCCGGCAGGCTCCACTATTCGGGCACTCCTCCGCTTGGTGCCGCGCTACTACTCGACTGGAACAACGGCACTCCGGTGCACTCGGCGCTGTTGTCGTCGATCTCTGGCAAATACATCTACACGCTGGAGGGCAACACCACGGATGGCTCGGGCGACCCACAACGCGGTGTGTACTACCGCAAGCGGGAGCTGTCAGACATCTGGGCGTGGTACATCCCGTCGCAGCCATAGGCGCGTGCGCCGGTCTGTTGCTGGCGAAAAGTTCCTCAGACACCGTGGGCGACCCGATCGTTAGTCGCCTTGTTGCCATGCCGCGATTCGCCGCAACGCGAGCGGATTGACCACCTCCCCCACGGCTGCTGTAGAGACGGGCGGTGGGCGGCTGAGAAGGGCACGACCTGCTCACCGCGTAGAATTGCCCTCACCTCGACAGATGGGAATTACCCCGACTATGCCCATAAAAGGGACACGCAGCACGGACCCGATTCGGGGAGGCGACCTCACCGCCGCTGGAGGCCTCACTAGCGGTGTCGTTGCGCAGGACGTCCGCGAGATCGTCGAGACCGACCTGCCGTGGGAGAAGTTGGCGGGCAAGACGGTCCTTGTCACAGGGGCGAGCGGGATGATCCCCTCATATGCGGCGTACACGCTGTTGGCACTCAACGACAAACGCGACCTCGGCATCACAGTCATCGGCCTCGTAAGGGACCTTGAAAAGGCCCGACGCTTGCTCGCCTTTGACGTGGATCGTCCGGATTTCCTCCTCATGGAAGGCGACGTCCGTTCGCCGATCACCCTGGGCCAGAAAGTCGACGTGGTCATTCACGGCGCATCCCCCGCGCGGCCGGCTCTGCACGCGGGCAACCCCGTGGACACGATCAGGGCCAATGTTCAGGGCGCCTTCAATGTACTCGACCTAAGCGTCGGGTCGGGCAACGCCCACGTGGTGCTCATGTCGTCGGCGGAGGTCTACGGCCAGCAGCCCGATGACGGCGCGCTCGTCTCGGAAGACAGTTATGGCGCGGTCGACATTCTCAACCCGCGCGCCTGTTACACGGAGGGAAAGCGCGCTTCCGAGACCATCGCCGTGAGCTACCGCGCGCAATACGGCCTCCCGATCACCATCGCGCGCTTTGGGCACGTCTACGGGCCAGGGATGGCGCTAGACGACGGTCGAGTGCAGGCCGACTTCACCGCTGACATCGTGGCGGGAAGAGACATCACGCTAAATAGCGATGGCAGCGCGCGCCGCACCTACACGTATCTAGGCGACGCCATCTCCGGCATGTTCGCGGCCCTCTTGCTAGGTGCCGACACCGCCTACAACATCGCCGACCGCGACGGGTTCATCACCATCAAGGAGTTGGCAGACGCGTTCACCGAGGCGCGTCCCGACCTCGGCCTGACCGTGCGCTTTGCCTCGGGTGTAGATCTCTCGCGATTCAACCCTGTAAAGGGACTGGGCCTCGACGATTCTCGCCTGCGCTCGCTGGGTTGGGCGCCTCACGTAGGACTTCGAGCGGGACTGGATCGCACCATTGCGTGGCATGAAGAGGCGGTCCGCGGATGACGGACCATCCATCCGTGCCTACGAGCGAATACCAAGACGTCGCAGCGCCCGCAATGACCGTGCGGGTGGGACCGATCACTTGGGAACGCGTCCACCTGAGTATTGAGCTGACTGTTACCGATGCGGGATCACACGACCCTTCAGACGAGCCCCACCTCACGTTCGAGATCTTCGCTGGCGAGATCGCCTACCCCGTCGAGTCCGTTGCGCGCGGAAACGGACGTTACGACTTGTCGTTGAACGTCACGACGTTCGTGGAAAGGCGCGAAATTCCGAACGGCACGTGGCGAGTTCGCGCCTTGGCCAATGGCGAGCCGCAGCAGATTGCGACGCTCGACGCGCGCAGGCTCGCTTCGCTCGACGACGCGTCTCGCGTTTTCCTGTACAGCTCGAACAGCAGCGCCTACACCGTGTCGTTTGGCATCGCAGAGACCGACGCTGAACTCGAGTTCGTGATCCAGGTGTATCAGTTCACCCGGGCGCCGGGGCGCCGATCCCTGCCGAAGCGCCTCCGGCGGGCTGTCGTCGGACCAGCGGCCAAGCGTCGTTACGTCGGTTGGATCTTCGCAGCGTTTGCAAACCTCGTGGGCCCTCGCAAAGGCCAGATCCTCTTCGCATCAGACCAGCGAGCGGCCCTCGAGGGGAACCTCTTGCGGGTACAGGAACGCCTGATCGAGCGCGGCCTCGACAAGCAGTTCACGATGCGGTACTCGTTCCGGCTTCCGCGAAACTCGTCGTGGAAGTCGACGATCCGCCTCCTGTACCTTCTCGCCACGAGTGAGGTGATTCTGCTCGACGACTATTTCGCGATGCTCGGCAACATTGACATCGCGGGTCGTAGCAAGATCATTCAGCTCTGGCATGCTGGCAGTGGGTTCAAAGCCGTGGGTTTCAGCAGGTTCGGCAACGCTGGCTCGCCGACGCTCACGAATGCACACCGCGCCTACAGTTACGCGATCACGGGCTCACATCACCTCGTTCCCGTATACGCAGAGGCGTTCGGCATTGAGCCGGAGGCCGTGATCCCCACGGGCTTGCCGCGAGTGGACTGGTTCCTCGACGAGGATCGCACCCGTCCGTTTACCGAAGAGTTCTTCGCGCAGTACCCGCAATTACGCGGAAAGCGCATCATCCTCTTCGCCCCAACGTTCCGCGGTCGCTCCATCAAAAACGCGTACTACGACTATGGGCTGATCGACTTCGATGGCCTGTCGGAGGCAGTAGGACCCGATGCAGTGGTGCTGTTCAGGATGCATCACTTTGTGACGGATCCGATCACCATCCCGCCGCAGCACGCCGATCAGTTCTTCGACTTCACTACGTATGAGCGCGGACTCGAACTGCTCCACGTCACCGACCTGCTCATTACCGACTTCTCGTCGATCATCTACGAGTACTCACTCCTCGACCGCCCCATGCTCTTCTTTGCGCCCGACAAGGACAACTACGCGGCCACACGTGGATTCCACCGCGACTTCGACGAGACCGCTCCAGGACGTGTGTGCGAGTCGTTCGACGACGTGCTCCAAGCGATCAAGGACAACGACTTCGATCTGCCAAAGGTGGCGCAGTTCAGGGAGGAAAACTTCGATCGAGTCGACACGGGCTCGGCGGACCGCGTCATCGACTGGTTGATCCTCGCCGATCCCCACCCCTTGCTGCGTCACTCCGGTCGCCATGGCGCGCACAAGGAGCCGTCGGACCAGACAGAATTGCCGGACCAGGAGGACGAGCCGCTATGAACATCGCCGCAATTTTCGCCGGGGGCATCGGATCCCGCGTCACCGCATCGACCCTGCCCAAGCAGTTCCTGCAGATCCACGGCACCCCATTGATCGTGCACACGATCAATCACTTCCAGTACCACCCCGAGATCGACGGGGTCGCGGTGTCGATCCTGCCGGAATGGCGCGATCACTTTTCTCAGCTCGTGGCCCGCTACAACCTCACAAAGGTGAAGTGGATCGTTGACGGCGGAGCCACCGGCCAGGAGTCTCGTCACGCCGCCCTGCGAGCGATTGCGCTGGACTGCCCGGACGACACCGTTGTTCTCCTCCATGACGGCGTTCGGCCTCTTATCAATGCCGAGCTGATCTCTGACAACATCCGCACCGTCACGCAGTTCGGTGCCGCGGTGACTACCACGAAGGCAAACGAGACGATCGTGTCGTCGCACGAGCAGGCGATCGACACGGTAATGCCGCGGGAGCACTTGTACATTGCCCAGGCGCCCCAGAGCCTTCGTCTGCAGACCGGTATGGACGTCTATGACCGTGCCGTAGCCGAAGGCGAGAACAACTCAATCGACACCGCCAGCCTGTTGCAGAGGTACGGTCACACCATCTACCGAGTCGATGGCCCGCCGTCCAACATCAAGATCACCACGGTCGAAGACTTTTATATCTGCCGCGCGCTCTTCGATGTCATCGAGCACAACCAGATCGGCGGCTAGGGCCACCCTGAGCCGCGAAGCCCGGGCGCTATACTGGCGCGCGAGTTCAGGGGCGGGTGGACACGTTGCCTTCGGGACCGTTACGTCGACCGCCCATCGCCTGACCGACTTCTGTCGACGTGGACGAGAGGGATCCGTGGCATGAGCCTGTCGGAGTCACTGGTGCAGGAATCTCTACGTCACGCACAATTGGCAGATTCCGACGCCGTGGAAGATTTCTGGAGCACGCCGCTCAAGGACGCGGAAGAAACGCGCCAAGCGTATGTCCGCTTCAGCGCCGAGGTGCCGCTCGACAAAGGCATTGTCTTCTACGAGACGATGTCGGGCGATCGTATGAACGACAATCCTTATGCGATCTTCAAGTACCTCCGATCGCACCCCGAATACGGCTCATTCCTGCACGTGTGGTCGCTCGGTGAGCACGGCACCATCCCGGACGAGTTCGCCGGCCTCGAGGACGTGGTGTTCGCCCCCAGGGGCACGCTCTCGTACGTCTACTACCTTGCGGCGGCGGGCCACATCATCTGCAATGCCATCCTCCCGGAGTACCTCACGCGCCGTGAGGGGCAGCGGTATCTGAACACCTGGCACGGTATCCCCTACAAGACGCTGGGCAGGAACGCCGCGCGCGCGAGGTTCGGGTCGGCCACGGGTCTTGGAACGTTCCTTAAGGCGACGCACGTGGTGACGCCATGCGAATTCATGACCAACGCGCTCTTGTCCTCGTATTCGATGAGCGGCGCCTCAACGGCACTGATCGCAGAGACCGGGTATCCCCGCATCGATCTCACTGTCAACGCTGACTCCGACAGCGTTGCGGGCCTTCGCGAGCAACTCGGCGTCGTCGTGGACGGTGACGGTGCCCCAGTGCGACCGGTGGTGATGTACGCACCCACATGGCGATCGGAGGATGGCAGCGACACCGTTGACACGGAACAGCTGCTGCACGATCTGGAGACGCTCGCGCACCTCGACATTCAATTGATCTATCGCGGCCATCACCGCATCGGCCGGCTCATCAAGGACTCGGCAATCGGCGATCGCGTCGGCCACGTCATTGTGCCACCACAGGAGATCAGCTCCAATGAGCTCCTCGCCGCCGTGGACATCCTCATCACGGACTACTCGAGCATCTTCTTCGACTTCCTGCCTACGGGACGGCCGATCATCCACTACCTCTACGATCTCGACGACTACGCCTCTGCGCGCGGACTCAACCTTGGTGTCGAGGACTTGCCAGGAGTCGTCGCGCGAGACGCGGCAGAACTGGTCTACGCGGTCGAGGGTGCGGCCTCGCAACTCAGCGCGGTTCCTCAAGGAACGGATGTCGCGACCTCGCCCCCACAGGGTGGCAAGTACCGCGCTGCGCAGGAGCGATTCGCGCCACATGAGGACGGCGGTGCCTCAGCACGCGCTGTCGAGTTCTTCTTTGGCGACTCCGCCGACGGCGTGCCCGTGCGCGCGGCTCGCGACGGCCGTCCCACAATCGTCTTTTGGGCAGGTTGCGTTGCCGATGACAAGCGGTCAGCAGAGTTCTTGCAGGAGGTCATCCGATTCGCCAAAGCGCCCAAGTTTCAGGTGACGATGGTCGTGGACAGGGCGGCGACCTTCGATCGCGAACTGCTCAAGACCATAAAGTCGCTGAAGAGCCGACTTTCCGTCATCGCCTACGACGCGCATGCGCCGATACTGCGGGAACCGGAACGCGCAGTGTACGAAGGCTTCGTTGCCGAGTCAGGTACGGATTTCGATACCACCGCCGCGCAGTTGCGCCACAGCGAGATCCTTTCCGGGCTCTTTTCGCGCGAGTACCGCCGTCGGTTGGACGACGCGCACTTTGACGCGCTCTTCCTCGCACCGCAACTGACTCGCCATGAGTTGGCGCTCGCAGCGCTTGCGTGCAAGGACCCGCTCACGCGGGGCAGGCACCGCGCATTCAGACTCTCGCTCATGTCCCCGATGCAGCGCACCGCCGAGGTGCTGTTGCCAAAGGGCACGGCTCGCAGGCGCCAGGCGGAGCGAGCGTACCGCGCGCTGCGGCGCCGGCTGAAGAAGAGCCCCTCTGCGTAGAGAGCGGGAACCGGCGAAGCGTGGCCGCTAGTTCGGCGCCCAACGCCGGCGTTTAATTGCTTCGCCGATACGAGCAAAGACTGTGCTCGGTCTCCACGCAAATCGGATGACGCGGTATACCCGCTCGCGGTTGCGCAGGTCGCCGTGCGTGAGGAACACCCTCGCCTTGGCGTAATCCGCATCCGACGCAACGAATCCCGATCGCGCCGCGGTATCAATGGAGTCGACGAGCGCATCGACCGACAACACCACCGGACCCGGCAGCTCGGTCAAGATGTCGACGTGGGACTCCCGATTGCGCGTCATGGTCTCGAAGTCGAACAGGAAGAACGCGACGGGCCGCCGTAGGAACGCGAAGTCCCACGCCACACTCGACATGTCGGTCACGAGCATTGCGCTGGACCGGAGCAGGTCCTGAACGTCGGCTTCACCGAGGTGAACCTGCCGAATCTGAGGGTGATCAAAGTATTCAGCAAACTTTCGCATGTTCGGATGCAACAGAAGGGTGACGTCTGCGCCGTGCTCGGCGAGCACCGCAGTTAGCCGCGTAGAAAGGAGGAAGCCACGCCACTGGGCAAAGTATTCGCTATCGAGAAAGGCCTCCTCCCTCAAGAGATCGCCGCGCCACGTCGGCATGACCAACACCGTTGGCTGGGGCGCCGGAGGATGATCAAGAAGGACGTCGAAACGCGCAAAACCCGCCACAATCACCTGCGAGCGGCGGTAGCCGTAGTCATTGACCACGATCGAGCGTTCGCGCTCCGAGGCGACGATGTACCGCTCGGCCGGACGCTGCGCGTCAACGGCTCGCCCGTAGACATGCTTCATGTTCTTCATTGCTGTCACGCCATGGCGGAGGAACACTCGAACGCCGCGCATCGCGCCGACCACGTGAGGATCGCGAGATGGGAACAGATACTCGGCGTGGTGGGAACCCGCGAATCGCGAGGCGCGCAGTGCCATTCGAATGTGTTCGCGGGACCCAAAGAACACGACGTTGCCCAGATCCGACACCTTGCCGAGATCCGGCGACTCGCGTTCAATGACATAGAAGGCCCGGCGCCGCGGGTGCCGTGTTCGGATGTATCGGAACATGTGCATTCCGTTGTCCTGAGCCTTGTACGGCACCTCGCCAATCAGCCACACCGGACGAACCCAGCGCACAAGGCTAATGAGGGGCCAGAGTCGCGCCCATCGCAGCATGTACCGGTAGTCGTCCGCAACGAACCGCTCTCGCGCGTAGCTCAACGCGTGCACCCGCGCCGTCGCGTAAGGCACCAGTACATCAGCGTTGTCTTCCGCGGTGGCAACCAGGGGCCGTGCACGTCGGCTCACAACGCTCTGAGGCGCCGCAACTCGCACCGTGCTCTCTCGCCCCTCGCCGGTCTTCGCGACTAGCCACACATCGACTACCTCACCGGCGGTGGGAGTCGCGGCCACGACGTCCGCGACACGCACCCCACCATGAATCCGATAGACGAGGCGGCCGTGCTCGCGCCGCGTTCCGTCTGCGTCGAAGGTCACCTCGAGGGGCACTTCGAAGATGGCGTCGCTCTGCCTCGCCCGAAATCTCACACGCGCCTCGTCGATGGAATCGCGGGCAGACCTCGCGATGAGGCCGATCTCCAGAGTTCCCGCAATCGTCTCTGTAGCGACCAACGTCGACACGCGGATGCGCGGTTCGATGGCCCTTCCCACCATGACGAGGACGTTCCCATAATCGGTGACGTCGATGACCACAGGTACGCCGCCAACCGTGCTCGATAACCGTCGCTCCGGTCTCGTCGTCGATAGGAAGTTGCCCACTCTCTGTCGACTCCGCCCTTCGTGTGCGACGAGGAACAACTCGATGTTCTCAGCCGTACCCGCCGCGCTCGCGACGAGCGTCTCGAGCGCGATCACGGCCCGGAAGTCGCTACCGGGCACAGCGAGCGGGATCGTCGTCACCGCGCGCGTCGCGCGAGCAACCAGTTCAACATCGACGACCGGCGTGGCGCTGTGACCTCCGAGCACCAAAGCCCCATCTACCAGGTCAATTTCTAGAGATGTGTTCTGAGGGGTCTGGCCGTCCCCGGCCCGCCCTGCGCCAGCGGCGATACGCCTCAGCACCCGTGCGGCGCGGCGGCGCAGCGACGCGAAGCTCCGGGCGACCATTGCCGAAGGCTATCGGAGGCCGGGGCACTGCATAGTCACGCGCTGCCTATTCACTTCGACAATTGGGGCCCCAATGGCTCGGGCGACGCCTTGACCCCGAGGCTAGCCGCGAGCCGCTCCGGATCCGTGACCCGCGTGAGATTGCGCTCGAAGGTGTCGACGTCGGCACCAGGCACGCGGGCGAGGATTTTCCGCTTCCAGTCCCAGAGGTCCGGGACGCCATACATATTGTGGCTGAGCATCAGGCGACGCAGAAGAGGAAAACCTTCGTCGATGAGGGCGAAATGCCATGCCGAGTTCAAGGGATGGAAGGGGTAGAGCATCGTTGCGAACGTGTCGAACGCGTGACCGTGCTGGATCAGCCAATGCGTGAGCCCAATCTCGTACTTGCGCACGATGCTTGGCTTGTTGTGCTCGCGCGCGACCGAGCCAAGGTAACGCTGGAACTCCGGGTCGCGGATCACAGGGATCCGGTATGCCAAGAAGTACCCACCAAGGAAAAAGTCGTACGTGTAGTCGGCCTCGAAGCCATCTACCATCGAGTCCTTTACCGTCTGCATTGCTATGGGTTCAGGAACCTGCGCCGCGGATCGCACACGAGTCTCAGTCTTGCCCTTGGTCGCTTGCAGTCCCCAAAAGTCGCACGCTCGCGAGTCCATCCGATCGAAGACTTCGTCGAGCGGGCGCAGCAAGTAGCAAGAGTCGTTCACCAGGAGCAGCTCGTCGTAACCCTCGATGGTGGACCAGCCAAGGCGCTCCGCGAGGCGCCGGTACGAACCGAAGTCGTACTCGCCGTGCCGCTCCGCCCACGCGCCGCGAGTCACGTCCGAGAGCTTCTCGAGCTCAGACTCGGCCATCTCGCAGTCCGCCAGATAGTAAACGTCGGCGAAACGCGACAACTCGCGGACGTAGTTCACGACGTAGTCGTCAACGATTCCGTCTTTGTCGTACGCAGCGAAGAAACACACACGGCGAACACTTTGGCCCCGAGTCCACTCATGGCCAGGTCCCATCGACAGTGACGGAAGCTTTGAAGGAAGCGTCGAGAGCCCTTGAGCTTGGCCCACCCGCGCGTAGTGGGCGAGAGGCATGACGCTGTCATCTGCGAGATCCATGTGCTTCGACCAGTACCACCAGGTATCAAACCGAGGCGAAGGGTTGCGCAAGTCTCGCCACCCCGCCCCGCAATAATGCTGGAATGGATTCATGCGTCGTGCTGCGGCGACCATGCTCGCGTAATACTCCGTGTCAAACATTCGCGACGGATTTAAGCCTTCCGCCGCGCCAGCTGCCACGTAGTGCTCGATCGGATCCACATCGTCGGGGAGGCTAG
>Ga0160439_1000774_pt1 | contig 12062 bp, 10 predicted proteins | sample HID1975M_E0MG_FD_108201 | JGI IMG/M metagenome (GOLD analysis project Ga0160439, IMG submission 108201) | Enriched soil microbial communities from UW Madison campus, WI, USA - HID1975M_E0 MG | ecosystem: Environmental > Terrestrial > Soil > Unclassified | place: USA: Madison, Wisconsin... | reverse complement strand
ATGAGGCCGGGGAAAACCAGCAGCGCGTCGACGAAGCGCATAAGGGTGAGGTCCACCCAACCGCCAACGTAGCCCGAGACAAGGCCCCACGGTATGCCGATGGCGGCCGCCGTGCCGATGGCGATGAGCATGCCCAGCAATGTGGGCTGCGTGCCGTAGATCAAACGCGACAGGACGTCTCGGCCCAGATCGTCGGTGCCGAGCAGATATTGCCCCGAGGGCGGCATCAAGACGTCGGCGGGATTTTGCGAGATCGGGTTGTAAGGCGCAAGGATCGGAGCAAACAGCGCCACAAAGACTGCGAATACGAGCCAGGCCACTGCGAGGACCAAAGTGGGCTGCGACAGGACCGATAGCATCCGGCCGAAGCGGCGGCCTTCAGGGGGCATTTTGTCGACGATTGTCATCAGCGGGTTCTCGGATCGATGGCCGCGACAATGAGGTCGACGACGAGGTTGATCAGAATGACGATGAACATCAGAACCGTCGTTACGCCCTGCACGACTGGAAAATCCTTGGACAGCACGGACTGCACGAGCAACTCGCCGATGCCTGGGATGGCAAATACGGACTCGATGAGCACCGCGCCGCCAATCAAGACGGAGGCCACCATCCCCACGACCGTGATGATCGAAGGCAGGGCGTTCTTCAGCGCGAAGCGCAGATAGACCTGATGCGCGGGAAGTCCCAGCGACCAGGCAGTCCGGACATATTGAGCGGAAAGGGCCTCGTTCATGGCGCTGCGGGTAAATCGCACAATGATCGCGATGGGGCCCAGGGCGAGTGTCACCACGGGCATGACGACCGATTTGAAATGGACGACCAGACCTGCAGAGGGCGGTGAGAAGCCTGTCGGAGGTAGCCAGAAGAGCTGGAGGGCGAAGAGGTTGACGGCCAGCATGGCAAGCCAGAATTCGGGAACTGCGATCCCGATCGAGGTGAAGCTCCGGATGCCGCCGTCGATGGCGCCACCGGCGCGCACGCTGGCGATGATCCCCAATGGAATGCCGACGAGCACGGCCAGGATCAAGGCCTCAAGTGCGATGGTCGCCGATACGGGCATACGGTTGGCCACCAGGGTGGTCACTTCGGTGCGGTTGACGAGAGAGCGGCCAAGCGATCCCTCTGTCATCTGACCAAGCCAACTCAGATATTGGACCGGCAAGGGCCGGTCGAGGCCGAGTTCGCGGTTGATGTGCGCCACGAATTCGGGTGTCGCGTCCGGACCGGCAATCGCATAGGCGGGGCCACCCGGGGTCAACTGGACGATGGAGAACACCAGTATCGAGGCCAGCAGGGCGGTGGGGATTATCGTCCCAAGACGTTGGAGAATGAGCAATAACATCAGGCACCTCGAGGTGTTTGTTTGGGGGAGAGCGTGCTCTCCCCCGATCGCGTTACTCGAAGTACAGTGTAGTCAGATTGGCCTTGCCCATGAGATTGGGCAATTCACCGGCGAGCTGGCTCGATTGGGCGAAGACACGCGGCTGGAAGTACAGTGACACCCACGGCACGTTGTCGACCCACATGGCATTGAGCTCATCGAAAATCTTCTCCTGTTCTGCAGGATCGGAAGTGGCGAGAAGGCGTTCCACGGCCGCGTCGACACCGTCAAACGGCTCCTTGGAGACGTGATAGGCAGCGTAGGACGTGAAGGTCTGCTGATAGGTCATGATGGGCGAGGGACGCCCGCTCCAGCCTGCCAGGTTCAACATTATCGCCTGTTGGCCGTTGTAGAGCTCGATGCAGGCTGCACCAGTGGCCAGCATCTCGCCGTTGAGCGTGATGCCCGCGGGCCGGAGCTGTTCGCGCATCATGTCAACCAGCTTGGCACCCGGGGCGGGCGAGCCACTATTGGCGTTGGCGCAGATAGCGACCTCCACCCCGTCCGGATAACCGGCTTCAGTGACCAATTGCTTGGCCTTGACCGGATCGTAAGTGTAGTGGCCGTCGAGTTCTGGGGTAGAAGGCCAATAGCTCGGTGGGACCAGAAGGCTTGCCGGCAGCGCCTCGACCTCACCACCATAGGCGATGCGGGCGAGAGCTTCTCGATCGATGCCATAGGAAAAGGCCTGACGAACGAGCTTGCTCGAGACCGGCTCGAGATTGGTGTTAACCGCGATCACCACCGAGGCAATGGTCGGCTGCGTCATCACCTGCAGGTTGGGATTGCGCCTGATCACCGGCAGGTTCACAGGATCAATGCTCATCACATAGTCGACTTGGCCGGCCATGAGGGCCGAAACCACGGTCGTCTGGTTCTTGATGATGCGGTATTCCAGGCCATCGAGCTTGATGCGCTCAGGATTCCAATAGTCAGGGAAGCGTTCGAGGGCCAGATTGTCGCCGGCCGCCCAACTGACGACCCGGAACGGACCCGTGCCGGCGGGATTGCGGCCGACACCTTCAACGCCGAACTCGGCGATGGCCTTTGGCGAAATGATCATGCCGCCGCGATCCATAAGGAGCGAGGTGAGCACGGAGTACGGCCGGTCGACATGCAGCGCGACGGTGAACTCGTCCACCACCTCGACCTCGGTGACCGGGTTGAGGTCGGCCTGCTTGCCCGAGCTTTGATAAAACTCGATGCTCGTCTTGACCGCCTCGGCATTGAAGGGCTCGCCGTCGTGGAATGTCACACCTTGGCGCAGCTTGAGGACGAGTGTCCTGTTTTCGTCTGCCCACTCAAAAGACTCCGCAAGCATTGGGCGCGGTTCGAGCGTTGCGGGGTCGAAATCCAGCAGGCGATCATAGACGGTGTAAAGGAAATGGATATCGCCGCCCGACAGGCCGTTTGCTGGGTCAAGGGTCGTGGGCTCCTCTCCCACGCCGATGACGGCAATGTTGGTGTCAGGCCCGGCATATGCTGCCGGGGCTGACACTATCGTGGCGAAAGTGGCTGCAAGTAACAGACTTGCAGTAATTTGCTTCAGTCTCATGTTCTTCCTCCCTCAGAAAGTAGATCGTCGATTTCTTGGATGCGGTGGCAAGCGACTTGCCGACCGGAATAGGCGGTTAGCTCGGGCACCGTTGTGCGGCAGACATCGGCCACGAATGGGCACCGCCGATGGAAACGGCAGCCTGGTGGCGGGGCCCCGGCATCATCAGCCTCGCCCTGCGCCACCACCGTCGCCGCGCGGGGTTTGCCGATAGTGGGTACCGCGCCGACAAGGGCCCTGGTGTAGGGGTGCTTGGGCTGCTGGACGACCTCCCGCACGGGGCCATTTTCGACCAGTTTTCCCAAGTAGAGCACGGCAACATGGGTGGCGATCTGCACCACCGCACCCATGTCGTGGGTGATGAAAAGATAAGTCAGTTCCCGGCTCTGCTTCAGGCGGCTCAACAGCCCCAGGATCTCGTTGCGGACCGACAGATCGAGGGCAGACACCGCTTCATCGAGCGCGATGATGGTCGGCTCGGCCGCGAGCGCCCGGGCTATGTTGACACGTTGGCGCTGTCCGCCTGAGAGCTGATGGGGGTAGCGGTCCAGAAACTCTGCAGGCAGGCCGATGTCATCAAGGATTTTGGCAGCCAGGGTCCGGAGTTCCGTGCCGCGACGCTTCTGCATCAGGCGATAGGGCTCGCTGATAATCCGCCAGATGGGCCAGCGTGGGTTCAGCGCTCCCCCAGAGTCCTGGACGACCATCTGGATACCGGCGGCGCCCGCGTCCCTCGCCGTCATGCCGCCTTGCTGGAGTTCCACGCCCGCAACCTGTACGCGGCCCGTGGTCGATGGCACCAGCCCGCAGACCGCACGGGCGAAGGTCGACTTGCCAGAGCCCGACTCGCCGATGAGCGCCAGGGTCGACTGCGCCGGCAAGCTTATGCTGACATTGCTGATGGCCTGGACATCAGAAGCGCGCGGCCGCTTGAAACGAACGACCAGGTCGTCGACGGACAGGGCGATTGACCCGTGGGCTTGGCTGGTCATTGGATAACTCCCACATCGTCGACGAGGACACATCGGACGCCGCGCCCGTTATCCACCTCTCGAAGGGCCTGTGGCTCGACGCATCGGTCGTGTGCATGCGGGCAGCGGTTCCGGAACCGGCATCCCTCCGGCCATCGACCTGCGAGCGGCGGCTGGCCCGGTATGCCTTGAAGCAGAACGCCGACTTCCGACATGTCCGGCGTGGCCCCCACAAGAGCGGCGGTGTAGGGATGACGCGGGCGATAAATGATGTCTGCGGCCGTGCCGACTTCGACGACCTGCCCAGCATAGAAGACGGCGATGCGATCGCATGTCTCGGCGATCAGTCCCAGATCGTGGGATACGAAGATGACGGTAAGGTTTTCTTCCGCCGCGAGCTTGAGCAGCAGGTCGACGATCTGCGCCTGGATCGTCACGTCCAGTGCGGTGGTCGGTTCGTCGGCAATCAGCAGGCGTGCCCCCGAAGCCAGGGCCATCGCGATCATGACGCGCTGGCACATGCCGCCGGAGAATTGATGGGGATAGGCGCGGGAGCGTTGCTCTGGGTCGGGAATTCCGACTCGACGCAGAAGCTCAAGCATACGGTCCTTCAGGGCCTGGCCCCGCAATTGCGTATTCGCGCGAACGACTGCTTCGATCTGTTCACCGACGGTGAAGACCGGGTTCAGGGCGCTGGCCGGCTCCTGAAAGATCACCGTCACCAGCCGACCGCGCACCTGGCGCATTTCGTGTTCGGTGAGGACAGTAAGTTCCTGCCCATCCAGAGCGATTTGACCGCTGATGGACAATTGTCGCGGCAGCAGGCGTGGAATTGCCAGGCCCGTCAACGTCTTGCCACTACCGCTCTCGCCGACGATCCCGAAGATCTCCCCGGCCTTCACCTCGAACGAAATCGGGCCCACCAGATGTTGGGCGGCATATTTGGTTGAGATGCACACTCCCTCGAGTTTGAGCACCATGTCCTCCCCCTGACGCACGTGCTTTTCGCATCTTGGCGCCCGCTCGCGGCAATCGCGAATAATGTTCTACAACATAACAATTATACGAAGGCGCGCAAGCGCCAACCCGTAGCCGGAGCTAGTTATTTAGTCGATGGTCCTGTCGAAGAAAAAATGTGTCGTGTGAATAGTTTAACGTTCCATCGGCCGAGGCCCGCACGCAGCCCTTGCAAAGATAAGTTCTTCGATGTGATGACTGTCAGCCACTGCGATGTCAGCCGGGACTCACAGGTGGTCGCTTATGTCGGGCTGCCGACGATCGCGAAATCTGGCTGCCGGGCCTGGCGGCGCGCGCGTCTGTCAGGCCGATAGGAGGTCGATCGATCGCCTTTGTGGCCAATCTGCGCCTTATGAGCCCCCACCGGTTCAAAACATTACCCAAACGATTGCGTTGCTCTGCGTAATTGTGCCTAATCTGTGGCGGGGACTAGTGGGGCAGATCCGAATGATCGCAAACTTCCGTTTTTCCGAAAGACCGCCGTCTGAGCACATCGTTCTGGATTTGGCCTGGTCTGAAGATGGGCCAGTGGGCAGGGTGAGAACACCTCAGCACCTGTTTGGCATGCTTGAACACATGGGCATGTCGCCCAAAAAGAATGACGAATATATGCGTCTGCCTATCGCCTTGGGTTATGGGGTCATGGTGGCAGGCGTGACCGCAGCATCGCTGGTGGTGTCGGGGGACGCGACGGCATGGCCACCCAAATGGGGCGATCTGGTCGGTGCCGAGCAAAACAAAAGACAAGTTTATCACGCCTGATCGGTAATCGACCGCGCCGATCGGTACGGACGCTCAAATTTCGGGCGTGATGCGACAATTTGCTTTTTTGCGCCTATTCGGAGGCGTATAGGCGAGCGCGTGCTTTGCACCCTCCTGAAAGTGAAATCTCCATGTTCGGAATTGATCCGAGTTTCTTTAGCTCGCTCGCGCAGGTGATCCTGATTGATCTGGTCCTTGCTGGCGATAACGCCGTCGTTATCGGCCTTGCTGCCGCAGGCCTGGCCTCGGATGTGCGCAAGCGCGCCATCCTCATCGGCATTCTGGCGGCAACTGTACTGCGCATATTCTTTGCGCTGATCACAACCCAACTGCTCTCTCTGGGGGGCGGCCTCCTGGTGGCCGGCGGCATTCTGCTGCTCTGGGTCTGCTGGAAGATGTATCGTGAACTCACGGTCTCGTTCGAGGAGGAGCACGAGGCGACAGAGGCCCTGTCTGACGCCGATTACAATGCGGACGGCAGCGTCGCTGGCAAGGCTCCGCGCAAGACCCTGCGCCAGGCCGTCATCCAGATCATCATTGCCGACGTTTCAATGTCGCTGGACAATGTTCTGGCGGTCGCTGGTGCTGCCCAGCACCATTTCGAAGCCCTGATCTTCGGCCTGGCGCTGTCTGTGATCCTGATGGGTGTGGCGGCAAGCTATATCGCCCGCCTGCTTCATCGGTTCCACTGGATCGCCTGGGTCGGCCTGGCCATCATCCTGTTTGTCGCGGTGCGCATGGTGCTCGAAGGGGCAGGGGCGTTTGTCGCCATCCCCGAAATCCCGCTGCTCTATACGCCGCATGCGGCCGGCGTGGCGGTTGCGCATTAGGCTCTGCTAAACCAAAGGGGCAATTTCGGCGCATTTGTATGCGGCCAATAGCAATTTGCTCATTCCAGCCCACTAGACTTCCCCGCATCATACTCATGGTGCGGGGATTTTCATGTCCGTCATTGCCGATCGCCTGAGCGCATCCGATGCCGGGCCCAAGCGTGCCGCGTCCCCGGTCGCGCTGCCCAAGTTGAAAGTCGAGCGCATTTCCGGCGCCGATTGGGACGAGATCATTTCCGGCTTCGACGAAGTCTGCCAGGAGCAGATGTTCGCCTTTTCGGCCGTGCACTGGCCAGGGGTGACCCTCGAGCCGACGCTGTTCTCGCTCGACGGTACAATCGTCGGCGGCGCCCTCATCATGGTGCAGCCCTTGCCCCTGCGCCTCGCAAACATGGCCGTGCTGAAATGGGCGCCCATGCTGGCGGATGCGACCCGAGTGGATGCGGAAGCCATTCGCCAGGCGATGGTAGAGGCCGTCATCGCTGAATATTCGGCGGCCCGGCGCATGATGGTGTCGGTCCTGCTTGCGGCATCTACCCACGAGATGCACCCGGCGTATCAGGCGCTTCGACGCCGTGGGTTTCGTCGCGGATCAACCCTGCTTTTTCCGAACCGGTATCTGGTCCGCCTGCGGCTTTCGGACGCCGAGCAGCGCAAGAGCCTGCACCAGAAGTGGCGGTATCACCTCAACAAGGCGGAAAAGGCCGGTCTGAGGTTCGAGCGGGCCGGCACGGAACATCTCGATATGTTCAAACAGCTTTACGCGGCCATGACGGACCGCAAGCAGTTTCCCGATCATTCCGCCTATGAAACGCTCGACGCCTTGATGGGTGTCGACGAAAAGCTCCGACCGGAGCTGTTTCTCGTCTCTCTGGGCGAGGAGTGCGTGGCTGGGGCGCTGATCTTCAAGGCCGGCAAGCGCGCCGTCTATCTCTATGGCGCGACCAATGAAAAGGCGCTGCCCGTGCGCGCTGGTTATTTCATGCATTGGCACATCATTCGCTGGCTCCGCGACAATACCACCGCGGATTGGTACGACCTTGGCGGCACCGACGGCTTTCTCGGATTGCATCAGTTCAAAAAAGGCATGGTTGGGGAGGCCGGGCTTATTCGGCCCGTGCCGCCCGTCGTCAATTATGCCGACAGCAGACGCGCGCTGCTCTTCGGTACGCTGGCGTTCCGGGGCCGGGACATGCTGCAGCATCTTCTTCGTCATACCCGAAAACTCAGAAGCCCTAAGGCACAACCGGATCAGCCGCCGCACCGTCCGGAGGTCGATTTCCAATGAGTCTGGGGCGGAAACTGGCGTCCCAATCGAGCGTCATCTTCGGGGCGCGGCTGTTCGGGGCGGGATTGATCTTCCTCGTCCAGGCGCTCATCGCCCGGATGTGGGGTGCGCCCCTGCTTGGCGAGTTCCTCATCGTCGTCGCCAGCGTCAATCTCATCTCTGTGGCAATGCCGCTGGGCTTCCACACTGTCGGGACCTACTTCGCCGCAGAATACCGGGCGCGTGGAGACCGGCGCCAGCTCGCCGCCTTCCTGACCAGGGCCTATCTCCACGTGGTGGTCGCTTTCGTCCTGCTCGTCCTTCTGGGGCCATGGATTCTCGACCGTGTGGGCCAAGGGCAGGGCACTGTCGCTCGCCACTTTATCCCCGTGGCCATGCTGACGCTGGGCACGGCGATCGTCTACGTCAACAGTGCCCTCCTCATAGGATTGAAGCGTCCTTTTGCAGGGTTCTTCGCCGATACGCTGCTCCGCCCCATGATCGTGATGGCGGCCTTTCTGTCCGTCATGTCCGCCAGTGTGGCCGAAAGTGGCTTCACCACCATGCTTTGGATCATTGGTGCGGGCTATGTGGCTGTCTCCATCGTGCAATTCGTCTTCGTCATGACGAGCCTCAAGCGAATTCCGAGCGAGGCGCCCCTACGGCCGCTGGAGAGCGCCCGGTGGTGGCGATTTGCCTTGCCCTGGGTGTTGATCAGCATTGCCACCGATTTTTTCTTCGATATCGACCTGCTGCTGCTCAGCCACAGCCTCAGCCACGAGGACCTCGCCATATTCGGCGTTTGCGCACGCATCTTCTCCCTGGCCTCATTCGGGGTTGCCGCCGTCTACGCGGTGACCTTGCCGGACATGTTCGAGAGTGAGGCGCGCGCCGATCGAGCCGATTTTCATCGCAAGGTGGGTGAGGCCAACATGGTGGCAAGTCTGATCGCCCTGGCGCTCTTTGCCGTGCTGCTGGTTCTTGCGCCTTTCGCACTGCAGCTTTTCGGACCTGCCTTCACGGCTGGCGCCGTCCCATTGGCGATACTCTGCCTTGGCTTGATCGTCCGCTCGGCGTTCGGCCCGGCCTCTCTGGTCCTGTCGATCCATGACAGGCCATGGGCCAGCCTGCCCGCCATCGGCATTGGCCTCGGCTGCCTTGTTGTCGGCAACCTGCTTCTGGTCCCTGGTTTTGGCCTCATGGGCGCCGCCTGTTCGGCTTTGGTCGCCATCACGATCTGGTCGTTTGCCCTGTGGCTGACGGTGCGTTGGACAGCCGGGGTCGATGTATCGATCATGCAGTGGTTCCGCACGCGGCGCGCGGCAACTGCCTGACCCCTGCCACTTATGCGGAGGCGCCAACCAGCCTCTTCATCTGCTGCTTCAGTCGACCCAGGCGCCCGATATTGACCCCGCTGTCATACTCCCCGGGCTGGCGCGAGTAGAACTTCTCGATCAGCAGATAGTCCTCGCCGAAGATGTGCTGCTCGAGCAGCGCGGTTTCCCGGTAGCCATAGCGCTTGAGCAACATGCGGGCGACCTCGTTCTCGGGGCGCACGAAGGTGAAGGCTTTGTGGAAGCGCTGATTGTCCCAGTGGCCGTCAAAGGCCCGCATCCCGAACATGCCCAGTTTGGTCTGGCGGTGCGATGGGAACACCCAGCTCCAGTACCGAAAGACCGCGCCGCATTCGGGGCCGGAGATCATGGCTCCTCCGGGCACGCCGTCAGCGCACATAATCATGATGTGCCAGGGGTCTATGGCAAGAAGGTTGTGGAGAAAATTCTTGTTCAGGCGAGCAGTTTCATGCGCCTTGAAGCGCTCGCTGTAGTGCGGTGAACTGCCGATGACGTCCACGAGTTCCTTGTGGATCAAGGCGATATCGGACGGCCCAGCGGCCCTGATAGTCATTTCTGCCATGGTCGAGCCCCCATTACTTGTGTGCGCAGCTTAAGCCCTGTCGTGTTCAAGATTTCTGAACCGCGCAGGTTAAAAGAGCGTCGCGAAGTCGGGGCACCCTGCCTTTGTCTCACGTGGCAGGGCTTGCCGGGGGAGGGCGGGCTGATTAGAACGGTCACGGGAGAGACTAGGAGGATGACAATGAGCGAACAGCTCTTGTTCCAGCCAAGTGCAGAAGCGCTCGCGCATACTCACACGACGGCCGAGAAGTACGATCAACTTTATGCCCGCTCGGTCACCGACCCGGATGGTTTCTGGGCAGAACAGGCCAAACGCCTGGACTGGATGACCTTTCCCACCAAGATCAAGAACACCACGTTCGAATATCCGGACGTCTCGATCAAGTGGTTCGAGGACGGCGTTCTCAACGTTGCGGCCAATTGCATTGACCGTCATCTGCTGGAGCGTGGCGATGATATCGCCATCATCTGGGAGCCGGACAATCCGGCGGACAAGGCCGAGTATATCAGCTACCGCACGCTGCACGAAAAAGTGTGCCGCTGCGCCAATGTTCTGAGGTCACTCGGCGTGAAGAAGGGTGACCGCGTCACCATCTACCTGCCGATGATTCCGCAGGCGGCGTACGCCATGCTGGCCTGTGCCCGCATTGGCGCGGTCCATTCCGTCGTGTTTGGCGGATTTTCCCCAGATTCGCTGGCCGGCCGCATCAATGACTGCGACAGCGCCGTGGTAATCACCGCCGACGAAGGTCGTCGTGGCGGCAAGACCGTGCCGCTCAAGGCCAATGTCGACAAGGCGCTCGAGGATTGCCCGGGCGTGCAGAAGGTTCTGGTCGTGCACAACACCGGTGCCGACGTGCCGATGAAGGGCAGCCGCGATGTGTGGTGGCATGAAGCCGCCGCTGGCGTCGAGCCCTTCCACGATCCTGAGCCGATGAATGCGGAAGATCCGCTCTTCATCCTCTACACCTCCGGTTCGACGGGTAAGCCCAAGGGCGTGATGCACACCCAGGGCGGGTATCTCACCTATACCTCGCTGACCCATGAGCTGAGCTTCGACTATAAGCGCGGCGAGGTGTTCTGGTGCACCGCTGACGTTGGCTGGATCACCGGCCACAGCTATATCGTCTATGGCCCCCTGGCCAATGGTGCGACGACGGTGATGTTCGAGGGCATTCCTTCGTGGCCCGACGCAAGCCGCTTCTGGCAGGTGGTAGAGCGTCACAAGGTCAATATTTTCCACACCGCGCCGACAGCCATTCGCTCGCTGATGGGTGCAGGGTCGGAGTTCGTGGACAAGCACGACATGCCCAGCCTGCGTCTCCTCGGCACAGTGGGCGAGCCGATCAACCCGGAAGCCTGGCTCTGGTACAACAACAAGGTTGGCAAGGGCCGCTGCACCATCGTCGATGCGTGGTGGCAGACGGAGACTGGCGGCCACATGATTGCGCCTTTCCCGGGCGCCACGCCGACCAAGCCGGGTTCGGCCACGGTGCCCTTCTATGGCATCCAGCCAGTCGTGCTCTCGCCCGAGGGCAAGCTGCAGGACCAGACCAAGGCCGAAGGCGTTCTGGCCATCAAGGATAGCTGGCCGGCACAGGCCCGCACCATCTGGGGCGATCATGGCCGGTTCGTTTCGACCTATTTCGAGACCTACAAGGGCTATTACTTCACCGGTGACGGCTGCCGCCGCGACGAGGACGGCTATTACTGGATCACCGGCCGCGTCGACGACGTGCTCAACGTCTCGGGCCACCGCCTGGGTACGGCCGAAGTGGAAAGCGCCCTGGTGGCGCATCCCAAAGTGTCCGAAGCGGCCGTCGTCGGCTTCCCGCACGATATCAAGGGGCAGGGCATATATTGCTACGTCACCCTGATGGCGGGCGAGGAATATGACGACGCCCTGCGTGGCGAGTTGCGCAACTGGGTTCGCAAGGAAATCGGCCCGATTGCGTCGCCGGACTTCATCCAGTGGGCTCCGGGCCTGCCGAAAACCCGGTCTGGCAAGATCATGCGCCGTATTCTGCGCAAGGTCGCCGAGAACGATTTTGGCGCGCTGGGAGACACGTCCACCCTTGCCGATCCCGGCGTGGTGGATGATCTGATCGCCAACCGGCAGAACCGTCCCGCCACCTAAGGCGGCTCGTTACCACAAACAATGCGGGCGGCTCCCTTTAGGGAAGCCGCCCGATTTCGTTTTAGTGCCGGCCGATCGGGGGGGGAACTATCGACCGAATGTTCGCCCGGGGATCATTGATCAACCGGCGCTCTGCCGCCACCCCTCTTTGGGGGCGGGATCATTGTCTTGCCGCGTTTATGCATTCACTGTCGACCCATCGATTCCCCCGGAGTTCGCCCGT
>Ga0160439_1000773_pt1 | contig 12075 bp, 10 predicted proteins | sample HID1975M_E0MG_FD_108201 | JGI IMG/M metagenome (GOLD analysis project Ga0160439, IMG submission 108201) | Enriched soil microbial communities from UW Madison campus, WI, USA - HID1975M_E0 MG | ecosystem: Environmental > Terrestrial > Soil > Unclassified | place: USA: Madison, Wisconsin... | reverse complement strand
TCCGCGATGACGCTCGACGTGCACGCGATGGGCCAGCAGGTCGGCACCTGCGTGCTCAACACCCTCGCCGACGGCCCGGTCCGCGCGTACATGGCGCCGATGCAGCGCCTGAGCGCCCGCGGCTCCACGGGCCGCCCCACCGCCCCGGCCCCCCAGCCCGCCTGACCCACGCGCCCGCGCGTTCCTGCCATCGAGAACGATCCCCCGGAGTGAGAGCGACCGTCCCGCAGGGTCATTCTCACCCCGGGGGGTCGTTCTCGAGTCCCGAGCGACCCTTGCCCCGGCGGACGGGCGTGCGGGATCCTCGGGGCACGCACTCACCAGGGGGAACGTCCGATGGAGCACAAGCCCGCAGCGCCCGCCTTCGCCTGGGCGATCGCCCTCGTCGGGGGCGGCCTGCCCATGACGCTGTTCTTCCTCTCCGACGAGGGGACAGGAGGCGGGATCATCGGCCTGGTCGCGCTGTTCGCCGGCATCGTCTGCGCTCTCGCCGGCCTGTTCCGCCTCGCCATGAGCGTCGACTTCCTGACCGAGCGGGAGATCGGGCGCGCCGATGCCGAGGTGGGTGCCGCGGACGAGAGCCACGAGGAGCGCATGGCGCGGATCCGCGCCGCCGCCCGGCACTCCGAGGAGTAGCCCGTCGGGCTGAATCCCGCGGGTCCGTGCCGCGTCCGACGGTCGGGCAGTTACCAAGACGTAACACCGGACGACTACGCTCCGCCTCGCGCGACCGACCAGGTGCGCCAGACCTGACTCCCGTCAGCTGCAGTCACCGCGCTCCCCCCGGGCGTGGCGAAGGAGGACCTCTTGCGTACGTTCCGCCCCGCAGTCCTGACCGCCGTCGTCCTGAGCTCCGCGCTGGCCCTCGCCGCGTGCGGCTCGGGCGACGACGACACGGCCACCCCCGGCAGCACGGAGACGTCGGCCGCGTCGTTCGACCCCGCGTCGGTCGCCAAGGACGACGCCATCGCCGCCCTCCTGCCGGAGAAGATCGCGTCGGCCGGCAAGCTCGTCGTCGGCTCGGACACGTCCTACGCTCCGGCCGAGTACATCGACGAGGACGGCACCACGCCGGTCGGCTACGACGTCGACCTCGCCAAGGCGCTCGCCGCGGTGCTGGGCCTGAAGGCGGAGGTCCAGACGGCCGACTTCACCGGCATCATCCCGGCCATCGGCTCCAAGTACGACGTGGGCATCTCCTCGTTCACGATCAACCCGGAGCGCCTCGAGCAGGCGAACATGATCGAGTACTTCGAGGCCGGCGAGGCGTACGCCACGGCCGCGGGCAACCCGAAGAAGATCGACCCGGCCGACCTGTGCGGCCTGACCGTCGGCGTCCAGACCGGCACGGTCGAGGACGAGGAGCTCGACGCGCTCGTCGCGAAGTGCGCCGCGGACGGCAAGGACGCGATCACGCCCCTGAAGTACGCCAAGCAGTCCGAGGTCACCACGGCCCTCGGCGGCGGCAAGGCGGACCTCATGTACGCCGACTCGCCGATCATCGCCTACGCGATCGCGCAGACGGCCGGCAAGCTCGAGCAGCTCGGCGACGTGTTCGCCAGCGCGCCGCAGGGCATCGTCGTCAGCAAGGACGACCAGGCGCTGACCGACGCGGTGCAGAAGGCCATGCAGAAGCTCATCGACTCGGGCGACTACCTGAAGATCCTCACGGCCTGGGGCAACGAGACCAGCGCGGTGAAGACGGCTGAGCTCAACCCGTCCGTAGGCTGATCGCCGTGACGACGACCACCGCCGCGAAGACGCCGGCCGAGCCGCAGCGGATCCACGCGATCCCCGTGCGGTATCCCGGCCGCTGGATCTCCGGGGCGGTGGTCGTCGTGCTGGCGGCCATGGTCGCCAACGCCCTGCTCACCAACGACACGTTCGCGTGGCCGACGGTGGGCGAGTACCTGTTCAGCCGGCCCGTGCTCCGCGGCGTGGGCTGGACGCTGTTCCTGACCGTGACCTCGATGGTCATCGCGATCATCCTCGCGGTGACGCTGGCGATCATGCGGCGCTCGGCCAACCCGGTGATGCGCTACGTCTCCTGGGTCTACATCTGGTTCTTCCGCGGCACCCCCATCTACACGCAGCTGATCTTCTGGGGTCTCGCCTCGGTGCTCTACCCCGTGATCACGCTCGGCGTGCCGTTCGGGCCCGAGCTGCTCTCGATGGACACCAACGTGGTGCTCAACGCCACGCGCGCCGCGATCCTCGGCCTCGCGCTCAACGAGGCGGCCTACCTCGCGGAGATCGTCCGCGCGGGCCTGCAGAGCGTCGACCGCGGCCAGTTCGAGGCGGCGCGCGCGCTGGGCATGAAGGAGGGCCGCATCCTGTGGCGGATCGTCCTGCCGCAGGCCATGCGCGTCATCGTCCCGCCCACCGGCAACGAGACGATCTCGATGCTCAAGACCACCTCGCTCGTGCTGGCCGTGCCGTTCTCGCTCGACCTGCAGTTCGCCACGAACGCGATCGGCAACCGCACGTTCCAGCCCGTGCCCCTGCTCATGGTCGCCGCGATCTGGTACCTCGCGATCACGAGCGTGCTGATGGTCGGGCAGTTCTACCTCGAGCGGTACTACGGGCGCGGGTTCGACGAGCACGTGCCCAAGCGGGGCCGACGAGGCAGGCAGTCCGCCATCAACGCTGCGAAGACCACCCCGGAGCTCGGCGCGATCGACGACATGGGCCGACCGATCGGAGGCGGCGTGTGAGCGCCCAGACCAGCACCGCGCCCATGGTCGAGATGACCGGCGTGCACAAGTGGTACGGCGACGCGCACGTGCTGCGCGGCGTGGACCTCGTCGTCCAGCAGGGCACCGTCACCGTGATGCTCGGCCCCTCCGGCTCGGGCAAGTCGACGGCGCTGCGCTGCATCAACCAGCTCGAGGAGATCGGCGCCGGCGCGGTCCGTGTCGAGGGTGAGCTCATGGGCTACCGCGAGGGGACCAAGGGCGGCAAGCCGGCTCTGTACCGGCTGCACCCGCGCCAGATCGCCACGCAGCGCGCCCGCGTGGGCATGGTGTTCCAGCGGTTCAACCTGTTCCCGCACATGACCGCGCTCGGCAACGTCATGGAGGCGCCGGTCCAGGTGCTCGGCAAGGGCAAGGCGGAGGCGCGCGAGCGGGCCGTCGAGATGCTCAGCCGCGTCGGCCTCGCCGACCGCCTCGACCACTACCCGGCCCAGCTCTCCGGCGGCCAGCAGCAGCGCGTGGCCATCGCCCGAGCGCTGGCGATGGACCCGGACATCATGCTGTTCGACGAGCCGACGTCCGCGCTCGACCCCGAGCTCGTCGGTGAGGTGCTCGGCGTCATGCGGGACCTCGCCTCGTCGGGCATGACGATGATCGTCGTGACCCACGAGATCGGGTTCGCGCGCGAGGTCGCCGACCAGGTCGTCTTCATGGCCGACGGCGTCATCGTCGAGCACGGCCCGGTCGCCCAGGTCATCGACGCCCCCACCGAGCAGCGCACCAAGGACTTCCTCGCCCACGTGCTGTAGCCGCCCGCACCCTCGAGCACCAGCGTCGAGATCGTGACTTTCCTCCGAGATCGGCACTTCCAACTGCCGATCTCGGAGCAAAGTCACGATCTCGTCGGGTCGGGGGGCGGCGCGCGCGGGCCCGAGCCAGGCGTGTCAGGGCGTGTCAGCCGGGTGTCGGTGCGGTGTCAGCCGGGGCGCGCAGGGTTGCCCCATGAGCACAGACCTGGTGATCGAGGCCGAGGGCCTCGTCAAGCACTTCGGTGAGACCAAGGCGCTGCAGGGCGTCGATCTCGCCGTTCCCCGGGGGACCGTTCTCGGTGTCCTCGGCCCCAACGGCGCCGGCAAGACCACCGCCGTCCGCATCCTGTCCACCCTTCTGGTCCCCGACGCCGGCCACGCGACCATCGCGGGCTTCGACGTCGTGAAGCAGTCCCAGCAGGTCCGCCAGAGCATCGGCCTCACCGGCCAGTACGCCTCTGTCGACGAGGACCTCACGGGGCGTCAGAACCTCGTCCTGTTCGGCACCCTCCTGGAGCTGGGCCGCAAGGGCGCCAAGGCGCGCGCGGTCGAGCTGCTCGAGTGGTTCGACCTGACCGACGCGGCCGACCGGCCCGCCAAGACCTACTCCGGCGGCATGCGCCGCCGCCTCGACCTGGCCGCGAGCCTCGTCGGGCGCCCGGACGTCATCTTCCTCGACGAGCCCACCACGGGCCTCGACCCCGCCAAGCGCGAGGACATGTGGGACGTGGTGCGCTCGCTCGTGACCGACGGCTCCACGGTGCTGCTCACCACGCAGTACCTCGAGGAGGCCGATGCGCTGGCCGACGAGATCACGGTCATCGACCACGGCCGCGTCATCGCGCACGACACCCCCGAGGGCCTGAAGCGCATCGTCGGCGGCCAGACCCTCGAGGTCCGCCCGGCCGACCTGGCCCGCATGGAGGAGACGGCCACGATCCTCGGCCAGGTCTCCACCGGCGTCGGCGGCGCGGTCGAGATCCGCAAGGGCATGCTCGCGGTCCCCGTGGCCGACGACAGCGCCCTGACCGCGACCGTCTCGCGCCTCGCGAGCGTCGGCATCGGCGTCACCGAGCTCTCGCTGCACCTGCCGAGCCTCGACGAGGTCTTCTTCAAGCTCACCGGGCGCACGGCGTCCGAGGACGACACGACTGCCACGAAGGAGGTCGCCGCATGACCACCGCGACCCTGACCCCCCAGGCACCGCGCACCTCCGTGGTGCCCCGGGCCACCGAGGTGACCCGCAAGCCGCTGCCGCTCGTCCGCCACTCGTTGGCGCTGGCCAAGCGCAGCCTGATCAAGACGTGGCGCACCCCCGAGGCGCTCATCGACGTCACGCTCCAGCCCGCGATCTTCCTGGTGATCTTCGTCTACATCTTCGGTGGCGCGGTTGCCGGCGACACGACGACCTACCTGCAGTTCCTGCTGCCGGGGATCCTCGCGCAGACCATCGCGCAGGGCGCCATCGCGATCGGCGTGAACCTCAACACCGACCTGACCAAGGGGATCTTCGACCGGTTCCGGTCGCTGCCGATCCCGCGCTCGGCCCCGCTGCTGGGTGCCGTCCTGGGCGACGTCGTCCGGTACGTCATCGTCGTGATCTCGACGATGAGCATCGGCTACCTGATGGGCTTCCGGATCGAGACGAACCTCGCCGCCGCCGTGGCCGGGTGCTTGCTCGCCATCCTGTTCGCGCTGTGCCTCTCCTGGCTCAGCGTCTTCGTCGGGATGAAGGTCCGCACGAGCGGCGCCGTCCAGGGGATCATGTTCCTGCTGATCATGCCGCTGAGCTTCGCCTCCAACGTCTTCGTCCCCACGGCGAGCCTGCCTGGCTGGATGCAGGGGTTCGTCAACGTGAACCCGCTGACGCACCTCGTCGGCTCCATGCGGGCGCTGTTCATCGGCGGTGCCGAGAACCCGATGGGCAACCACCTGGTGTGGACCCTGGGATGGTGCGTCGGCCTTGTCGCCGTGTTCATGCCGCTCGCGCTGCGGGCGTACCGCAAGAAGATCTGAGTTCGCACGACGAACGGGCAGGCCTCCCGGTGGGGTGCCTGCCCGTTTCGCTGCCTACTGCAGCAAGGCGGCGGCGAGCGCCTGGACCCGTGCCGCGATCGTCGAGGACTTCTCGTCGCGCAGGGGTGCTACCGCGGCCGCGCGCGCGGCGTCGTCGCCGACCAGGGACTCCAGCCGTCCGCCCGTGCCGAGCTGGAACATCGAGCCCATGTTCGCGCCGAGCCGGCTGCCGAGCGCGAAGAGCTCCACGGCGACCGCGTCCTCGCCCCGCGCGGCGGCGAGCTCGGCGCACCCCAGCGCGAACGAGCCGAGCACCGGCATGTCGGAGATGGAGCGCGCCTCCGCGGTCGCGCGGCGCAGCAGGTCGGTGGCCCGCGCCTCGGCTGCGGCCCGACGAGCGGCGTCGGCGTCCTCGGCGGCGCGCACGTGGATCGTCGCGGCGGCCACCATGAACACGACGTGCGCCTGGGGGACCCGCACGACGCCGGTCAGCGCGACGTCGATCGCGCTGTCGGCAAACCGCGACGCGTCCGCGAGCCGCCCCTCGGTCCACGCGATCTGCGCCAGGCCCAGGCGCGCCTGCGCCACGTCGGTGTCGTCGGCCTGCTCCGAGCGGGCCGTCTGCTCGACGCGGACGAGCGCGTCCTCCTGACCGGCGATCGCCCGCTGCACGTCGAGCAGCAGCCGGATGCTGCGCGCGTCCTGCATCGCACCCACGGTCTCCAGGTGCCGCACGCCGCGGTCGAGCCAGAGCATCGCGTCGTCGGTCCCGCGCCCGCTGCCCCACTGGCCGATGCCCTGCGCGGCCATGCCCATGCCCCAGTGGTCGCCGGCCGCCTTGAAGCGGTCGTACGCCTCGCGCGCGGCCTGGCCCGACTCCTCGGTGTCCCCGAGGTTCTCCGCCACGGCAGCGCGCATGAACAGGCCGAGCGCCTGCAGGTACGGGTCGCCGGACTCGACGAGCTCGGTCGCCGGCGGGCCCAGGTCCTCGGCGTTGAAGCCGAGCGCGGGCAGCGCGCCCGACAGGGCGTAGGTGCGCGCGCTCATCTGGTCGGCGCGCTCGTCGCGCACGCGGCGGCATGCGCGCCAGGCGATGACGGAGAGGCGCAGCGACTCGATGACGCCGCCGTTCATCGCGGCCAGGGTGCCGACGATGCCCGCGCGGTCGGCGTTCGGCAGCTCGCGGCCGCTCGCGCGGCCCTGCAGCAGCGGCGACGAACGGCGGGCCACCGGGTCGTCGACGTGCAGGATGCGGGTCGCCCAGCCGACGACCTCCATGTGGGCGCCGCGCACGGTCCAGAGCCAGAAGAGCGCCGCCAGGATGTCGACGAGCAGCGGCTCCTCGTCGTGGTCGGCGGCCCACCGCGCCGCGACGAGCAGCGCCTCCTGGTCCCGCGCGCACGCGTCGAACGCGGCGACCTGGGCAGGCCCGACGAAGTCCGCGCCGAGCCGGACGGCGCGGGCAGCCGCCCAGCGCACGAGGCCGGCCATCGCGGCGGGCCGCTCGCCCGCGGCGTCGAGCCGTGCCTCGCCGTACTCCCGGACCGTCTCGAGCATCCGGTACCGCGCCGGACCCTCGTCCTGGTCGGCCATCGTCAGCAGCGACTGCTCGACGAGGATCGACAGCCCGCGCCGGACGGCGGGAGCGGGCTGGTCGGCGACGGCCATCGCGGTCTCGGCGGTGAACGAGCCCGCGACCACGGCGAGCCGGGCGAGCAGGGCGCGCTCCGCGGGGGCGAGCAGCTCGCGGCTCCAGTCGACCATCGCCCACAGGCTCGCGTGCCGCTCGGGGAGCCCGCGCAGCGCGTCGTCGAGCAGCGCGAACCGGTCGCTCAGGCCTTCGAGCACGTCCTCGACGGGCATCGACCGCAGCCGGGCCGCGGCGAGCTCGAGCGCGAGGGGGAGGTTGTCGAGGCGGTGGCACAGCTGCAGCGCGAGCTCGCGGTCCCACGCCAGCCCGGGGCGGCCCGCGCGGGTGCGCGCCTCGAGCAGCCCGAGCGCGTCCTCGTCGGGCAGCATCCGCAGCTGGTGGACGGACTCGCCGACGATGCCGAGCGGCGCGCGGCTCGTCGCGAGGACCACGACGTCGGGCGACGCCGCGTCGAGCAGGTCGGCGACGACCGCGGCCGCGGCGTCCAGCAGGTGCTCGCAGTTGTCGAGCACGAGCAGCCCGTCGAGGTCCTGCGCCGCCTGCCGCAGCCGCTCGGCGGGCTCGAGGACGCGCCGCTCGACGGTGAGGTCGGGCCGGCTCGGGGTCGTGTCGCCGCCGCCGATCGTCGCGAGCACGGCGGGAAGCACCTCGTCGGGCGACCGCAGGCCCGCGAGCTCGACCACCTGCACGGACCGGCCGTCGGCCACCGCGCAGCGGGCGACCTCGGCGGCCAGGCGCGTCTTGCCCGCGCCGCCGGTCGCGACGACCGTGACGAGGGGAGCGGTGCCGAGCGCGGCGAGCACCGCGGCCAGGTCGGCGTCGCGGCCGAGCAGCGGCGTGCTCGCGCGGCGCCACGACGGAGGCAGGTGCACCCTCTGGTGGGTGTCCTTGCGGGGCGTCGGCTGCGTGGTCGGCAGCTCGCCGCGGAGCAGGGCGAGGTGCGCCTCGACGACGACGGGGGACGGGTCGGCGCCGTAGCGGTCGGCGAGCTCGGCACGGACCTGCTCGACCAGCTCGAGCGCCTCCGCGTCGCGGCCCTGCGCCGCGAGCACCCGGACGAGCAGCGCCACTGCGGGCTCGTCGGGCGGCGTGCGGGCGACGAGGCGGTGGAGGTCGGTGCCGTCGAGTGCTCCCGCGCCGGCCAGGGCGGCCTCCGCGCGCAGGGTGGCGACCTCGGAGAAGAGCCGCGCGGTCGCCGCGTCGTCGAGGTCCGGCACGTCGGGGAACAGCGCGCGCGCCTCGTCGGCCAGGACGCGGGCCTCCGACGCGCGCCCCTCGCGCAGCGCGACGAGCCCTCGCGCCGCGCGGTCGCGCACGTCCGTGGCGTCGACGTGCAGGTCCTCGGTCGGCAGCCGGTAGCCGCCCGGTGCGCCGACGACGGGCAGGCCCGTGCGCCGCAGCCGCGAGACCAGGGCCTGGATCGCGCCGGCCTCGTCCTGCGGCGGCTCGCCGTCCCACACGGCCTCGACGAGCGCGCCGATCGAGACCGCGCGCCCGCGGGCGACGACCAGCTCGCGCAGCACCGCGGCCAGGCGGTCGCCGCGCACGGGGCGTCCGTCGACGGCGAGCTCGCCGAGCGTGGTGATCTGCACGGTGCCCAGCATTCCTCACTGGTGCGACGTTGGCCGACGTCGGGTCCCCGGACGCCCGGTAGACGTGGGGCGCCCCTGCCAGGAGTGGCCTGGCAGGGGCGGGGGCGAGGGGGTCAGTACGCGGTGCCGGCGACGTTCCGGCCGCCGGGGCCGCGGTAGGTGCTCGGGCCGAGCCAGAGGATGTAGAAGAAGATGAGGGACAGGAAGAAGAGCCCGACGGTGAACCCGACGTCGTGGCCGAAGGACTGCGAGAGCGCGTGGTAGATGAGGATCAGCGCGACGATGTTGACGATCGGGACGAGCAGCAGCAGGATCCACCACCACTGCTTGCCGGAGATCTTCAGCATCACCAGCGTGCTCCAGATCGGGACGAAGCCCTGCCAGCCGGCCTCGCCGGCCTTCCTGAAGATGCCCATGAACGCGAGTGCTCCCAGCAGGTACCCGATGAGGGACGCCACGAGGAGCGGGCCGTAGTTGATGTCGGTCGTCGTGGCGGAGTCTGCCGCCAGCAGCAAGGTGTGCATGCGCGGACCGTATCGGGCGGAACGGGACACGTGTGGGCGTTTCGGGCGACGAGTTCTGTGGACGGTGCTGGGGACGACCGGCGCGTCGCTGTGGACGCCGTTGTGGGTGATCCGGCGGCCTCCCGCGAGTTCATCGCGAACGTGCAGGCCAGGAGGTCGTGTCAGTACCCACAGGTAGTGTGCAACTGAGCCCACAGGGTGAAAAACGACACTCGTGTAACACAACACCTAGTGGTCCATTGAAGTGTCAGCCACTAGGTGTAGTGTCTTCCTCACGCACTCGGCAGGTCAGCCGATGGGTTGGGACGGCCCCCACGGGGATGCCGCCGGCGGGGTGCGAGGGCTTCAGCAGGGGGTCCGGCACGCGACGACTTTCACGGAGAACCACCATGACGATCACGGTCTACAGCAAGCCCGCGTGCGTGCAGTGCAACGCGACCTACCGCGCGCTCGACAAGCTCGGCGCCGACTACACGGTGGTCGACATCAGCGAGGACGCGGACGCCCGCGACTACGTCATGTCGCTGGGTCACCTGCAGGCGCCCGTCGTGATCGTCGACGGCGACCACTGGTCGGGCTACCGCCCGGACCGCATCGGTGCCCTCGCGGAGCGCCTCGCCACGGTCGTCGCCTGACCCGTCGCCCCACCGGCTCACGCGGTCGTCCCGGCGACCGCATCACCGCACGACCGTTCGACCCGAGGTGAGGGGACCGTCATGAGCTCGCTCGTGTACTTCTCCTCGGCCTCGGACAACACGCACCGCTTCGTCGAGAAGCTCGGCCTGGCGGCCACCCGCATCCCGTTGCGCCCCTCCGACCCGTTCCTGCACGTGACCGAGCCGTACGTGCTCGTCGTGCCGACGTACGGCGGGGGCAACGAGGGCGGCGCGGTACCCCGCCAGGTCGTGAAGTTCCTCAACGACGAGGGCAACCGCACTCTGATCCGCGGCGTCATCGCCGCGGGCAACACCAACTTCGGTGAGGCCTACTGCATCGCGGGGGACATCATCGCGGCCAAGTGCCGCGTCCCCTACCTGTACGGGTTCGAGCTGATGGGAACCAGCGAGGACGTCATCCGCGTCCGTGAGGGATTGGGACGATTTTGGCAGCGACAGTCACAGATACCCGCGTAGACCTGACGGGACTGGACTACCACGCCCTCAACGCCATGCTGAACCTGTATGGCGCGGACGGGGAGATCCAGTTCGACAAGGACCGTGAGGCGGCGCGCGCGTACTTCCTGCAGCACGTCAACCAGAACACGGTCTTCTTCCACGACCTCGACGAGAAGCTCGAGTACCTCGTGGAGAACAAGTACTACGACCCCGCGGTCCTGGCGCAGTACGACTCGGCGTTCATCAAGACGCTCTTCAAGTACGCGTACTCGAAGAAGTTCCGCTTCCAGACGTTCCTCGGCGCGTTCAAGTACTACACGTCATACACGCTCAAGACGTTCGACGGGAAGCGCTACCTCGAGCGCTTCGAGGACCGCGTCTGCATGGTCTCGCTCGCGCTGGCCGAGGGCGACCAGGACTTCGCCATCTCGCTGGTCGACGAGATCGTCTCCGGCCGCTTCCAGCCGGCGACCCCCACGTTCCTCAACCTCGGCAAGGCGCAGCGCGGCGAGCCCGTGTCCTGCTTCCTGCTGCGCATCGAGGACAACATGGAGTCCATCGCGCGCGGCATCAACTCCGCGCTGCAGCTCTCCAAGCGCGGCGGCGGCGTCGCCCTGCTGCTCTCGAACGTCCGCGAGCACGGCGCGCCCATCAAGCACATCGAGAACCAGAGCTCCGGCGTCATCCCCGTGATGAAGCTGCTCGAGGACTCGTTCTCGTACGCCAACCAGCTCGGCGCGCGTCAGGGCGCCGGCGCGGTGTACCTGCACGCGCACCACCCGGACATCTACCGGTTCCTCGACACCAAGCGTGAGAACGCCGACGAGAAGATCCGCATCAAGACGCTCTCGCTGGGCGTCGTCATCCCGGACATCACGTTCGAGCTGGCCAAGAAGAACGAGCCGATGTACCTGTTCTCGCCGTACGACGTCGAGCGTGTGTACGGCAAGCCGTTCGCGGACGTCAACGTCACCGAGAAGTACTACGAGATGGTCGACGACGCGCGGATCAAGAAGACCAAGATCAGCGCCCGCGAGTTCTTCCAGACCCTCGCCGAGCTGCAGTTCGAGTCCGGCTACCCGTACGTGATGTTCGAGGACACGGTCAACCGTGCGAACCCCATCAAGGGCAAGATCACGCACTCGAACCTGTGCTCGGAGATCCTGCAGGTCTCGACGCCGTCGACGTTCAACGAGGACCTCTCGTACAAGCACGTCGGCCGCGACATCTCCTGCAACCTGGGCTCGATGAACATCGCGCTGGCGATGGACTCGCCGGACTTCGGCAAGTCGGTCGAGACCGCGATCCGCGCGCTGACCGGTGTCGCCGACCAGACGAGCATCGAGTCGGTGCCGTCCATCAAGCGCGCGAACGCCGGCGGCCACGCCATCGGCCTGGGTCAGATGAACCTGCACGGGTACCTGGCGCGCGAGCGGATCTACTACGGGTCCGACGAGGGCCTCGACTTCACCAACATCTACTTCTACACGGTGGCGTACCACGCGATCCGTGCCTCGAACCTGCTGGCCCAGGAGCGCGGCAGCGCGTTCGACGGCTTCGAGGACTCGAAGTACGCGACCGGCGAGTACTTCGAGAAGTACATCGAGAAGACCTGGGAGCCCCGCACGGCGCGCGTCGCCGAGCTGTTCGCGACGGCCGGCGTGCACATCCCGAC
>Ga0160439_1000765_pt1 | contig 12132 bp, 8 predicted proteins | sample HID1975M_E0MG_FD_108201 | JGI IMG/M metagenome (GOLD analysis project Ga0160439, IMG submission 108201) | Enriched soil microbial communities from UW Madison campus, WI, USA - HID1975M_E0 MG | ecosystem: Environmental > Terrestrial > Soil > Unclassified | place: USA: Madison, Wisconsin... | reverse complement strand
TCCGCGACCACCCACGTGCGCACCACGGTGCACGGCACGTTCGGGTCGGTGCCGGCCGACGACGCCACGGCGCTCGCCCTGGTGCTGACCGAGCTCGTGACGAACGCGGTGGAGCACGGCCTGGACGGGCGTGAGTCGGGCACCGTCGACGTCGTCGTGCAGCGCGACGGCGACCACCTGCAGGTGGAGGTGGCCGACGACGGCGCCGGCCTGCCCGCCGAGCGCGGTGCCGGCACGGGCCTCGGGACGCAGATCGTCTCGACCCTCGTGACCAACGAGCTGCACGGGAGCATCGAGTGGGGGCCGCGCGAGGGTGGTGGGACGTCCGTCCACCTCGTGGCCAACCTGCGGTCGGGGCGTGACGCGCCCGGCTTGTGACGCCCGGCCTGGTGCGTCCGGGACGCACGAAGGGCCGGTCACGAGGACCGGCCCTTCGCATGCGTGCGAGCTGTGCGCGGCGGCGAGGCCGCGCGACCGCGGGAGGAGTCAGCCGGCGCGGCGCTGACGGGCGGTACGGCGCTTGAGCGCGCGGCGCTCGTCCTCGGACAGGCCGCCCCAGACGCCCGCGTCCTGGCCGGTCTCGATGGCCCACTTGAGGCAGGTGTCGACGACGGGGCAGCGGCGGCAGACGGCCTTGGCCTCGTCGATCTGCTGCAGGGCCGGGCCCGTGTTCCCGATCGGGAAGAACAGCTCGGGGTCCTCGTCGAGACACGCTGCGCGGTGGCGCCAATCCATGTTTGCTCTCCTTGGGCGCACGACGGGGCGCCCGTGGTCAGGGCGCGCGCCAAGTCGTGGTAATAGGGGTGGGGGGACGTGCTTCATCTAGAGTCACATCCCAACGCGCAGCGCACAAGGGGTTACGAACAGGTTTCGACTTGATCACGGGTGAGGTATTGGTCACATCTGTGCACCCCCTGAGCAACACACCTGGTCAAACGTCCAGATCGAGCCCGCCGTGCGCGCACGGGTGCGGTGCCCGGGCGGCCTAGGCTCGACCCGTGGAACCCCGTCGCCCCGCCGTGCTGCTCGTCGTCTGCGCCCTCGTGCTCGTCGAGGCCGTCGCCGTCGCGGCGCTGGGCGTCGCGTGGCTCATCGACCTCGCGCGAGGTGGTACGGAGATCCCCGGTGCCGTCGTCTTCCTGGTCGTGTGCTGCGCGGGACTGGCGTGGTTGCTGGTCGCGGCTGTCCGGGCGGTGCTGCGTGGCAGGCGGTGGGGGCGGTCGCTGCTGCTCACCGTGCAGATCTTCCTGGTCCTCATGGCGCTCGGCTGGATGAGCGTCGGCGGGACGCCGTGGTCCGTCGGGGCGATCGTCTGGGGCGTCGCCACGGGCGTCGGCCTGCTCACGCCGCCAGTCGTCGCGTTCACGGGTGGGTCGTCCGACGGCGGCTCGGCCGACGTGACCAGACCCTCGCGCTGATCCGCGTCCTCAGCTCGTGGCGTCCGGTGCCGCGCGCGACGGGGCCGGGGCGTCGTAGACCTGCACCGGCAGGCACCGGCGACCGACGAGGAGGACGCCACGACCGGGTGTCCGCCCGGGGTCGGTGAGCCAGGGCGCCTCCGGGCCGATCAGCTGCCCGCCCGCCGGGTCGCCCGGGTCGAGGACCAGCATCGACCGTCGGCGCAGCAGCCAGGGAATCGGCCCGCGGAACGCCGTCGTCGCCGCCGTCGCACCGGCCGAGGCGAGCAGCGTCGCTCGGCCGGTGGTGGCAGCGTCCAGCAAGTGTTCCGCGAGGTCGGGGTCGCGCCGCTCCAGGTCGTCGAGGTCGTCGACGACGACGACCGGGGCGACGCCTCCCGATGCCGGGCTCTCCGGTGACCACGTCTGCTGGCCGACGATCGCACCGGGCGGATCGGGGAGCCGATCAGAGGGCGACGAACCGAGCCGGTCCGTCGACCAAGGTCCTGGCGCACGCGCGACGAGCACGCGGTGGCCGGCCGCGGCGGCGGCGTGCGCGAGCGATCGCAGAGCGGTCGTCCGGCCCGAACCCGCCGACCCGCACACCAGCAGGCCGTCGTCCAGATCGACGCACACCTCGGACGCGTCGTCGCCGCCCGCACCCACCGGCAACCATCGGTCGGAGCGCGGGAGGTGGTCCGGGCGCTCGACCCGCGACGGGAGCGGGCTCACGTGGGGTGGTCGCCGCGACGCGGGAGGGTGGATGCGGACGTGGTCGGGCGGGTCGGGCAGCGCGACCTGGCACAGCGTGGCGGTCGCTCCTCGCAGGTGGACGGCGCGGCCGGCCGTGGTCCGGGCCGGGCTCAGGTCGCGGGGGACGCCGAGCAGCAGGTCGGTGGTCGCGTCGGGGACCGGCAGGACGAGGCGCTCGCCGAACGCGGCGACGTGGGCCGCCGCGTGCCGGACGTCGCACGTCGCCGCGAGGGCGACCGGAGGCGTGCCCCCGCGCCACAGGTCGGTCAGCCGTCGGGTGCCCGCGCCGCGCGCGACGTCCGCGAGCACGTCGAGCACCACGTCGAGCCCGTCGACGAGCAGCACCGGCCGGGCACCGGACACCGGCCCGGACACCGGCCCGGAGACCAGGAGCTCGAGGAGCCGAGCGACGACGCGCGGCTGGTCGGACGCCGCGAACGTGCCGAGCGACGGGCTCGCCGTCAGCTCCAGCCGCCGCCGTGCCTCGTCGGGCAGGCCGATGCCGTGGACCTCCCGGCCGGCCTCGAGCGCCGCGAGGCCGAGGGTCACGAGGGCGGTCGACCGCCCCGAGCGACGCCCGCCGACGACCAGCAGGTGGCCGTCGTCGGGCACCCACCGCCGCACGCTGCGCCGCTGCCGGTCCGGCTCGTCGCCCAGTGCGAAAGCGAGCCCTGCGTCGGCCGCCGTGTGGTCGGTGGCGAGCTCGTGCGCGCCGACGACGTCCGGCAGCGCCGGGAACCACGGGATCGACGGGGCCGGCTCGGGGAGCGTGGCCGCGGCGGACACCGCGGCGCGGACCCACGCCGCGACGTCCTCGAGCTGCCCGGACGATGCCGGTGGTGCCGCCCGCCAGCTGACGCGGGACGGGTCGGCAGCACCGCTCGTGGTCCCGGCCGACGCGCCTGGCTCCGGGCCGGCGGCGGGTCGCACGGGCGGTCGTCGGGCGGCGGTGCCGGCGCGCGCGACCTGCACGTGGACCAGAGGGCCGGAGCCCCGGCGGACGACGGCGCGGCCGGGCCGGTCGACGGGGAGGTGCGCGGCGTCCGGGGCGTCGATCAGGTCGGCCGAGTCGGCCTCGTCGCGCACCCGGAGGGCGATGCGCACCCCGACGTTGGCGCGCAGGTCCGCGCCGACGGCGCCCGCGGGCCGCTGTGTCGCGAGCACCAGGTGGATGCCGAGCGCGCGCCCCTGCGCGGCGAGCCGGGCGAGCGCCGGGCCGGCGTCCGGGGCGTCGTCGACGAGGGCGCGCAGCTCGTCGACGACGACGAGCAGGCGCGGCGGTGTTCCCGGGGCGTCGGGGTCGAGCTCCGCCAGGTCGCGGGCCCGCGCCCGGGACAGGAGACGCTCGCGCCGCTGCAGCTCGGCCCGCAGCGCGACGAGCAGGCGACGGGCCGCGACGGGATCGAGGTCCGTGACGTGGTCGACGACGTGGGGGAGCCCGGCGACGGGACCGAGGCCGGTGCCGCCCTTGAAGTCCACGAGCAGCACGGCGAGCCGGTGCGGTGGTTGGCGCAGCGCCTGGGCGAGGACGAGGGTGACGAGCAGCTCCGACTTGCCGGCCCCGGTGGTCCCTCCCACCAGCACGTGGGGGCCGTCCTCCAGCGCGAGGTCGACGACTCCGCCCGCGGCGCGCCCCAGCGGCGCCCGGGGCGATCGATCGACGCCCGCCCAGGTGGCCAGGAGCGCGTCAGGGTCCGCGCGGGGGACGTCCAGGGCGCCGAGGTCCACCGCGTCGGGCACGGCGCTGGCACGGGTCGCCGCGCGCAGGCACGCGGCCCGGTGCGCCTGCCGCGCGGCGACGTCGGCGGCCAGCGCGGGTGCGCCGACGTCGACGACGGTCCACGCCGTGCACCACGCCGGGACGGTGTCGAGGGAGTCGACGAGCAGCAGCAGCCGGTGGTGGCTCGGCGCCGAACGACGCCACGCGGCGACGGACGCGAGATCGGTCGGGCCGTCGACGACGACGAGCGCGGCTCCGTCCTCGGCGGGCAGGTCTGCACGCTGCGTCCCGCACCAGGACCAGGCGGTCGCGTGCGCGCCGACGGCCACGACGTCGACGCGACCGTGCGACCCGATCGTCCCGACCACGACGGCGCGCGCGCGAGGCACGGTGAGCTCCCGGGGGCCGACGAGCGCGAGCGAGCCGTCCGAGCCCCACGGCGTCGTGACCTGCGCGGCCGGGACCGGGCGCAGGCCGGCGACAGCGGAGCGGGCGACGACGGCTGCGACGTCCGAGACCTGCTCGACGATGTCCTCGTGCCCCCGTGCGGCGTCGCCGCGGCCCGGCTCGGGGGAGGTCGCCCCACGTCGGGCCGGCGCGACCGGCTGTCGTCGCCCGCGCAGGGCGCGGGTCAGGCGCGGCACCGCGGCCGCCACGGGGGCCGCCAGCGCGACGAGCAGGAACGCCGGCTGGCGAACCACGAGGGCCAGCGCGGCCGCGCCGACCAGGGGAGCGACCCAGGCGGTGGAGTGCGCGTCCCGCTCGGGCTCGGGCCGGGGGGTCGCCGTGCGCAGCTCATAGGTCGCGTCGCCCCAGGTGCGTCGGTGCCCGACGCGCCACCGCCGCGCGGGCCACGGAGCTCCACGCCGCCGGTCCCCGCCCGCACCCCCTCGTCCCGAACCGACCCGTCGTCCCGCGACGACCCGGCCGCGCCGGGTCCGCACGAGGCGCCCGCCGATGGTCGTCGGCGCCGCGCCGACGGCGATCAGCTCGCCGGTGCGCGGCCCGGACAGCACCGCGACGTGGTGGGTCGCGCGCACGGCGGCCAGGGCCGCGTCGGGCGCACCGCGGCCCAGCCGCAGCACCGCACCCGCCACGAGCGGCGGATGGCCTGTGGTGTCGCTGTCGGCGACGAGGCGGTCGTCGATGGCGAGCGGGTCGGCCGCCCACCGGCGATCACCGGTCAGGCGCGCGAGGTGCGGTCGGAGCGTGCCGACGGACGTGCCGGCGTCGACGTCGACTTCCGTACCGTGCGCGTCGGGGGCCGACGAATGGGGCATCAGGATCAGACGCACACCCTGACACTGCCCGGTGACGCGTCGGTGCCTGGTCGCGGTCGCGCTCGTCGGGGGACGAGGAGCGTCGTCCACGGGTCACGGTGTCGCGTCGGCGGGTCGCGGGGGCCGTCGGCCCGACGTGGGGACGAGCACGCGGGGCGACGCGCGACCGCCCGCCACGTGTCCCCCCTGCGGGCACGTGACGGGCGGTCGGCGGCCAAGCCGGAGGCGAGGCCCGTGTCAGTCCACGGCGAGCGCGGCGACGGGCGACGTGCGTGCCGCGCGCCGGGCCGGGAGGACCGAGGCGAGCAGGCCCGCGGCGACGGCGACCGCGACCACGACCAGCAGGTCCACCCACGGAACGGCCAGGTGCAGCGAGCCGAACGACCCGAACACGATCGCCGCACCCGCCCAGCCGTAGAGCAGGCCCAGGGCGGCGCCGAGCAGGCCGCCGACGCCCGCGATGAGCATCCCCTCGATGCCCAGCGACAGGCGCAGCTGCCGCCGGGAGAGCCCGATCGCGCGCAGCGTCGCCGACTCGCGCCGCCGCTCGAGCACGGACAGCGACAGGGTGTTGGCGACGCCGACCAGCGCGATCAGCACGGCCACCCCCAGCAGCCCGACCACGATCGCCAGCAGCTGGTCGATGAGGTGCTCGTACCCTTCGCGCTGGGCGCCGCTGCTCTCGACGAACACCTCCGACCCCACGACGTCACGAACGTCGTTCAGCACGGCCTCGGCGCTCGCGTCCGGTTCCAGCCGCACCCACATCGTGGTCCTCGGGGCCTGTGGGGCGAGCTTCGACAGCGTGTCGAGCGTGACGATGGCCGGCTGCGCGAAGCTCTGGACGGGGGAGTGGACGTAACGGAGCGGGAGCTCGGCCCCGCCGGTCGGCACGCCGCCCACCTTCGCGGTGGCCCGCACGTCCTGCGTCTCCTTCGTGGGGGTCTCCGCCGTCAGGATCGTGCTGTCCGTCAGGTCGGCCACGACCGTGTCGTCACGCAGCACCGAGCGGGCGCGCTCGGGGTCCACGCCGATCACCTCGCGCTCGGTCCCGTCGCTGGCGACGAGCGTCGCGGTCGGCAGCTCGAGCGCGTCGGCCACGCCGTCGACCCCCCGCACCTGCTGCAGGGTCCCGCTCGGCAGCGGATCGAGCTGGTAGCTGCCGTCGGGAGTGTCCGTCCAGGTCGTGGTCGTGACCTGCATGTCGACGTAGTAGTGCTCGTCGAGCCCGTCGGAGACCGAGGTCCGCGCGCTCGCGGCGCCCGTGCTCATCATGGCGACGAGGGTGACGCCGATGAGCAGCGCGGTGCTGGTCGCGGCCGTCCGGCGCGGGTTGCGGACCGAGTTCGCGGCGGCCAGGCGGACGCTCGCGCCGGCACCGGCGACCGTGCGCCCGACGGCGGACACCACCTTCGGCACCCACAGCACGGCCCCGAGCAGGATGCCGACGAACGAGACGGCTCCCGCGAGGATCCCGACCCCCAGGCCGAGAGCCGGGCTGCCCTGCGCGGCAGCGACCGCCAGCAGCAGCCCGGCGAGCCCGCCGACCGCCATGACCAGCGAGAGCACGAGCCGCACGGTGCCGGCTGTCGACCGCACGGGTGCAGCGTCGAGCGGTCGCAGCGCGGCGATCGGTGCCACACGGGTGGCGGCGCGGGCCGGCACGAGCGAGGCGAGCACCGTCACGACGGTCCCGACGACGAGCGGCGCGAGGACCGTCGTCGCGGAGAGCCGGATGGTGGCGGGCAGCGCACCGCCGACATCGGCCCCGTCGAGCGCCCACAGCGTGCACTGGGCCAGCGTCGCCCCCGCCAGGATGCCGACCACCGAGGAGCCGACACCCAGGAGGCCCGCCTCGAGCAGGACGGAGCCCCGCAGCTGCCCGCGCCGTGCGCCGACGCACCGCAGCAGCGCGAGCGTGCGGGTGCGCTGGGCGACGAGCACCTGGAACGTGTTGGAGATGACGAGCCCGGCGACCAGCAGTGCGACCGCGGCGAACCCGAGGACGAGCATGAGCACGAAGTCGGTGCCGTCGTCGGACAGCTGAGCGACCGCGTCGTCGGCGGCCTGCTGCTTGGTCTGGACCTTGGTGGTCTCGTCGGCGACGGATGCGAGCTGGTCGATGGTCGCCCGGGGATCGGTGCTCTTGACCAGGACGGTCCCCGTCCCGATCGCGCCGCCGGTCCACCGGGACAGATCGGTCGACGTCGCCGAACCGGCGCCCCCCGCCTGGGTCCACGCGCCCGCGGGGTCGTCGGCGATGCCGGAGACCGTCACCTGCTCGGTCGACTCCTTGTCGCTGCCCGCCGGGTAGTAGGTCACCTGGACCGAGTCGCCGACGCCGACGCCGAGCCGGTCTGCCGTCGCCTGCGGCACCGCGATCTGGCCGTCGTGCGCGAGCTCGCCCTCGGAGGCGCGCAGCGTGTCGAACGATGCGACCGGTGACTGGGCGACGACGGTGAGGTACTCGCTCCTGCCGCCGGACGACACGTCCGCGTACCCGAACTGCAGGGGTGCGGCGGCCGTGACGCCCGGCGCCCGCTTCGCGGCCGCCAGCATCGTGCCGGCGTGCTCGGTGGAGACGACCACGTCGGCGTCGCCGTAGCGCGCCGTGAGCGCGTCCGTGGTGGTGCGGGAGAAGACGTCGCCGGCGATCAGGGTCGCGGTGACGAACGCCGTGCCGATGGCGATGGCGATGCCCGCGGCGGCCAGACGACCCAGGCTGCGCCGCATCTGCGCGAGCGTGACACGCAGCATCAGGCACCCACCACCGAGTCGAGGGCCCGCAGCGCGTCCAGCCCGGACAGCACGGACTCGGGCGTCGGGTCGACGATCTCGCCGGCGATCCGGCCGTCGGCGAGCAGCACCACGCGGTCGGCGTACGCGGCGGCCGCGGGGTCGTGGGTGACCATGATGATCGTGCGCCCCAGCTCGCGCACCGAGCGGCGCAGGAAGCTCAGGACCTCGGCGCCGGAGCGTGAGTCCAGGTTGCCGGTCGGCTCGTCGGCGAACACGACCTCCGGCTCGGCGATGAGCGCGCGGGCGATCGCGACGCGCTGCTGCTGGCCGCCGGAGAGCTCGCTGGGGCGGTGGTCGAGGCGCGCCGCCAGGCCCAGCGTGTCGACGAGGGTGTCGAACCAGTGCTCGTCCGCCTTGGCGCCCGCCAGGTCCAGCGGCAGCAGGATGTTCTCCTTCGCCGTGAACATGGGCAGCAGGTTGAAGGACTGGAAGACGAAGCCGACGCGGTCGCGGCGCAGCTGCGTCAGCGCGTCGTCCCCGAGCGCCGTGATGTCCGTGTCGCCCAGCAGGACGCGACCCGCGCTGGCCTGGTCGAGCCCGGCCAGCAGGTGCATGAGCGTCGACTTGCCCGACCCCGACGGGCCCATGATCGCGGTGAACGCCCCGGCGGCGAAGTCGACGTCGACGCCGTCGAGCGCCCGGACGGCGGCGGCCCCCGTGCCGTAGACCTTGGACAGCCCGCGGGCGCTGGAGGCGGAGGTGGGTGACGTGGTTTCCATGCCGACGACGCTAGGTGCCGGCTGTGCGGTGCGGCATCGGGCGGCGGTCGGGTCGTCGCGCGGACCGCGTCATCCCGTGGGTGGACTCAGCCGCCGTCCCCGGGGCGGACCAGGCCGGTCTCGTACGCGATGACGACGGCCTGCACCCGGTCGCGTGCGCCCAGCTTGGCCAGGATGCGGCCGACGTGCGTCTTGACGGTCGCCTCGGCGACGAACAGCTCGCGGCCGATCTCGGTGTTGGACCGACCGCGCGCCATCAGCACGAACACCTCGCGCTCGCGGTCGGTCAGCTCGGCCACGGCCTGCTGGGCAGGCCCGGTGCTGCCCGCGGCCGCGTCGGCCGGCAGCGCCGTGACCAGGTGCTCCAGGAGCCGGCGCGTGCTGGAGGGGGCGATGACGGCGTCGCCGGCGTGCACCGTGCGGATGGCCGCGAGCATCTCCTCGGGCGGGGCGTCCTTGAGCAGGAACCCGCTCGCACCCGCGCGGATGGCCGCCAGGACGTATTCGTCCAGGTCGAACGTGGTCAGCACGATCACGCGCGGGGCGGGCCGCTCGGCGGTCCCTGCCGCCGTGATCTGCGCAGTCGCCTCGAGCCCGTCCATCGTGGGCATGCGCACGTCCATGAGCACGACGTCGACGACCGTGGTCGGTGCTGCCAGCGCCCGCACGGCCTGCGCGCCGTCGCCGGCCTCGGCGACCACGGACAGGTCCGCCTGGGAGTCGATCACCATGCGGAACCCCGCACGGACCAGCTGCTGGTCGTCGACCAGCGCCACCCGGATGTCGTTCACACGCTCTCCTGCTCGTCGCTCGTGGGAGCTGCCGCTGCCGTCCTGGTCGAGAGCACCGGCTCTCCGGCGGTCGGGACGACCGCGCGGACGCGGAAGCCGCCGCCCGGTCGAGGGCCGGCGACGACCGTGCCGCCGAACATCGTCGCCCGCTCCGCCATCCCGCGCAGGCCCTGCCCGAGCCCGTCGCTGCCGGCGGCCGCGCCGCGACCGTCGTCGGTGACCTCCACCGTGATGCTCTCGGGCCGCCACTGGACCATGACCGTCACGGTCGGGTCGGGGCCGGCGTGCTTGAGCACGTTGGTGAGCGCCTCCTGCGCGATCCGGTAGACCGTCAGGCCCACGCCCGGCGGGAGAGTGCGGGCGGTGCCCATCCGCACCATCGACACGCGCGCGCCGGAGGTGCGGACCTGCTCCACGAGCGCCTCGAGGTCGTCGGCCGCCGGTTGCGGCGTGGTCGTGCCGACCTGCGGCCCGGTGGTCGTGCGCGGTTCGTCGCGCAGCACGCCCAGCAGGCGGCGCATGTCCGTCAGCGCCGCGCGGCCGGTCTCGGCGATCGTGCCGAGCGCTCTCGTCGCGGCGGGCGGGTCCGCGTTCGCGGCGTACCGGCCGCCGTCGGCCTGCGCGATCATGACGGTCAACGAGTGGGCGACGATGTCGTGCATCTCGCGGGCGATGCGGGCACGCTCTGCCGCCGTGGCGAGGCGGCCCTGCTGGTCGCGCTCGGTCTCGAGGCGCTCGGCACGGTCGACGAGCGCCTCGATCGTCTCCCGCCGCGACCGACGCACGAGCCCGAACGCCCAGGCCGCCAGCGCGAGGACGAGGGCGAACAGGCCGAGGACCGCGGCGTCCACGAGGTCCACGTAGTACGGGCGTGCGAGTCGGGCGGTGAGCAGCAGGGAACCGGCCACGGCGCCGACCGCCGCCACCCGGTGCGCCCAGCGCGGCCCATGCACCGTCACCGAGTACAGCGCGACCAGCACGGCGAAGTCGGCCGGCAGTGTGACGGGCGTGACGAACAGCATCTGGAACAGCGCCACCGAGTAGACCAGCACGACGGACGCTGTCGGGCGCACGCGGCGCAGCGCGAGAGGTGCGACGAGCGGCGTCACGACCACGGCGGCGGACGCCGCGGAAGTCGGGTCGAGCGTGCCGAACAGCACCGCGGTGGAGCCCCGCAGGAGCACCGTCATGGGGATGGAGACGAGGATCAGCGCGAAGGCGGCGAAGGAGTCGACCACCAGGCGGTGGCGCTCCTCCCACGCCAGCAGACGGTCCCAGGTGCTCACCCCCCGAGGGTAGGCGCGGGCGGTCACGTCGTCGTCGGACCTCGGGATGAAACGGGACGGCGGCGCGTCAGCCCTCGGGTGGGCACGCCGCTGCGTCGTGCCTCTAGCGGGACAGACATATCCATGACCTAACATGAGCGAATGACCCTGGTGCTGCTGGCGGAGGACGACCCCGCGATTGCCGAGCCTTTGGCCCGAGCGCTCGGACGTGAAGGTTATGACGTCCGCGTGCAAGGAACGGGTCAAGGTGCGATCGACGGGGCCTCGGCCGCAGACCTCGTCGTGCTCGACCTGGGGCTGCCGGACATGGACGGCCTCGACGTGGCGCGTGCCATCCGCAACCAGGGCCTGACGACCCCGGTGCTCGTGCTCACGGCCCGCGCCGACGAGGTCGACCTCGTGGTCGGCCTCGACGCGGGCGCCGACGACTACGTCACCAAGCCGTTCCGCCTGGCCGAGCTGCTCGCCCGCGTGCGGGCGCTCCTGCGCCGCACGGTGGGGGAACCGTCCGACGAGGACGAGGTGCACGCCCAGAACGTCCGCGTGGACGTCGCCGCGCACCGCGCCTTCCAGGGCGAGCGCGAGCTGCACCTGACGGCCAAGGAGTTCGAGCTCCTGCGCGCGCTGGTCGGTGCCGCCGGATCGGTCGTCTCGCGCGACGCACTCATGCGCGACGTGTGGGACTCGGACCCCACGGGCTCCACCAAGACCCTCGACATGCACGTGTCGTGGCTGCGTCGCAAGCTCGGCGACGACGCCAACGCCCCGCGGTACGTGACCACCGTGCGCGGCATGGGCTTCCGCTTCGAGACCGGGTCGGCCGCGCCCGAGCGAGCCTGACGTTGCGTCGTCGCGTCCTGCAGGCGACGATCGCGGCCGTCACGGTCGCCGTCGTGCTGCTCGGCTTCCCGCTCGCGTTCCTCGGCGCCCAGCTGGTGCGCGAGAACGAGATGCAGGCGCTGCAGACCCGTGCGCAGAGCGCCGCTCGTTCGGTCGACTTCCGCCTCGACCAGCGCGTGCCGCTGTCCGACCGCATGCTCGAGCCCTACACGGGCGCCGACGACGAGGACATCGACGCCTCGGTCGTCATGCGTGCCCCGGACGGGCAGGTCTACCACGCGGGTGATCGGATCCACGGCCGCTCGCTGTCCGTGCAGGCCACGTCGGTCTCCGGCGCCACCGTGCTGCTCTACGTCTCCTGGTGGGACGTGTTCTGGCTCAGCCTGCGGGTGATCGCCCTGGTGGTCGCCGCGGCGATCGTCGCGTTCGCGGCCGGTATCGCGATGGCGATCTGGCAGGCGAACCGGCTCGCGGCACCGCTCGTGTACCTGGCCGCGTCGGCCGAGCAGCTGGGGTCGGGTCAGGTGCGCCCGCAGCTCGAGGCGTC
>Ga0160439_1000764_pt1 | contig 12133 bp, 9 predicted proteins | sample HID1975M_E0MG_FD_108201 | JGI IMG/M metagenome (GOLD analysis project Ga0160439, IMG submission 108201) | Enriched soil microbial communities from UW Madison campus, WI, USA - HID1975M_E0 MG | ecosystem: Environmental > Terrestrial > Soil > Unclassified | place: USA: Madison, Wisconsin... | reverse complement strand
CACGCTGCGGCTGTGGAGCGCCGAGGCCACGCACGCGTTCGACCTCGGGATCTTCAACTCGGGCGACTACGCCGAGGCCGTGCGCGCGCAGACGTTCGCCGAGAACATCACCAAGGTGCTCTACCCGGAGGACTCGACGCCGCAGGGCAAGGAGCTGCGTCTGCAGCAGCAGTACTTCTTCGTCGCGGCCTCGCTCAAGAACTTCATCGACGAGGTCCTGCCGGACGGCTACGACCTGCACAACCTGCCGGACCGGATCAACTTCCAGCTCAACGACACCCACCCCGTCATCGCGATCCCCGAGCTCATGCGGATCCTGGTCGACGAGAAGGGCTGGGACTGGGACGACGCGTGGTCGGTCACGAGCAAGTGCTTCGCGTACACGTGCCACACGCTGCTGCCCGAGGCGCTCGAGGTCTGGCCGGTCGACCTGCTCGGGCGGCTGCTGCCGCGGCACCTGGAGATCATCTACCGCATCAACGACGCGTTCCTCGCCGAGCTGCGCGAGACGTACCCGGACGACGAGCTGCGCGTGCGCCGCATGTCGATCATCGCCGAGTACCCCGTCCGCGCGGTCCGGATGGCCTACCTGGCCACGGTCGCGGGCACCAAGGTCAACGGCGTCGCCGAGCTGCACTCGCAGCTCCTGCGGGACAAGGTGCTCAACGACTTCTCCGAGTACTACCCGGACAAGTTCACCAACGTCACCAACGGCGTCACGCCCCGCCGGTTCGTCCGCCTCGCCAACCCCGGCCTCTCGGGCCTGATCACCGAGGCCATCGGCGACGGCTGGATCACCGACCTGGACCGCCTGCAGGGCCTCGAGCCGCTGGCCGAAGACGCGGAGTTCCGCCGCCGGTTCCGCGAGATCAAGACCGCGAACAAGCACCGGATCGCCGACGTCCTGGTCCACCGCGACGGCATCGTCGTGAACCCCGACACGATGTTCGACGTGATGGTCAAGCGCCTGCACGAGTACAAGCGCCAGACGCTCAAGCTGCTGCACATCGTCTCGCTGTACGAGCAGGTCAAGTCCGGGAAGCTGGACATCGCGCAGGTCACGCCGCGGACGTTCGCGTTCGGCGCCAAGGCCGCGCCCGGCTACCTGCTGGCCAAGCAGATCATCGGGCTCATCAACGCCGTCGGCCGCACGATCAACGACGACCCCGCCCTCGAGGGTCGGCTCACGGTCGCGTTCCCGGCCAACTACAACGTCACGCTCGCCGAGACGCTGATCCCCGCGGCCGACCTGTCCGAGCAGATCTCGCTCGCCGGCAAGGAGGCGTCCGGCACGGGCAACATGAAGTTCACGCTCAACGGCGCCCTGACGATCGGCACCGACGACGGCGCGAACGTCGAGATCCGGCGCCTGGTCGGCGACGACCACTTCTTCCTGTTCGGGCTCACCGAGCCGGAGGTCTCCGACCTCGTCGACCGCGGGTACCACCCCTCGGCCTACTACGAGACGAACGCCGACCTGCGCCACGCCCTGGACCTCATCGCCTCAGGCGCGTTCTCGCGCGGCGACCGGACCGTCTTCGAGCCCATCGTCTCGAACCTGCTGCACGAGGACCGGTTCCTCGCGCTCGCGGACTTCCAGGCCTACGTCGACGCGCAGGCCCGCGTGGACACGTCCTACGCCGACACCGACCAGTGGACGCGGTCCGCGGTGCTCAACGTGGCGCGCGCCGGGTTCTTCTCCTCCGACCGGTCGATGCGCGACTACATCGAGCGGATCTGGCACACGCCGCCCGTGCTGCCCTGATCCCGGCTCGCGCTGCCGCCCTCGTCCCGCTCCCGGGCCGGGGGCGGCGCCGTGTCCGGGGCGTGATCCGGGCGTGGGTGCATGTGGGTGTGCGACGCGCCGTGGTCCGCGCGGCGTGTCGCACACCCACGCGCTCACCGCCTGGGACGGCCGCGCGCCGGCGCTCGCGGGCGGCTCGAGTGTCCCCCGAGGGCTGGGGGGAACTACGGTGAGCGGTGTGAGCACCAAGAAGTCGCAGGAGATGAAGGCGTCAACCGCCGCCGCCAAGCTGGACGTGTACCTCCCGGCGACCCCGGAGGAGTTCCAGAGCAGCACGATCACGCGCGACGAGCTGGCCGAGTTGCAGCGGACCCCGCCGCAGTGGCTGGTCGACCTGCGCCGCAACGGCCCGCACCCTCGCGGCGTGGTCGCCGCTCGGCTGCGCGTCTCGACGAGCGGGCTCGCCCGGGCCGGCATCACCGACCCCCTGACGACCGACGAGATCTCGGCGCTCATCGCCGACCCGCCCGAGTGGCTGGTCCAGGAGCGCGCGACGTACGAGGAGGTCCGCCGCGAGGAGCGCCGCCTCGAGTCCCGCGAGGCCGACCGCCGCGCGGCCCAGGCCGCCAAGGACTGACTCAGCGCTTGCGGGGGCGGCGCGTGGCCTTCGCGCCCAGGGGGGTGCGGCCCGAGGCGCCCGGCGTGGGCTTGGCCTTCGGGGCCGGGCGGGGCTTCTTCTTCTCCTTGGCCGCTGGCTCGGGAGTCGCGCCGCGGCCGCGCGACGAGGATGCCTTGCGGCCCTTGACGATCCCGATGAACTCCTCGGTGAGCTCGTCGTAGCGCTCGTCGACCCACACCAGCGCGACCGACGAGGTCGGCGCCTCCGGCACGGCCCGGACGGTGAGCCCGCGGCGCTGGTGCAGCCGCGCGACCGACTGCGGCAGGTAGACGACCCCGACCCCGGCCGCCACGAGCTCGATCGCGTCCGCGGTCGTCGCCACCTCACCGCCGGTGAACGCGGTCCCGGGGGCGGAGGTCCAGCCGAGCAGGTCGTCGCCGGGCACGATGACCGTCTCGTCGGCCAGGTCCGCGACCGGGACCTCCTCGACGACGGTCACCACGTGGTCCTTGGGGACGACGACCATCGTCGTCTCCTCGTACAGCGGGATCGCCGCGAGGCCGTCGCGGTCGACCGGCAGCCGCACGAGCGCCACGTCCGCCTCGCCGGCACGCAGCCGCGCGACGGCATCGGCGGGCTCGGCGTGCACGAGCGTCGCGGGCACGTCGCGCAGGCGCTCGGCCCACACGCGCAGCCAGCGGTCGGGGTTGACCCCTGGCACGAGCAGGATGCGGAAGCTCATCGGATCCTCCGGGCGATGACGTCGTGCACCACGTGGCCCAGGTCGAGGCCGCGCTGCTCGAACTTGGTGACGGGGCGGTGGGCCGGGCGCGCGACCAGCCCGCTCGACTCCAGGTCCGAGTCGGCCTCCAGGACGTCACGCATCTGCTCGGCGTAGTCGAGCCAGTCGGTCGCGCAGTGCAGGGTGCCTCCCACGCGCAGTCGGCTGCGCAGCAGGTCCACGTGCGTCGCCTGGATGAGCCGGCGCTTGTGGTGCTTGTTCTTGGGCCACGGGTCGGGGAAGTAGACGTGCACCGCGTCCAGGCTGTCCGGGGCGACGACGCGGCGCAGCAGGTCCAGCGCGTCGCCGTGCCCCACGCGGACGTTCGTCAGCCCGGCCTGCCCGACGAAGCCCAGCAGGCTCGCGATGCCCGGCAGGTGCGCCTCGAGCGCGAGGTAGTCGCGGCCGGGATCGGCGGCGGCCATCGCGGCCGTCGTCTCGCCCATGCCGGAGCCGATCTCGACGACGACCGGCGCCTCGCGGCCGAACAGGGCGACGGTGTCGAGCCGTCCGTCGGGCGTGGTCGGGTAGGGGTGCTCGGCGTCGTGCACCGAGAAGCCGAACTGCGGCCAGTACGTCTCGAGCGAGTCCTCGCGGTCCTGGCTGAGCGGCGAGCGCCGTGGGTGGTACGTGCGCAGCGGCTCGTGCGCGCGGATCGCGGTGAGGCGGAACGCGTCAGAGGGCAGGGTCACGAGGACCCAGCCTACGGACGTCGTCCGGGGGTGATGATCGCGAACGTCTCGCCGAACGGTCCACGCACCCGCGCGTTCCGGCCGAACGGGGAGTCGAACGGGCCGGCGAGCACGTCCCCGCCCAGGTCGACGGCGCGAGCGGCAGCCGCGTCGACGTCGGCCACGGCGACGTACACCGTCCATGCCGCCGGGCCGTCGGACCCACCGACGCCCGCGACGGGCGTCGCGCCGCGGCGCAGCGTCGCGTACACGAACCCGCCACCGCTCATGTCGTCCGCGTCGAGCTCGAGCACCTGCCGGTAGAACGCGAGCGACATCGGCTGGTCGGTGGACATCACCTCGGTCCAGACGACCGCGCCCGGCTCTTCGGACACGTCCCAGCCGGTGTGGTGGCCGCTCTGCCAGAGGCCGAAGAGCGCGCCCGTGGGGTCCGCGACGATCGCCATCGTGGCCATCCCCGGGATCGAGGTCGCGCCCACGACGACGTCGGCACCGGCGGCCCCGGCCCGCGCGACGGACGCGTTGATGTCGTCGGTGGCGATGTACACGCACCACTGAGGCTCGGCCGCCTGGCCCTCCGGCGCCTCCCCGAGCCCGGCGACGCGTCGGCCGCCCATGGTCGCCACGGTGTACCCGCCCGTCTCCGGCCCGCCGCCCTCGAACTCCCATCCGAGCAGCGGCCCGTAGAAGGCGCGGGCCTCGTCGAGCGAGGGGACGGTGAGGTCGGCCCAGGCGGGCGTGCCCGCCGGCCAGCGCTCGGTGCGGGTCGTCATGCGCCTATCCCACACCCCGGGGCGGCCGGTGCGCGACCGGGATGCGTCGTGGTGGGCGAGCGGGTCCGGGTGGGGCAGGACCGCGGGCCTCGCGGTGGTCAGGCGCAGACACCGAGGGCGGCGGTGTGCTACTCACGTCACATGACCTCGGACGACGCACCTCCCGCCGACGCCAAGCCCGGCGGCGAGAGCGGTCTCACGGTCGTCGTCGCGCTCGGCGCCAACCTGCTCATCGCGGTCGCCAAGACCGCTGCGGCGATCCTCACCGGGGCCGCGTCGATGCTCGCGGAGGCCGCGCACTCGTGGGCGGACACGGGCAACGAGGTCTTCCTGCTCATCGCGCAGCGCAAGGCCGCCAAGCCCGCGGACGCCACGCACCCGCTCGGCTACGGGCGCGAGGTCTACGTCTGGTCGATGTTCGCGGCGATCGGGCTGTTCGCGGTCGGCGCCGGCGTCTCGGTGACGCATGGGGTCCAGGAGCTGATCCATCCCGAGCCCGCGAGCGACTTCCTCGTCGCCTACGTGGTCCTGGCCGTCTCGTTCCTGCTCGAGGGGACCTCGTTCCTGCAGGCGAACCGGCAGGCGCGGCGCGAGGCCAAGGAGCGCGAGACCGAGCTGCTCGACCACATCCTGGCGACCTCCGACCCCACGGTGCGGGCGGTGTTCTTCGAGGACGCCGCGGCGCTCGTCGGCATCGTCATCGCAGCGGCGGGTATCGGGCTGCACCAGGCGACGGGCTCGGCGGTGCCCGACGCGATCGGGTCGATCCTCGTCGGCGTGCTGCTCGGCGTCGTCGCAGTCGTGCTCATCCAGCGCAACCGGCGGTTCCTCGTGGGGGAGTACGCGGACTCGCGGGTGAGCGCGGCGGTCGTCGGCCAGCTGCTCGAGCAGCCCGAGATCGCGCGCGTCACGTCGCTCAGCCTGCAGTACGTGGGCGCGCAGCAGCTCTCGCTCGTCGCGGCCGTCGACCTGGAGGGCGACCCCGGCGAGACCGAGGCGTCCCACCTGCTCGCCCAGCTCGAGCGGCGGATCGCGACCCACCCGGCGATCGTCCGCGCCATCCTGTCCCTGTCCGAGCCCGAAGAGGCCTCCCTCGAACCCGGTGGTGCCGCATGACCGAACGCCCGGCCGACGACCAGCACGCCACCGAGGCGCCCGCCCAGACCGACTCGGGCGGCACGCCTCACATCCCCGTGCAGCAGCTGCTGCGCATGGTGGTCCCGTCCGCGCTCGTCGGCGTCCTGTGCGCGCTGCTCCTGATCGCGCTGTCGTGGCTCGCCGAGCGGCTCCAGGAGCTGGTCTGGGACGACCTGAGCGCGGCGATGGGCGTGGACCCGGACTCCGCGTGGTGGATCATCAGCGTCCTCACGCTGACGGGCGTCCTCGTCGGGCTCGTCGTGAAGTACGTCCCCGGCCACGCCGGGCCCGACCCCGCGGCGCACGGGCTGGTCGAGGCGCCGCTCAAGCCGTCCGTCACCCCCGGCCTCGCCCTGGCGCTCGTGCTCATGCTCGCGGGCGGCGTCAGCCTCGGGCCGGAGAACCCGATCATGGCCATCAACGGGGCGCTCGTGGTCTGGCTCGGCGCGCGCTACCTGCCGCGCGTGGGCGCCGGGCAGTGGGTCGCGCTGGCCACGGCGGGGACCATCGGCGCGATGTTCGGCACGCCCGTCGCCGCCGCCCTGATGTTCTCCGAGCTCAACGTCGGCAACCCCAAGATCCCGCTGTGGGACCGCCTGTTCTCGCCACTGGTGTCCGCGACCGCCGGCTCGATCGTCATGCTGTCGCTGTCCGACCTCGACCTGGCCATCGACCTGCCGGCCTACGAGTTCCACCCGGGCGACCTGGCGATCGGCCTGCTGATCTCGGTGGTGACCGCCGGCATCGGGCTGATCGGCGTGTGGGCCTTCGTGCCGCTGCACCGCCTGTTCCGGCGGATCACGGACCCGCTGCTGATGCTCACGGCCGGCGGGCTGCTGCTCGGCATCATCGGCGCGATCGGCGGCCCCCTCTCGCTGTTCAAGGGCCTGCACGAGATGCAGGAGCTGCCCGCGCAGATCGGCACGCTCTCGGCACTCGGCTTCCTCGGGCTCGGGCTGATCAAGATCGTGGCCCTGCTGGTCGCCTCGACGAGCGGCTTCCGCGGCGGCCGGATATTCCCCGCGCTCTTCGCGGGCGTCGCGCTCGGTTTCGCGATCCACGAGGCGTTCCCCTCGGTCTCGCTCCCGCTCGCCGTGTCCACCGCGTGCGTCGGCATCCTCGTGGTGGTCGCCCGCAGCGGCTGGCTGAGCCTGTTCATGGCGCTGGCGGCGGTGCCCGACGCGAACCTGCTGCCCATCCTCGTGCTCTCGTCGCTCGGCGCGTGGCTGATGGTCGCCAACCGCCGCGAGCTGATCGACCCCGAGCGGATGCCGCACCCCGCGGAGGGCAACGAGGTCAGGCCGGCATGACCTCGGACCCGCGGACCACCCGGCCGATGGGCCCGTCCGACTCGGCGCACGCGCGGCCGATGACGGTCGTCGCGACGAGCACGAAGGCGATCGCGAACAGCCACCCGATGTAGGCGAACACGAGCCCGAGCACGCCGAACTGCCGCGCGCCACTCTCCATGGCGATCGGCAGGTAGAGGCCGCCCGCCACGCTCAGAAGGCCCATGCAGACGGCGGTGAGCGCCGCGGTGAACGCGAGGACCCGTACGGCCACCTGGCGCTGCAGCAGCATCCACGGCACGAACGTCCACACCGCGGTCCACACCGCGATCTGCACGACCACGGCGAGCGTGCCCCGCCAGATCGCTCCCTCGAGCACCGACTTCGTGAAGGCGACGGCCAGCACGGCCAGCACGACGGCGATCACGGTCGCGAGCCACCGCCACGCCGTCCGGACGCTGGCCTTGCGCACGTCCCAGGTGCGCAGGTAGACGCGCTCGAGCGCCCGGGAGAACGAGGTCGCGCTGAAGATCGCGATGATGATGCCGAAAAACCCGATCGACCCGGCCGCGGTCGCGCCGGCCGGGATCGACCCCGCCAGGGTCGCGCGCGTCTCCTCCGACAGGCTCAGCGAGTCGGCGACCACCGAGCCGAAGCCGGGATGCTGCGGCCGCAGGGTCGAGGCGACGAGCATGAGCGGCACGATCGAGGTGAACGCCTGCGCCGCGAGCGTCATCGCGCGGTCGAAGACCTCGAGCCGTGCCAGGTCCCGCACGATGCGCTCGAGCAGCCGCCCGACCCAGGTCTCGCGGATCGAGTCCCAGAAGCCCAGGCCGCGCTCGCGGAGGTCGGCAAGACCCATCAGCCGAGCCGGGCGCCCAGGAACCGCAGCACCTCGTCGAGGTACCGCTCGCGCGTAGGGCTCGGCGACAGCGCCAGGTCGTGCGCGCCGCCGGGGACCTCGACGAACGTGACGTCCTCCCCGAGGAGCACCGCCCGGGCCGCGATGTGGGAGACGTCGAGCACCGAGTCGGTGGTGACCAGCTGCTCGTGCCACCGGTCGTCCGGGCCGTTCGCGTCCGAGGCGAGCACCAGCACGGGCGCGTCGATCGCCAGCCCGCGGGCGACCCGCGCGTGCCCGCGGCGGACGGTCCTGACGAAGCCCGCCGTCACGGGGAACCCCTCGAGAGGCTTCCACGCGAGGTCGTAGTCCCACTCGCCGCCCGTGCTCGCGTGCAGCGCGGGCCCGTAGTGCCGGCCCAGCTTGGCGACGGGAAGGGACGGTGCCACGCGCCCGACGACGTCCAGGAGGCGCGTCGCGACGGTCCGCTCGAACCAGCTCCCCCGCAGGTCGAGCCACGGGCTGTTGAGCACCACGGCGTCGACGACCCCGGGGCGCGAGTCGGCCCACAGCGCGCTGACCAGCCCGCCCATCGAGTGGCCCATGAGGACGACCTGGTCGTGGTCGGCGCGCAGGATGCGGACGGCGGCGTCGATCTCCTCGGCGAACCGGCCCAGGTCGGTCGGGGAGTTCGGCCGGCGGCCGGGCCGGATCGAGCGACCGAAGTCGCGCAGGTCGAGCGCCGCGAAGTCGTAGCCCGCGCCGACGAACGCGTCGCCGACGTGGGTCTGGAAGAAGTAGTCGACGAAGCCGTGCACGTAGAGCACCGCCCGACGAGAGGGGCTGGCGACCCGTCGCACGAGCGTGGCGACCGGGTCCGGCTCGACGCCGTCGGGCCGCAACGGCAGGGTGGTGGCGGTCCAGCCCGGGCCCAGCACGTCGGTGTCGTCAGCCATGACCGGATCGTGCCATGGTCGGGGCGGGAGCGGGCGAGAATCACCCGGTCGCCAGAGTTGAGCGGAATAGGCTCAAGTCTGACTAGGGTTGCACCAGGTAGACATCCGTTCTCGACCCTCAGGAGGTCACGTGGACGCCAAGTTCACCACCCGGTCCCAGGAGGCCATCGGCGACGCCATCCAGCAGGCGTCCGCGGCCGGCAACCCCCAGCTCGAGCCCGCCCACCTGCTCAACGCGTTGCTGCAGCAGGAGGGCGGTGTCGCGGGCGCCCTGCTCGACGCGGTCGGCGCCGACCGGGCCGCGCTCGGCCGGTCCACCCGCGCGGTGCTCGTCGGCCTGCCCGCCGGCTCGGGCTCGACCATGGCCCAGCCCACCGCCTCGCGCGCGACCTCGGCGGCCCTCGAGGCCGCGAACACCGAGGCCCGTGCGCTCGGCGACGACTACGTCTCGACCGAGCACCTGCTGCTCGGCCTCGCCGGGGGCCAGTCCGGCGTCGCCGACGCCCTGCGCGCGGCGGGCGCCTCGCGCGACGCCCTGGCCGCGGCCCTGCCGGCGGTGCGCGGGAACACGCGCGTGACCAGCCCCAACCCCGAGGGCACGTTCAAGTCGCTCGAGAAGTACGGCGTCGACCTGACCGAGCGCGCGCGCGACGGCAAGCTCGACCCCGTCATCGGCCGCGACTCCGAGATCCGCCGCGTGGTGCAGGTGCTCTCGCGCCGGACCAAGAACAACCCCGTGCTCATCGGCGAGCCCGGCGTCGGCAAGACCGCCGTCGTCGAGGGTCTCGCGCAGCGCATCGTCGCGGGCGACGTCCCGGAGTCCCTGCGCGGCAAGCGCCTCATCTCGCTCGACCTGGCCGCGATGGTGGCCGGCGCGAAGTACCGCGGCGAGTTCGAGGAGCGGCTCAAGGCCGTGCTGGAGGAGATCACCAGCTCCGACGGCGAGGTCGTCACGTTCATCGACGAGCTGCACACGGTCGTCGGCGCGGGCGCCGGCGGCGAGGGCGCGATGGACGCGGGCAACATGCTCAAGCCCATGCTGGCCCGCGGCGAGCTGCGCCTGGTCGGTGCGACGACGCTCGACGAGTACCGCGAGCGGATCGAGAAGGACCCCGCCCTGGAGCGCCGCTTCCAGCAGGTCTACGTCGGCGAGCCCTCGGTCGAGGACACCGTCGCGATCCTGCGCGGGCTCAAGGAGCGCTACGAGGCGCACCACAAGGTGACGATCTCCGACGCCGCGCTCGTCGCGGCCTCGAGCCTGTCCGACCGGTACATCCCCGGCCGCCAGCTTCCCGACAAGGCCATCGACCTGATCGACGAGGCCGCCTCCCGGCTCCGGATGGAGCTCGACTCGAGCCCCGTCGAGGTGGACGAGCTGCAGCGCGCCGTCACGCGCCTCGAGATGGAGGAGGTCGTGCTCTCGGAGTCCGACGACGAGGCCTCCGCCGAGCGGCTCGAGCGGCTGCGGGCCGACCTGGCCGACCGGCGCGAGGAACTCGCCTCGCTCACGGCGCGCTGGGAGAAGGAGAAGGCGGGGCACAACCTCGTCGGCGACCTCAAGGCGAGGCTCGACACGCTGCGCACGGACGCCGAGCGCCTGCTGCGCGAGGGGTCGCTCGAGGCCGCCGCGCGCCTGCAGTACGGCGAGATCCCGGCCCTGCAGGCCGAGATCCAGCGCGCCGAGGAGTCCGAGGCCGCGGTCGACGAGGAGGTGGCGCCCCAGGGCACCCCGATGATCGCCGAGAAGGTCGGGCCCGACGAGATCGCCGAGGTCGTGGCGATGTGGACGGGCATCCCCGCGGGCCGGCTGCTCGAGGGGGAGACCGCGAAGCTGCTGCGCATGGAGGACGTGATCGGCGAGCGGCTGATCGGCCAGCGCACGGCCGTGTCCGCGGTGTCCGACGCGGTCCGCCGCGCGCGGACCGGCATCTCCGACCCGAACCGCCCTACGGGATCGTTCCTCTTCCTGGGCCCCACCGGCGTCGGCAAGACCGAGCTCGCCAAGGCGCTCGCGGACTTCCTGTTCGACGACGAGCGCGCCATGGTGCGGATCGACATGTCCGAGTACGCCGAGAAGCACTCGGTCGCCCGGCTCGTCGGCGCCCCTCCCGGCTACGTCGGCTACGAGGAGGGCGGCCAGCTCACCGAGGCCGTCCGCCGGCGCCCGTACTCCGTCGTGCTCCTCGACGAGGTCGAGAAGGCGCACCCCGAGGTGTTCGACGTGCTGCTCCAGGTGCTCGACGACGGCCGCCTGACCGACGGCCAGGGCCGCACCGTGGACTTCCGCAACGTGATCCTGGTGCTCACCTCGAACCTGGGCTCGCAGTTCCTCGTCGACCCGACGCTGTCCGACGACGCCAAGCGCGACGCCGTGATGAGCGCGGTCCGCTCCGCGTTCAAGCCCGAGTTCCTCAACCGGCTCGACGACGTGGTGCTGTTCGACCCGCTGTCGATCGGCGAGCTCGGGCACATCGTGGAGATCCAGGTCGCGTCCCTGGCGGCGCGGCTGCGCGAGCGTCGGCTCACGCTCGAGGTCTCGCCCGCCGCGCGCGAGTGGCTCGCGCTCGAGGGCTACGACCCGGCGTACGGCGCGCGGCCGCTGCGGCGGCTCGTGCAGCGGGAGATCGGCGACCGGCTCGCGCGGCGCCTGCTCGCGGGCGAGGTGCGCGACGGGGGCGCGGTCCGGGTGGACCGGGACGAGACGGGAGACGGTTTGTCGGTCGTTGCCGGGTGATGCCGGCCGACGCCGTGGCATGCTCGGACGTCGACGACGGCCGGACCAGGGGGAACGCACGGTGGGGGAGAGCGGGCGCGGCTACGCGAACGGGCGGATGACGCGCGAGCAGATCCTCGACGCCGCCGTCCAGCTCTTCGGCGAGGTCGGCTTCCACACCGCCTCGCTGCGTGAGCTCGCCGCGCGCGTCGGCATCTCGCACCCGGGCCTGCTGCACCACTTCCCGAACAAGGTCGCCCTGCTCGAGGCGGTGCTCGCGCGACGCGACGAGATCGACCAGGCCGCCGTCGAGGCGGACCGTGCCGCAGGGCTCGGGTTCGTCGACTCGGTCGTGCGCGTGGTCGAGCGCAACGTCGCCCGGCCCGGGATCGTCGAGCTCTTCTCGATGCTCTCGGCCGAGGCGACGACGCCGTCGCACCCGGCGCACGCGTACTTCCAGTCCCGGTACCGGATGATCGTCGCGCTCTGGACCGACGAGTTCACCGCGATGCGCGCCGACGGGCGGCTGCGGCCCGGGCTCGACCCGCGGACCGCCGCCCAGTCCGTCGTCGCGCTCATGGACGGCCT